>ERZ869936.2458-NODE-2458-length-10867-cov-3.720126_pt1 | contig 10867 bp, 13 predicted proteins | sample MGYA00520876_ERZ869936 | MGnify/ENA primary metagenome ERZ869936 (study PRJEB32218, sample SAMN09650985) | biofilter metagenome | isolation source: enrty point of leading RO module | place: Saudi Arabia: Thuwal, RO plant located on Red Sea | collected 2016-02-17 ... | reverse complement strand
CAGGGCCGGGAAGTCGCCGCGAGCCCGCTCCACTAGCACGCCGTCCGGGGCGAGCCGGCGCAGCGCCCGGAACTCCGCCTCCTCCACCTTCACCCCGACCAGCACGCGCCAGCGCCGGCCGGCCAGCGCGGTCAGCGGCCGCGCGGCCATGGCGGTGCGCAGGAGCGTGTCGCCAACGCTGCCGCCGCCGGCCGAGACGATGACCTCGTCGTGGCCGTCCGCCCCGGCCGGATCCCCGTACGCGCGCCGGTCGACCACATAGCCGGTGTAGTGCAGCCGCCCGGCGATGCGGCGGGCATGCGGAAAGGTGCGCTCGAACGGGATGAAGTCGGGATCGCCGTGCACCCGCACCCGGTCGAAATGGCGCTCCACCAGGTCCAGCATCTCGACCTGGCGCTGCGGCTGATGGGCGCCAAGCCAAATGGCGTGCTCGCCACCGGCCGCGCCGAGCATGGGGCGGCGGCCGACGCCATCGACGCACGTCTTGCCTTCGGCAATTCAGAAGCAGTGTTTATCTCAAGCCGCATCGCCGCAGAACGCCGCCGCTTCATGCGCGCGGTCTACAAAGAGGGCGAAGTCAACATCGACTTCCTCACCCGCAAGTTTGAGAACACCACGCGCTTTCCGCTCAACGCCGCTTTTGCCGAAACCCGCATCGGCAGCGACCCTTTGGGCGCCAATGTGGCCATCTTCATCGACGCCGTCCTCGGCGTGACGCCCCGCCCTGCCGTCACCGGCGCTGAAGCCCTCGCTGTGCTTGAGCTCGCGCTGGAGATCGACGACGCCGCCAAACTTCCTTCGTTGAGTTAGAATCTATGATCCCCTTCATCGACCTGCAAGCCCAACGCGCCCGCATCGCCGACAAGATCGACGCCGCGCTGGCGAGAGTCCTCGCGCACGGCCAGTTCATTTTTGGCCCGGAGGTGAAAACGCTGGAAGCGCAGCTGGCGGAGTTCGCCGAGGCCAAGCATTGCGTCGCCAACGCCAACGGCACGGATTCGCTGGTGCTGCCGCTGTGGGCCTGGGGCGTCGGCGAAGGCGATGCGGTGTTTTGCCCGAGCTTCACCTTCGCCGCCACGGCGGAGATCGTGCCGTGGGTGCGGGCGACGCCTGTGTTCGTCGACGTACTACCCGACACCTACAATATGGACGCCCAATCGCTCGAGGACGCGATCGCGGGCGTCAAGAAAACCGGCAAGCTCAAGCCCCGCGCCGTTATCGCCGTCGATCTATTTGGCCAGCCGGCGGACTATCCGGCCATCGCCGCCATCTGCAACCGCGAGGGACTGAAACTCATCGCCGACAGCGCGCAGGGTTTCGGTTGTACGCTGAACGGCAAGCACCCGATGCACTGGGCCGACGCACAGACCACGTCCTTCTTCCCGGCCAAGCCGCTCGGCTGCTATGGCGATGGCGGCGCCACACTCACCAACGACGACGCCGACGCAACGCTGATGCGGTCGATCGCCTTCCATGGCGCCAGCGGCGACGACAAATACAACTGTGCTAGAATTGGCATGAATTCACGCCTCGACACGATCCAAGCCGCGATCCTGATCGAGAAGCTCGCCATCTTCGCTGACGAAATCCGCGCCAGAAACGAAATCGCGGATCGCTACGCGCAGATACTCGAAGGCGTCGTGCAGACGCCGCGCGTGATCGAAGGCGGCGTTTCCACCTGGGCGCAATACGTGATCGAGGCGGACGACCGCGACGCCCTCGCCGCACACCTGCGGCAGGCGGGCGTGCCCACGGCGCAATATTATCCTAAGCCGCTGCACAAGCAGACGGCTTACGAAAGCTTCCCGATCGGCGCCGGCGGCATGGCAGTCAGCGAACGCATCGCTCACCGCGTGCTGGCGCTGCCTATGCACCCTTATTTGGACGGCCAAACCCAGGGCAACGTCGCCAACGCCATCCGTGATTTCGTGAAAGCGGGCGGCTGACTCGCCCCAGGCGCGCAATCTAAGGCGCTCCGCGTGAAACACATGTGCCGACGCGCGGGCTCGAGCTAGAACGCCTTCACGATGAGCGCCGAGACCTACCAAACCGACTGCATCGTCATTGGCGCGGGCGCTGTGGGTTTGGCCTGCGCCGCTGAACTCGCTCGGCGCGGGCGCGAAGTTCTGGTTCTGGAAGCGGCGAACGCCTTCGGCACGGGCACGTCCTCGCGCAACAGCGAAGTGATCCACGCCGGCATGTACTATCCAACCGGCAGTTTGAAACATCGCCTTTGCGTCGAGGGGCGGCGCGCGCTGTACTCCTATCTCGCCGAACGCGGCGTCGCCCATCGCAAGTTTGGCAAGCTGATCGTCGCCACCGAGGCAGCCGAAGAATCAAAGATCGCCGCCATTCACAAGCGCGCTGAGTGGATTGGTGGCGAGAATTGCGTGCTGCTCAGCGGCGAACAGGTGCGCAGGATCGAGCCGAGCGTGCGCTGCGTGTCAGCCATGCACTCGCTCGAAACCGGCATCGTCGACAGCCACGGCTATATGCTCGCGCTTGTTGGCGATCTCCAATCCTCAGGCGGTGCGCTCGCATTCAACGCGCCAATGCTTGGCGGAGAAACGCTGCCGGCTGGCGGTTTCGAGATCAAAACCGGCGGCGACAGTCCGGCCCGCATCCGCTGCAATGCGTTGATCAACGCCGCTGGTCTCGCAGCACAGGCCGTCGCCCGCTCCATCGCAGGATTGCCCGAATACGCAATCCCGCCGCTGGCGTTGGCAAAAGGCTCCTATTTCGGCTGCTCGGCCAAGACGCCGTTCACTCACCTCATCTACCCCGCCCCTGTCGACGGCGGCCTCGGCGTACATCTCACACTGGATCTGGGCGGCCGCGCCAAATTCGGCCCCGATGTCGAATGGCTCGATGAAACAAATCCCGCCAAGATCGATTACAGCGTCGACCCACGGCGCGCCGTCGATTTCTACGCGGCGATCCGCCGCTACTGGCCCGGTCTGCCGGATAACGCGCTGACGCCGGATTACGCGGGTTGCCGCCCCAAGCTTTCGCGCCGGGGCGAAGCGCCGGCGGACTTCCGCATTGATGGAGCGGAAACGCATGGCATTGAGGGGCTGGTGAATCTCTTTGGTATCGAAAGCCCCGGGCTCACCGCCTCGCCGGCAATTGCGGCGGAGGTCGCTAGCCGCGTCCGCTGACGGTGCAAGCGCTGCGCGCCGTTCCAAAAACGACTCTCGCCCAGGCAGCGCTTGCACGTTAGGTAAGCGCTGATGCGCTGCCGTCTTTATCTCATTACGCCGCCAAGGTTCGAGCCGGATGCATTCTCGCGCGCACTCCGGGACGGCCTCTCCGGCGGAGATGTCGCGGCAGTGCAATTACGGCTGAAGGGCGCGAGCGATGCGGCAGTGTTACGCATCAGCGCCGCGCTGAAGCCAGTGGTGCAAGACGCCGGCGCGGCCTTCATCCTCAACGACCGCCCCGATCTTGCTGCGGAGCTCGACGCCGACGGCGTTCACATCGGGCAGGGCGACGCGAGCTACGCCGCGGCGCGCGCGGCACTGGGCAGCGGAAAGATTGTTGGCGTCACCGCACACAATTCGCGGCACCTGGCGATGGTGGCGGCGGAAGCCGGCGCCGACTACGTGGCGTTCGGCGCGTTCTATCCGACCGAGACCAAGCAACCGGACTATTGGGCGGATCCGGAAATCCTAGAAATCTGGCAAGAAACGATGGAAACGCCGTGTGTCGCCATCGGCGGCATAACCGTTGACAACGCCGAGCCGCTCGTTCGCGCGGGGGCGGACTTCCTGGCGGTTTCGTCCGGCGTTTGGAACCATGCAGGCGGCGCGCGCGCCGCGGTGGCTGCATTCAACGCCCTTTTTGACCGTATCGCTGCTGACTGACCGGAACAGCGCGCGCCGCGCGCCGTTGATCCTCGACAACCCAAATATCGAGGAGACAAGCAATGGCGCAGAAACTCGCCGGCAAAACAGTCGCCGTACTGGCGACGGATGGATTTGAGCAATCTGAACTCACCGAACCGCTTCGGGCCCTGAAGGACGCCGGCGCGGATGCGCACGTGATCGCGCCAAAGGCTGGTGAAATTCAGGGCATGAAGCACGACGAAAAGGGCGACAAGATCCGCGTGGACAAAACACTCGGCGACGCTGACGCCAACGATTACGACGCGCTAGTGCTGCCGGGCGGCGTCGCCAATCCCGACAAACTGCGGCTTGAGCGCGAAGCGATCGCTTTCATCCGCCGCTTTGTAGAGGACGACAAACCGATCGCGGCGATCTGCCATGGCCCATGGACGCTGATCGACGCCGGCGGCGTCGAAGGGCGCACGCTGACGTCCTGGCCGTCGCTGAAGCACGACCTAAAGAATGCAGGCGCCAATTGGGTGGACGAGGAGGTGGTGGTGGATAACGGGCTCGTCACTTCGCGCAAGCCGGACGACCTGCCTGCCTTTTGCGCCAAGATGATCGAAGAAATCGCCGAGGGCCGTCATGCCAATGGCGCGGCGCGCCAAATCCACCACGACCAGGCGGACCTGCGTTAGCAAGGCGGTTTTGGGCTAGGCCGGGCTAGGAAATCCCGCCGAACGCGCCTACGTCAGAGGCTTCCAGATTCCGCTAGGGAGCCCCGCGCCTCATGTCGCACGACACGTTCCGCCTCGATGACGAAGACAACAAGAACCCTGCCGACGGCCGCAACGCGCCCGACGTAATCGAGAAGGCGCTGTTTGACGCGCGCGTCGTCATGCTGACCGGAGAAGTCAACGACATCCAGGCGCGGCGCGTCACCGAGAGGCTGTTTGCCCTCGCCTCCTCCAGCTCCAAGCCGATTACCTTCGTCATCTCTTCGCCGGGCGGGCACGTCGAAAGCGGCGACATGATCCACGACGCAGTGAAATTCATCGACGCGCCGGTACAGATGCTTGGGACGGGTTGGGTGGCTTCAGCTGGCGCGCTCATCTATTGCGCGGCCCCGCGTGAGCACCGCTTCTGCCTGCCCAACACGCGCTTCCTGTTGCACGAACCGCGTGGCGGCATCGGCGGCATGGCCTCGGACGTCGAAATTCAAGCGCGCGAAATCCTGCGCATGCGCGAGCGGTTGAACAAGATTTTCGCCGACGCCACCGGTCAGCCGGTGGAGAAGATCAAGCGCGACATCGATCGTGACTACTGGATGCTGGCCGAAGAGGCGAAAGCGTATGGCTTGGTCGGCCGCATAGTGAAGAGCCAAAGCGAACTCAGGTGAAGCACGATCTCCAGGCGTTGCGCGCAGGACTGACCGCGCGCCTGGATGAGCTGCGCGCCATGAGCGCGGGCAGTAAAAACGATCGCAAGCCGGTGGAACTCGATCAGACCAGCGTCGGGCGGCTTTCGCGCGTCGACTCGCTGCAAGGCCAAGCGATGGCCATGGCGCAAGAGAAGCGGCGTTACGATGAGATCAAGCGCATCGAAGCGGCGATCCAACGCGTCGATGACGGCGAGTACGGCTTTTGCTTGAAATGCGGTGAACCGATCGACGCCGCGCGCCTTGCGGTCGACGCGACGATTCCGACCTGTATTGCCTGCGCACGCTGAAGGAACTTGCGACAAACGTTGTCAGCGTGCCGGCATGACAAAAAAGCTAGGTGTTCCCAGCTAGTTGCGGCTGCATTCGCCGCGCGCGCGCCGCATTCTCGCCCTGTGAAAATATAGAACAGCGCCCGTGTTCGCGGCGCGCTGCGGGGCGAACGCATCCGAATTGAAGCCGAATGACGCCGGTGTAATGCGCCGGCGCCGAAAGTTGAGAGACCACGATGGCCGCTCGCTGGCTCGGACTTGCGCGTCCGAACAAGACCAAAATTGCTGCACGCTCACGGGTGCGGCCCGGCAGGAGCCGTCCGATCCGGGATTGCTTGCACGCGCTCGGCGCAACCGGCGTGCTCGTCATGGCCGCGGCCATGAATTTCGCACTCTATCCCGACGCGCTCGCCGCGGTTGTCGGAGCCCAACCGGCAATCGTCGGTTTCGTTCCGCAGGAACCGCAGTTGCGCGCGTCGACCGTCGAACCGCTCGAACTCATCCCGGTCGATGAGGAAGAGGTCCGGCTGCTCGCCGCCACGGCTTGGGGCGAAGCTCGTTCAGAAGGCGAAGACGGCATGCGCGCCGTGGCGCACGTCATGGTCAATCGCGTCGGCCAGCGCTTCGGGGAGGATCTGGAAACCGTGATCCTATCGCCTCGGCAGTTCTCGGTGTGGAACCGCGGCGACCCCAACCGCCCGCTCGTGCGCAACCCGGAGCGTTATGCGCAAGGCGGGGTCAACCGCGAAACGTGGGAAACCGCGCAGCGCGTAGCGCGCGAAGTGCTCTCCGGACAATCGATCGAGCCGACCAATGGGGCGCTGTTCTACCACACCGGCGCCATTCGTACTTGGTGGTCCCGCTACGGCGAGGGCCGCACCGTGATCGGCGCGCACGTGTTCTATCGGGACGTGCCGGATCAGCCGCGGTCGCGGCGCGCGCGCCGCGTGACCCAAGTGGCGCAGAGGTTCGATCCGCCGGTCGAAGTTGCGCGCGGTCCGCGCGCCGGACGCGTCAATGGCGTAATCCAACATGCGCCGGCTTCGATGGCGCGCCAGTTGTTGCCGAGTGAGCGCGGGCGGCACGAGACCGATATGAACGCGGCCGCAGCGCCAGTCCTAGACGGAACGCCTGTTGCGCAGGCGACCGAGGCGGCCCCTAGTTCTGATTAACCGGCTCGTCGGCGCGTTCGCCGTCGGTGTAAGGCAACCGGTTCTCGTCGCGTAGAATGGCGCGATCCAGGCCTCGGATCAGAATCTTGTTCGAATCCGGATAGACAGCGACTTCGTTCGGATCGTGGTCACCGATCATGATGAAGCGGAACGGCTTGCTGGTTTCGTTGATCAGGCAATGGCCGGCGCGCTGGCCCGCGGGAAAACAGACGTAGTCGCCTGCGCGCAGCGTGTAGCGCTCGTCGCCGAGGCGTAGCGTACATTCCCCTTCCAGCGCGACGATGTGTTCTTCTTCCACCAAATGGTAGTGGAACGGCACGCTTTGCTTGCCGGGCGGCAGTTCCTCATAGCTAACGCCGATTTTGCGGCCATGCTCACGCGTGTTCGATAGCACGCGGTATCGCAGAGCGAAGCGCACGCCTTCGCTGAACTCCGACCACGGCACACTCTCAATGGCGACAGGGCCGGTAGGCTTCTGGCTTCCGTCCATGGGCGATCTCCCGCCCCAGACGATGCCTCAATGACTTTCGTTACGCCACACTTGCTTATAGGAGAGCCACAGCAGCACCGAGAGCGCGATTAGGAAGGCAAGCACGACGATCCCCGTGCGTTTGCGCTCCTCCATGTGCGGATCGGCCGCCCATTGCAGGAAGTGCGTCACGTCGGTGGCGTACTGCTCCACCGTCGTGGGCGAGCCATCGGCATAGGCGACCATGCCTTCTGAGAGTGGCGGCGGCATCGCGATCCAGCCGCCGGGGAAGTACGGGTTGTGATAAAGGACGCCTTCGCTCTCGCCGTCATAGCCGATCAGCAGCGAGCGGATGTAGTCGGCGCCGCCATGCCGCGCCGAAGTAATCACCGACAAATCGACCGGATAGGCGCCGCCATTTGCGGCCCGCGCAGCCGTTTCATTCGGGAACGGGGCGCGGAAGCGGTCTGAGATGCGGCCAGGACGATCGGTGAGCTGACCGGTATTGGGATCGACGTCGGAGATCACCGCCGCTTCGGCGATCGAGCGCACGTACGGATTGTCGACCACGTCGACGAAGTGGCCGCCGTGCGCGGGTGCGCCGACGTGCAGTTCTTCTTCGCCGGTCTCGTGATTGCGCACGCGGTAGAGCGCGAACGGACCGCCCTTCTCGCCGAGATGGCGGTAGGCCAGATGATCCATCCCGTGGCACGCCGCGCAGACTTGCGCATAAACTTGGAAGCCGCGCTGGACGGCCCCCATGTCGTAACCGCCGACCGGAGAGTCAAAGCTATAGGGGTGATCTTCCGGATGCTCGGCTTCGCCAGCGGCGAAGGCGGCGCCGACAAGAGCGACAACGGCCGCAGCCGCAGCAGTGAAAGCGCGCAACATCATGAAGCTCCCGCTTCTTCGCCGCCGATCACGGGCTTGGCGATGGTGTCCGGCACGCGGCCCGGCGTTTCGCGCAGACCGAGGATCGGCAGGATGATGAGGAAGAACAGGAAGTAATAGGCGGTCATGATTTGCGACAGCGTGGTCACGGTGAAGGTGAACGGAATGCGCCGCTCGACCTGGAAGAACGGCGCCGACTGGCCGACTTCTTCTGTCACTCCATTGATCTGCGCTTCGAGCTCGTCGACCGAATGGGCGGTCACGGTGCGCGTCTGAACCGCGCCGCCAATGACGCCGGTGGCCGTGCCGCGATCCGCGCCGGCTCGCTGCACAGCGGTCATGCCGGCGCCCTGTTCGGTGAGGCTCGCGCGCGCGGCCTGTTCGGCCTCGTCCCACTGCGCCGCGCCTTGCGACGTCACCGGCTGCTCAATCACCTGGCCGCCTTGGGTCCAGTTGAGCGTCGCCGAGAACGTGGCCGGCACTAGGATGCGACCCGGGTTCTGTCCGCCGCACCAGCCAAGCACGACGCACACGACCACGAAGATGATAAAGAATTGCCGCGCGATCGGGCGGTAACGCATTGAGCGCACGCGCGAAGTGTCGAGCCACGGCAACACGAACAGGATGCCAATCGACGCGAACATGGCGAGCACGCCGGCAAGCTTGGAGTCGATCGGCCCGATATTGAAATCGAACGCACGCAGGATGGCGTAGAACGGCAATAGATACCATTCGGGCACAATCTCCGGCGGGGTTTGCAACGGGTTGGCCGGGATGAAGTTATCGGCGTGGCCGAGCGCGTCCGGCATGTAGAAGATGAACACCGCGAACAGGATCACGAACAGCGATGTCGCGAACAGGTCCTTCAGCGTGGCATGCGGCGTAAACGGAACCGTGTCTTCCTTCTTCTTCACATCGACGCCGGTCGGGTTGTTCTGCCCAGCTTCGTGCAGAGCCCAGATATGCAGCGCGACGACGCCTGCGATCACGAACGGCAACAGGTAGTGCAGCGAGAAGAAGCGATTGAGCGTCGGCTGATCGATGGCGCCGCCGCCGCGGATCCAGACCTGGATGCTCTCGCCGACCAGCGGCAACGCGCCAAGAATGTTGGTGATGACAGTGGCGCCCCAGAAGCTCATTTGGCCCCACGGCAGCGTGTAGCCGAGGAACGCTGTCGCCACCATCAGCGCGTAGATCAGGCAGCCGAGGATCCAAAGCAGCTCACGCGGCGCCTTGTAAGAACCATAGTAGAGGCCGCGGAACATGTGGATGTAGACAGCGAGGAAGAACATTGACGCGCCGACCGCGTGCATGTTCTGGATCAGCCAGCCGTAAGGGATGTCGCGCTCGATACGCTGCACCGAGGCGAACGCGAAATCGACGTGCGGGATATAGTGCATCGCTAGCACGATGCCGGTGACGATCTGCACGACGAGGCAGAGCGCCAGCATGGCGCCAAATGTCCACCAATAATTCAGATTGCGGGGCGTCGGGTAGGCGACAAAGCTATCGTGCGTGAGGCGCACGATCGGCAGTCGTTTGTCGAGCCAGCGCGTGAAACCCGATTGCGGTTCGTAGGTCGAGTGACCGTGGATTTTCATGGCCGTCACCCGATCCGGATCGAAGTGTCAGAGAGGTACACATACGGCGCAACGTCGAGGTTGCGCGGCGCCGGTCCGCGGCGGATGCGGCCTGACGTATCGTAGTCCGAGCCGTGGCACGGGCAGAACCAGCCGCCGAAGGAGGAGCCCTCCACGAAGGTCGGCACGCAACCGAGGTGGGTGCAGTTTGCTTGCAGTATAAGCCACTCCGGCCGGCCGGCCTGACCGTCGGCCTGCACCAAGCGTTCGGCGTCGGACTGCGGGTCTTTTAGATTGGCGAAGTCGTCGCGCTGGGCGGACGCAATCTCGGCGGCGGTGCGGTGACGCACAAACACGGGCTTGCCCTGCCACATGGCTTTGATCTGCTGACCGATCTCGATAGCGGTTAGATCGACTTCGGTGGTCGACAACGCGCGCGTGTCGGCGGCAGGGTTCATCTGCGCCACAAACGGCCAGATGGTAGCGGCCGCGCCAACGGCGGCGACTGATCCTGCAGCAATGTAAATGAAGTCGCGCCGCGTGGTTTCTTGTTCCGCGTGCGCAGCGCCTGCTTGTGCTTCGGCCACCGCCCGTATCTCCCGGCCTTGGTTCGGCGCCGAAGCTAGGCTAGTCCGGGGTTGCGGGCGCGCGGCGCGTCGCCGCATGCCCCAAGTTCAAGCACCCGATTCAGCCCAGATTCTCCGGCGCCGAGGCCATAACGTGCGGCTCGCACTCTATCAACCGGACATCCCGCAGAATCTCGGCGCGGCCATTCGCCTCTGCGCCTGCCTCGGGGTGGCGCTCGACGTGATCGAGCCGTGTGGGTTTCCGCTGACCGACGCGGCGCTGAAGCGCTCGGCGCTGGACTATGGGGATAAAGCCGAGGTCGCCCGCCATGTCAGTCTCGCGGCGTTCCGCTCGGTGCCGGAACGACAAGGCGGGCGGCTCATCCTGGTGGAGACTGATGGCGCTGTGAGTTTTCAGGACTTCTCCTTTTCTTCGGGCGACACACTGGTGCTTGGTCGCGAGAGCGCCGGCTCACCGGGCGAACTTTACGAGGCCGCTGAATTCAGCGTGCGTATCCCGATGCGCCGCGGCTTGCGTTCGCTCAATGTGGTGGCCGCCGGGGCGGTCGTCCTCACCGAGGCGATGCGGCAGACCGGGGCATGGGAGAAATTCTGAGGTGAGCGAGGAGCGCCAAGCCCGGGCGAAGGCCTGGTT
>ERZ869936.2457-NODE-2457-length-10869-cov-3.849917_pt1 | contig 10869 bp, 13 predicted proteins | sample MGYA00520876_ERZ869936 | MGnify/ENA primary metagenome ERZ869936 (study PRJEB32218, sample SAMN09650985) | biofilter metagenome | isolation source: enrty point of leading RO module | place: Saudi Arabia: Thuwal, RO plant located on Red Sea | collected 2016-02-17 ... | reverse complement strand
GCTCGGCAGGGGCCTTACGGACGTCGCGCCGGGCCTCGACCTCGAGGGCGTGATCGAGGGGGTCGGGGGGCCGGTCGCGCTCCGCTTCCTCCGGGGCTTCGGCGAGGAGTTCACGACGGTGCGCGCCGGGGAGCGGGAGGTGCTCGTGGCGGAGGTGCGCAGCGCCGGCGTGCGGCGCGATATGGCGCGCTTCGCCGGCGCCGTGTCGCGGCCCTCCTCCGAGGACGGCCGCCCGCTCTTCGTCGGCGCCGACGGAAGCGCGCTGGCCCTCGTCGACGACCGCCTCGTCGCGGGCGCGCGGCAGGAGGACGTGCGCGCCGTGATGAGCGCCGGGGGCGGCCTCGCGGAGGACCCCGAGTGCGCCGAGGCGCTCGCGCTGCTGCCCCCCGAGCGCGTCCTGCTCTGGTTCCGCCGCGGCCCCGACCGCTCCGACGGCGGGCCCGGGTTCTGGCGCGGCCAGGCCTGCGCCCTCGTCAACGAGAAGGACGGCTTCTCGCTGACCCACGTCCTCCTTGCGCGCTGACCGCGCGCGAGGAGTAGCCAGTTCCCAGTAGCCAGTCGGGAAACTGGGAACTGGAAACCGGAAACCCTAAAGGGCTTTTTCCATCGCCGCGCCCAGGTCCGCCGGGGAGTCGACCACGGTGACGCCCGCGTCCCGGAGCGCGCGCTTCTTGTCCTCGGCCTTGCCGGAGCCGCCGGCGATGATCGCCCCCGCGTGGCCCATCCGCTTGCCCGGGGGCGCCGTCGCGCCGGCGATGAAGCTCACCACCGGCTTTCTCATGTTCGCCTTGATCCAGGCGGCGGCCTCCTCCTCGGCGCTCCCGCCGATCTCCCCGATGAGGATGACGCCGTCGGTGCCCTTGTCCTTCGCGAAGAGCTCGAGGCAGTCCACGAAGTTGGTGCCCTGCACGGGGTCGCCGCCGATGCCGATGCACGTGCTCTGGCCGATGTCGCGGGCGCTGAGCTGCCACACGGCCTCGTAGGTGAGCGTGCCGCTCCGCGAGATCACGCCGACGCGGCCCGGCTTGTGGATGTATCCCGGCATGATGCCGATCTTGGCCTCGCCCGGCGTGATGATGCCCGGGCAGTTGGGGCCGATCATGCGCGCGCCCGTGGCCTTCAGCACGCGGCGCACCCGCACCATGTCGAGCGTCGGGATGCCCTCGGTGATCGTCACGACCAGCGGGACGCCCTCCAGCGCGGCCTCGCAGATGGCGTCGGCCGCGAAGGGCGCCGGGACGAAGATGAGGGAGCAGTCCGCCCCCGTCGCCTGGCGCGCGGCCCGCACGGTGTCGAAGACCGGGAGGCCCTCCCACTCCGTGCCGCCCGCGCCCGGCTTCACGCCGCCCACGACTTTGGTGCCGTACTCGCGGCACTGGGCCGCGTGGAACTTGCCCGCGTCGCCGAGGCCCTGGATCAGCACCTTCGTGTTCTTGCCGACCAGAATGCTCATCGCGCCGCCTCCACCGCCTTGCGGGCCGCCTCGGTCATGTCGGCGGCCGTCCGGATCTCCAGGCCCGACTCCTTCAGGAGCTTGCGGCCACGGTCCACGTTGGTGCCCTCGAGGCGCACGATGAGCGGCAGCTCCAGCTTGGCCGCCTTCACGGCGCCGAGGATGCCCTCGGCGATGACGTCGCACTTCACGATGCCGCCGAAGATGTTCACGAGGATCGCCTTCACGGCGGGGTCCTCGCAGATGATCTTGAACGCCTCGGTCACGCGCTCCACGTCGGCGGCCCCGCCCACGTCGAGGAAGTTGGCGGGCTTGCCGCCGTGGTGCTGGATGATGTCCATCGTGGCCATGGCGAGGCCGGCGCCGTTCACCATGCACCCGATGCTGCCGTCCAGGTTGACGTAGCTCAGGTTGTGCTTCGCCGCGCGGGCTTCCGCCGGGTCCTCCTCGTGCGGGTCCCTCAGCTCCTTGAGCGACGGGTGGCGGAACAGCGCGTTGTCGTCGAAGTTGACTTTCGCGTCCAGGGCGAGCACGCGGCCGTCCTTCAGCTGCACGAGCGGGTTGATCTCCGCCAGCGAGCAGTCGAGGTCGAGGAAGAGCCGCACCAGCTTGCCGAAGAGGTCGGCCGCCTGCTTCGCCGCGTCGCCCTTGAAACCGAGCCCGTAGGCGAGGGCGCGCGCCTGGAAGGGGCGGAGCCCCTCGTAGGGGTCCACGGCCTCCTTGAGCAGCTTCTCCTGGGGCACGCTCTCGATGTCGACGCCGCCCTCGGCGCTGGCGATCACCACGGGGCCGCCCACGCGACGGTCGACGGCGAGGGCCGCGTAGTACTCCTTCGCGATGTCGAGCCCCTCCTCGACGAGCAGCTGCCGCACCTCCTTGCCCGCGGGGCCGGTCTGGTGCGTGACGAGGGTGCTGCCGAGCAGCGCGCGGCCGTGCTCGACGGCCTCGGCGCGGGACTTGGCGATGCGCACGCCCCCCGCCTTGCCGCGGCCGCCCGCGTGGATCTGCGCCTTCACGACGCACACCCTCCCGCCCAGCGCGTCGGCGGCCGGACCGACCTCGTCGACGGAGCGGCACGGCACGCCTCGGGGAACGGGGATGCCGTATTTCCGGAACAGCTCCTTGGCCTGGTACTCGTGGATGTTCATCCGGGCCGGAAGCTATCGCGCTAGGCCCCCCGCCGCAAGGAAGTGCGTGGGTTTCCAGTCTCCCGTAGCCAGTTTCCAGAAGGACGTGGGGCGCCCCGGGCTGAGGTCTGGAAACTGGTGACTGGAAACGGCCGCCTCTAGCCGATCGACGACCGGTGCTTGTATTCCTTCTTCTCGGGCGACCAGATGAGCTGGGACACGATCGTCAGGGAGGGCTTCGCGTGCTGCAGCCGGCCGGTCACCCACATCTTCACGTCCCCCACCGCGTTTCTCGCCTGCACGGTCAGGTGGATCGGGCGCTCGCGGTCCTTCGGCTCCACGAGGTAGATGCGGATCTCCTTGTAGGCTCGCAGCTCCAGGCCGTTCATGCCGAAGTAGACGCGCGGCAGGAGATCGGGGTCGAGGTTCTCCTCCTGCTCCAGGTCGTTGCGGAGGATGATGAGCCGCGTTCCGTCCTCCATCAGCGTGGGCCCCTCGCGACGGACGTACACCGGGTCGCGGGTGAAGCCCATGGCCTGCTCGAAGAACTGCCTCGTCGCCTCGACGCGGATGAACTGGGCCGCGATGACGCGACGGGTCTCCAGCACGAAGCGGCGCATCGGCGCGAGCTCGTCGTTGGAGATGGTGATGTCCCCGTCCGGACCCGCTTCCGGGGCCTTGGGGGTCGACTCGCAGCCGCAGAGCGCGGCCGCGAAAAGGAGAACGCGGAGGGCTCTCATGGGATCCTATCCCCTTCATCGGCCCCCCCGCCCCCCCGTCCGTAGGGGCGGGTACCCTACGCGCCTTGCTCCGGAGTGAGTCCTGTCCCACAGCCGCGTCCTGGCCCTCCTGGTCGTCCTGCTGACGGCGTGCGCCGGGCGGCGGGAGCGCGTCGAGGACGGCGGGGCGCAGTCGGGGGGTCCGGGGGCCGAGGCCGTCTCCGACGACCGCCCCCTGAACCCCCTCTTCGACCGCCGCGAGGACGAGGCCGGCGTCACGAAACAGGTGCGGCCGTTCTACTGGCGCCAGGACGGGCCCCGGGGAACGCGCATCAACATCCTCGGGCCGCTGGTGCGCTGGCGCAGCGACGAGGTCTACCGCCGCCTGCAGATCCTTCCCAACATCTTCTACACCGCCCGGCACTCGCCCCAGGACGAGCGCATGTGGTGGCTCGTCGTCTTCCCGGTCCTCTTCCTCGGCCACGACGACTTCCTGGTGTTTCCCCTCGGCGGCGTGAGCCGGGGCATCCTCGGCCTCGACGAGCTGCTGCTGGTGACGCCGCTGTACGCCCGGTCGAAGCGCACGACGAGCCACCCCACCGACCCCGTCACCTACACGATCCACCACGTGATGTTCCCCTTCATCGCGTGGGGCTCCGACGGCCACGGGCGGCACAAGTTCCGCATCGCGCCCTTCTTCGGGCGCTCGGTCGGGCGCGGGGGCGTGAAGCGCGGCTTCATCCTGTGGCCCTTCTGGACCTGGCGGCGCGGGCCCGAGGAGCGCGCGTTCTTCCTGTTCCCCTTCTACGGCCGCAACGAGACCCCCACACGCAAGGAGACGACGATCCTCTTCCCCTTCTACCACCGGGCGGAGAACCTCCTCACGGGCGGGCGCGACGTCGCGGTGTGGCCCTTCTGGCGGCGGGCCGACGACGGCGACGCGCTCTACGTGCGGCGCTATTGGCCGGTGCGGGAGTTCCGTCGCGCCGGGTTCACGACGACGGAGTACTGGGCGTGGCCCTTCTGGCGCCGCACGCACCTGGACGACGAGCGGCAGTTCGGTCGGCTCACCTGGGTCGTGCCCTTCTACAAGAAGGTGGTGCTCTACTCGAAGCGGGACGGGACGGAGGGGCGCAAGACCATCGTCTGGCCCTTCGCGCGGTGGGAGAACACGCAGGAGGGGGTGCGGGAGATCGCGGTGCCTTCCCTGAGCCCCATCGACGCCCCCGCGCTGCGGGAGTTCGCCGAGCCGATCCGGCCCCTGATCAGCATCTTCCACAAGCGCATCGGCCCCGACGGCACCCGCGAGGTCAGCGCCGCCTTCGGCATCGTCATGACCCGGCGCACCCCCGACACGAAGAAGGTGCGCATCCTCGGCGGTCTCGTAGGCTGGGAGCGGGACCCGCAGGGGCGCTACCTGCGTCTCCTCTGGGGGATACGCTTGCGGACCGGCGAGGGCAAACGATGAAGTGGCTCCTTCGCGCCTTCGAGGGCGCCGGCTACACGGCGTTCCTGCTGGGCCGGGCCGCCCGGTTCTGGTTCCGGAAGCCGCGCATGGCCGCGACGGCGAAGCTGATGTACGACAGCGGCCTGAAGTCGCTGCCCGTCGTGGCGATCGTCGCGTTCTTCAGCGGCATGATCCTCTGCCTCCAGACCGGCCTCGCCGTGGCGCGCTACGGCGAGACGGAGGTGCTGGGCCTCGTCGTCGCGCAGACCTTCGCCCGGGAGTTCGGGCCCTTCATGACGTGCATCATCCTCGTGGGCACGGTGGTGAGCGCCTACGCCGCGGAGATCGGAACGATGACGGTTTCCGAGGAAACCGACGCGCTCCGGGTGATGTCCATCGATCCCGTGGGGTACCTGGCCGCGCCGCGGGTGCTGTCCCTCACGGTGATGGCGCTCCTGCTGACCCTGTGCGCCGACCTCGTCGGCATGCTGGGCGGGTCGGTCGTGGCGAGCGCGCAGCTCGGCCTGCCCTACGGCATCTTCTGGGACCGCGCCCTGGAGAGCCTGGAGGGAGGCGAGTGGTTCGGGCTGCCCCGGGACCTCTACGGAGGCCTCCTGAAGGCGGCCCTCATGGGCTACGTCATCGCCGGCATCGGGTGCGCCCAGGGGCTGCGCGCCGGCGGCGGGGCGCTGGGCGTCGGCCGCTGCGTGCGCCGCGCCGTCATCAGCTCCATCGTCATGATCCTGGTGATCTCGTACAACTTCTCCTGGCTCATCTACCGCGCCTTCGGCGACTCATGATCCGTCTCGATCGCGTCTCCAAGTCCTTCGGCGAACGCCACGTGCTGCGGGACTGCTCCGTCGAGGTCGCCAAGGGCGAGACCCTCGTCGTGATCGGGTCGTCGGGAACGGGCAAGTCCACGCTGCTGCGCACGATCATCGGGCTCGAGACGCCCGACGACGGCCAGGTTCTCGTGGACGGCCAGGACGTGCACGAGCTGAGCGAGAAGGGCCTGCGGGCGATGCGCGCCCGCATGGGCTACCTGTTCCAGAGCGGCGCCCTCATCAACTGGCTCACCGTCGGCGAGAACGTGGCGCTGCCCCTGCGCGAGGGCGGCCGGGCCCCCGCCGACGAGATCGCGCGGCGCGCCGAGCGCGCGCTGGACATGGTGGGCCTCGCCGGCACGAAGGACCTGATGCCGGGCCAGCTCAGCGGCGGCATGCGCAAGCGCGCCGGCCTCGCCCGCAGCATCGTCACGGAGCCCGAGATCATCCTCTACGACGAGCCGACCACCGGCCTCGACCCCGTGACGGCGCACATCATCGACCGCCTCATCGTCGACATGAAGGCCAAGCTGGGCGTCACCTCCGTCGTGGTGAGCCACGACATGGAGGGCGTCTATCGCGTGGCGGACCGCGTGGCGATGCTCTACGACGGACGCGTCATCGCCACGGGCACGCCCAGCGAATTCCGCGACGCCGCCGACCCGATCGTCCGCCAGTTCGTCCACGGGGCCCTGGAAGGCCCCCTGGGAAGGGAGAACCGTCCATGAACCAACGCCGCCGACTCCGCCAGTTCCGCCGCAACTTCATGCTGGGGGCCTTCCTGCTGGTCATGCTGCTGGTCCTGACGGTGCTGACCCAGAAGCTCGGGCCCTTCAGCCTGAAGGAGCAACAGGAGTGGACCGCCTACTTCGGCCCCGAGAGTCTCGTGGAGGAGGGCGTGTCCGTCCTGAGCTCGGGCATCAAGGTGGGCATCGTCAGCGCCGTCGGGCGGCTGCCCGACCGCGAGCTCGCGCCGGGGCGGTACGTCAAGGTGACCCTGCGCATCGACGCCGACCTGACCCTGTGGGAAGGCGCGGAGCTGGTGATCCTCGGGCACGCCGCTGAACGCCCGCGTGTCGGTCGGCCTCTTCGAGTACCTCGCCGGCGTCGTGAAGGAGTTTCTCTGCAATGTCGCCGCCACCACCGAGAGCCTGGCCGACATCGTCGACCGCATCAGCCGGGGCGAGGGCTCCCTGGGCAGGTTCATCGTGGAGGAGGACTTCTACCGCACCACGAACCGCGTGGCCGAGCGGCTGGACAGCCTCCTGGCGGACCTCCAGTCGCCCGACAGCTCCCTCGGCCTCGCCATGCGCGAGCGCGGGCTCTACGACGAGATCTACGGCACGGCCCGCAGCGCCCGGGAGCTTCTCGAGGGCGTCCGGGCGGGCCGCGGCACCGTGGGCAAGCTGTTCAGCGACGACGCGCTGGCCGCGAAGGTGGAGGGCGCGGTGACCGACCTGAGCAGCCTGATCCGCGGCATCGAGGAGGGGCAGGGAACTCTCGGCCTCCTGCTGAAGGACGACGCAATCCACCGGGACCTCGCGGCGGGCGTCGCGTCGCTGCGCCGCTTCACCGAGCGCATGGAGCAGGGCGAGGGGACCCTCTCGAAGCTGCTGACGGACGACGAGGTCTACGAGAACGTGCGGATCTTCACGGCCAACCTGCGGACCATCAGCGAGGAGGTCCAGGCCGGCAAGGGCACCCTCGGCCTGCTTCTCAAGGACGAGAGCGTCTACCGGGAGTTCCAGCGCCTGCTCGAGAGCTTCCGCGAGTCCGGCGAGATCGCCCGGGAGAACGCGCCGCTGTCGAGCCTGACGTCGTTCACGTCGCTGTTCTTCAACGTCCTGAACTGACGTTCGGTTGCCCGGTCACGGGCTACTGCTTCGGCGTCGCCCGTTTGAGGTGGATCTCGTAGCCCGAGGGGCCGTCGTGGGCAAGCACGAGGTGCTGCGCGCCCTCGACGGTCTCCCAGCGGATGCGGAAGCGGTCGGGCGGCGCCGGCGTCGCGCGGCGGTTCTCCGACACCAGCTGCATCGTCAGCTCGCCGTCGTCGTAGGAGACGAGGCCCTCCCGCCGCAGCATCTCGCCTCCGCCGGGGAGGCGGATCGTGAGATGGTACGTGCCGTCCTCGCGGAAGATGAAGTACCGCTCCTGCCCCGGCGGCAGCGCCGCCACGTCCTCGCCTTCGTTCGTGACGCGCTCCGCGACGACGAACCAGTCGCCGCGGTAGGTCTCGGGCAGCGGCACGGGGTGCTTGGGCCAGGAATACGCGAGCACCCACACGGCCGCGACGGCGAACACGAGGGCGAGGAACGTCACCTTGAGCTTCACGGCCGCGCCCCCCAATGCGCCACGAGCGCGGCGACGTACTTCGCGAGCACGTCGCCCTCGACGTTCACCCGGTCCCCCGCCTTGCGGCCTCCCAGCGTCGTGACTTTCAGGGTGTGAGGGATGAGCGCGACGGAAAAGCGGTCGCCCTCCACCGCGGCCACGGTGAGGCTGACGCCGTCGAGGGCCACGGAGCCCTTTTCCACGACGTGGCCCCGCAGCGCTTCGGGCGTCGCGAAACGGAAGACCACGTCGTCCCCCTCGGCGCTCCGGTCGAGAAGCGTCGTCACCGCGTCCACGTGTCCCTGCACGAAGTGTCCTCCCATCCGGTCGGCGGCCCGCAGGGGCAGTTCGAGGTTCACGGCGTCTCCCTCCCCGCGGTCGCCGAGGGTCGTCCGGCGCAGGGTCTCGGGCACCGCGTCGAAGGCCAGCCGGCCCCCTTCCCGGCCGACCGCGGTGAGGCAGCAGCCGTCCACGGCCACCGAGTCGCCCCGGGCCACTTCCGCGGCCAGGGGGCCCGCCTCGACCCAGAAGCGGACGCCGCCTTCCCGCGGCTCTTTCGCCGCGATCCGCCCCATGGCCTGGACAAGCCCCGTAAACATGGAGCGGCCAGTCTACCCGGGGCGCCCCGGTGCGGGCCTTTCGGGGGGTGCGGGGGCGGATTCCCCTCCTCCGCTCCTTGACCGTGGCCGAATCGGAGCTTCAAATAGGGGGTTTGCCCCCGGAGGGTCCGGTGAAAATCTCGATCTTGACCCTCTTTCCCGCGCCCGTGAGGGCTTATCTCGGCGAGTCGATCCTGAAGATCGCCGCGGAGAAGGGAAAGGTCGGATACGAGGTGATCGATATCCGGGACTTCGCCGAGGGCAAACACCGACAGGTGGACGACCGTCCCTTCGGGGGGGGGCCGGGCATGGTGCTCATGCCCGGGCCGGTGGTCGCCGCGGCGGAGAAGGCCCGGGAGGGTCACGAAGCCGGGGCGCCCACGCTGCTCCTCTCGCCGCAGGGGGAGCGGTTCGACCAGGACCTGGCGGAGGAGTTGGCCCAAAGGCCGGGGATGGTCCTGGTCTGCGGGCGGTACGAAGGTTTCGACGACAGGATTCGCGACGTGCTCGACGCTAGGGAGATCTCGATGGGCGACTACGTGCTGGCAGGCGGGGAGATTCCCGCCCTCGCCGTCACGGAGGCCGTCGTGCGCCTTCTCCCGGGCGTCCTCGGGCACGAGGAATCCGCCCGGGAGGACTCGTTCAGCCTGGGCATGCTCGAGGGGCCGCAGTACACGCGGCCGCGCGTCTTCCGCGGGCGGGAGGTTCCCGAGGTGCTGTTCTCGGGAAACCACGCCGCCATCGCGGAATGGCGGCGGCGCGCCGCCGAGGAGCGCACCCGCGAGCGTCGGCGCGACCTTTGGGAACGCGGGGAGGGCGCGGCGCGCGCCGAAGACTGAAAAGGAGCCGGCCATGTCGAAGATGCGTAGCATCCAGGAGTCCTTTGCCCGACCCGAGATCCCCCACTTCGACGTGGGCGACATGGTGGACGTGCACGTCCTCATCAAGGAGGGCGACAAGGAGCGCGTCCAGGTCTTCAACGGAACCGTGATCCGCCGCCGCGGCGGCTCCGGCCTCGACGCCACCTACACGGTGCGTCGCATCGTGCAGAGCGAGGGCGTGGAGCGCACGTTCCCCCTGCACAGCCCCGCCGTCCAGAAGGTGGAGGTCAAGCGTTCCGGCCGCACCCGCCGCGCGCGCCTCTACTTCCTCCGCGAGCGCACCGGCAAGTCCACGCGCCTCAAGGAGATCATCGGGAAGCGCCGGCCCGACGCGGCCGGCCGCGCGGCGCCCGAGCCGGATCCCGTGGTCGACGAGCCCGTGGTGCCCGACCTGCAGGACGCGCCCGAGGCCGAGGCGGTGCAGGCCGAGGCCCGCGAGTAGCGGCGCGCACCCCATGGACCGGCGCGGTCGCGGGTACGCGGCGGAAAGGGCCGCGGAGCGCCTGCTGCGACGGCAGGGCCTCGTCGTCCTCGCCCGCAACTGGCGGGGCGGCGGCGGCGAGCTCGACCTCGCGGCCCTGGACGGGGACACGATCGTCTTCGTCGAGGTGAAGTCCCGCGCGGGGGCGTTCCTGGAGGACCGTTCGCCCGTGGGGCGCCCGCAGCGCCGGCGCATCGCGGGCGCGGCCCCCGAGTGCCGCCGCCGCTACGGCGTCGACCGCATGCCCTTCCGCTTCGACCTCGTGACCGTCCGCGGCGACCCGGGCGGGGACGCCACCGTCCTCTGGGACAAGAGCTGGCCGCAGGCGCGGATGCCGCGCCCCGGCGAGGGGGGAGAATGACCATCAGCCTGGAGAACATCATCCCGCAGGACCGGATCGTCGTGCTCGAGGCGACGACCAAGGAGGAGGCTCTCCGGGAGCTCGGCGACCTCCTCGCGCGCACCGGCGAGGTCACGGACCCCGAGGCGCTGCTGGCGGCCATCTTCGAGCGCGAGCGCATCATGTCGACGGGCATCGGCCTCGGCATCGCGATCCCCCACGCGAAGATCCCCTCGGTGAAGGACTTCGTCGTCGCCTGCCGCAAGGAGACAGTGGCCCTCAACCTCAACTACATGGTCACCAAGGACGTCCACTTCCTGCTCATGATCGCGGGGCCCGACGACCAGCAGGAGCGCTACCTTCAGCTCCTCGCGCGCATCACCCTGAAGCTCAAGGACGGCGGCGTGCGCCGGCGCCTCGCGGAGGCGGAGACGCCGGCCGCGATCCTGGCGGCCCTCAAGTAGGCCGCCGGCGCCCGCCCGGCCGAAAACGGAACGCGGAGCGCGGAGAAGGGCATACACTGCCCCCGTGCGCGCGCTTTCCCTCCTCGGCCTTCTCGCCGCGGCCGTCGCGGCCGGACCCGACGCGCCCGGTTTCCACGCGCACGCCGACCGGCGCGCGCGCCTCGGGCCCCGCGACACCCACCGTGACCTCGAGCCCAGCTTGC
>ERZ869936.2456-NODE-2456-length-10871-cov-4.663646_pt1 | contig 10871 bp, 7 predicted proteins | sample MGYA00520876_ERZ869936 | MGnify/ENA primary metagenome ERZ869936 (study PRJEB32218, sample SAMN09650985) | biofilter metagenome | isolation source: enrty point of leading RO module | place: Saudi Arabia: Thuwal, RO plant located on Red Sea | collected 2016-02-17 ... | reverse complement strand
AAAACGCAACACTTTTCCGTGGCCCTCAAAAAAATTTCCGTGGCCACAAAACCCCTCAGGGGGTCGATGTATAATTACTCATAGGATATCGGAGGATATATGAGAGACCGAGTGTATCATGTTTACAAGAAAGGAACGAACGACGTAGAACGTGTGAGTCTTTCAACGGACGAACTGGAGGATCTCTTACGCTCCGAGAAGATCAAACTCGGAGAAGTTGAGATTGAACCGTTAACAATTGAAAAAGACGACGAAGCGTCTTACTGATCATGGAGACATTCCAAGCATTCCCTACTGAAATTTTTCTGAATATTTTCCAACTTGACTTAGAGAAACTCCGAGGGGCATGTTTGGAACATATTGAACAGGAAGAATCTCAGACACGTTCTGGGAGGGAAGGATCGACACAACACCGCAGATTCAAGAATAAAGATTTTGAGGATGCAGTCAGACAGATGATGGATTATATCCAAGTACCTGACAGGCCACTCAAATCTTTTAAGATTGATGCGTGGGTGAATCGTAATCCACCAGGCGCGTTGAACACCTCGCATAATCATGATCCTTTTGATGGGATCTATTGGAGCGGCGTGTTTTATGTTGATGTACCAAGCAACTCGGGTAGTATTGTATTTGAGGACCCGCGGCAAAATCTCGTTGTCTCGAATGACAGGAAGTATCTACATGGTGCGCGAAAGGACTTTAGTATTATCCCGTCAGAAAACCTCATGGTGATGTTCCCGTCATGGTTATATCACCGTGTTGAAGCGAACAACTCGGACTTGACTCGGACATCAATTTCGTTTAATATCCACAAGGTTCGTTATTGACGAGCTCCTATATACATGGTATGATTTCATTAAACTCACTGAATTTTCATGGCAAAAGGATTTAAAGTGCAGGCTGCAGCACCGACTGCCCCTGTAGACGATTTCGATATTGAATTGTGTAAGAAAGAGATCCAGGGCAAGAAGATTGTGTTCTGTCTTCCTGGCCGTGGATGTTCATACACTTTCCTAAAGAACTTCGTACAACTCTGTTTTGATCTCGTACAGAGTGGTGCAAGTATTCAGATTTCACAAGACTACAGTTCCATGGTGAACTTTGCACGATGCAAGGTTCTTGGTGCAAACGTTCTCCGTGGTAAGAATCAGATCCCTTGGGATGGCAAACTGGAGTATGACTATCAACTCTGGATCGATAATGACATCGTATTCAGCACTGAGAGTTTCTACCGTCTGTTCCAACTGGGTCTGGAGAAAGAAATTGCAGCTGGTTGGTATGCAACTGAAGATGGTATGACCACTTCTGTGGCTCACTGGCTTGAAGAAGATGACTTCGTGAAGAACCGTGGTGTGATGAACCACGAAACCGTTGAGACCATGGGTAAGCGTCGTAAACCCTTCACTGTGGACTACACTGGTTTCGGATGGGTTCTGATCCAGAAGGGTGTCTTTGAGAACCTTGAGTATCCCTGGTTCGCACCTCAGATGCAAGTCTTTGAGAGTGGCGACGTTCAAGACATGTGTGGTGAAGACGTGTCGTTCTGTCTCGATGCCAAGAAGATGGGCATGGAAATCTGGTGTGATCCTCGCATTCGTGTTGGTCATGAAAAAACACGGGTTATTTGAGGTCTACGTTGGCCCAGAGCTCGTCCACTCGACAGACAGTGAAGACGATGCTCTTGACAAAATCCAAGACCTGGCTCTACAATACTACGAGTCAGGTCATCCTGATCCATCCACTATTTCATTCGTAAGACATGGCGAAACTCAAAGCTTCCCTGACGGGGAAGGTTTTTATTGAATCTAAGCCCAAGAAGACGCGGCAAGGACAAGGACAACACACTAAATTCGCCGCTAGTTCGGCAAACAACAAAAAGAAACGTTATCGAGGTCAAGGCAAATGAGTTACAATGTTACCCTAGTCACTGATGAAGGTGAAGTGAACATCGTATGTGACGGTGATACTTCAATTCTGGATGCTGCAGAAGAACAAGGTGTAGATATTAACTACTCTTGTCGTGCAGGTGCCTGTTCTTCTTGTGCAGGTAAAATTGTTGAAGGTACTGTTGATCAAGAAGATCAGTCCTTCCTTGATGATGATCAACTCGACGCTGGGTTTGTTCTGACATGTGTTGCTCGACCCACATCAGATTGTGTAATTCAGACAAACAAAGAAGATGAACTATACTGATTTGTAAATAATATCAGGGATAGTAACCCCTTTAAAAGTTCTTTTCACTTAGAACTTTTGGAGGGGTAAAAAAATGGGTATTCATCCCACAGATCTTGGTAACGACTTTGTAAAAAAAGGAATGAGGTTGATTACTCAAGTGTCTTCTGACGCACTTATGGACAAGGCCAGAAGACAAAAAGAAGAAGAATGTGAGAATTGTGGACAAAATCCTTGTAATCCAAGGTGTATAAACGCTGAGCGTCAGTAAAGTAGTATAAATATATGAGATCAAAGTGTGTCGTTAGATGCCATCACTCGGAGAATCACGATATTTTAAGGACATCTCCTTAAGTTTTAAGAGGCATCCTGTGACGAATGACTTGATTTCGTTAACAAATGAAGTAGCCATTAAAAAATCAGTCAGAAATCTAGTTGAAACGATCAATGGTGAGCGTTTTTTCAACAGTTTAGTGGGATCTACCATTCGTCAGAGTCTTTTTGAACCCGCTGACCGTGAAATTTTGTTCAGATTAGAGCAAGAAATCACTACTTCCATCGAAAACTTTGAAAAAAGGGTCAAATTGACCTCTGTTAGAGCATCGCATCCACCCGATTCTAACGAAATTACAATAGATATTAACTATAACATTGTTGGCGAAGTATTCCCACCCCAGGAAGTGTCGTTTATCCTTCAACCAACTAGAGAATAATGGCTTTTACTCAATATACACAACTTGATTTTGAACAAATCAAGTCAACTATACGTGATTATTTGAGATCTAACTCAAATTTCACAGATTTTGACTTTGAAGGGTCAAATATGTCGATTTTGATCGACACATTAGCGTATAACACATATATTAATTCGTATAACGCGAATATGATCGCTAATGAAGCGTTTTTGGACAGCGCTACATTACGCGAAAACATCGTTTCTCTTGTCAGAAACATCGGATATGTCCCAAAATCACGCCGGGCAGCGCAGGCCAGGATTAATTTTAACGTAGATCTTGGAACTGGTGTTACAAAGTCCGCTTTGACGTTAAAAGCGGGTCTTGTTGCGATTGGAGACTATCAAAACACCAATTATACCTTCAGTATTGAAGAGGATATTACAAATCCTGTCCAAAATGGTATTGCCAACTTTACTGTAACGGTAAAAGAAGGAACATATTTGACAAAAGAGTTTGTTGTTGATACATCTCAACCAAATCAGAGATATATTATCCCAAATGCATATGTAGATACCTCTACAATCGTTGTTAGTGTAAGAGATACTAGAACCTCTACAAGAAGTAGAGTTTGGAAACTGGTTGATAACATTGTTGGTGCAACTCCGACAACTGAACAGTATTTGATTCAAGAAGTTCAAGATGAAAAGTATGAACTTCTCTTTGGTGATGGCCAGTTTGGAAAACGTCTTGAAAACGGTAATGTAGTTTCGGTCTCTTATATCACAACGAATGGTGAAACTGGAAATGGTGTAAAAAACTTCGCTTTTGCTGGACAACTTATTGATAATGACGGAGTAAGCGTCTCTTCGGGAATTTCTAGAATCATCACAGAACAATCTTCTGCAAATGGTTCGGAAATTGAAAGTGTATCTACTATCAAGAGTCTTGCACCAAGATTTTACGCGGCACAATATCGTGCAGTGACTGCTTCTGATTATGAAGCAATTATTCCTACTGTATATCCAAATGCAGAGAGTGTTACTGCATATGGAGGAGAACAATCAACTCCACCACAGTTTGGAAAAGTCTTTATTTCGATCAAACCCAAAAATGGTCAGTTTATTTCTGACTTTGATAAGAGATTTATTCTCGATAAATTGAAGAATTATGGAGTTGCTGGAATTAAACCAGAATTCATTGATCTTAAGTTCCTGTATGTCGAACTAAACAGCACAATTTACTATAACCCCAATGCAATTGATAGTGCATCTACTATAAGAAGCTTAGTATCTGATACATTAACAACTTATTCTAAATCAGATGATCTGAACAAGTTTGGTGGAAGATTCAAGTATAGTAAAGTTCAAAAAATTATTGACGAGACCAACTCTGCTATTACATCAAACATTACAAAGGTAAAAATTCGTAGAGATCTTCTTGCAAACACTGATAATCCTGCACAATACGAACTTTGTTTTGGAAATGCATTCCATAACAGAAGAGAGGGGTATAACATCAAGTCAAGTGGGTTTAGACTTGATGGTGTGAAGGATACAGTCTATATGGCTGATGTTTACGTTTCAGAAACCAGAGGAAGATTATTCTTCTTTACAATTGATGCAAATCAAGAGCCTACTATCGTAAACAACAATGCTGGCACTGTTAAATATGATGAGGGTGAAGTACTTATAGATACAGTACGAATTTTGTCTACAGTCAAAGGCCTCAACGTGATTCAGGTAGAGGCAATCCCAGATTCAAATGATGTTTTAGGTCTCAAAGACCTGTACGTTCAGTTATCACTTGATTCCTCAACGATTACACCATTATCTGATACTGTTGCCTCTGGCGCAGACACTGCAGGAACTAATTTTATCACCACTTCGAGCTTCTCCAACGGAAAGTATTTTAGAGAATAATGATCGATACTACTTCTCAAAAAGTCCAGGTTAACCAGGTAGTTTTTAGCCAGTTACCAGAGTTCGTTCAAGAAGAGAATCCTCTCTTCGTTGACTTTTTAGAAACTTATTATCAGTCTCAAGAATATCAAGGTAGTAACATTGATATTGTTCAGAATTTCAATGACTATCAAAAAGTAGAAACTTTTAGTGGTAACGAAAATCTTATTGGATTTACTACCTGTACATCTAAGGTTACTTTCTTTGATGATACCATCAATGTAACTTGTACCGATGGATGGCCAGAGAAGTATGGTCTTTTAAAAATTAATGATGAGATTATTTCCTACACAGGTAAGACTAAGACCTCTTTTACGGGGTGCCTGAGGGGTTTCAGTGGGGTTGAATCTCTCAAGCATAGTTCTGATCCCGAAGTGCTGGTATTTTCCGAATCCCAGTCAACTTCACATAAAGAAGACACTCAGGTTATCAATCTGAGTAATTTATTCCTGCAAGAATTCTGGAAAAATTTAAAAGGCCAATTCTTACCTGGATTTGAAGATAGAAAACTTGTCAATACGGTTGATAAAGCAAACTTCCTCAGACAAGTAAAGGATTTTTATCAGACAAAAGGTACACACGAAGCAGCTACAATTCTATTCAAAGTTCTTTTCGGGAAAGCTGTAGATGTAATCAAACCAATTGATTATATTATCAGTCCTTCTGATGCGGATTGGGTTGTAACTGATGATATTGTTGTTGAATTAATTAGTGGTGATCCAGAAAAAATTCTGGGACAACAACTGAGACAAACTGGAGATGATTTTTCCGAAGCATCTATCTTCAATATCAGACCTTTACGCAAAAATAACAAACCATACTATGTAATTAGCCTTAGTCAAAGCACACTTAAGGGTAAGTTTGAAATTACTGGTGGTACTCAATTAATAAATGGAGTTTCTATTGGTGCTTCCGTTTTAACGGTTGATTCAACACTTGGATTCCCAGAACAAGGATCTTTCTATGTTGGTGCTGGAATTACCGTTGGTATTGCGACATATACATCTAGATCTTCCACCCAGTTCTTTGGTGTAACTGGAATTAGTTCGCAGTATTCTGATGGCCAAATTGTAAGGGCATTCAATACAGTATATTCTTACGAAAATGGTGATATTACAAAACCAGTAATCTTTAGAATGACGGCTGTTGCCAACAGTGCAAAGTTGGATGGTATTGGATTCTTAGCCGAAGGTGATCTTCTCCGTGCAAGAAATCTGGGTAACTATTCTTCTCCATCAAATCAAAGATTGAATAGTTGGATTCATAATATTAAATCTGTATCAAGTGTTTCCAGAAATTTCAATACAAATACTTCTAATATTGATACTGTAACAAATACAATCAATACAGTTGATCCTCATTTGTTACAACTTGATGCACCTGTAACTCTTTTAGATAGAACTTCTGCAATTCCCCAAAATGTTGTGGGAACAGTAAACTTAATTATTTCAAATAATGCATTCCAGATGAATATCACATCTGGAACTATTGATATTAATCGTGTTTATGAAGTACAGAACAATAGTATTTTTGCAAACAGTAATGATCCAAAATTAGGTGTTACTGACTATCTTGCAAATATTCAGAACACATATTCTGATGAGAATGAAAAAAATGTTTATGTAACAACAGGAAGTCTTCCTGCATACACTATTCATGCAACTAGAAGAAATAAATCATTCAATTCAACGGATGTTGATGGTGGTGAGAATACTATTACTATCAATAATCATGGATATCTCACTGGTGATGTTATCAAGTACAAACCAACAGGTGTTGGTGTCACAGTATTGGCTGGTTTGAGTACCAATTCAAACTATGCAGTTACTAAAATTGATACAAACACAATTAAACTCTCTCAAAGTATTAGTGATGCTTCTGTGAAGAGATTCCTGGACATTGGACCAGGAGGAACCACTCATGAAATTATTCCTTTCGATCTTTCTGGTAAAAGTTTACAATATCAAAATTTCTTAAGAAAGTTCCCTACAGAGATCACTCTGAATGATTTTTCTAGAGAATTGAAGAATGAACCAATCGGTATGTTCCGAAATGGTGTTGAAATCATGTCAAATAAGTCTGGAGACTCTATTTGGTATGGCACTTTATCTAATATTGAAGTACAAAATGGTGGCCAAAACTTTGACGTTTTAAATCCACCAAATATTAATATTAAAGACAGTGTTGGAACTGGTGCTACTGCATATGCAATTGTTGAAAATGGTAAATTTGTAGATATTGATATTCTCTCTGGTGGATACGATTTAAGAGAAGTTCCCAAAATCAGTATCACTGGTGGTAATGGATCGGGTGCAACTGCGGTCGGTAGACTTCGTAAAAACACGACTGTAAGAACTTTTGACGCAGATTTGGATGTTAGTACTGCTTCTGACAGAGTTACATTCAATGATAGACACCTTTTTGAAAATGGTGAATCTGTTTATTATCGAAAAGGTGAAGGATTCGCACCTGTTGGTGGCCTAGTAGACAATTCCCTTTATTATTTGCATGTTCCTACTGAATTTTCAGTTCAGTTCATGGCAACCTATGATGATGCAGTTGCTGGTATCAATACAATCAATCTCACAAGTAGATCTGCTGGTAGTAGTACTCTAACTGCAACGAAACAGAGAAATATTCTTGATTCTATCGTTGTTACAAATCAAGGTTCTGGATATTCAAATAGAAGAACAGTTGTTTCAAACGCATTTTATCCAACAGTTGATTTTACTACAGCTGATGAGATTAAGTCTGGTATTAACACAGCAAATCATTATATTTTCTTCAAAAACCATGGATTTGAAAATGGTGATTTAGTTGAGTACAGTTCGACTGGACCAATTATTGGTTTGTCATCTACGCAAAATTATCGCATCTTGAAACTAGATGAAGATACTTTTAGACTAGCTTCTGCTGGTATTGGATCAACTGCAAATGATCTTGCATTCAATAAAGGAGAATATGTAAAGATCGGTTCTATTGGATCTGCATCACATACATTTAAGTATCCAGATATTCATGTTAGTGTTGATGGTGTAACAGGCCTCGCAAATACTGCATTCTCTTTACCTAAAGTAAGAGCAAAATGTGTTGGTGAAATCACAGCATGTCCATTAACTGCGGTTGGATCTGGATATGGTGCAACGGATACTATCAACGTACATAGAAGACCAGATGTAACTATTTCCAATGGTTCTAGAGGTATTATTGAAGTTATTGTTGCTGATGGAGAAATTGTTCGTGCATTCGTCAAATCTGGAGGTGGTGGTTATGCAACTCCACCTAAACTTGAAGTTGATGGTGTAGGTAAATATGCAGAATTAGTTGCTGATGTTGTTGACGGTGTTATCACTTCGGTAACAATTGTAAGTTCTGGTAAAGGATACGAACAACAGAGCACTAGTATTAGAGTTGTACCAACTGGAAGTGGCGCAAAACTTAAGGCTAATGTTTCTAGGTGGGATATTAATTTCTTATCTAAGTTTAGAGGTGCTATTAGTGAAAATGATGATGGTGTTATTATTCCAAGTCAAAATGACGATCTTGGACTAAAATATGTTCATGCATACGCATCTAGAAAGTTAAGACAGGTTCTGAGTGACAATATTAATGCAGATTTCTCAGAAAAGACATCTCTCACACACTCTCCTATTTTAGGATGGGCTTATGATGGATCGCCAATTTATGGACCATATGGATTTGGTACTCCTACTGGTGGAGCCGTTCGTAGAATGGTTTCTGGATATACACAGGTAAGTAAAGGAAATAGACCTCCAGTTGGTGTTTTCCCAGCAGGAACATTTATTAATGATTTCATCTACACTGCTGATGGTGATCTTGATGAATTTAATGGTAGATTCTGTAGAACACCTGAATTCCCTGATGGTGTATATGCATATTTCTGCACCATTCAGGCCACTAACAGTAGTGCATCACCTTTTGTAAACGCAAGAGAACCACAATTCCCGTTTGTCCTTAATAGTTTCAAATATAGAAGAGAAGATTTTAACGTAGATCCTTCCTCTATTCAAACTTTACCTATTCTGAATAGTGGAGATCTTGTAAGAAACACTTATTACTATAAGTTTGGAGTATCCAATTCAAATTATGAATATCTGACTAAAAATCAATTAGAAGATACTGAACTTATTGTTAGATCGGTAAACAAAACTGGTATTGCAACTGTCAATGTTATTGTTCCAGGTTTGAACTATAAGGTTGGTGATAAAGTACGATTTAATAATGATCAATCGGGTGGATCTGGTGCCACTGCAAAAGTCGTTACTCTTGTAGGTAAAGGTCTTTCTACATTCTCATTTAATAGAAAAGTTGTTCCTGATGTATCCTTCACTTATACTGATGGTGCAGTAGTTGGTGTTGCATCAACTCCACATGGTTTGACTGATCATGACTTGGTTGTTGTTGGTGGTATCGGAACAGGTGAACTTAATTTCATCCAAGGTCCTAGATTTGTTGCTATTGCATCTGTCACCGCCAAGGTAGATGAAACGATTGAGCCAGTAGCCACAACTGGTATTATCACCACAATTTCTCTGAATACGTCGGGTACTACAGAAGAAATTGTTGTTGATGATACTCTTGGAATTGGAACTGAGACAGTAAAAGTTTTGTTTGTGGACAAAGCTCTGAATAGATACCGAGTCAAGAGAGAAACTGGATACGGCACCACTCACCCAGCGGGTACTGTTGCTGCTGTTGATCAAAGAAAACTTTCATACACTGTCGGAGTTCAAACAAATCTAACAACAAGAGAACCAAGAAAGATTGTATTCAATCCACAAAACTCTGTTGGATTTGGCACAACAACAGTTGTCAGGAGTGTTGTAGGTGTTGGAACTACAGTTGTAGTAAGAGTTAAGGCCACGGATGGAACTATCCTTGCAGATCACCAGTTGCCTCCTGCAGGTTCTACCGCAGACAATGCAATTACATTCAAAGATCATGGATTCTATACGGGTCAACCGTTGAAGTACAATGTACCAAGTGCTGGACTTGCGCTTACGGTATCTAATTCTGTTGATCTTTCTTATCCTTTCATCCTGATTGATTCTCAGAAACTATTTGCTGTCAGAAAATCTAAAGATCTTCTTGGAATTACCACTACCATTGCTGGTATTGGTACAACTACTGGTTCTTTGTATTTTGTAAATCTGAGTACAGGAACCGATCATGCTCTTACAAGCATTGAAAAAGAATTCAAGGGTCATCTTGAGAGATTTGATGTAACTGTCAAAACATCATCTCCACATACTCTACAATCTTATGATAAAGTCAAGATTGTACTTCAACCTGACAATACAAAAGATGTAAATGTTGAGTATGATACTTTAGCAAGAAAGACTATCTTTGATCCAAAGTATATTGCTGCAGCCACAACTGCCATTGGTGTTGGTGGAACAGATTCTCTAATTTCTATCACAGATCATGGATATGTTTCTGGTGAAAAAATTCTTTATAAGTCTGGAACAACTCCTATCGCACCTTTGGTTGATAGAGGTGAATATTTCGTTCAAAAGATTAATGATAATCAGTTTAGATTATCCACAACTTATGTCGATGCAACTAAGTTTGGTGGTGAGTTTATTGGATTTACTACCATCGGTTCTGGAGTACATAAGATTGCAGGAATTAACCCATCAATCACGGGTACTAGAGGCCAGACTGTAGGATTTGCAGTTTCTGATAATACTTGTCAAGATCTTAGACTTGATTTCTTTGAAGATGAGAATTTTGTTACTAAATTTGAAGGTGTTGGTATTTCTACAGAAATTGCACGAAGTGGAACGCCTGGTGATCCTGGAGCATTTGTAAATCTTAAGTTGACACTTGGTGTACCAACTCCACTTTATTACAAGTTAGTTCCAACTAATCTTGATTCCATCGATGTTTCTAAGAGAGACGCCGAACCAGATGAAACGGTAGTTGGTGGATCTAAGATTGTTATTGAAAATAGTGTTTATTCTGGCGATCATAGTATTATTAGAATTGATGATGATGAATTCAAGTATCAAGTTAGTAAACAACCAGAGTCTGACACTTA
>ERZ869936.2455-NODE-2455-length-10880-cov-6.557506_pt1 | contig 10880 bp, 13 predicted proteins | sample MGYA00520876_ERZ869936 | MGnify/ENA primary metagenome ERZ869936 (study PRJEB32218, sample SAMN09650985) | biofilter metagenome | isolation source: enrty point of leading RO module | place: Saudi Arabia: Thuwal, RO plant located on Red Sea | collected 2016-02-17 ... | reverse complement strand
CTGCGTCACCTGTGTAGGCTGAGCGTACCTTGCGGAGACTGTAGGCTGCTGCTGCTTCGCCAAAGGAAACTACGCCTTCGCTTGTTCTGAATGTACCAAGTGTGGGAGGATTGGAAATCGCCCAATTTGAAATCTGCCAGGGGTATTCGACATCATCAAAACCAATGGTAGTTACGTCAGATTCTTCGCCATCAAAATCCCACAGTCGCCAACGTGGTTGACTACCCAATTCTTTGTAATACCGAATATAACCATCACCACTTGGTTTTTGCCATCCAAACTGGTTCAAGGTAAAGGTGCCATTAAGATTTACGTTTTGCGCACCACTAGCGGTAAACGAAGTGACCAGCGAGGGGTCAGGAATGTCATCAGCAGGGAGAACTGTCTCCTGTTTGCCGTTTACCCAATCAGCGATCTGGACTGTGCTTGTAAAATCCCTCTCCTCATTGTCGGCATCCCTGCGAACCTTTACGATTGGTCCGTTATATGTTTTGGATAGCTTGCGTAAAGAATACGCAGCAGCAGCTCCACCAAAATCATCTAGTAAGCCAAAGAATAGCTGCTTTGCTCGCTTGCAAAGCTGAATGCCAAGTCCAAGTACGTCCATTACGCATTGTACAGTTCGACTACTCCAGAAGTAAGAGTAACCGAAGTGATGTCTCCATAAGTGGTGTATCCAGCAGGAAGGGTCAAGCTAGCTAGCGCAGATGCGTTAGTCTTGTTGCCAATGGTAATGCTGCTGATAACGGCTCCTTCGGGGCCAGCTACCAAAGCAACGAATTTACCAGTATGAGCTGCTGTATCGGATACAACTTCGGAGCCTCTCTTGCCAAGGCTTTGTTCGGTATATGCGGGTGATGCCATTTGTGTCAGGGGTTAGGTATAATTTCTATAAGTTTTAAATTTGCGAGAAACATTGGAATTAAATATTCCCTGTCCTTCGATCTTAGCTAGCTCATCCTCAAGGATTTGATTTACTAGCCCTAATGATAACGCAAAGTTATTTTCTGAAGCGTTTTGCTCAACGGATCTCTGCCATGTATAGGCAGCGTAATGAGCCATGTAATTCATGTATTCATCAGGTACTGAATCGCCATCAGCAGATGTAGTTGTATAAGCTGGTGTATATTCATTTTTGTAGGTAATATACACTATGTCCTGATCTGAGGACGTACCCTTGATGTAGGCTCTTCCATTGCGAACATGGAAGTCAACCTCCTGTACGGATGAACCCTCAAATGGCTGTTGCTTGTAAATTCTAAGGAACGTATCAATGTTATCCACATCGTGTACATCAGGTGTAGGATTTACCCCATTGACTATTTCCCATTCTGTTTCAGATGGAATGTTTCCGTTGCCGTCCTTGTAAAGAACTGTTTCTGTACCATTGGATTCAATCTTCAGTAGTTCCCAATGGTTGTTCCCTGTATTTCGGTCAATCTGGTATAGCTTTTCTGGAGCATTAGCAAACACCATTCCAGAGATTCCATTATTCGTCATCCAAGGAAAAGGTTTCAGTGATGTGCTGCCCGTTACCTGCGAACCAAGCTCAAGGTCAACTAGCTCCCATTGGGACTGCTGGTGATTGTAGGCAATGACTTTATTTGGATTGGTTTGATTAACCCATACCCCACGATTGTAATTATTGCCTATGCCATCGTAGGTTGCGTCCAGTTTGTATGTACCTTCGTAATCAGATATGGTTGTGTACTCCGTTACATCAAAAGTAATAGAGTTGCCGTTCAGGATGTATGAGTTATTACCATCGTATTCGGGTCCGTACGTGTACAATCCATTGACCTCAGATTCGCCAGCATCATAAATATGGAAGCTATCTTCTGTGCTATCTACGTGTCCCTGTGACACAGTTCTGGGTTCACCCACCACGAGGTGACGATCCCAATAATGAGATGCCCTGTAAGCTCTCTTGGCTCCTTGGTTCCATAGGGCAACCAATCTTCCGAACTGAGCCGAAGTGCTTAGATATTCCCTACCAATCAGGGCGAAGGTAAGGTTCTTTAAATCCAAAAATGTTGAGTTCTTTACTGACATTACATCTTAGTTGCTGCCATCCCATTTGGGTGCAGAATTCTTCTATTCATCCATCCAACGAAATCCTCATCGTTAAATGCTTCGTTTCCGTATTGCTTGCGAAGCTTATAGAACTCCTCCATTGGTACGGAACCAACGTGAACGCCTAACGTATCGTGGGATCCACCCACGAATTGTTTAGCGGATTTTCTAGCTAACTCTCTTCGCTTACCTTCCTGTTGTGCGTTGAAGATTCTTTGCCACTTGGACTTAACCATCTTCTGCATTGCGATTTCTACATCTTCATCTGTGAATTCAAAGGACATAGTTAGATACCTAGCTAGCTATAAATAAAAAGTCAAGAAAAAGGGGGAGGAGACTTGCCCCTCCCCCAGAATTCTTTAGGCAATGTCTTCAATCTTGCCAAGACCGTTCGGGCCTTTGCAGATCAAAGTACCCATGCAGTCGATGTAACCACGAGGGCCAGCACCTTGGTCTTCAAGCATTGTGGAACCCATAGAGAGGGCTTCACCCCATGCGAGGAGATTCGGGTCAATGATGTAACCTCTGCTGTTGGCAGTTGCGCCAGCAGTGTCGGGCATACATTTCGGATTGCCAGTAACAATCTTAACGATACCGAAGGGACCTCTGAACAGCTCTACGTTGTACTCAACAACAGCTTCGGAACCTTCAACATTGTAACGCACAGCAGAAGCGGTGCTGTCAGCACGAGTGAACTCGTCAACAATGTGGTTGCGGAGAGCGGTGTCAGCAACAAGGTGGAGGTCCTGCATTTCTCCAACTTCGTTGAAGATGCTTGCAAGAAGACCAGCGAATGCAGACTCAGTGAGTGCGCCTTCAGCAGCGGTGTGAACACTTTCAGCTTTAGTGCGGAAGTTAGAGTCAATTTCGGTGATTCCCGAACCAGCACCTTCACCAGCACCTGCGGGGTTGGTCCATGCACCTAAACCTCTGCTCTTACCAGCAGTAGTGCCGTTACCAGCTTGACCGCCTTGGTCGCCACAGATGGATTTTTCGATGTCACGAAGAAGCTGTGAAGTAGCTTTTTCTTCAGCTTGCTGAATCTTGACAGGAGTAACAGAATCATAGACTTCTTGCTTCTTGGAAACAAGGAACTGGTCTCTGAAGTGTTCTACTCTATTGTCGAGTCTAACAAGGTTGTCGAATTGCTCTGCATCAGTAGAACCGCCAGCAGTGAAGTCAACGTCAGTACCTTCGATAACCGCTACGTCAGCAGGGTCGCGAAGATTGTCAACAGTCCACTCAACTCTGTCAGCGGATACAGCTTGTTTTGAAAGCAGTCCGTAAACAGGTGCTTGGCGGGGAGAAAGAACAGTAGTGAGATCCAACAGTTCTTCTCTGTTGGAGTTCAGGCCACCATTCTCGTATGACTTATCAAATGTAAGTGCCATGATATTTTATATTATTAGGGTTTGTATTAAGTAGTTCGTTTGAACAATGAATTTTTATTTTGGATCTGCATGGTTCGCAATTTTCTTGCTGCCTTCAGATCCCCTTGTAAAGCTGCCTCTCTCAGTTTCTTGGTTTGGATATTCTGTCTGACCTTTGGTGAAGCAGATCCCGCAGCGGAATCCTTAGCTGTGCTAGGAACTCGTCTAGGGAGGGCAATCTTTTTACCCTTCGGAACTGAAGATACGCCAGCCATGCTATTAGCAGCGTGCAGTAATTGGTACTTCAACTTGGATGCCAAGCTTGGCGCAACTCTTTCAATAATGGCTATATCGGATGAGGAAACCATTTCATCGTATAATTTCGATGCTTTTGCTTCATCATCGCCCAACCAAGCGAATTCAGATTCTGCCTTCTTTTGCAATTCCTGAGCCTCTTTTTTCGATTTCTCCAGCGATCTGAGATAATCCCTTTGTTTAGGAATATCATCGTATTGATCCTGAAGGCTTTCAACGTACTTCAGTACGTCTGATCTCGAAAACTCCTGACCCTCATGTGCGAAGTAATCCTCATCACCACCTAACCACTTTTGGTAGAACTTGATATTATTTCTGATTTTATCCGATGCTTCATCCAGTTCCTCCTGCGTAGTTACATTCGCAAATGCAGCTTGCGGGGTGACGAACTGTTGAAGACCATCCTCCAATGCTTTGTCCTTAGCAGTTATTTGGCTTTTCAGATCCTTGATCTGCCCTGTAAGTTCGCCAATGCGTTTACCGCTTCCGCTCCCCATCAACTTAGCTAACTTAGCTAGCTGATCTGTGGGTAACGTCTCAATAGCTTGAGTCGCAATATCCGCTCTGGTTTCATCATCCAGTGCATCCCAATCAATTTGAGAAAGAACATCTTCCGAATCTTCCTCTTGGACTTCTTCTTCGACCTCTTCGGTTTCTTCTGATTCCGTCTCGTCAGTCTCTTCGGTTTCCTCTGGAGTTTCGAGTTCCTCAGTTTCCTCAGCTACTTCCTCGACTTCCTCTTCAGTTTCCTGAACAGAACTAGGACTAAGTCTTTCCAATCGCTCTCTACGAATATCTTCGAGAGTTTTTGGTTCGGACGATTCAACTTCCATCACTTCTTCGGTGGGGGCAGTGACGTTACCCGTTTCTTCTATGTCTTGCATAACTACTTTTTACGCCTAGTAGAATGGCGAATAAAGCGATTATAGCACAGGGTATTTTTATTACCTAGTATTTACCCTTGCGACCCTTCGGGGAACTCTTCTTACTTCCACCTTTGCCCTTCCACAACTCTGTGCAAGCTAGGTGTCTAGCTGTGCCAGCTTTAGCTGTGTCGCATTTGTGTCTAGCCCTGAAGGACTTTCTGGCTGCTGGGGAGTAATTATGACCGTATCCCTTGGCTCCAGCGTGAACAAGCTTGCGCTTACCATTCACGCAGTAAAGCTTCATGATCTTCTTGCCAGCTCTGGTACTCCTACGGACTTCTCCGCAGCGCATTGTTTTCTTAGGATTCTTTGCCATTGTCTTCGCCCTTGAACAGTTTATAGAGGTAATCGTCCTCCACTATAGCACCGATCAATTTTGCGTCAGCCCTTTCGGAGCTATCTAAGTTAGCCTCCAGAGCGGTAATCTTGTTCTCACGTATCTCACGCAGGAACTCAATGATGATCTTGAATTGGTCAGCATTGCGCAAATCACGCAAAGCCTCAGCTAATTTATCTTTACCTTTTCCTGTTTGCATTAGATACCTTCAGTTACGAATTGTCCAAGCTCTGCGGGTGCAGCTCCTAGTTTGCCGATGTCGGCATTCTGTTGCTGTTGGACTTGTTGTTCGTATTTACTTGCGTAAGTCCGAAGATTCTGTGCGAATGTCGGATCAGTCTGGATCTTCTCTTGAGTGCTGGGCTGCTTGAGGTACTCCTGAATGATTGACAGGGCTGTCTCGCCACCATTGCTACGTGCTCCCACAGGGATACCTGCGTAGATCTTAGATAGGTCAGAGGTAACTTCCTTAAGAATTTCTTCCTGTGCTTGGTCAGCAGGTTGTACTACGAAGTCAGCAATAACAGGGTCAATCATGTTAGCTACGAACTCTTCCACTCTGCCAACATTGAATCTATTGGTAGCTGATGTTCTAGCTAGCTGCAAGAATGCATCGGTTTTTGCTTTTACAGTATCAGGGTCAGTATTCAGTGTATCAAATGATACATTAACATCCAGTTCATCATCAATCGGTCCACGAAGGAACCGAACAGGATCAGCTTGACCAGTGATACGGAAGAACAATTCGTCTGGTCCGTAAAGGATAAAGCATTTGTAAGAAAGTTTCAGGACATCAGCAATGTGCTTGAGGAACTTGTCCACAATGAACTGCTGTCTGATCTGGGAGTAAGGGCTTTCTGGGTTGAGTCCAACCAAGTCCCTAGCTTCCATCTGCACGTACTTCTCGATGTCAATTCCCATTCGTCCAGTATTCGGCACATCAAGGAACTTGTATGTGTCATTCTGACGTACGCCAATCCATGCACCTGCGCCCATCTGCTCAGGCGCACGACCTACAGGGTGAAGGAACGGAGGCGAGATTGAGATAGCTAGGTTGTCGCTCCATCCGTCACGTACAATCTTGGCTTGGTGCTGCGGTCCACGAAGGATATCAGCAAAGGTGGGAACATCCTGAATGCGTTTATTGTTATTGAACAACTTGGTGCAAACGAACGGATACTGCTCAACGCCTGAAAGCAACTCGTGTTTCAAGTGAGCTTCTCCGTACTGGGGACTCCAAACAGTTAGGTACATACCTTCTGCACCATCCTTGCGGTCAATCATACGTTTGTAGGTATAAACAATCTCTACAACGTCATCGTATTCCGTTCCGTTACCTGATCCAAAGGTTTGACCCCTAGATACAGTAGAAGTTCTTTCGTATGCACTATACGAGGTGGCTGTGCTTTGCACTAGACCTCTGTGCTTTTCAATAAGTTCACGACCTACTTCGGCATCCCAGCCATCGTTCTCGATACTGTTCTCAATCTCCGAAGGAGTCAAAAGCATACGCACGTGGACTCTAGGGGACTTTTGGATATCGGATACATACGATGGGAATCTAATATCTGAGTCCACAAATTTGGACTGAATTATTGGTCTAGAGATGTCCTTCTTAACGACAGGAATCTCTGCCTCTCCCACTTCACGTAGATCCTTAAGGGCTGCCTTTGTGCCAGCTTTATCTACGCTTTCGTAGATAGCTTCAAACAGAGCAACTGCCTCGTCCTCTCTTCCCTCTGTCCCAAGGACATCGTAAAGCTCAGGTGAGATCTGCTCTATCTGCTCTAGGTTAATCGGCTCCTTGTGTTTACGTTTTTTTATTTCCCAATCCACGTACGTAAATGCGATACCTTTTTCAAGCAGGGTATTAGCTGCAACCTCAGCTTCAGTATAGAAGTCCTTGATGTAGGAGTCCTTCATCCACTTGAGGAACATACTCTTGATGCGAGCCTCAGTGATGTCGTTGCTTTCGATAGGATTAGCTGTAATGTTACTCCTCCGTAGGGAGTTCATCATAAGGGCAACGTATGTGTTAATGCACTGCTCGATCAACCTTACCTCTTGGTCAGATGCTCCGTCCCAAGGGAATGCGTTTTCGCCATGCTTTTGAAGGTCATCCGTTTTCCCCTGCCAGAGCGCATTACGCTCATCGTAAGCGTCCTGACATTGGGCGATGTACTGAGACATATCCAAGGAGTCCGAATCGAACTCTGATTTCAGCTCAGACAAATCAGGGGTATCGGAGACATAAAAACTCTCTTCCGTCTTTTTGTCCATTAGCGAGATTTTAACATATTACTTTTAATCCTATTGCGAGCATTGCTGATTGTATTGTTCAGCCATACCTCGTCCCTCCCGAACAGTTCAACGAACAGCTCAGGGGGTATCTCATAGATGTCATCCATAGCTGCTCGATTCAGGATCTCCCAGCTTACGAAAGCATCACTATGCTTTTTTAAGAACTGAAGGGTAATTTCCATTAGTAAGTTTTTCGTGCCTGTAGTAGTCCTCGCCCTCGAAGTTAATAACCTGCGCCTTGAACACGTGGTTCACTCGTAGGCTGCCCTTAATGTTAGCTGGGATAGCTACACGCACCTTCTTGGATTGGGTTCCCTGCATAGTTCGGCAGACCACAAACTTGGGGTTATTTGCGAAATCCAGAACACGTACCTTTACAAACTGAGGTTTAATGACTAGATCATCGCAGTAATCACGAATCTTTTCAATCCCTGATGCTGTGAGGGTCTTGGTTTCCTTATTGTAGTCCTCATCTGTGCAGAGCTTCTTGCGAAGCCTACCGATTTCCATAGCCGTTTTACCCAGCTCTTTTCCTAGTTCTCCTTGCTTCATTAGTATCCTCCTGTTCCTCTTTGCTGGACAAATGCTTCCTCCCCGTAGTGTACGGGACCATCTCCAGCGTTAGCTAGACGTAGATACCTAAGAAGGTCAAAGAAGTCCTTGAGGGCATCATTCGTCTTGGAATAATTGATTATGCTTTGAATTAAATTGCCACAGCTCTCGTGAATATAGCACTTGGGCTTATTGGTTGCGTCAATGTCCACATTGGGGTTGTAGTAAAACCAGTCATCCAGCGCAGCTATACCTATGTGTTCCTGTCTGCCATCTGATGGAACAAAATCCATACCACGCTCGCTGAACTCCTGAAACAAATCCATAGCATTTGAGTTCTCTCTAGCAAAGAATCTGGAGTCACCTATGCGCTCGAATACCTTTATGACTAGATACTTTTCTATACCCCTGAACTCGTCTATGTATCCCTGAGTATTGTACCCCAACTTTTTGGCTGCTGGTCCGAACTTCCATTTTGGATCACCAAATACTGCCCAATCGCCATAGGTATCCCTATCTGGGAACTCCCTGCGGATAAAGATGTCTCCCCTTGCGTCCACAGCAGCCCATATAGCTACGTAGTTTCTGGCATCCGCTGGGTCAACCACCTGATAAACTGTGAACTGTGACTTATTGGTTATATCAGGGAAATCCTCATCCTTGAGGACATTGACTGAGGTGCTGAACATGGGCAGCACTGTGGTCATGCTGTGAACAGGAACCCCATAGGCACGAACCAATATAGTCTCCCTAGCCTCGTTCTTGAGATCCTTAGCTATCCGATTGTAGCCACCAAAGGGGTTTTCGTCAGAATGCAGATATACAATACCAGCGTCCCTGTTATTGCTGTACTGCCTGACAGGAACCTCTTCACCCTTTAGTAAATCTGCCTTTCTGGTCTCCAGAGTTTGCGCATCCGTAAGGTACTCAGATATGAAGGCTGTGAAGCCATCAATGGGTGTGAACCCCAGAACCATTTTTGCGTTACGTGTAGCTAGCCTGAATCTAAGGGTGTTGACTAGTTCCGATGTTCCAAGGTATTCGTCCAGCCATGCGCCTATGTTAAGTCCCTCAGCGTTTTTGAATCCGAACTCAAAGCCCTCAAGAATAGTCTGATTATTACTGAACTGCGTATAGGTCTTAAAATCGACACGAGTTCTAGTATCAGGAAAAATAAACGAAGAGCCAGTAAAACCATTTTGCATTGAAAAGTTAATATACCCTTCGATGCTCTTGGTTTTGCGTTTGAACTCTCTGGGCATCATCTCCCATATAGCAGATTGCTGTATCTTAATTGATGTATCAGCATTCTGGGAAAAGCAAACGATATGCCCATTTTCGTTCTCAGTAACAGCCTCCATGACCATTTTTGCGCAACCAGTGGTCTTACCACTTCTGTTACCCCCAAGGGTCAGAACCTCGTTGTAATCAGATAGAGCCTCACGCATTCTTGCCCATCCATCCAGCTCAAAGCCATGACGAAGAGGATCTTCCTGTGCTGCCTCAATACGTCCCTCATGCGCCCTATGCAGATCCGCAAGGATCTTGGGATCGTTCTCAGCTAGGAAAACAATCTCTTCGTCCGTTGGCGGGACTAAGATAGGGTGCTTGGTGAACTTCAGTTCCATTGTTTAAAAATCCCCTTTACTTATCGGGCGAAAGAGGGAAAAGCCATGCCAAAGCCATAAGGCTGTGGGACTCTGCCGTATGGCATTATAAATTATACTTCCTTTCCATTGACACGTACCTTGATGCTGGACTTCCTGCCCTTGCTCCAATCAATGTCATCGTAGTTCTTAGCTTGCTTCTTGGGGTCATGCCCCTTTCTTGGTGCGCATCCTTTACCCATTTCCTGCCTCCTTAATATATGGTGCGTTTAGTTCGTAACACCCTGTTCCTTTTTCGCCATCAAAACGAACAGTAACCCATCCGTTGTTAATGCTCAGTACGTCTCCGAACTTCCTCCATGCTGTGTGATAAATCCTAGTTAGTTTCATCTATTACCTCCACTTCTTCTGCTTGTTTTAATTTTGCAAGTCTTTCCTTAGCTGCTTTAAGGGTATCCTCGTAGTCCTCCTGCGAGATGACTTTGCGTTCCTCCACAATCTTAGATGCCTCGCCACGAGCAGTCATTGCCTGTCTCTGGGAGTTACTCTTAGCTATGGAAATCTCTTTTAGGTCCTTGAATTCAGGAACGTAGCCAGCGTCCATCTTTCTGCGCAAAGCATCCACCATGTCCTCCTCCAAGGATTCCAAATTCAGATAGCTGCGTGCGGATAGCTTACCACCAAGTTCCCTGAACTTGCCAACGTAATCTGCGTAATCAGTTAGGACTGAAATAATCGTACTCCTGTTTAGATCATGGTGACGTACCATACTGCTCTGTGAGACCCCCAAGGAGGACAGATGGAGGATTTTGGCTACCTTCTCTGGATTGATTCTGCTAAGGCTCTTACAGCCCTCTAGAATCTTCTGCTCACGTATCTGTAGGATAGCATCCTCGATGCCTTCTTTCAGGTTTCGCTGAATCTCCTCGAAGTACTCTTTATTGTCTTGTTCTTCCATACCATTTGCCCTACAGGGCAAAGCAATACCATTTAGAATACGCTTTACTTATAAAAGATATATATAGGGGTCTCATAAATTATTTACAGATATAGCTGTTAGGCTCAGTTCATGTCAATACTACAGTGTATATATTTGCCATTTTTGGCTATTTGCTCCCATGAGAGCCCAAATTTTTTTAAGGGTTAGCTAATATATTACTCAGAAATGCGTGTGCGTCCGTCCTGACCCCCTCCCCCCTATGCTTACAATCTGGGGTCGTCTCCTCATCTATCTAGATCTAGCTAGCTAGCTACTATCACAGGTGCTGATCTGGCTGGCTGTATACACATGAGCTGGATATATATCCTGCTGCGCTGAAATGTATCTGGCTGAACGATATCTATACCACCATCTATCTAGATTTATGGCTACAGTTTGACTGCATTGATGTGTAAGTCA
>ERZ869936.2454-NODE-2454-length-10882-cov-33.181029_pt1 | contig 10882 bp, 10 predicted proteins | sample MGYA00520876_ERZ869936 | MGnify/ENA primary metagenome ERZ869936 (study PRJEB32218, sample SAMN09650985) | biofilter metagenome | isolation source: enrty point of leading RO module | place: Saudi Arabia: Thuwal, RO plant located on Red Sea | collected 2016-02-17... | reverse complement strand
TTGATGCACTCCTTTGCACTGGCACTCCTTTACACTGGCTACGTCGCGCTGTCACAATCGGACACGTCCGTGACCGCCGTGGGGCGCTCGAGGGCTGTGTTTGGCTGTCGCCGTCATCTCGTAGGAGGGCATCATGCGTTATCTCAAGGGCACACGTCGGTTCGCGATTGGGTTATCGATCCTTTGTGCGGTCTTCGCACTTGAAGTCCCGGGGTACGCGGACGATGCCAAGGAGGCGCCCATCGACCTCCGCTACATCCCCGACGAGGCCGTGGCGGCCATCGTCGTCCGGCCACGGGCGACGCTCGAACAGCCTTCCTTGGCCGTGTTGCCCCACGAGATAATCTCTCTCTTCGGACAACAGCAGCTCGGTTGCGATCCGAAGGACATCGACGAGTTGCAGGTCATCCTCGGTCCGGTGGATCCCAATGGTCCGCCCGAGGTCGGGATGGTCGTGCGCCTGGCAAGAGATCTTGCCGACGAAGCAGAGCAAGAGCGCGTCGTCGACGCCATGTCCCGCCTGATTCCGCCCGCGCGGTTCAGTAGGTCGGAAGTCGCCGGCGATCGTACGATCTGGTTTGCCACCGCGGCCATGGAGCCGCTCATGGACGCCGCCAACGGTCAGGGGAACGGTGCGTTGCTGCAGCTGATGCGGGCCAGCCCAAAAAGCACGGCCGTGCAAGTATTCTTCTCGATGGATTCTGCGCGCGACGTCTTCGAACAGCTGGCGGACGAAGCGCCGGAGTTGCCGGGGCCCTTGGCGGAAGTGAAGAACGTTCCGGCGCATCTCCGTGCTGCGCGCCTTCGCATCTCCTTGGATAAGGGGTTGGCGGTCCGACTCGATGTGGCGGCAACCAGCCCCGACGCGGCCGTCGAATTGGAGAAGCTCATCAACACGGGTCTGGCGATGGGTCGAGATGCTCTTGAGCAGCAGGTTGCCGAGCAGCAGGTTGCCGACGGGCAGGCGATGGAGATGGAAATGGATAATCCGCTCCGCGTGGCGAAACAGCAGTATGCGGAGCGGGTGATCGGCATGGCCTTCGCCTCCCTGGCACCCCGACGCAAGGGACGTACATTACGCATCTCCATCGGCGACGACGGAGGCGTCTCGGGCATGGCTGGCATTGGCGTTATGACGGCCATGCTCATGCCGGCGGTGACGAACGCGCGAGATAGTGCCCGCAGTGTTAATTCGATGGCCATAATGAAGCAGCTTGGCATGGTCCTGATCGCACGTGGCGAGTTGCCGCCGGCGGCGATTCGTGACGCGAACGGAAATCCGCTGCTCAGTTGGCGGGTAGCGATTTTGCCCGTGCTCGGCCAACAGGAACTCTACGAGCGTTTTCGCCTGGACGAGCCGTGGGACAGTGAGCACAATCTGCCACTGCTCGACGAGATGCCGGACATCTTCCGGAATCCGAGTTTGCCACTGGAACGGAAGACGACCTACCTGTTGGTCACGGGTGAACAGACGCTGTTCGGGATGGAGAGTCCATCGTTGAGAGCTGTGACCGACGGTGTTTCGAATACTATCATGATGGTCGAGGTGAATCCGTCCGATGCGGTCGAGTGGACGCGACCATTGGATTGGGAGTTCGATCCCGAGCGCCCGACTCACGGACTGGGGGGCATTCGCGCCGACGGATTCCACGTCCTGCTTTGCGATGGGAGCGTGCACACGATCTCGCCCGATATGGATGGGAGGGTCCTGAACGCGATGATGACGAGCGCGGGTCGTGAAGTCATCACCGAGGACGGTCAACTGCTCGACGGAGAGTAGTGCTCGACTCCGCGTCGGCCCCTTCCGGTCGCAAGAGACTCGATGACCGCCACTCGATGACCGCGATAGAAAACTGGCTGACCGCCGACGAAACGCCGCTTTGGTTGTTCGCGGTTGCCGTCGCCGTGCCCTATGTCATCGTGCTGGCCACCGTGCGGCTCGTCATCGTGCGCATTCCGGCCGACTACTTCGCCAAGAAGACGCGGGGGCACGCCCGTTTCGAGCACCTTGCCCCGCCCCTGCGCTGGTTGGTGCTGGTGGCAAAGAACGCGCTGGGCCTGCTCTTCCTGGTTGCCGGGGCGATCATGTTTGTCGTGCCGGGGCCCGGCGCACTCTCGATGTTGCTCGGCGTTCTTCTGCTCGACTTTCCGGGCAAGTACGAGTTGGAACGCTGGTGCATCTCTCGGAATTCGGTCAGGCGCGGTGTCGACTATCTGCGGCGTCGCGCCGGGAGCGAGCCGCTGATCATCGAGGACGTCGTGGAAGGACCGACCGCCCGCGTTATTCGGGGCCGGCTGCTGATCGTGCTCGCCGCAGTTCTCTGGAGCACCAGCGGCGTGTTTGCCAAGAGCGAGGTCTTTCACAGCTGGCCTCTCGACGAAGGCGGCTGGCCGGTGCGTGGGACGCTGCTGGCCTTCTGGCGAGCGGTCTTTGCCGGGGCAGTCATTCTGCCCTTCGTGCGTCATCTGCGCTTCCGCTGGAGCCTGGTCACGATGTCGCTCGCCTTCCTGCTCATGAACATGACGTACTTGCCGGCCCTGACGCTGACCACCGCGGCGAACGCGATCTGGCTGCAGAATACCGCGCCGATTTGGGTGTACCTGTTTGGTGCCTTGGTGCTTCGCGAGCGGATTCTGCGCCGCGACTGGCTGTTGTTACTCTTTGGGATGTTGGGCGTGGCCTTGATCCTGTCCTGCGAGTTTCTCGCCGGTGCCGAGACGGGCCGTACCAGCCTCAAAGGGGCGCTGCTGGGAACGCTGTCGGGCGTGTTCTACGCGGGCATCGTGATCAGCTTGCGTGGTTTGCGCCAGCTGAATAGCGCCTGGCTGATGCTCTGCTGTCACTTTGTCACCGCGGCGGCTCTGCTGCCCGTGGTGATCGCCTGGGGCATTTGGCCGGAGGGTCACCAGTGGCTCTACCTGGCCGCTTTCGGGGCGCTGCAACTCAGCATCCCTTATTTGCTCTTCGCCCGCGGTGTGCGAGACGTGGCCGGCCATGAGGCGTCGGGGCTCGTGTTGCTCGAGCCGGTACTCGTACCGCTATGGGTCTGGGTGGCCTATCGTGGCACTGCTAGCTACGATCCGCCGGCCTGGTGGACGATTGCCGGGGCGGCACTGATTCTCAGCGGGCTGTTGATCCGCTACTTCGGGGCGGCCAGGCGTCAGTTGGCGAGTCTTCGTCGGTTCCGCGACGTCACCGAGCCTTGACGGCCAGGCCCGAAGTCATCTGTTGCCAAGACGTTGGGATTGCTATAGTTCGCCGTCCAAACGAATCGGCCGCCCCCCTTTTCGCGGCGGTCCTGAGCCGTCGGCGAACCGGCAGCGGCGCCGTTTATGGTTGCGGTTCGCGCCCCCGGGCGTGGCGTCGCGATAACGAGATCGACCTGCATTGAAACGACGAGCATGCGACCCCTCACTCCTCATCTACTGATTCTGCTGTTCGCGTTGACGACGGTCGGCTGCGGCACGACGCGCTGGACCGATACGACGCGAACCTCGACCGAGCAACTGCTCATCTCCGACGCCATCGACCGCTCGGTAAGTCAAATCGACCTGCGACCGCTGAGCGGCCAGAAGGTGTTTCTCGATAGCCAGTTTCTCGAGGGCACGATTGACGAGAACTACACCGTCAGCGTGCTGCGTCAGCACGTGTTGGCCAGCGGTTGCCGTTTGATGGACAAGAAAGGAGATGCGGAGTACGTCTTAGAAGCGCGAGCCGGCGCCATTGGTACCTCCCGTCACGACCTGCTCTACGGCATTCCGTCGACCGATCTCGGGTCCCTGGCACCGGTGCCCGGCGTGCCGAGTCGCATTCCCGAAGTGCCGCTCGCCAAGAAGACGGAACAGCAAGGTGCCGCCAAGATTGCCGTGTTTGCTTATCATCGCGAGACCGGTCTCCCCTACTGGCAGTCGGGTAACGCTCAGGTTGCCAGCACGGCGAAAGACATCTGGGTGCTCGGCATCGGTCCTTTCGAGCGAGGCACCATCCGCGACGAGCTGAAATTTGCCGGGGACGACATCGGGCTCGACCGTTGGTCGCTGGAGAAACGTAGGGATCGCAGGGTCGGCGAAGAAAAAGTCTGGGTTGCCGAATCGCTGCAGTTCCACACGCCCGAGTCGATTCGCTACGTCGAGCGGATGGAGGAACAGGTCCGCCAGGCCAAGCTTTCCGAGAAGCCGGCCGACAAAGAGGCAAAGGCAGCAACGCAGCAACCGGACGCGGCGACCAAGCCGGCGCCCACACCCGCAGCTCCGCCGGCAACGGCCGGTCCCGGACCTCCCGGCGGGCCATACACGCCCCCCCCTGCACCGATCCCACGAGCTACGATTCGCAACGCCTACGTGCCTCAGTAGGCCCGTGGAACTCGGCGGCACGCGCCGGCTGAGTCTACTCCGACTCGCCGCGGTTGTTGACCGGGTCGAACGTGAGCGGCTGCTCCGACTGCGGATCGACGATGCGAATCGAGAGCCGCCCGGCGAGCAAGTCGTCGATCTGCTGCCCGACGACCTCGGCCCGCCAACCGACGGAGAGGGCCGGCGGTTCGTCGTCATCGTGAAAGTAGCCCAGGCGATAGGCGATCAACTCGCGAACGTCGCTGGGGTTGCCGACGATTCCGGTGGCGAGTTCGGCGCGGCGGCAGATGCTGCCCAGGGCCGAGGACAGGAATTGTCCCAACACGTTGAGCTGCGGCGGCAATTCATGCCGGTGCTTACCACGCGGCAGCTGCGATTCGTCCAGGTCGAGTGCCCGCTGTACCGCGGCGGCCAAGTGGGGTAGTGCATTGCGGAGATCGCCCCGGTCCATGCCGCGGATGGCGCGAATCTGCTTCACGTCCGCCGAGCGCCGCTTGGCAATCTCGACAATCAAATCGTCGCGCAGTACCCGCTTCGGCGGCATGTTGCGTCGGCGGGCCTGCTCTTCGCGCCACCGCCAAACTTCGCGAACCACGGCGCGGCTGCGGGCACCCAGCCCCGACATGCCGGAGACTCGCTGCCACCGCTCGCGTCGGTACGACACCTCGACCTGGTCGATCCAGTCCTTCATTTCCCCCTCGAGCCAGTCGGTGCGGTCGAGCCGCTCGAGCTTGTCGGTCAGCTGCCGGTACATCGGCTCGAGGTGGACCACGTCGGACAGGGCATACTGCAATTGCCGCTCCGACAACGGTCGCTTCCGCCAGTCGGTACGCGTTTCGCCCTTCTTTAGCTGCTGGCCGAGTAGACGGCTGACCAACGACCCATAGCCGGCGGGGTACTCCAGCCCGACCAGACCTGCGGCGATCTGCAAATCGAACAGCTGGACGGGCCAGGCCTCGACCGAGTCGAGGCAGAAGAGCACTTCCTGGCGCCCGGCATGCACCACGGTACGGTGCTTGCCGGTAGAGATTCGCTGCCAGAAGGGATCGACGTCGTTGACGGCCACGCAGTCGACGACGGTCAACTTTCCCCCGGCGGCGACTTGCAGGAGACAGAGTTCGGGCCGATACGTGTCTTCGGACACGAACTCGGTGTCGAAGGCGATAATCTCAACATCGGCCAGGCGATCGCAGAGTTCGCGGAGGCCGGTGTCGGTCGTAATGCTCTCGTACTTCACGTCGCCAATCGTAGCGTAGATGCGCGAATTTGACCACCGCTTCGTGGCGCATCGAGCCAAGTCGGCCAATCCGCGCTCGATTACTCCTTGAAGACCTTGAAGGCGGATTCCGACTTCGGTCGCTAGGCAAGCGCTCCGTCGACTCGAGTCGCAACGCCCACGTTGCCCACGTTGATATTGACACGTCATGCCGGTTCCTTATGTTACCGGCATGCCACGTTCCGTGAGAATTGCGCCGGGCGGAGTTCCCTTTCACGTGATCAATCGCGCAGTGGGGCGGCAACGGCTGTTCTTTGGCGACGACGATTACCTGGCCTTCGAGAAGGTGGTCATCGACACCCTGGCCAAGGCCCCGCTGCGGGTTTGTGCCTATTGCTTGATGCCGACCCATTGGCACCTGGTGGTTTGGCCCGAGCGCGACGGACAGCTGAAGGAGTTTATGAAGCGACTCACGGTCACCCACACGGCCCGCTGGAAGCAGAGCAAGGGCCAGGTGGGCATGGGCCATCTCTACCAAGGCCGCTACAAGTCCTTCCCGATCCAGTCGGACGAGCATTTCCTGCACGTGGCTCGCTACGTCGAGGCCAATGCCCTCCGCGCCGGCCTGGTGCGACGGGCAGAAGACTGGGAGTGGTCGAGCTTGTGGATTCGGGAAAACGTCGAGCAGCGAGAATTCAGCGTCTTGGCGAACTGGCCGCTGCCGCAACCGCCGTCGTGGCTGGCCCATGTCAATCGGCCGCCGGCGACCGCGGAGCTTGATCGGCTGCGTCGCAGTGTGAAGCGGGGCACGCCCTACGGCGACGAGGGCTGGGTCGCACGGACTGCCAAACGCCTGGGCCTCGAGGCCACGACGCGTCCTCTGGGGCGCCCGCGCAAGAGTGTCGCGGCCCCGGCTTGCTAGCGGGGGCCGTGCCTGCCCGGCGTGCTCCCGATCTACAGAAACAGCAGCGTCGTCAGCACCAAGAGCGGCAGCAGGACACAAACGCTGTAGATCATGTAACCGAAGAAGCTCGGCATGCGAATGCCCGAGGCTTCGGCGATCGCCTTGACCATGAAGTTCGGCCCATTGCCGATGTAGGTCATGGCGCCCATGAACACGGCACCGAGGCTGATCGCGACCAACAGCGATTCGTCGATGACCGTGGTCGGCAGGGCCTCGCCGCCCGGGTTGAGCGTCTTGGCCGTCTCGAAGAAGACGACGTACGTCGGGGCGTTATCGAGCACACTCGACAGGCCGCCGGTGAGCCAGAAGAACTGCATCGGCGTCTGGAGCCCCAGTTCGGGGCCGCGCTCGTTGAGGATCTGCAGGGCGGGCTGCATGCAGAGGAAGATGCCGAAGAACAGGGCGGCAACTTCCAGGATCGCGTGGTAGTTGAATTTGTTCTGTTGGCGAATCGCGGACGACCCCAACCACAGCGACAAACCGACGAGCGCCAGCTGGCAGACCTCGCGGAGGTACATAGGGGCGTGCCAGTTGGTGCCCGGCAAGGACTTGCTCGGGTCGAGCAGCGCGACGCAGAAGACGACTCCCACGAGAAGCGGCACGTTGAGGGCCCAGCCGGTGATGTGCAATAGCTTGGTTCGCGTATCGTCACGCTGCACGTCCTTCTTCGTTTCGTGTCGGTAGCAGAAGAAGTGGTCCCAGACGAAGTACGTCGCCAGCAACATGCCGTTGAGGAACAGCCAGGCGGGCCACAGGTTCAGGGTCCACAGGAACGAGACTTCGCGCAGATAGCCCAAGAACAGCGGCGGATCGCCAATCGGCAGCAGGCAGCCGCCGCAGTTGCAAACGACAAAGATGAAGAAGACGACGGTATGCACGACGTGTTTCCGCTCGCGATTCGTTTCCAGCAGCGGGCGAATCAACAACATCGCCGCCCCGGTCGTGCCGACGAAGCTGGCCAGCAGGCCGCCCACGGCGATGAACGCGGTATTGGTCATCGGGTGGGCTGCCAGGTTGCCCTCGATGCGGATCCCGCCGCTGATCGTGTAGAGACTGAACAACAGCACGATGAACGGGACATACTCGCCCAGGATGCCGTTGGCAAACACGGCCCACACGACGTCCCACTGGAAGGTCGCGTCGGCGATGTGATGGGCCGTATGCGACGCCGGCCAGTGAGCGTGGACGTCGTACCCGTGAAACAGCAGGTAATAGACCATCGTCAGCATGCCGAGGCTGGCCGCGACGAGGAAACGGTTCTTATTGCTTTCCCACCAGTGTTCGGTTCGGCTGAGCAACGGCAAGACGGCGATGCAGCCCAGCAAGATGACGAACGGGGCCACCATCCACATTTGCGGCACATGGTGGTGGGCGTGATGCGAGTGCAGCTTGGCTTCTCGCACGGCTTCGGTGCCGGCCTGCGGCAGACCCCAGAAGCAGGCGGCGATATAGCCCAACACGAGCAACCCAATCGCGAGAGCGACGTTTCGACTGTTCGCGGCCGTCGATTCTTCAGACATGAAGTCATGGCCATCGCCGAGGAAGGCCGCGTCGGTCGATTGGAGCGTGATATCCTGCATCGCGATGAAGGCTCCTCGCCGCCGTCGCGCGGATCGTTTCGCGCACGTGCGGCAACGTCTGAGGGTCGTGTTTTGCCAACCCAGGCGACGGGACGCCTCGCTCGCAGTTCACTACAAAGTCTGTGCGAGCGGTGGTTTCGTCAAGGGGTGTCCCCCTGCTGGCGGCGGCCGCCGGGTACGTAAAGCTAGGTCAAACCGGCGCGCTACCGACGGTCTGGAGTTGCTTCGACGGGCGATTTGCGGGGAAGCCCTGGCTTCACGACCGTTATGGGGCGCACAATCGGACCTCGCCGCCGCGTGGCCTGGCCGTGGCCAGCCCGCTGCCAGAATGAGAGAGCATCTGGTAGATTGGCCCGCTGTCGGTTTCGCCCGTCGCGCTGCGTGAATCGTGCGGAACACCCGCAAGTTTGCCGTTTGTCCTCGCCATGCGACAGGTCTATTTGTTGCCGAATCGGCGTGTGCTGTCGATTGTCTTGGTCTTGCTCGTGCTTGTGCTGGCCCTGTCCGTCGTTCAGCTCCTGCGGCAGTCGACGTGGGGAATGGCGTTTGGTCTGTGGCTGACGTTGGCGGCGGCGGTGGCGGTTGCAGCAGGGCTGGCGATTCGCTCGCTCTGCCTGCCGCGCGTGGCGGAGCAGGCGGGAGAGCTGTTGTTGTACTTGAAGTCGGGCGCCCCCTATCGCGTACCGTTGGAGGTCGTGGAGTGCTTCTTTCTCGGATCGACGGAGTCCCATCTCCCCTTGGCGGAGAGCGCGCCTGCTAAGGTCACGGCGGTCGTGGTGCGATTGGCGGAGGCCGAGGAGTCTTGGCATACACGTCGCGTCAACGCGCGGCTCGGAGAGTGGAAGGACGGGTACATTCGGATTCACGGCGCCTGGTGTGAACCGTTGTGTTTGCAGAAGCTGGGCGAGTTGAATGCTCGATTGACGCAGGCGAAGCAGATGCTTCGCGACCAGGCGCCTTGAGGATCGACACCGGCGTCGCGTTACAACGGCGCGATTTCGTAGCGTGACAACGGCGCGAGTTTTGGAACAGAAACAAGATCGACGGGTGGCTCGTCAGTCAGGCTTGCGAGTTGCCAGGGAAGACACCGAACCGTGACAAGATTGATGGTAAGCGTCCGCACTGCCGAAGAAGCCCGACGGGCTGTCGAGGCGGGTGCCGATTTGATCGACATCAAGGAACCGCGCGCGGGCGCCTTGGGACCGGCGAAACGATCGACCATTGAAGCCGTGGCGGACGCGGTCGCCGACCAGGTCCCGTTGAGCGTCGCCCTCGGTGAACTACTCGAGTGGGATGGCAAGTCGCTGGAGTGGCTGCCCGAGGGCGTCCGCTTTGCCAAGACCGGACTGGCCGGCTGTGCCCGCGTTCGAGATTGGCCGCTTCGTTGGCGGAGCTTGACCTCGACGCTACCCTGCTTCGCGGAGCCGGTGCTGGTGATTTACGCCGATGCGGAGAGCGCCGCGGCACCGTGGGCCGACGAGGTGCTCGAGACGGCCCTTGTCGAGGATTGCCCCGCGGTGTTGATTGATACGTTCGACAAGGCGGGCGGGGATCTGTTTTCCCACTGCCGCCCCGCCGAACTCGCCGCCTTGGTGGCGGACATTCATGGGCTGGCCGCCTTGGCCGCGGTGGCCGGTTCGCTGACGACCGAGGGTGTGTCGCGAGTTGCGCAAAATGGCGCGGATTTTGCAGCGGTCCGACGGTCGGTCTGTCGCGAAGGTCGTGAAGGCACGCTGGACGCGTCGCTGGTGCGACAACTCGCCACCCTGCTTCGCGACGGGCACGACGCTGCTTCGACGAGCCGCCGAGGCGAGATCGCGGAAACTTCCCGAATTAGTTGACTCGGCCGCAGCGAAGCGCGATACTCGCCGTAGATGGGGCGAGCACAGGGATGTGTCGACAGCGCAGGAGCATGTTCTAGATTCGTTGATGACGCGTTTGAGTCGGAGGCACGACGCATGCAACCAGGCAATTGGTCGGACGAATTGCAAGAAGAACTCCAACGAGAATATCGGAACGAAGAATTTAGCGAGGAATTTGGCGGCGAAATTGACGGGGAGTTTACAGCGGACGGGTTGCTGGAGACCGAAGCGGGAGAGAATCACGAATCGGTTGTCGATGCCATTCGGCACGGCGACTGGAGCTTCGAGCCCGATCAGGTCGCTGAGGAAGCATTCGACGACACCCAGGCAATGCCGGGTAGTCGAGAGAAGGTCGACATCATGGCGGAGCGGGTACGCAAGGGGCTGCCGCTTTGGCATTCGGCCGATCGCCGATCTTACGACGATGCCGAGTAGTTTGGCGGAGTCGCCTCCTTGGGTTCCGCGGCGCGCGGGGTAGAATAGACGCGGTGCTTGACCGCACACGCTTTGGCGTCGGCCGAGAAGCTGCCTCAGAGTTCGTCTTCCTGAGCATGCGTATCCCGACGAGTTCACATCGCGTTTTCACTTCCAGCGAGGAGTCCTGATGCCGTCTGTATCCACGAGCGTTCCTCACCAGCTCAGCAAGGCCGAAGCGATGGAGCGAATCAAGAAATTTGGCGTGACGCTGCAGGAAAAATACGAGGGTCAGTTCAAGGACTTTGACGAGTCCTGGAGCGACAATCTGCTGAACTTTGCCTTCAAGACGATGGGCATGGCCTTCAAGGGGACCGTCCAGGTCGAGGAAGACGAGGTCAAGGTGGACGGGAATCTGCCCTTCGCGGCGATGATGTTCAAAGGCCGTATCGAATCGGAAGTCCGCGGGGCCCTCGAGAAGCTGCTCGCCTAG
>ERZ869936.2453-NODE-2453-length-10883-cov-19.501108_pt1 | contig 10883 bp, 10 predicted proteins | sample MGYA00520876_ERZ869936 | MGnify/ENA primary metagenome ERZ869936 (study PRJEB32218, sample SAMN09650985) | biofilter metagenome | isolation source: enrty point of leading RO module | place: Saudi Arabia: Thuwal, RO plant located on Red Sea | collected 2016-02-17... | reverse complement strand
AAAGAGGTGGCTGTCGTGAGTCGGGGGCTCCTCAAGCGAAGGGCTGAGCGTTCCGGCCCCAAAGAGTACGAACATCTCCTCGAGGTGAACGACGTCCATCTCTCGTTCCAGGGTGTGAAGGCAATCGATGGGGTGTCCTTCCACGTCGACGATGGCGAGCTCTTCTCGATCATCGGCCCGAATGGCGCAGGCAAGACATCTCTGTTCAACTCGATAAACCAGGTCTACCGGCCTCAGGAGGGGGAGATCCTCTGGAAAGGCGAGAGTCTCATGGGGCTCAAGCCCAATGTCACGGCCGAAAAGGGGATTGCCCGCACATTCCAGAACATCGCCCTGTTCCCCCATATGACGGTGCTGGAGAACCTGTTGACCGGCCGTCACGTCAGGATGAAGTCGGGTTGGCTGGCGGGGTCGGTGTGGCTTGGGAAAGCCAAGAGTGAGGAGATCGAGAACCGGGCGATCGTCGAGGACATCATCGACTTCCTCGAGATTGAGCAGTGGAGGAAATACCCCGTCGGTCTGCTTCCCTACGGTGTCCAAAAGCGGGTAGAGCTCGGGCGCGCCCTGGCGATGGACCCAGAACTGCTCCTCCTCGACGAGCCCGTCGCCGGGATGAACCTCGAAGAGACGGAGGACATGGCCCGCTTCATCCTCGACGTTCAAGACGAGCTCGGAATAGCCCTGATCCTGGTCGAGCACGACATGGGCCTCGTCATGGATATCGCCGACCGGGTCCTCGTTGTCGACTTCGGCAAGCCGATCGCCATGGGCCCGCCATCAGAGGTTCAGCGCGACCCCAACGTCATCAAGGCGTACCTCGGCGAAGAGCTCGAAACGCAAACTTGAAGCGCTACCCGGCACCGGCGCTCCCCGGGTGGCTCGACGAGATGGTGCCTTTCACCCGCTACCGCGTGGACGTCGGTGAGGGCCTCCAAATGCATGTGATGGAGCAGGGCGAGGGAAGACCGGTCCTGCTGTTTCACGGGAATCCGACCTGGGGGTTCCTCTATCGCAAGGTGGCCCAGCGATTGGCTGACGAGAAACTGCGGCTGATCATGCCCGACTTGATCGGGCTCGGATTCTCCGACCGGCCACCTGCGCGCGGAGACCACACTCTGGATAACCACTCGCGATGGATGGCCCGTCTCCTCGAGTCGCTCGAAGTAGACGACGCAGTTGCAGTGGTGCAGGATTGGGGTGGCCCGATCGGCCTCCACGCTTTCAGTCGACGGCCGGGGACGATGACCGGTCTGGTGGTGATGAACACATCGCTGACCAAGCCCAAGCCCGGGTTCAAGCCGACGCTGTTCCACAGGGTGTTCTCAACCCGGCTGGGAGACATGATGAACCGATACCTTGGCCTTCCCCAACGCGTCCTCTCCATCGCCCAGGGCGACGGCTCCTCGATTTCAGGTCAGGTCTCAAAGGCATACGTCTACCCGCTTGGTGGGGGAAGGGGCAGCGAGGCAGTCACCGCGCTGGTCCGGATGGTCCCATCCGACATGGAGCACCCCACCGTTGCCGCGTTGGGCGTCGTCGAAGAACTAGTGAAGGGCTTTCAGGGTCAGTCGGCGATCGTCTGGGGGGACAAGGATCCAATTCTGGGAAGGCTGCGTCGTCGGCACGAGCGTCTCTTGCCGCGGGCGCGTGTGACTCCTACGCAAGCCGGGCACTTCCTTCAGGAAGAGGTGCCCGACGAGATCGCTGACGCGATCCGGCACGTGGCCGACTGAGCTTCGGTCATGTTCGGGCAACGAAACGAGTAACTGCCCTTTTGGCCATCGATCTTGTCACAGGGCCGTGCAGCCAGGACACGATCCCGAAGTAGAGCTTTCCTCGCCAACCGTGTAGGCGCACAGTGGTCGTCACGCGCAGAATCCGACTGCCGCTGTCGATGCCAACTGCGGCGCGGAAGTCGAGGTGTCTGTCGTCGGCGGCGATGAGAGCCTCGCTGGTTTCGACTCGATCGACCTCGAAGACCGATGCATCTCCTCGCTGCACGCCGATCACACCAACCAGTGCCTGGCGCAACCCGAGCAGGGCCCGGACCCAGGCCGGAGCCGACGCCACACTGAAGACCTGTCGCGCCCACCAGGCCGGGTCCGTCGGAACCTGGTGTTGGGTTTCGGGGATGCTGACGAACTGTGCGTCGGCGAAATCAGGGTCGGGGATGTCGTCGAAAGCGATCGACCAGTTTTCGCTCCTCGATGCGTTCACCGGAGCTAGGTCAGCTGCGGTCGCCGATGAGCTTCCACGCCCCAGGGAGGATTAGGCCGGCTCCTGCTGCCTTGAGTATGTCTCCGAACACGAACGGCACGACACCATTTGCGATGGCATCGGTCAAGCTCATCCCGGTCGCAGCAATCAGCCCGGCGACCCCGAAGGCATAGATCACGGCCGACCCGACGATGAAGGCGGTGAACATCGTTGCGAAGGTACGGTCCTGTCGTCGCTCTGCCATCCACCCGATCAGTCCGGCGGCCACGACGAAACCCAGGATGTAGCCACCAGTGGCGCCGAGGACAACGTCGACACCGCTGCGTCCTTCGGTGAACACAGGTGCGCCTGCGATGCCTGCTGCCACATAGAGGAGCTGGCCGGCCGCTCCAAGCCGAAGACCAAGCGCCGCACCCGTGAGGAGGACGGCGAACGTCTGGCCGGTGATCGGCACGGGAGTGAATGGGAGGACGATGCGCCACTGCGCGGCAAGTGCGGTCACCGTTGCCGCCCCGACTACGAGGAGGAGCGATACGACGAAGGTGCGGGGAAGCACCCTTTGAGTTATGGCTACTGAGGTCATCTTGTCTCCTGGAACCGTCTTGAGAGGCTACGCCTGAGACCCCTAACCGTAGGCGACCGTTACCATTTTCCCGTGCGAGATCCGCAGAGCACTTCCCCTACGTGGCCGGTCTACCTTGCGAGCTTTCTCTTGTTCGTGGGTTTGCTCGTGGTGGTCTTCTGGAACCTCGAGCTCCCCTATCTCGCTTGGTCGGCGGGTCCCGTCTCCGACGCCGCCGACGCCGTCGCCATCGAGGGCCAGGACGTCTATGACCCAGAAGGTGAGCTGTTGATGCTGACGGTGGTCAGCCAGGATGTGAACGTGTTCGAGGCTCTCATCGCAGGCATCGATCCCACGATCGACCTCGTGCGCAAGGAGAGAGTCCGCCCTCCGGACGAGACCGATGAGGAATATCGCGAGAGAGTCCTCACTCAGATGGACGATTCACAGATCAGAGCGATCACCGTCGCGCTGACTCGACTGGGCTTCGAAATGGTGCCGACCGACGTGATCGTCATCGAAATCGTCGAGGGGCTGCCTGCCGATGGCGTTCTCGAACCGGGCGACTCGTTGACCACAGTCGACGGTTCAGAGATCGTCCGGGCCTCTGACGTGACGGCCGCCCTCGAAGACAATGAGCCGGGCGAGGTCATAACGCTGGGCATCACCCGTGGGGGCACCGACATGGAAGTCTCCCTCGAGCTGGCACCCCGCGAGGAGGATCCCGATTCGCCGATCATGGGCATCGTGGTTCGTGAGCTGACCGAGCCGCCGTTCCCTGTTGCCATCGAGGCGGGGAATGTTGGTGGTCCGTCGGCGGGGATGATGCACACGCTTGCCATCATCGACACGCTCACTCCGGGCGAGATGACCAGGGGCCACGTCATCGCAGGCACAGGCACGATCCAATACGACGGCAGCGTGGGCAATATCGGTGGCGTCCGCCAGAAGGTGGCGGCAGCGGAGGCGGCCGGTGCGACCGTCATTCTCGTTCCGGCGGGGAACTACGACGAGGCCCTCACAGCCGAACGCGATGACATCGAGATAGTGCCCATAGAGACGATCGACGACGCCGTCGAGTACCTGGAGAACCTCGAAGCCGCCTGACAATCGACGATAAACCAAGGATTCCTCGGTATCTTCTAAGGCGATGCCCCCCGATCTGACTCCCGAAGCGATCCGCGGCGCAAGCTTTCGCACTGCGATCCGCGGCGCAGACACGTCTGAGGTGCAGAGTTTTCTCAGTGAGGTCGCGGGTCTGGTCGAGCGTATCGAGAGCGAGCGAGAAAGGCTCGCGAAACGACTTGGCGAATTCGCCGACAAAGATCTGAAGTCGGAATTCGAGGCGGTCGGCCGGGAGGTAGCGGGGGTTCTCGAAGCCGCACGCGAAGCCGCAGAGAGCATCCGAGAGCGAGCGAGCGCCGACGCCACACGCTGGCGTTCGGAGTCGATGGCCGAAGCCGAGCAGCTCCGCAAGGATGCCAAGAACGATGCCGAGGCCCTGAGGCGGGACGCTTGGACGACCGGTAGCGATCTGCTCAACCAAACCGTTGCTGAGGCGAGACGACTGCGAGAAGCGGCTGAGCGGGATGCAATCACTATCACGGGTGAGGCGGAACGTGAGGCTCACCGGCTCGTGTCGAGCGCCCGGCGCGAAGCCGAAGATCTCATGCGATCGGCGACCATGGACTCGGAGAAGATCACGGCTGACGCCGAGAAGGCACGCGACGACATGATCGAGCGCGCCCGGCGCGAGGCCGAGGCAAGTCAGGAGAGGACGCGCGCCCTGGAGCAGCGTCGTGAGGAGCTCATGGAGGAGCTCGAGGGCGTGCGAGCCGCCCTTCGCCAGATGGAAGGCACACTCGAGGCGAAACGGGAGGATCTCAACCTCTCGAAGTCGAGTGACACGTCGGTCCGCGTCATACCTTCGGTCAGGCCCTCGGAGCCAGCGGCGGACATGCCGACCACGTGGGAGCCTGGGGAGACGGTGAGGGTGATCAGGGGCGATGATCTGGAGCCTGAGCCCACGCCGGATCTCCCTGAGCCTGTGCCGATGGACACCGTCGAAGCGGAGGCTCTGGAGCCCAACGAGGTCGCTGAGGCAGCATCGGATCCGGCACCTGCGGTCGAGAAAGCCCCCGCCGAGGCCGAGGCTCCGGCCTCGAAATCCGACGACGAGCCGGTGGCATCGAGAAGCGACGACATCGATGCTCTCTTCGATTCGCTCCGTCATCCTGACGAGTCAGGCAAGGTATCTGAGCGAACAGAAGGCTCGGCTAAAACGGAAGAGCCGGAGGAGCCGAAGACCGCTGAGGCCGCCTTGCCAAAGGAGCCTGAGATGCGCTCTGCCGACGATCTCATCGAGCTCCGCGACGCCGCCCTTCTTCCCGTGACCAATCGTGCGCTGAGAGGCATCAAGAGGGCCGTCACCGAGGCCCAGAACATTGCTCTCGACGGCCTTCGGACGGATACTGCCTGGCAGCCCGATCGGGTCTCCATCTCGGAAACGCTGCGCGCCGATCTGATCACGCTTTGGGCCGAATCGTATGCCGCTGGCCACGACCGGGCCGAAGAGATGGCGGCGTCGAAGCTCAAGCGACCGGCGACGCCAACGACCGACTCACCGGAGACGCTGGGCGCAGCGATAGTCGCCGACCTGGAGCGTGAGATGGCGACGGTGGGGGAGGGGCAAAGGGAGCGACAGTCGGCTGCTTCGAAGGTCTTCCGGGCTTGGAGGACCGACGAGGCAGAGAGAAAGGTGCGCTCCCTGGCGCTATCTGGCTATCACCGTGGGCTCGTCGAGTCCAGCCCAGGCCTCGACCATGTCTGGATCGCATCCGGTACACCTTGCAGCGCATGTCGCTCCGCCGCCTCCGATCCGCCGGCCAATCCTCCGCCGGTCCACCCAGGGTGTGAGTGCACGGTGGTGATACGCGTTCCTTAGGTACATCGTCTCAAATGTGAGACGCTGCGGAACGAGAAAGGCCATGGTCCAGGCGAGGTGCGATTCTGTTTCCGCCTCGTATCAAATACGGTACGTAGAACCTAAGGAAAGCGGTATCAGGTCTACCTAGGGGGAACTCGCTCTTAGACTCCCCGTGAATGTTCACAAGGGCTCCTTCGGATGTGCCGGCGCCGGATCGGCGTCGTCCGTTCACTCTGATCATCGGAATTGTTGCTGCCGTGTACCTAGCTTTCACGGCGGCAGGTTCGCTCTGGACTGACTACCTGTGGTTCGACTCGATCGACTACGAAGCCATCTGGCTGAAGAACTGGGGCGTGTCCATCCTCCTCGGAGCGATTGGTGTCCTCGTAGCATTCGTGGTCATCTGGTTCAGCCTGAGGTTGGCCGATCGCTTGTCCCCCCGCTGGGTTCCCTTCGACCTCACTGAGGAGGAAGAGCTCATCGAGCGCTTCCGGGAGTGGGTGGAGCCACGCATCCGCCAGATCAGGCTGCTCGTCAGCGTCGGGCTCGCCTTTCTGCTCGGCCTGGCTGCGTCGGCATGGCGCGAGGAGTTCTTCCTCTGGCAGAACGGCGGCGACTTCGGCGTCGAGGACCCGGTGTTCGGCGCCGACATCGGGTTCTACATGTTCCAGCTCCCGTTCCTCGAGACAACGCTCGACTGGGTGTTCAACCTGTTCCTCCTGGCACTGGTGGTGGTCGTCGTAGTCCACTACTTCAACGGCGGGGTCCGCCTCAGTGGGCGCGGGCTCAACGTGACCAGTGGGACCAAGACACACATTCTCGTGATGCTTGCCATCCTCGCCCTTCTCCGGGCTGTGATGTACCGCCTGGACATGTATGCCCTGCTCTTCTCGAGTCGATCAGAGCCGTCGTTCTTCGGCCCTGGCTACACAGATGTGACAGCCCGGCTGCCGGCGCTCCGGCTTCTCATCGCAGTCGCAGTGGTTGCCGCCGTGATCTTCATCGTCAACATCTGGCGCCGGGGGTGGACCCTTTCGATCGTGACGGTCGTCTCGTGGCTCGTCGTGGCGGTGGCAGCCGGCACGATCTACCCGGCGATCATCCAGCGGTTCCAGGTGACACCCAATGAGCTCGGCCGGAACCGTGAATACATAGCCAATAACCTCGAATTCACCAGAGCGGCCTATGGGCTAGACGACGTCGAAGTGCGAGACTTCGCCGCATCGATCGATCTCGAGGCAGAGGACATCGAGGCAAACCGTCTCGTGATCGACAATCTGAGGATTTGGGACACATCTGTTCTGCCCCGGACGTATCAGAACTTCCAAGAGCTAAGGCCCTACTACGCGTTGAGCCGCGTTGACACCGACCGCTACCTCGATGAGGGCGAGCCAACTCAGGTGATGATCTCGGTCCGCGAGCTCGAAGAGGGAAATCTCCCGAGGGAGGACTGGCAAAACGAAACTCTGTTCTACACCCACGGCGTAGGAGCCGTCGTGAACGAGGCCAACGTGGTCGAGCCGAACGGCCAGCCTCGCTTCCTGCTCCGCGACGTGCCCCCGGTGGCCGCCCAGGAGAGCCTCGAGCTCGACGAGCCGAGGGTCTACTTCGGCGAGACCTACGAACCGGGCCGGCCAGTGATCGTCAAGACGGGCACCGAAGCGCAGGAAGTCGACTTCCCGCTCCCCGGTGAGGGCACCGACTACAACGAGTACCAAGGCGACGCAGGTGTCGTCCTCGACAACATCTTCAAGCGGGTCGCGTTCGCACTCAGGTATCGCGACCTGAACCTCCTGATCTCAGGGGAGATTCGCCCGGACAGCTCGGTGCTCGTCGAGCGGAATGTGATGGCGATCGTTGACAGAGTCGCTCCCTTCCTGGTCGCCGACGCCGATCCCTATCCGGTCATCATGGATCGGGAGATTCTCTGGGTCATCGATCTCTACACCCACTCCACGGAGTACCCCTACTCCTCGCCGTTGGGCCCTGCGGCCATCTCCCGTCTTAACCGAAGCTCGGAGATCGGCCTCGGAACGAACTATCTGCGCAACTCGGTCAAGGCCGTGGTCGACGCTTACAACGGCGAGGCGAAGCTCTACCTGGTTGACCCGGACGATCCCATTGCCGCCGCCTGGGACGCCACCTATCCCGGTCTTCTCGCCCCGATGGAGGAGATGCCCGACGGGCTGGAACGACACCTCAGGTATCCCCAGGACCTGTTCAACGTTCAGAGCACGATATATCTCGAGTACCACGTCCAGTCGGAGGGCGAGCTCTACACCGGGAGCGACGCTTGGGCGCTGCCCGTCGACCCTTCGACGATCTCGCGCGACGAGCAGGGCGGCGTCAACCTGCTCAATGGGGACCGCTTCCTCACCCAGACCAACGAGTGGGACTTCGTTGACGAGCTCCTTCCCTATTACGTGCTGACGAATCTCCCGGGAGAGGACGTCCTCTCGTATCTGCTGCTCCAGCCATTCACACCCCTTGACAGGCGCAACATGTCGAGCTTCCTCGTCGCCGACTCAACACCCGGGAATTACGGGCGACTCGTCGACTTCAGGATGCCGCAAGGTGCCTTGGTCGAGGGAACAGAGCAGGTCGGGCAGCGAATCGAGCAGGACAGCGAGATATCCCAACAGTTCACCCTGTGGGACTCTCAAGGCTCCGAGGTGATAAAGGGTGACCTCCTCGTCATACCGATCGAGGAGTCGCTCCTCTACATCCAGCCGATATTCCTCGAAGCCGAGGGTGGTGGCATCCCCGAGTTCCGCCGAATCGTGGTGGTCTACGGGGATCAGGTCGAGTGGGATGACACGCTGGACGGCGCTCTCGGGCTTGTCTTTGGCACCGAAGACGGCCAGGACGGCGATGGGGATGGCGATGGGGACGGCGGGGAGATTCCGGACGGTGAGACCGTCGAAGAGCTCATTGCTCAGGCGGCGGCTGCATTCGCCAACGCCGACGAAGCCCTGGCCGCAGGAGATCTCGCCGGATACCAGCGATGGGTCGAAGAAGCCCAGCGTCTGATTGGGGAGATCGAGGCGATTTTGCAGGATGCCGGCTCCTGATAGGAGTTCTCCGAGGCGTTGACTATCGCCTATCGTTGTAAGGGACTTACGAAGGATCTATGCCGAAAGACGAAGACGAATACATACGGATGCGCGGCACCGTTGTGAAGATGCTCCCCGACTCCACGTTCGAGGTGAAGCTGGACAACGGTTTCGAGCTGCTCGCCAAACCCTCAGGCAAAATGCGCCGTGGGAGAGGTATTCGCGTCCTTCCCGGTGACTCGGTCGACGTAGAGGTCTCGACCTACGACCCAACCCGGGGCCGCATCGTCTGGCGGTACCGCTGAACCAGACGAGCCTCTCGTCGCTCAGGGCTGTTCGGGTACGACACAACTAGAGGTCGATGGGCTCCCGACGTTCCCTTCGAATGGGACCGGCTCGTTGATGACCGACCCGACCTCGTCGGTCGTCAGGAACCTGATCAATCCGCGGTACACGCCCTCCGCATAGGCCTGTCGGAACACCGTCGTCTGAAGGAGCATGTTCTGTGTGGGGTCTGTCACGTATACGCCCTCGATGATCACCGCCGGCACCGCGGAGCGTCGCAGGAGCCCATAGAAGTCGCCTCCGGTCTCGACATCCATTCGAGAAGCCGTCCCTTGGATGGCCGAGCCTTGCCACTCCGACGCGAATGGATCGAAGCTGCGGAAGAGCTCTTCGTCGATCAGTGAGGCGAGTCGGTCGGAGCCTTCGACCGTCAGCGCATAGAAGACCGCTCGCGGAGGGTCTTGGAGGGTGCGATCGGTCCCCGTGTTGTTGTGGATGGAGAGGAGGGCATCGGCGCCCACGCTGTTGGCCATCGCAGCTCGGTAGGCCAGACCGGCCTCGAAGTCGCCTTCGTCGGGTCCCTCGGTGTCGCGCGTCATGTAGGCGCCGCCGATCGCAGAGTACGTCTCACCTGGCGTGATCCGGCCGGTGGCCCAATCGACGTCGTGCGAGGTGAGGAGCAGGTCCCTGAGACGGTCGGCGATGTCCAGGTTGAAGAAGGACTCCCGGGTGCCGTCCGGGCCGGGTGCACCCCAATCTCGTCCACCGTGGCCGGCGTCCACGATCACGACCGATTGGCTCAGATCGAACCCGGTGCCGGGTGACTGGGGATTGGCTCTGGGGACGACCTGCATCTGGCTCTCGCTCACCCAGGCCACATTGCTGCACGAGTCCATCACCTCGAGCCATGGGCCCTCAGTCGACAGCACCGGCAGGATCAGGCCCTCGTGCACGCTCTGCAGCGGCTCCCCGGCAGGCGCCGCAAAGAGCGAGGCGCCACCGGATGGAACTATCGCGAGGCCAGGGGTCGAATTCGGCGGCGCGGTCGTCGTAGATGTCTCACCTGCCGGCGTTGTCTCGGTGACCGGAGGGGTTGTCGTGGTGAGGTCTGCGCCCGTGATTGCGTCACAGCCGGAGAGGGCCAGGCATGTGATGACTAGGGGTATGAAGCGGCGGATCATGAATCTCGGTCGGGGACCAGGACACGTTATCGACGGGTGCCAGTTACCTGTGGTATCGGTCTCAGGCGACGACCTCAGCCGTCCAGTCGTCACCTACCCACACGCCAATGACTTCGAGATCAGGGAAGCGGCGCTGGAAATAGTCGACTCCGTCGCGTAGCTGAGCGCGTTGCACGTCCGGCTCGACCGGGTTCCCTGCACAATCGTGATGTGCGACGAGGGCGAGGTTGGCGGACTGGTGCTTGTTCAAGGATGCCTCGAGGTCCGTGATGATCGAGTTTGTCGCGGAGTCGTAGGTCGACGTCAGATGCTTGACTATCCCGGCCCGCGTGACCGTGTCGAGATGGTCGACCGCGAATCTGTCGAGGAGGAACTGATTGACGGGGACCTGGATTCTCCCGTCTATGCAGCTCAGTGCTGTTCCGAATCGTGCCATTTGCCGCGATCCTAACCCTGGTAGGTCGGGGACATGCCAGGGAATGGCCGGGGATAACACCGATAGGAAACTGTCACACCTCCCCTGCAGGATGGCGCCATGGAATTGATGATGAATCTCGTAGCCGGAGTGACAGGCCTCCTGTTTGCCGTCGTTGCGATCTACTCCGTCGCTGCTCTTTGGTCGGACAATCTGCCTTGACCTCGACCTGCCCAGGTCGATC
>ERZ869936.2452-NODE-2452-length-10890-cov-5.599077_pt1 | contig 10890 bp, 11 predicted proteins | sample MGYA00520876_ERZ869936 | MGnify/ENA primary metagenome ERZ869936 (study PRJEB32218, sample SAMN09650985) | biofilter metagenome | isolation source: enrty point of leading RO module | place: Saudi Arabia: Thuwal, RO plant located on Red Sea | collected 2016-02-17 ... | reverse complement strand
TTGAGCCGCATGCAAGTCATTACGTGCGAGGAGGTGGATGATGAATAGTGGGCTTCATCCGTTCCGAATTGCCGCCCTCGTCATTTTCGCGTTGAGTAGCAACTTCTGGTCAAGTACCGCCACTGGGGAGGAGCAGTTGCCGGTATGCCAGATGATCGCCACTGGCGGGACCATCGCCATGAAGATCGACCCGGTCAAGAACGCCCCGGTTCCGGCGCTGTCCGGCGACGACCTGGTTGCGGGGGTGCCGGAGCTAGCGTAAGTTGCAAGAGTCCGGGTCGAAAGCCCCTTCAACATTCCCTCCGATTACATGGACCCGGAGCGCTGGGTGGCAATCCAGGAACTTGTCGTGAAAGCGCTGGCGAGCGATGAGGTTGCGGGCGCCATCATCTCTCATGGAACCGACACGCTTGAGGAAACTGCCTACTTTCTCGACCTCACCGTATCCAGTGAGAAGCCAATCGTGCTGGTGGGAGCTCAGCGAAATGCGTCCGAACGCGACTACGATGGGCCGCGGAACTTGGTAAACGCGGCCCGCATCTGCGTCTCGCCACAGGCACGTGGCAAGGGCGCCATGATCACGCTGAACAACCAGATCAACGCCGCCCGCGAGGCGACGAAGACCCACACTTCCGACGTTGAGACTTTTAAGTCCGGGGACTTCGGATTCCTTGGGGTCGTAGACCACGATCGTGTGGTATTTGCCCGCACCCCATCGCGTCGCCAGCACATCGCCCTAAAGGCGATGCCTCTGCCGCGGGTGGACATCGTTGCCATGTACGCTGGGACAGATGGGACGCTGCTCCGGGCAGCCGTGGCCGCCGGAGCGAAGGGGATCGTGATTCAGGCACTGGGGTGGGGAAACGTAAACATTCCCCTGTACGAAGCTGTGAAGGAGGCCATTGAGCGAGGTGTTGTGGTCGTGATCTCGACGCGTGTGCCGAATGGGCGGGTTCTGCCGGTGTATGGAATGGTGGGCGGTGGGAAAACACTGAAAGAGGCGGGTGCGGTCTTCGCTGACAACCTGTCGCCGCAGAAGGCGAGAATCCTCCTGATGCTTGCTATGCAGAGCACGTCAAACGCCACGGAAGTTCAGGCGTTCTTCGATCGGTAGATTCGGGATGCGAATATCTTGCCCGGGTCGGACCTGCGCAATCGATTGATTCATTGAAATTGCGACTGTCGATTTCAGCGGAATCTGGCGCTTAGACAGGCTTTTCCGTGGCAAGAATGGCAACGCTAGGAAATCACACACGGAAGCTGTCAGCTGGATGCATAGGATCAGTTCTTGCAACGTAGCAAGGTAACGTCTACGTGAACGCCATCCGCATTCTCGGTATCGTGCTTCTCGTGGTTGGAGTTGTTCTGCAGCCCATCGGGTAGATCTACTTCACGTGGGCGGCGGGCGTGTCGTTCGTGCTCATTCTTGCGGGAGTCTTTGCCCTGTACGCAAGTCGTGCTGAATCCGCTGGCGGCGGTGGCGGCGGTGCCGACGAGGGTCCCCGTTTGACTGGTCGAGAAATACCGACTGACGTGCACGGGTACAGCGGTCAGTACTCCGGTGGACGGTCCTCCGCGTGGAGTTCGCAGGACGGAGCCGGCGGCGGGGGTTCGGGCGACTGATGAATTGAACGGCTCACGGGATCAGACTCCGTTGAACGAGGCTGAATTCTTCCGCTGGGCTCACTCGACGATCGCCTGATACACCAGTTGCTTGAACAGATAGCGGTCGTAGCGCCGCGGCAGGCCGGGCAGGCCCTGGGTCATCCAGACGCAGATCACGTCCAGTTTCGGGTCCACATAGAAGCCGGTGCCGGCGGCGCCCGCCCAGAAATACTCGCCGGTTGATCCGGTGACTTCGAACAGGCCGGCTTCGCGCCGGACCGCGAACCCGAGTCCGAACCCCATGCCCGGCAACAACGCGATCGCGCCGGCGCCTTTCGCGTCGCCGAGGTGATCGGCCGCCATGTAGCGCACCGTGGTCGGGCTGAGCAGGCGCACGCCGTCGAGCTGCCCGCCGTTGATCATCATCTGCAGGAAGCGGGCGTAGTCCATCGCGGTGCCTGCGCTGCCTGCGCCGCCCGCGTCGTTTTTCTGCGCGACGGTTACGTCGAGCAGGTTGATCGGCGTTTTTGTCGCCGGGTCGATAGCGAAAGGCTGCGCCAGGCGGCCGACCTTGTCGCGAGGCACGACAAAAGACGAATCCGCCATGCCGAGCGGGGTGAAGATGCGCTCCTGCAGAAACTGGCTCAGCGGCTTGCCGGTAATCGCCTCGACCACGCGGCCGAGCACGTCGGTCGAAATGCTGTATTCGAAGGTGGTGCCCGGTTGATGCGCGAGCGGCACTTTCGAAAGGCGCTCGATCTGCTGCGCGGGCGTGACATCTTTCCAGTCGACGCCTTCGCGCTCGTAGCGTTCCTTGACGTGCGTATTCGCGGTGAACGGCCCGTAGACCAGCCCGGAGGTGTGGCGCAACAGGTCCTGGATAGTCATGTCGCGATCGGAGGCGACGAGCGTGTACTTCACCGCGCCGGTCGCGGGATCGGCCGACGCGACGCTGACCTGCAGCTTGGTCAACGACGGCAGGTACTTCGATACCGGGTCGGTCAGCAGCAGCTTGCCTTCCTCGGCCAGCATCATGATCGCCACCGAGGTATACGGCTTGGTCATCGAATAGAGGCGAAAAATCGCATCCTTCGTCATCGGCTTGCCGCTGGCGGGATCGAGCTGCCCGAAGGATTCGAAATAAACGATCTTGCCCTTGCGCGCGACCAGTATCACCGCGCCCGGATACTGTCCCTTCGCGATTTCGCCCTGGATCGCCGGGCCGATGCGCGCCAGGCGCTCGGGCGAGAAGCCGAGGTTTTCGGGGGCGGCCGACGGCAGGTCCGCCGCGAACGCCGACACGATACCGATCGCCAGCGCCAGGCCGGCTGCGAGGCTGCGAATTGCGTTGTTGTACATGTTCCTCCCGATGTTGGCAGCGCGGCGCGCGCCGTTTCCTTTTCGACCCACTGCGGACAAAGGTCTGTCCGGGTGCATTCCTTCCCGGCAGGGCTCGGTAGCGGGTATGCAATCATGCGGGCCACAGGCAGCCCCACAGCCATCCGGCCACAATCTAATCAACCCTCCACCGGAAAGGAAGACGCATGACGCTTAAGAAACACGAACCGAAGGGCCTGTACCCGAAGTATCCCGGGTACACCCACGCCGTCGAGGTGCCGGCCGGCGCGCGAACATTGCACATCAGCGGCCTCAACGGCTACGAATCCGACGGCAAGACCATGCCCGAGTCGTTCGAGGAGCAGAGCGAGCTGATCTGGCGCCATCTCCGCGCCATCCTCGCCTCGGCCGGGATGGACATCCGCAACCTGGTGTTCCTGAGAACCTACCTCGCCCGGCCGGAGTACATGGAAGCGAACAAGGCGATTCGCAAGAAACATCTCGGCGACCACGAGGTGGGCATCACCGTGGTGGCAGCGACCCTGCTCAAGCCGGAATGGAAGCTCGAGGTGGAGGCGGTTACGGCGGAGTAGGAAAATGGGGCCAGACTCGGTTCCAATTGCACGTCGCGAAACTGAATTCGAGTCCAACCCCGAGCCGCCTGTCGGCAAGCCTGCGCAGGCGGCAGCTGACTTCAGCCAACGGCTATTTGCAGGTGCCGCCCCACTGCGAAACGGTCATCTTGCCGTCGGTTCTCACGTCCTGATACCAGCCTGAGTCCTTCTTGCCGGCGAACTTGCCGGTGCCAGCGACGCTCTTCCAGGTGCCCTTGGCGGCACCGGGTGCCTGGGAGAAGGTGATGCTGGTCGTATCGCCGTCTTTGTCCTTTCTCGCGCAGTACCCGTAGACATAAACCTTTCCGTCGGGCGTTGTCAGGGCCGCGCCCGAGCACTCGCCAGTCGTCAGGTGGTGAATGGGTGCGTTGTCGGTCGTGATGATGCTCGCCTGCCGGAAGGCGGTCAGCGTGTGCCCCTCGCCGAGATCAAGGGTCTCGGCGTAGATGGCAACAAGACTGTCGTAACCGGTGCAATTGTCGGCGCTGCTGGCGAAACCAGGAATCAGGGCACCACCGACCAGCAAACAGCTACCAAGCAGCATTTTTTGCTTTTTCATTTCGGACTCCTGAACTTGGATCAGGGGCTGTCTTGCCCAAAAACAAGCGAAGTCCCTGACCGCAGCCCCACGATGTCAAGGAACTTGCCTGACGCGCAGTAAATGCGGCGATGTCGCCGCATGTCGGTCGGACAAGACTGGCTGGTCGCTTCCGTAAACATGCCGCTGCAGACGACGCTAGATTTCATGCTCCGGCACTGCTTTCAATGGCGGCAATCGGCGTTCCAACGGGTCGCGCCGGTCCCGGTACCCATGGGGCCCGATTGGAGACAGACCGGCTTTCTGCGTGTCGCGCGAAATGGAACGCCAGTCTGTTTGATCTCTTGGCAGCGGAAATCAGCTCGTCGGCAAGCTGCTATGCAGTCGTCAGACATCGAGGTCGACAGCCAGCAGGCAATGGTCGCTCGCCTCGGTGTGCTGATAGCTGACCGTGGGGTAGCGCGGCCCGGGGTGTTGCTTGCAGCGTTTCGACAGCCCGTGGCGCACTATGTTGTGATTGCCGAAGCTGAGCCTTTTGTCCACCAGAATGTAGTCGAGCCTTGAGACGGACGACTCCGACTCGTAGAAGTGCGTCCAGCGATCCTTGATCTTGGCGAAGGTATCGATGACGCCTTCTCCGTTGACCAGGCTGCGAATGGACTGCGCTGCCTTCGATTTCCGGTCGACATCCGCGTTGAGGTCGCCTACGACGAGCGGCAGGCGGTTTTTTCGCGCCGCGGTAAAAAGGGCAAGCACGCGATCGGCCTGCGCTTCTCTTCGCGTGTTGGAGGCGGGCTTGCCGTCCTGTGACTTCAGGTGATTGCACAGGACGCAGAGCCGATTGCTGTCGATCGCGACGTCGACTTCAAGGCAGTCCCGCGAGAACAGCGCCTTGTGGGCGAGGTAGCCGAAGCCCCGGCGTGAACCCCGGGTGACGGATCCGGTCGCGCCCGGCTTCACTTCGTCGACGTGAGTGCGTATGGCGTCCACGCGCCCCTTGAAGCCCTTGCGCAGCATCAGGCCGACATCGATGCCGCGCGGGTCGTTGCCATCCAGCAGGATGATCTGGTCGAAGAAGTCGCTCAGATAGTCGTGGTTGAAGATTCGGAGCGTGTAGATGTTCTCCACCTCGGACACGACCAGGATGTCCGGCTCCGCTTCAAGAATGACTTCGGCGGTGTTATTGCGCTGTATCTTCGTGGTTTCGTAGGAAACGAGACTTCCATCGCGGCCGGCGACGGAGGCAAGGTCCACCGCCATGACCAGTTGTTCGTAATCACGTCCCTGCCATGGCTGATCGAGCAATGCATATCGGTTGAAGAGGTTTTCGACATTGAATGCGGCAACGCGAACTTTCGTTCCCATGTTCTTCACTCCTGTCGGTGCGATGCCAAAACGCGGGCTTCTGTCGACTGACCTCGCGGTACGCGACGCGCGGTGTCTGCCCGGGCGCAGGGCCGAATGGCCGCGCCCGTAAGTCCGGTGGTACGGCGCAGGCTCGTTAGTGGTCGTCGGGGCGCTTTCGACGCCTCGTTCTGCTGGCGGCGGGTAGACGCGACGCGTGTGAAGGAGACATTAGCTGTACGCGACTTACGGATGGCATACAGAATCGGCGCCGTTTGGCGGCGGACTTTCCGGATGTGAAGAGCGCGCGAACGAGAAAGGCAGGCGGATTCGAGTTTCTGGCTGAATTAGCCGGCCCGGATTGCGCGGCGCAGCCAGTCAGGCGGCGGGCTCTTGCGCGACAAAGAGGAACAAAATCGACGGCCATCGGTCTGTGTACGTCGGCAACGCCGCGGGCGTTCTTCCGGCCAGTGGCCCCGGCAATAGACGGGGCTGTGCAGATCGGATGGCGCTGTGCCGGGGAGCGGTTCTCCGGACAGTTGCGTCGCCGGCATTCCGGCTGCCATTGCCGGGAATTTGTTGTGTCCCCGAAACGGGGCACAGAGGAACGGTCATCATGAAGATCGTGGTTTGGGCATCGTTCGCCGTGCTGGCTGCGTTATGGACGCTGGGCGCGGTGGTGACAGTTGAACTCGCGCAATGGGGCGCGCAGCTGCTGGCGTCCGGAGGTGCCGCGGACATCGGGCGTGCCGCCGCCCAGTGGCCGGTGCCGGCGTGGATCGCGCTATGGCTCGACCCGGCGTGGATGCAGGCGAGTCAGGCCGCGCTGGTGTGGAGTCTCGACGTGTTCCAGAGCACCTTGCCGTTCCTCGGTTCGGCGATGGGCTGGGTGACGCCGCTTGTCTGGATTATCTGGGGCGCGGGACTCGTCGGCTTGCTGCTGCTCGCGGGGGTTGCCCACTGGCTGGTGGGCCGCGCGGATTCGCGCGGCTACCGGTAAAGAGCCGGGCGCTTGCGTGGTGCTCACGCCGCCGACGGAAAACACGCCGGTCCGATCGGCTCGAAGGTCTTGTAGGTGAGGATGAATTCCTGGTGGCCGAGCGCTTCGGACTTGGTCTGTTCGCCGTTGGCCACGCGCAGGATCAGGTCGTAGATTTCGCGGCCGACCTCGTCGAGGGTGGCCCTGCCTTCTAGAATGCGCCCGGCATCGACGTCCATGTCGTCTGACATGCGCTTGTAGGTGTCCGGGTTGGCGCACACCTTGATCACCGGCGCGATGGCCGAGCCCACCACCGAGCCGCGGCCGGTGGAGAACAGGCTCAGGTGGCTGCCGCAGGCCATTAGCTCGGCGATCTCGGCGTTGTCGCTGATGTTTGGAAAGCCGAACCGCGGCTCGCCGTCGGGCACCACATCCAGCAGGTACAGTCCGCCGCGGATCGGCACGTCGCCCGGCTTGATGATGCCGGAGATCTTCGACTGGCCCGACTTGGCGTAGGCGCCGAGCGATTTTTCCTCGATGGTGGTCAGCCCGCCGTCGGCATTGCCGGGGCCGATGCTGGCGTGGCCGTAGGCGGCGTAGTACTTCGCCGCCTTGGCGACTGTCCTGACGATTTCTTCGCCGAGCGCCGGGTGCTCGGCGCGCTCCGCCATCCAGTGCTCCATGCCGATCAGTTCGCCGGTTTCCTCGAAGATGCAGGTGGCGTTCTGCTCGACCAGAAAGTCGAACGCGCGGCCCATCGCCGGGTTGGCGGTGAGCCCGCTGGTCGCATCCGACCCGCCGCAGATGGTGCCGACCACCAGCTCGTCGAGCGCCATTGGCGCGCGCGGCGTGCTTTCGAGCTGCTTCAGGGTCTGCTCGACCCAGGCGTGGCCCTCGGCGATCGACTTGCGGGTGCCGCCGGTGTCCTGGATCACCACCAGCTTGCCGGGCCGGCCGGACTTGCGGATGGTCTCGAGCAGCTTGCCCTTGTTGAATCCCTCGCAGCCCAGCGACAGCAGCAGCACCGCGCCGACGTTCGGGTGCGTGCACAGCCGCTCCATCATCTTGAACGAGTAGGGGTTCGGAAAGCAGCCGGGAAAGCCGATCAGGTGCACGCCGCGGTCGCGGTAGGGATAGACGATCTCGCGCGAGACGTGGTGGGCGCATTCCACCAGGTAGGCGACGACGACGGTGTTGCGGATGCCCTTGCGGCCGTCCGCGCGCAGGAATGCGTTGATGGCCATGTCAGTGCGCCTCCTTGATGAACTCGTGGCCCGCGTCGAGGGTGTAGGTCGGAATGTAGCCGCTCTCGACATTGTGGATGTGCATGTAGTCGCCGGGGGCGATGTCCTGGCTGGCGACGCCGATCGGCGCGCCGTACTTGATGAGCTTTTCGCCCTTCGCCACCGCCACGAAGGCGAACTTGTGGCCGGTGAGAACCTTCGCCTTGAGCGTGACCGGCCGGCCCATCACCGTGAGCTGCGTGCCTGCCGCAAGGTCCGACTTGGCGACGGCGACGTTGTCGCCCGGCGCCAGCACCATAACGCGTGGGTCGGTAATTTCATTTGCTTTCGCGGGCATAACGTGACCTCCATTCAGGGTCGGCCTCTCACCACAGAGACCACAGAGAACACAGAGGCAAGGCTAACTGCAGTCAGTTGCCCAGATGGGTCTCTGTGTTCTCTGTGTCTCTGTGGTGAGAGTCGATCCCTAGCCTCCATCGAACTACTTGCCGAGCTTGCTCAACCGTACCTGCGCGTCCTTGCGCTTGGCGAGGCCGGGCTGCAGCTTGGTGCCGAGGCCCGGGCCTTTTGGCGCGGTGATGTAGCCCTTCTTCACCGGCGGCAGCTCGGTAACCAGCTTGCCGTACCAGTCGTAGTAGAAGGCACGCACCATTTCCTGCACCAGGGTGTTGGGGCAGTTCATCGACAGGTGCACCGAGGCGGTGAGCAGGATCGGGCCGGTACAGTCGTGCGGCGCGACCGGCAGCGCCCAGGCTTCGGCCATGGTGGCGATCTTCTTCGATTCCGACAGGCCGCCGGCCCAGCCGACGTCCAGCATGCACACCGATACCGCCTGCTTCTGGAACAGGTCGCGAAAGCCCCAGCGCGTGCCGAGCGTTTCCGACGCGGTCACCCACACGTTGGTGCGGTGCGCGTAGTCGGCGAGCGCGTCGAGGTTGTTCATCTTGATCGGGTCTTCGTACCAGAACGGGTCGAACTGCTCCAGCGCGCCGGCGATGCGGATGGCGGCGGGCAGCTGCCACATCGAGTGGAACTCGACGTGGATGTCCATCTTGTCGCCGACAGCCTTGCGGATCTGCTCGAAGGGCTTCATCGCCTTTTTCAGGTCGGCGTTGGAGATATAGGCGCCGTTGGAGGCTTCCGCCGCCTCGTCGAACGGCCAGATCTTCATGCCGGTGATGCCCATCTCCAGCAGCGACTCGGCCAGCGCGCCGGCGTCGGTCTTGAAGGCGAGCAGATCTTCGTAGGGACGGTTTTTCTTGTCCACTTTCGCCGGCAGGCCGAAGTTGCCAGTGTCCTGGGTGGGCTTGGCGCGCACGTACTGGTAGCCGGCGCAGGTGTTGTACACCCGCACCTGGTCGCGCGAGGCGCCGCCCAGCAGCTGGTAGATCGGCTGGCCGGTGACCTGGCCGAAGATGTCCCACAGCGCGATGTCGATCGCCGAGGCGGCGCGCATTTCCACGCCCACGGAGTTGAAGCCGAGATAGGTGTTGAGAAACTGCCGGCTGTGCTTGTCGATTTCCAGCGGGTTCCTGCCCAGCAGGTAGGGCGCGCAAGTCTGGTGAATGTGCTCGATGACCGGCGCGACGGCATAGAACGTCTCGCCCAGCCCGACGATGCCTTCGTCGGTATGCACCTGCACCCACAGCACGTTGGGAAACTCTTCGAGATTGAGCGTCTCGATGGCGGTGATCTTCATGGCTGCCTCTTTATTGATGTTGTGCGCGGCGGCGGCCGCGTCTCCTCCCGGCCGGAGCCCGGGCCCCGGCATTGTATGACTGCGCCGGCGCCCGCCCGGCGCTGGCCGCGGCGCCGGATAAGTGATAGCCTTGATAATTATAAGCTAAGCAACTATTTCCGATGCTCCGCGAAGACCTCTCGCGCAACTTCGGCTTTCTGATGCACGACGTTGCGCGCCTGATGCGCACCGCCTTCGACCGCCGGGTGAAGGCGCTCGGGCTGACGCGCTCGCAGTGGTGGGTGCTCAATCACCTGTACCGCAACGACGGCGTTACCCAGGCCGAACTCGCCGACACGCTGGAGATCGAGCGCCCGACCCTCGGGCGGCTGCTCGACCGGCTGGAGGCGAAGGGCTGGGTGCGCCGCGAGGAAGACCCGCGCGACCGCCGCGCCAAGCGGGTGCGGCTGACCAGCGAGGTCGAGCCGGTGATGAAATCGATGCGCGCGGTGGCGGCCGAGGTGCGCCGCGACGCGGTCGCCGGCCTGAGTCCGGAGCAGCTGCAGGCCTTCGTCGACGCGCTGCTCGCCATCAAGGACAACCTCGCCAACGGCGAGAACGGCGTGCGCAATGGCCGCCGGGCCAAGGGGCGCGAGCTGTGAACGAGCGCGCGCGCGAGGCCGTGATCGCGGTGGGACGCTTCACCCGCGTGCTGCTGCTGGTGGTGGTGCCGCTCGTCGCCGCGCTGGGCGCGCTCTATTACTACGCGCGTGGCGGCCATGCGGTCGAAACCGACAACGCCTACGTCAAGGCCGACATTATCGCGGTGAGCGCCGAGGTCTCGGGGCGGGTCACCGACGTCGCGGTGCGCGACGACCAGCCGGTAGAGCCGGGTGCGCTGATGTTTAGCATCGACGCACAGCCGTTCGAAATCGAGCGCGCGCGGGCGCGCGCGCAGATGGACCTTGTGCGCACCGAGGTGCAGTCGCTGCGTGCCGACTATCGCGCCACCGTGCTGGAGCGCGCGGAGGCGCGCGAGCGCATCGAGTTTCTCGCCCGCCAGGTCGAGCGGCTCACCAGCCTGCGCGAGCGCGGCATGGTGCGGCTGGACGTGTTCGACGAGGCGCAACACAACCTGCAGGTGGCGCGCATGCGGCTCGCCACCGTCGAGGAGCGGCTGAACCGGGTGCTCGCCAGCCTGAACGGCAACCCGAATCTGCCGGCGGAGCAGCATCCGCGCTACGCCGCGGCGCGCGCCGCCTACGACGAGGCAGCGCTGAACATCGCGCGCACCGAGGTGCGGGCGCCGGCCGGCGGCGTGGTCAGCAACATGCGCTTGCAGCCGGGCGAGCATGTGCAGCGCGGCACGCCGGTGTTTAGCCTGATCGTCGGCGGCCCGCTGTGGATCGAGGCGAACTTCAAGGAAACCCAGCTCACGCATATGCGCGTCGGCCAGGCCGCCACCGTGGTGGCCGATGCCTACCCCGACACCGTGTGGCAGGGCGGGGGGCGCACCATCGCGCCAGCCAGCGGCGCCGAGTTCGGGGTGC
>ERZ869936.2451-NODE-2451-length-10892-cov-3.346129_pt1 | contig 10892 bp, 5 predicted proteins | sample MGYA00520876_ERZ869936 | MGnify/ENA primary metagenome ERZ869936 (study PRJEB32218, sample SAMN09650985) | biofilter metagenome | isolation source: enrty point of leading RO module | place: Saudi Arabia: Thuwal, RO plant located on Red Sea | collected 2016-02-17 ... | reverse complement strand
TGTTGTTAATTCACTAGAACACACAGGTAATAGTGGTTTTGTAACTATAAAAAATGCTACAACTTCAGACTTAGGTACAGCACCTTATACTACATATGATGATGAAAATTTATTTGATCCTGATCACACTAGCAATACATCTTACACTGGAACAACTAAAGCAGTATATATAGATAATGCTGACTTAAACAGTGGCTTTAGCTCTGCTTTGAGTGGTATAGAAATTAATTTAGCTAAATTTACGCATATAAATAACGGCTTCAGCACTTATGATTCAGAAAATCTTAGTGCTAGTACTAACGCTATGCTTTTATCTGGCACTTCAAATCAATTAAAAGGTTTAGTACCTAAAATAAAAAAAGCTACAAGATATTACGTTCAGTTTCAAGCTAATGCAAGTGATGATGACGTTACAAAGTATTATTTTCCATACACAAAAAAGAACGAAACTTTTGGAGCAGCCAACCAAGGTGAAGACAAAACAAGTCAGTTTAAAATAAAAGCGCAATCAGGTACTACAACTTTCTCTTATTTCTTGTCTTGGGATCCACCTAATGAGTCTAAAGTAAAAGACTCAGACTTAGGCAACAATGAAGGTAATGGCTTTAAATCAGGCTGGTTATTTGAGATTGTTTGCACGTTACAAGACGCTGCAATAGCTAATGCACCTGGGTCACCTGTCGATGCTGGAAGTAAAGAATCAACTGATTTTAGGTTTCATTTTATAATACATAGATAATGGCTAGTTTTAATTTAGAAGTAAAATACTATAATACTTTTTTTTTTTTGTATGTAACTACTAAATTAAATGGTAGCAGCAATCCTACAGCTACAGGTATTAAGCAAGAGTTTCACGCTGTGTTTCCAGGTTTACCTTACAAAGGTTATTCTGGTACAACTGATAACCAAATAGAGTATGACGAAAGTATAAATTTTGTAGGTAATTCAACAACAAAACCTATAAGTAATGTAAATAGAGGTAGTAACATATTTGACGGCTCAGACAAAGGTAGTAACTTTGTAATAGAAGAGTCAAGAATAAGAGGTGCTTTTAATAATCAACCAGCAGATCTAGGTGTTAGGGCTTTTTTAAGAGAAGAAGAGAATAAAGCTAAATACAGAAGTAATGCATTGGTATTCTCCGGTGTTTACAACTCTAGAACTTCATTTAACGAAACAAATGTATTTAGTATAGGTCAAGATATAACTAGAAGTGTAGATCCATCTTATGGTAGTATACAGCTTATTGACTCTATGGATAATGACTTAACTATATTCCAAGAAAATAAAGTAAATAGAGCGTTAGTAGATAAAGATGCTATATATACAGCTGAAGGACAAGCATTAACAACAGCTGGTAAAAATGTTATAGGCCAAATAACTCCATATGTAGGTGATTATGGTATAAGTAAAAATCCAGAATCATTTGCTAAATATGGTTTTAGAAGATATTTTTCAGATAAATATAGAAACTCAATACTAAGATTATCTAGAGACGGTATTACAGAGATATCTGAATATGGTATGAAGGATTTTTTTAGAGATGAGTTAAACAAAGTTTCTGACGGCTTTAAATCTGTTACTTCTCCAGCTATAACTGCTGTAGTACAATTTCCACCTGATAGCTTAAGTAGTAATTCATACGCATTAAATACATTAGGAGCGTGGGTTGTAACTTCAACCGCATTAACTGATGATGAACTACCTGAAGTAGGATCTATCGTAGAATACTATAACACTTCCACTAACACATGGGTTACTACAAATGCTGTAGTCACAGGTGAAAACAGAGCTAATAAACTCTTGTTTTTATCTGAAGCTGGCTTTGAAAACTTTATAGACTCTGGAGATGAAAATCCTTCAGGTCAATTAAGGTTTATATCTCAAACAACTGAAAAAGTAGTAGGAGGTTACGACGCGTATCAAGATCAATATGTAGTATCTCTACAAAGAAGATCTGGTAGTAAAACAGATGATGAAACAAGTGATTATTATAATACCCTTCATTACGATGAAAAAGTAAGAGGTTGGGTTAGTTTCTATTCTTATAGACCTGAAGTAGCTTTTAGTATGAAAAGTAGGTATTTTAGTACTAAAGATGGAAAACTGTATGAACATTATGAAGGTGGTTTCTTAGGTGATAATGTATTTCAATCTATAACACCATGTGATATGGGTACTTTCTATGGTACTTTTACCAAGTCTAACGTTATATTTGTATTCAATCAAAACCCTAATAGAGTGAAAACTTTTACTACTATAGATTATGAAGGTTCAAATAGGTGGCAAGTTGATTGGATAAGAACAGATGATAAATCTAAATTACAAGCATCTACAAATGGAGACGAAAGTAAAGTTATATTGAGTTATAACGAAGGAGAATACACTGATGGTGGTATAACTTACTACTCAGGATTTAATCAAAGAGAAAATAAATATTACGCTAATATAATTAACAATAGTCCACAGAGACCGGGAGAAGTTGTGTTTGGTAATCAAATGACAGGTGTTAAAGGTTTTGTAGCTAAGGTTAGTATGTCTACAGACACATTAAACACTGGTGACTTAAAAGAATTATTTAGCGTTGGATCAAACGTGATATAATATGGCTGGAGTATTCGAAAAAATAGATCTTTCCGCTGAAGATTTAGGTATAAACACTGATGACCAAAGCAATGAAAAAGATACACAAAATACAACAAATATGAAAAGTGGTACCGTAACAGCAATAGGTGGTGCAATAGCACTAACGCAAATAGGCGTAGGTTTTTATCAACAAGCTCAAGCAAATAAATTAGCTGGAGAAGCACAAGATAGAAGGATAGAAAATGAAAAACTACTTAATCAGTTAGAAAACTCTAGGCAAGAAATAATTAATCCTTTTGAAAATTTAGCAGTTGCTACTCAAGCAGCTGAGCTACAAATACAAGAAAGTGACAAAGCTTTAGCTAATACGTTAGATACTTTAGCAGCTACAGGGGCTGGAGCAGGTGGAGCTACTGCATTAGCACAAGCAGCATTAAAATCTAAACAACAAGTATCAGCTAGCATAGAACAACAACTAGTTCAGAACGAAAAACTTAAAGCTCAAGGTGAACAATTTGCTTTTCAAGTTAGAGAAAACAGAGAGCAGCAAAAGCTAGATAGAACAGCAGGTTTAATCGACAGAGATTTAGCACAAGAATATCAATATAGAGGAGATGCTATGGCAGCATTAACAGGTGGTATAGCTGGTGCAGCTAACACAATGACTTCAGTTTTAGGAGCAACTTCAGAATAAAATAAATAAAATGGGAAGATACGCAGATCCGCATATGGTAGTTGACAAGAGGTTTGAAAAAGCCCAAGCTCAATTAGATAAAATGTATACCAATATTGGAAACAATATAGATAAAATAACAGCTAGAAAACAAGCTAGAAGAAAAGCTCAAGCTGCTAAAATGAGTAGTTATTTAGGTAGATATACCAAAGAAACTGCCGAAGGTAGAAAAGCTGCAAATGCTTTTGCTCAAACTAGAGATATGGCTGGTGATAAAAAGCAAAAGTTTAGTGATGACTTAGCTGGTATGTATGATCAAGGTTATGACAATATAACCGCGTTTATAAAAGGTAAAATGCCAGGTCAAAATGGTAGAATACCTACAGATGCCGAAATAGAAAAATATGTTAATCAACAAATAAATGATGCTGGTAACTTGTCTAGACAAATATTAGCTTTTGAAGGTTTAGTAACAGAATATAAGCAAGGTGTGTTAGCTGCTGAATCTAGTCCAGATGATAAACCTGGTTCTGCTGTAGGCAGTAATGTAATAGGTGGTGAGTACGATGGTATATTAAGTACAGCTGGTGTTGATGGTGATAATAATGCTATATTATGGGATCAAATGTCTGTAAGTGGTAGTTTAAATAGTGGAGTAAATATATTCTTTGATGATCCTGACACTGAAGGTGGCACTATAGGTGTAGCTGATAAAACTGAAATATTAAACTTAGGTCCTTTAGTGGCTAACTATGGTGATGGTAAAACTAAAATGTATATAGAACATATAAAGTCTAATGAAGAAATATACACTGCTACATTTAGACAGAACGTAAAGCTAGCTAATAAAAATAAAAAGAATAATTTTACTACAGAAGTAAGCTATACAGATGAAAAAGGTAACACTGTTGTTACTGATGTTGTTGATGCTGCTAAAAGGCAAGACTATTTCTTAAATGGAGATGGAAAAGATTTACTTAATTCTAGAATTGATGGAAATGAAATCATGCTTGTTCAAAAGTATTTTGGCGCAGATGCTGCAGCTGAATTTGACGTTAATAATGAGCAAGATATGATGAAGCTTAGAGTTAGGGTTTTAGAAGCTAACGATAATTTGATGGAAGAGGGAGACTCTAAGCTAGTATTAAATAAAACAAGTAGATCAACGCAGTTTACTAAGAATACTAGCGCTGATGTAGTAGGTGACTATTACAAAGATGTTCACGACGACGTTAGTAAGCTTTCTTTTGGTGGGCAAGATGATGCTGAAAAAATAAAAGAATTTAACTTAAAAATACAAGACAGGCCTTACTCTCAAGGCGGACAAGTTTCTACTATAAAATACATAGAGCAAGTTGATCCTAATGGTAATCCAGGGCAAATAGTAGTAGTAATGTCCCATGGTAATAAGAAACAGCCTAAAGAAGCTTATTTTGATTTAAGCACAGAAAAAGGTAGGAAGAAACTAGAGACTGGTTTAATGAAAGGTAATTTCCAAGGAACAACAGATCAAAAACACGTAGATGGTTTTATTGGTGCTCAATACGGTCCTGATAATGATTACACTAAATACACAGGCACACAGCAAAAAACTTCTAGAATAACTAATAATTCTGCTAATGGTATGACATTTGAACAGTATCAACAAATGGATGCTGAGTCTAGACAAAAAATAAGATCAGAAGATATACAATGGTCTTGGGATAAAAGAGATGTAGCTCCTCCTACGCCTACCCCAACAGCTTCAGATGATGATGAAGATGAGTCAACAGCAGTACAAGACTTTAGTTTTGAAGCTCCAGATGGAAGCAATTTGCAGTTTAATTCTTCAGATGCTAAATCAACATTGTTAGAAGAAAAAAATGATGGTAAAGATTCACTTCGTAAAATAGGTAACTTTGAAGCATTAGCTGGTAATGATCAAGGTAAGGGACTTCCAAATTATGGAATGGGCCCTAAGTATTTAAAACAAGTTAGAGATGCAGGATTAGATCCTAGTACTGAAGAAGGTTTTATGTATGCCGTAGAAACTGTTGCAAAGAATAACGCAATAAACGAGTTAAATCTTCCTGAACCTGCAAAGTTTGATGAGTTAGATGAAACTTTAAAAGCTTCTATGATAGACTGGGAGTATAACACTGGAAGAGACGTAAATGATTTAGTTCATATTGCTCAAATGATGAAGATGGAAAAATTAGATCAAAATGGAAATCCTACTGGTAAGTACGAGTGGGAAGACAAAATTGATTTAGGAGGTAAAACATTAACTCAACTTGTTAACGCTGGTGATAAAGAACCAGTAAATGTTAAAATAGGTGACAAGGTTTATAGAACTGCTAAAGAAGCTTTAACAGCTATAAAAGCAGATGATAGTCCTATTAGCGTAGAACTTACAGAATTAACACCTAAAGAATTAGCAAATGCAAAACATGCTATAATGAGTGATGAAACTAGTAGAAGCGATTCAGATATAGCTACATATAATAAGACTTGGAAATACAGAATTGATCAATTTAAGTAATTATGGGAATTAAAATAAGCACACCTCAAGTAGAAAAACCTGTAGTAGAACAAGAAATTGCTAACGTGGAAAAGCCGCAAGGTCTACAGAATCAAAATGCCCTAGCTGTAGACCAAACAAGTGGGGCATCCAGCTCGGTAGAGTTTTCGTCGGAGTTACCTGGTGATCCACCTAAAATAGGAAGTGTCGATCCAAGTCTAGGCGCTGCTTTAACCAACAGAGTTGACAAAAACCTTGAGACTCCAAAAAAAATCAATCATATTTCTATAGATGATTATTCTAATTTAAATATTGATAAAATACAGGCTACATATCCTAATATAAAGGTAAGTAAAATAGGAGCTTTACTAAATTTAACTAACATAGAGACTGGTGAGAAAAAACAGTTTAAATCTTTTGACAAGTTAAATATAGAAAAAAGCTTTGAAGAGTTAAAATCTTTTGCAGAAGCAAATAGTAATCCTTCAAGTGAAGCTAAGTATGTTTACAACATGACAGGTGAAATAAATCCTGATAACCAACTTGCAGTTAAAACTGTTGAACTAGCATTTAAAGAAGCTATAAAAACATACGCTAGCGACGCTTTTCCTGGTGCTGATATAGATAGTCCAGAGTTTTTAATGGGTATGTCTGTTGATTTTAACAATATGAATCAAACAGATAAGGAGCAAATTGAAAGATATGTTATTCAAGAGTTTAGAGGTAGTGATGTTGGTAGTCAACTTAATGTAGACGAAAGAGATATTAAAAGTATATTATATAATAATAAATTTTTAGGTAACGTACAATATGATATACAGCAAGAGGTAGATTTAAAACAAATAGCTCTAGCAGATACTGATCGTAAAGATACTAAAGAGTTTGGTAAGTTTAAAAAAATACAAGAAGATAGAATATTTAAATCGTTTAGTGAAGAAGAGAGATCTAGATTTTATGATATAAGAGATTATAGATACCATGTTAACAGACTAGAACAAGCGAAAGAAGAACACGGTGATTTAAATGAAAACAACAAGAATAAAAGTATTAAAATAGGTCCTTACCAAACAATGTCTTATTATGACTTTGTTACTAGCACTAATAAAGTTATAAGTAAATTAGAGTCTAAACTTGATGGCACACTATTTACCGCTGAAGGTGCTTTTGCTACTGAAGAAGATAAAGTAGAGCAAGAAGAGATTACTATGGGGAAAATGCTTGAGTATATACTGCTTGATCCAGAGTCTGCTTTAGATTTTAGAAGTACTAGAGAAAAGTATAAAAATATATACGATGATCAGGTATTGTTAGCTATCGAAAATGAAAAGATAGGAGCTAAAAATATAATTACAATACCTAAATCTTTGCTCGCTTATGACGCTTTCCAAGACGCTTCTGGAATGTTAGACTCTGGAGCTATAGTAAATACTTTGAAAGCTGCTATAATAGGAGGTGGTGAAACTATAGAAGTAACGTTTAATGACTTATATAAATTAGGAATAAGTAGCGAAGTGCTAAAACAAGGTGGTATATTAGATGAAAATATACTTGGTGTAGATCTAGAACAAATGCGTGGTTATAATGCGTGGTTAGAAGATAAAGAAGAGCATATTAAGTTTATGACAGGTGCTTATAATGTTTTAGCGTTAGAAGACTTACCAGAGCCAGATGATGGTGTAGTAGGTTCATTAGTTAATTTTACAAGAAAAACATTTGAAGCTTTTCAAACTAGCGATTTTTACTTTGGTATAGACAAATCTAAAGTAGCAGAAATAAATAGAGCTATGTTTGGTAAAGCAGATCCTAGAGAAGTACTTAATAGTATTAAAGCTACTTTCGATAAGTACAATGAGCAAAATCCAAACAACCCTATAACTCTTAGCAAAGAGCAAGAAGAAATATTTGACCAAAGTATAAGTGAATTAGTGTCATCTGGTTTAGGTGGAATGGTGCCGTTTATGCTTGAGATGGCTGTTATTGGCTTAGCTACTGAAGGTGTAGGTGTAATACCTCAGCTTGGAAGAGCTGGTAGAGTAATAACAACATTAGTTAAAGAAGAATTTAAAATGGGATTAGCACCTAGTACTCCTTTTGAGCTTTTTGTTGGTGCTACTTTCGCTGGTGGTGGTATGCTAGCTGATAAAATTCCTATCAAAGCATTTAGTAAATATTTTACAGCATTAAGACCTTTATATAAAAAAGTATTTCAAGCTGGTTGGGTAGGCGCTGGATCATCTAAGTTAAATGAGTTTGTGCAAGTATTTGCTGGTGACTTAATGGGTCATACGCCTTGGAGAACAGAATTTAACAATTAATCTGACGAATTATTATAAGGTCAATAAGAATTAAAAAAAGAATTTTTTAGTGGATTATTAGTTGATGGTTTTATATTTGGTATATCTGGTGCTGCGCACATGAGGAATACTGACTTTCAGTCAATGAAACGTAAGAAGGCTAATTTAGTTGAATTAAACAATAATATCAATAAAGAAATAAAGTCTATTAGAGATGATCTAATTAGCATAGACGGTGCGTTTAAAGATCTAGATGGTCAAGCTTTTTATGATAAGTTAAAAGAAATGGACTTGAGCCCTGAGTTAGAAAGTAGAGTAAAGAAACTTGAAGCTAAAATACAAATGTCTCATAACTTACATAATATGATAAGATATGAAACAGAAGTTGTTGACTTTAAAGAGCCTGTAGCTTTTGAAAATAAAATAGTAAAACCTATACTTACCAGGCTTAACAACAGGATAAATGAATACAACAAAAATAATCCTGATGCTAAGCTTGAAGCACCTAGTATAACTGTAGAAATAATAGATGGTCCTCAAGTTAAAAGCAAGTTAGGTAATGCATCGGCTAAGTTTGTTAATATAGGCAATGGTAAATATAAGTTAATATATGATAAAGCTAAGTTTGATGCAGGTAAAGCTATACACGAAATACAGCATGTTATGGATGCTGAATATCTTAGAAGAAATCCAGACGCTAAAGAGTCTATATCTGAGACAGTTAAAGAGATGTCTCCTGATTTATTTTCGGTTGATAATATTAAAACTATAGGCGATGCTAAGAGTACTTCGTTAGTAAACTTGTTAATGGAGCAATATCCTACTATGACAAGGAGTGAGATAATGCAACTTGAATATTTTCCAAATTTGTTAGAGTTATTTTCTAAACCTAGTAATTTATTTGAAAACCCAGCTGATGCTTCTTCGTTTTTATGTGATTTAAAAGCTGAATTTTTAACAATAAAAAGAAGTATGAAAACAGGTGATAAGCCTCACCAAATAGCAGAGATTAGAACTGTAGAAGATTTATTTATAGAAATGAGTAACTTAGCTAAAGACTTAGGAAAAGGTAATATAAGTCAAGATGCTATAAACTTTTTAGAAAATTTATCAGCTACTCCGGGCGCTAAAGACGTCGTAATAAACGAGGTAGTAAATGAGAAAAAAGTAATTGATAACATAATAAATTCTGCTAGACAAGAGTTAAATTCTCAAAATACTTCTGAAAAAATATTAAAATCAAAAGCGCAAACAAAGTTAGAAGGAGAGAATCTTAGGAAAGAAGTTATAGAAAAAGGAGAACTTATTGGCAAAGATAAGGATGGTAACAACATGTATAAAGCTGCGCCATCTACAGTTAATAAAATAGCTGCTAGTCAAATGTCTAAGGCTTACGCAGCTGCATACCCTAAAGATGGTTTAGGTTTATATGGAAAATATAATTTTGAAAGTATACCAAGACGTTATCAAGAAGAAATATAATTAAATTTGCTAGAAGTAGTTGCTTCATATTCTAAATCTTACGATGGTAGAGGAACTATAGACGGTTGGATTAATTTTGCTATAAACAAACAATTTATAAATGCTTGTGGAAAAGATGGTGTATTTAATCAAGACGTATTAACTGAAGGAGAAACAAGCTTAGAAGATATGATTGATTACAAGGCAGCAGATATGAGCTATGAAACTATTGGAGACAGATCTACTGACGTTAGGGATTTACCAGGTGTCGTAATAGCTTCTGATAGACTTAATACTTTAGAAAAGTTTGTGCCTGGGTTTGATGCTACTAAAGCTACATCTGATGCTTTAACTCAAATTTCACCTAGTAATGTGCCTAAGAAATATGCTGAAACTCCAGCTATGATAGATATATTTACTCCGTTAGGTATTAAAAAAGAAAAAATAGTAAATGAAAAAGGCGAAATAGCTCTTACAGCTACTGAGCTAGGTAAAAAAGATCAAGCTAAAATAAAAGAAGCTGTATTTACTACTGATGAGCAAATAACAGCTTTTTGGGAAATGATGCCTGAAGGTTTTGTACCTTATAACGAACAGCAAAGAGCTGATGGTAGTTATATAAATGTATCTGATGATATAGCAGGAACTGCTACAGGTGTTATAGATAGAAGTAGAAAGCAACAGTCACCTTTGTACGTGCAAGACGCTAGAATAAAAGATGCTGCTGGATTACCTGGTTATAGAAAGATAACTGCAGAAGAATTAACACCTGAAAAAATACAAGAGATAAGAGACTTCTATAATGATCCTAATGTTAGAAACAATGCTACTAAGATTAGAAACGCTATGTATAGACTATCACAATCAGCTACTAACAAGATCTATGAAGATTATGCTAGAGATGAAATGGACGATATTGGTCTGGCCGATGCTATAGCTTCAGGTTCTACTAAGCAGCTTATGGCTATGGATATTTATACTTCTGTTGAAGAAACTCTTGGAATTAAAGGTATAAAAGGTATAGATTTAAAAGCTCAGTTTAAAGCTTTTATAGACGACGATAATTCAGCTTTAGATCCTAATGTTAGACAAGCTATAATAGATTATGCTATAGAGTCTATAACAATAAGCAAAAATGGAGCAGGTTTTTCTTCTCTTGTTAAATTAGAAGGCGGTAAAACATATGAAGCTTTTAAAGGCATGGATCCTGATAAAAGAGCAGCAGCTCAAGACAGACATACTGAAATGACTATAGACTTTATAAACTCTCCATTTTTTAGCCCTGATTTAAATGTATCAAAGTCTCAAGGTAGTGACACGGATATGCTTGGCGGCATGTTTAAGTATAATGATCATAAAAGAACTGTTGGTAATGTAA
>ERZ869936.2450-NODE-2450-length-10895-cov-3.866697_pt1 | contig 10895 bp, 4 predicted proteins | sample MGYA00520876_ERZ869936 | MGnify/ENA primary metagenome ERZ869936 (study PRJEB32218, sample SAMN09650985) | biofilter metagenome | isolation source: enrty point of leading RO module | place: Saudi Arabia: Thuwal, RO plant located on Red Sea | collected 2016-02-17 ... | reverse complement strand
TCTTTTACCAGTACGAAACGCATAGGTTCATCCTCCAGTACTCTTTACATGATGTGTATATAGTAATCATCACCGTTCATTTCACCTATTACTCTATCCTGCAAAAATTGATTTGGGGTCATGTTGGATATTTCTGCAATGTTAGACAATTCCTTTTCATGTGGTATTTCTCTTTCAGAAGAGGCAAATGTTTTACCTTCCTTCATCCAAACGCCCGGCAAGCCCCCATGTAAGTTGTTATCTTGCTACCAATCTTCGTTTTCTGCTTGCGTGATGAATTGTATTCCGGGTATACCTGTATCGTAAACAGGCATTTTCAAAACCGCCCAAGCCTTATCCATCGGTGTCATGCGCCTCACTCCCCACTGTGGTCTCCTGTGTTATAAGTTGCATCGCCTTTACTGCCCTTTGGGTGTAGTGTTTGGCTGAATCTAGGCTGTACGCTATAGTCACCTTCTTCGTCATCTGTAGAGCGTCTGCTGGCATCAGAACGGAAGTGTTCTAGTGTGTTCTCAGACATGACTACTCTTGCCACTGGTGACCTGATGTCAGTCTTGTCATAACCAGTAACCTCTACACCCTGAATCTTTGGTCCGTCACTATCAGGTTCAGTGATACTAACAGTAGGGTCTACTGTATACACTGGTGCGTAAGGCGGGCTACTCGGTGTACCAGTCCTTGCACTTGGTACATCGCTAGTGAACAGACCATACTTTCCACCGGCAGTCGCTCTGTAGAAGTTAGAACCAGCCTGTGGACCAGTGGTGTCTAGGAAAGCCCTGAACATTTGACTGTGCTTGTAGTCCAGTCCGTATGCAGGTCTGTAGATGAACTGTATCACACTATCTGTATAGTTGATATTCTCAAGCGCAGGGTCGTGGTTAGCGTCTTGGTATGGGTTGGATGAGGAAGAAGCACCAGCCTTACCCCAGCCTTTGACATCTAGCACTCCTGCGTGTTTACTCCACTCCATGATGTATGTACCTCCGAGAGACCACATAGCGTGGGCGTTAGAATGCTTGACTACACCTGTGACTGGTTTATCAGACCAGTTGAGGGCAGTCATGTCCAAATCTTTCAGAGTTCTGCTACCTACATTGTAAGCACCACGAATGTTAGTTCTTTGACCTACTTCCTTGTCTGTGTGTAGACTGTGAGCCTCTGTAGACATAACGACATACTCACGAGAGACACCGTCATTCAATTCGGCTAATGTATCTACATCCAGCCCAATCCTGACATCGTTTCTTGATACAGGTTCAGCACCTCTGTTGTCTGCGTTGACCGTCTCTGTAGCCTCACCTACATTCGCAGAAGGCTTGAGTAGACCGTCATCAGAGTTCAAATCAACTCTGTCGCTGATACCTCTTTCCACTTCTCCATCTTGTAGGGCGAGGTTACTTGGTCTGACAAGTCCTTGTCCAAAGATAGGTTCTGCTGTACTGTGACTCAATACAAGTCCGGTAGCGTCATGCTTTTCGCTGACAGCCATCAACATACTTTCGTTGAACACTGTAGGCCACCTGACACCTCTACCGTCTCCTCTGTCACCTACTCTGAGTGCGCTGGCTGGGTTGAACCAGTCTACCTTACTCATGTTACTTGCAGAGTTGTTGTCGCTATTGGTGTTACCACTGTAGCGGTCATTACCGTCTCCGCCGAACAAATCATGCGCTGCTGGTCTGTGTGTAACATTCGTATCTGCATAAGCGTCTTCTGCATCCCATGAAGGTCTCAATCCGAATCCTCTTACAGGGAATCGTCTGACATCTTCACCACGAGTGTTACCCCACCAGTCTACCATATAGTGACGATGAGCCCTTGCTAAATCTTCTACACCTTGACCGCTTTCGTCATTGGGGTACATTCTTGTAGTAGTGGAAGCGTTCCTCAAGGTTCTCACTGGGCAGCCGAATGGCGCAGTCATTCTTCTACCATCGCTGTATCTTACCTGTCTGCCGATTTGGTCTTGACCTAACAAACTAGAAACTTGAGTCAATCTTTCTAAGATACCTACATATAGAGCGTTAACATCTTGGTCGGACTCAGCAGAATCGCTACCGACATAATCCCAGCCATTTGATTTAGAGTCCCATTGGACAAGCGGTCCGTGGTAGTAACCTAGCATAGCATTACTGTTGGCTACTTCAAGCCAGCCTCTAACATACGGAGACCATCTTGGTCTGTTATACAATTGCCTGACAGCCATCCTGTAACCAAAACATCTGTTACGGTCAGAAGGTAGAGTGAGTTCTGCCACTCCTGATGAGTCTTGATAGGTATTACAATCCATTCCGAAAGTGTCACTACCCCACCCTATGAGTGAGTGCCCGTAAGATTCTAGTCTACTGACAGCACCTCCACCGTGGCTACCGCCTCCCCAAAAGCCTGAAAAGTTGTATTTGTTAGAGCCGATAGTACCTCCTTGGTGCGCTAAGTTCACTTCTGCATCTATTTCTGTAGCAGTGAAGTTAGCACCTGCACCTCCATGAGATGTAGTTGTGGTAATCGAGAACTCAATGACAGGGAAAGTATTGGTTCTGCTTCCCCCTTCACCAGTAACAGTTGCAGGTAATGGTGCACCAGTTACGGCACTAGCCTTGGTTACACCCCAAAGAGTGATGACATACAATTTACTACCGTCATCATTCCAAGAGATACCTGCCAACCAAGGTGTCGTTCCAGTGTTACTACTCGGTCTCCAAGGCGAGACACCTTCAACATCAAAGAAAGAAGTTAAATCAAGAGTATAATCTAATGATTGACTGGTCGGGTCAAACGGTGTACTGAGAGTATACTCTCTGACATAGCCTGTATGTTGACTCACCCACATCTAGGACCCGTCAGAATTGAACAAAATGTCACTAACATTCGCATAAGATAAGTTCAGAACAGCCCCTTCTGTGTCTCCACTTGCTGTCTCATAGGCAGTTCCAGCCGTAAACTGTCTGATTACGCTGGTACTTCCACTTGTTCCGTAACCCATGTAATACTTAGTACCGTCATTGTTCCAAGAACACGCTCTTACTCCATTACCACCTGAACTCTTTTGGCTTCCAGTCAAAGCAAATGTACTGGACAAATCAAATCCTGTAGCAAGAGATGCACTTCTTACACCATGACCGTGGAAATTAGCAATCAGTAATTTAGTTCCGTCTGCGCTAATGTCAAAGCCGTCACTGCTACTTAGTACTCCGCCGTCTATATCTAACTGCTGCGTATGTTCACCGTCAGTATTGACGATTGGTAATTTAGATAATAGTATATCCGAGTCGTCAAATGAATTACTGTTACCTCTGTTGGAGATATACATGTTAGAACCTACCACACGAATACCTGTCATCCAAGCAGAATCATTACCTATTAGTGGAGAGGTCTGACCTCCACCTGCAAGGAAGTTTCTACCTACTACATTCGCTATTGTAGACATAGAGTCGTTGACACCTTGTAATGAATAAGTCACTGGTCTAGTAAACGGAGGCTTCAGCCACTCCATACCTAATCCGAATGGACCTTTACTCGCTACATAGTTGAAGTCATGATAGTGTACAGTTTCGAAATGCTCAGGTACATGGTTGTAAGGCTTCTTGTCAACAGGAGTATCAGCCAATCCAGTGTTAGCATAGAAAGACCTACTACTGTCATCACTGTACCAAGTGTAAGGTCTACCTAAATTAGGATGCCACATACACAAGTAAGCGTCTGTAGGTTGCAAGGAATTGCTGTCTCTGCTACCGTTAGATAGTTGCTCAAGATTTCTTGTCGCCACGCTTGTAGATATGTCAGTATATATTTCGCTTGCATCTCCGTTGTCATACGGACTTGTGAGATGAAGGATGGTGTTAGCACTGATGTTAGCCCAAAACTCTGCACTACCTGTGACCCCTTCGAAAGTATCACTTTCACCAAGAGTAGCATGAGCGAGCGTACCTGTACGATTAGTGTATGTAGCAGTGTATCTAATCCCGTTCTTATAGTAAACTAAGTTTTCACCGTAGTAAGGTTGCACAGGGAATAGGTCGTTGTTGTCTACAGTAATCGTAGAAGAACCGTTGTTACTAATGACAACGCAGTTAGGGTTCTGACTTCTCAGGCGTTTGTGTGGCTCGTAGATGTCGAGATAACTGGTAGGATAACCAGCCAATGTCAACTGAGCCCCGACAACACCGTAATTGGCTCTACAGAACTGGTAGTAGTTGTCAGGCTTGTGCCACTCAAGGTGTTTGAATTTATCCGCACTGCTCGATGTAGCACCGTCTTTGTGCAGAATACCCCACCAAGGAATATTCAGAGTTCTGCCCGGAGTTGAAGACACGAACATACCGGGTCTGTAAGGGAGGCTTCTCCTTGTAAACGAAGGGCTGGTACTCTCTTGTACACCTAGAGGATTGTAAAGAGCCAGTGGTGCTAGGTTAGTAAACTGACTTCCTGCATCAGGTTCGATGTCTAATATTACTTCATTCAGTATTACTTCACACCCTCTGACATCAGCCATCATAGCCTCTGCTAGAATCAAAGCATAAGCCCCTCTTGTGGACATATTCTTCTCTATGGCTATGACTGTGTTTACTTGTTGCCCTGTGAGTTCTGTGACCTTTGAACCTGCTTCACTTGGGGCTTTGACTGCGTCTGAGTGATTTCTGTGGAATCCCTTGAGTTGTTGTTTGAATACATTTGGCTGAATGATAATTTGGTAAGCACCAACTTCAAGCGGGTCAGGGAAGTGATTGTTGAGTGTGTAGGTATTGGCTGCCTCAAGAACAAGAGTATGTCCACCCTCTGCGTTGATGTCACCTGCGTTTGAACCAGCACTCGCTGCAATACCATATCCTTCGTACTTGACTTTAGTTTCAGTTAGTAGTGTAAATCCACCACCGTGTATGTCGCTCGGACCAAATGCACTAGAAGGCGTGGAGAACCAAACGAGTGAGTCTCTGACAAATCCATCTGTAGTTACATTCTCAGTTCCTGAAGTTCTTGTTGCCTCTAATGCACCAACTAAATCGTTACTGTGAGGCTGATAGTTAGAACTCTGACAAGCAGTGTTCAAGTCGTACATTCTCTGATAAGCAGGGTGAGCGTAGTGTCCCGGCATCAAAGCCATCGTAGCGTTGACATAGTGATGCCCCATTCTTGGTATAGGCATAGGTGTCATCTTTGGTTTAGTTAGGTTTGTGTAAGCAGTAGATGGCTCTGCCATAGCACCTGTGCTAGCAGGTAAATTGCTGTAAAGAGTATACCAATCAATCTTCTTCATGTCAGGACTTGCGCCGCTGTATTCTGCGTGGTCTCTCAGCCTCCTTGATGCAAACATTCTCGTAGAGCCCGCTGGCATGTAATAACTCGGTACGACTTTCAATCCAGTCTTACCAGTTATGAATGACTTGAAGTCGGGTGATACTACAACGCCTGTGAATTTGTTTGTACCCTTACCTGTGTAAGATGCGATTACACCTTTGTCAGTAGCAGGGTCATAAACTCTGAGGAAGTATCTACCACCACTTTGTTCACTTGTGTCTACCCAAGTGGAATCTTCAGGAGTAGAGCCCACATCAATCTCATTGTTAGTTTCGTCATAGGCAGTAAATGATAACTCATCTACATCGTATCTGTGGGTCATTGTGATACCCATTCTCGTTACATGGAAGAACAGACTTCTGTCATGTGGCTCGTAAGCAGACTGCAAAGGTGCATCTCCTGTGTGGTCTGTCCAGCCTTCGTTAGTAGAGTTAGGCGAAGCAAGCCTAGTGTGACTCTTTGTTTGAGATACATCAGAAGAGTCTTGACTGAGATGTTCCCATCCGTTGTTCTCCCATGTAGGCCAAAGTCTTGGACCAGCATATTCGTTATCAAACATCTCACGGATGTGTGTAATACTCTGCGCTGGGTGTTGCAAACCACCGCTACCCATCGTCTCATTTTGGTAGCCTTGTATTCGGTCAAATCCTGACCTGACAACTATGTTGCCCGGTATCTCGTCAGGGTTAGGTAATCTAATCTTCATGTTAGGGTTGACACCTGTACCTGCTAGTGCAGGTGCAAGACCTTCAATGTCCCTGTCACTAACATGCCTGAAGTCCATGATTACAGTTCCAAGTGGGCTTCCTCCGTCTATAGTGTGCTCTTGCCCTGTGTCATCTACGACTGACATGTTTTGGAACTGTAAGTGCTCGTTAGGTAAAGCAAGTGCGTTACCTACAGTAAATCTGTGTTGTTCTGCTAACTGAGGGTGTGCAAGTTCCTGTGCCTGTATAACAGGAAACATAGCAGAGTTGGTAGTTTCAAATGAGAACGTGAAATTTCAAAGTATTTTTTCTCCAACCCTTTTGTACTCAGAGCCATCTTTACGCTTCACCCACGGAATCATACCGAGTCCACGAGCGTTAACGGCAGGCATCGTAGTGCTACCTCCATCCATACGCTTCCAAACAATGTGTTCAGGTAAGAAGTTTCGAGCAGAACTTCTGCCCTCATAATAGTCATACAGACCGTTGTGAGGCATATCAGTGCTACCTGCACCGATGTTCAGATAGTCTGTATGGTCGCTTACGCCTATACATTCTACTGCATAAGTCGCAGAGTCTTGGTGAAGCCCTGATGCCTTGACAACACTCTCATCCCAAAACAAATCACCAGTAGGGTATTTACAAGCATTCGCTCTAACCATGTCACCACTTTGTATTGTTCTGTGGAGTTGAGCATCCGTAGGTGCACTACCTGTGTTAGGGTAGTCGTCAGTAACAGAAGGTAAACTGAATCCACTATGAACCTGAGCCTCTACATGCGGTCCGGCAGTAGCAGAGCCAATGTATCTGCTCTTGTTGTGTACTTTACCTGTGTCCCAAGCAACTGTACCAGCGTGTTCAATGTTACCTGTTTGCCCTACATGTAGCCAATCGCCGAGCCCTGTGACTCCATCTTTGTCGGCTTTCGCAATCAAAGGTAATTCACTTTCGTGTGTAATTGCTACAAGGTGTCTTGAAAAAAGACCAGTGACGCAGTATTCGTCAAAGTATGATGCAGTCGGCTGCTCTTGTGAACCTACAGGGGAGTTACCAACCAAGCAAGTTTCAGCAGCACCATAAGGGTTGAAGCCTAAGAATGGATGCCAAGCACCTAGACCCGCAGGGTGTAAGTTAGCACCTATTTCGTTTGAAGCCTCATAAGAATTGAGATAAGAGTAAGCCTCACCATGCCAACCTACAGCACCTACAGGCTTTGTTCTATCTACTGCATCAGCGAATCCACTAAAGTGTACTTGCGTTATGTGGTCTCTTGAAGCACCTGATGCAGCATTGTTGAACCTGTGAGTCCCAGCCTTAGTCCAAATGTAAGCCTTGAAATTACTGTCAGGTACAATTGCTGCTCTAGTTTGTGGATTCACCATATTAGTATTATTGGTAATTGGATTTTTAGCAAGGACAAAATCAGTAGTAGGTGAAGAAACAGTATAGTCGATATAAGAAGCGAGCCCTGATTCAGACCCGTTACTAACTCTAATCCATCCATACTTAGGTAATGTAGTAGCAGTGCTTGTTACTCTCAGAACTGCCGCACCTGTAGACTCAGCGGTGTAAGTCACAACTGGTACTTCGACCCATCCGTATCTGTCCTGTTTGTGTGCGTTTTGCATACTCGGCATAAAGGTCCCACCAATTGCTTTCAGTGGGTCTTTGCCGGGGAATGTGTTGATTGCACCACTCAATACAGCACCGAGTTCCTCGGCATTCTGACATCTTGTAGCGTCAACTATCACTACATTGTCATCCATACTTTGGTCTGCTTCTGTACTGTAGAAAGAAAGGTAAGCCTTTGCAAGAAGCCCAGCGGGTCTGAAAGCACTGGTATTATGTTTAGCACCACTACCTGTAGATAGGAAAGCGTTTGCGCTATGATTCTTAGGATTCTTCCTCACATGGTTATCAAGGAAATGACCTCCGGGGTGATAGCCGCCATCCATGTGCCAAACTACAGAAGATTTTCTTGTCTTTGAATGAGAACCACTACCTATTGAGGCACTTGCAAAGTCTGCGAATACATCATTGAAAGGATGGTAGTGCTTAGGTAAGCCAGTAGTAGCACCCGGAGTTCCTTCAAAGTAGAATGCTTTAGCGTAATCTTGAGAATATGTTCTCGAAGAAGAAGAGTTGACATTAGGGAATCCTTTGGTAGGCTGCCAGTTCATAACATAGTTGAACCCACGAGCGTTGTTCTTTTGGAAGAAAGTAGTCATCGGTAAGTGTGCGGCTGCGCTACTTGTCCTATTCAAACCACTGTGTTCGGTTGCATCCCCGTTAGCCAATTGATTAGGTAAGAATGAGTCTTTAGATGTGTCACCTCCAAGATAAATAGGCACTGCGCTGTAGCCGTTACCTGTAGTAACTATGTTAGCACCTTGGGGCTCGGTAGCAGTAGCGTTGTGAGGGAATGCCTGACCCGGTCCGAATATGATGTATGTTGTTGCATCTTCTTTACTACTACTGTGACTGTATCTTGCACGAGGGTGTGCGAATCTAAGTACGATTGGACTTGGTATGTTAGCGTGTACACTGTTAGAACTGTCTGTGTATGTCAAACCTGTAGCCTTGGTATTTGCACCCTTTGTCATGTCAAACGGTAGAATGGCATCTTGATTGAAGAAAGGAGGGTTATTCTGACCCTTGTGTTGGTCGAGATAAGGTGTACCGGGGAACATAGCCATCATAGCATTAGTGTCGAGCAAAGCAAAAGAGCCAGCGATTTCTCCCACATTTTGGAAGCCAGCAGAGCCTGTCGGTCCGTTAGCGTAAGGATGAGTGTAGAAGTCAGAGTAATCATTCTGAGTACCATCGTTGATGTCCATAACCACTCCTGAGAAACCGCCACCAAAGTACAACGGTACATAGTGGTCGGGACTGTCTCTACCACCTCTGAAGTATAGGAAAGGACTGGAGTTTTTACTACCCGCTATTCTGACACCATCTGTTTTGATAGCAGAGTAAGCATTGCTCAGTCCCTTGAACAGTACATCATCTTGGCTCAAAGAAGGCCAATTACTAGATTGACCGTTGTCAGTATAGATTACATGAGTGATACAATCAGTTCCCGGCTTACTTCTAACAAGAGCATAATGTTCAGAACTATACCATAATATGAACGGCTCGCCCCAAGAATCAGTATCGTGTGATGCAAGTTTACCAAACAAGGACCAACTTTCATTTGAATTAGCATGTATTTCAGTTGAATTCGAATTGTGAACTTCGAGGCAAGGAGAATCTATTCTTGGAATTATATGGTCTCCTGCGACATCTGTGAAGTCGTCACCTCTTAGATTTCTCTGCCAGTCAATTGTGTCTACTATATTGTTTTGGCTGTCAACTAACACAGGTGTGGCAGTGTTAGCGTTAGAGCCTCTGTACTTAGTACTAACATGTAACACTGTCTTAGGTATGTAACCTATGTCCAATCTTACACCAGCATCTTTGTCAGCATCAGTCAGCCCTTGTAAGTGAGTTCCACTGTCAACGGTTTCAGTAGAAACACCTTCTAGCAGCCCCCAATCTTTGGACACATTAGCCTCGAACAATTTGTTCAGAGGTATACTAGAATCAGACCTCGTTTTGATTCTAATAGCAGTAGGGCTAACACCCCATTCTCCGAGTGTTCTGCCATCAGGTGCGTACATATTTGTACAGTCGAAACTGGTTAGTTCAATATTATCTTGTGTTACTTCGCCCATGTTTATAGCATGTGCTACAGCAGCAGCAATCACTTCATCAGTCAACAGACTGGTAAAGTTGATTCTTGGACTTGCATACCAGTCGCCATTGGAGTGACTACTTGAGCCTCCAATTACTCCAAAGAATTTGTGAGTACCAGTAGCGTCATTGTGAGTTCTACTGGTATAATAAAATGTTAAACCTTGAGCCCCACTAGATGCTTTGGACAATTGGAACATACCACTCTTAGGGAATCCTAGGTAACCTAGAATATCGGGGTGGCTATTCATAACCGAATCACTTGCGTTACCTGCGTATGGTCTATCAAGCGTAACAGTCATCGTGCCACTGGACAAAGATGTAGTGAATTTGACACCCACTATAGGACTTGGGTAATTGTTCCATAAATTACCCTTGAATTTCTTTGCAGTACCTCCGGTCTTTTCACCGCAGACTTCTCCTGTACCTACCATGTGTCTACCGATTGTAAATCCACCTTGCCCTACATCTCTGTCATCGAAATGGATGATGACTTCTTCATCTAATGTAGACGGTAGATATGTGTTATCTCCTGAAAATGTTTGACCGAACTGTTTGTATAGTAGTCTAATAGTATGGTTGTCTCCTCTGTGGTCTTCGAACCTGAGACCGTAAAGTGGTCTTTTGCCTATATTCTGAGCGACCATATCCGCTTTTGGTATGTAACCGTCAGCGTTACCCTCTGTCGTATTCTTCATTGTCTCGCTTGCGTTACTAGCATTACCGTATCTTGTAACATTGATTGTACCGTCATTAGTGAATCCCCATTTACTCAAATCAGGGGACCAGCCGGGAATACCAGCCTGTGTCATACCACCAAAATTGATTCTCGCTTTGGCTTTAGTACCGATTCTCAACCGTCTACAAATACAGAAGAGGGACTCTTTGTCTTAAATGATTCATTGAGTAAAGTGTTAGTAGTTCTACCTGATACTATCTCTGTGTTAGCGTCTTGTAGATTACTAGAACTGTCAGTAATATCAGGACCAAAATTCAAATTGTTGAGTGTATCATTGTCTGTTGATTCAGGAGGTAAGTACTCTTTCAGTGTAGTGATTGGTGCGAATGGTCTACCGAATCTGTTGATTGGCATAGGTGCAGGGTGCATATTCTCGCCAGTCATTTCGTCAGGTTGACACCAATAGTTTCTGAATCTCC
>ERZ869936.2449-NODE-2449-length-10896-cov-16.370538_pt1 | contig 10896 bp, 7 predicted proteins | sample MGYA00520876_ERZ869936 | MGnify/ENA primary metagenome ERZ869936 (study PRJEB32218, sample SAMN09650985) | biofilter metagenome | isolation source: enrty point of leading RO module | place: Saudi Arabia: Thuwal, RO plant located on Red Sea | collected 2016-02-17 ... | reverse complement strand
CATCTCCGCCCCTTTGACGGTCCCTTCAACCTCATACCCTCCCTGTTCCTTGAACATCTGCGCAATCGTCTTCAGCTTCCCCACACCCTCCGGCCAAGACCATTCCGGTCGCCCGAACCCCTCCTTGAACTCACTCTCCAGCCGCTTGAACTCCAGATTGTCCTTCGCGAAGTAGTAGACCGCATCATCCTTCTTCGCCCGCAGCCGCACATACTCCAACTCCGGATTCACCGCACACGCCACATTCGACGTGAGCGTCCAGGGCGTCGTCGTCCAAACCAACAAGAACTCCCCAGGCGAGCCGGAGGCGTCAGCCTCCGGTTGCTCCCTCCCTCCCTGTGCCCCCTCGACCCTCGACCCTCGACCCTTGTCCAACACCGGAAACCGCACAAAACACGACCGGTGCGTCGTCAGCTTCCGCCCGTCCGCCACCTCCATCTGCGAATACGCACTGCCGGCGCGCCCCGACCACGGCATCACGTCGTGGCCCTGATAGATCTTCCCCCGCGTGTGGCACTTCTTGAGGAACGTCCAGATCGTCTCGTTGTTCTCCGTCGAGAACGTAAAGTAACTCCCCCCCCACTCCGGACACCCCAGCCGCGCGGTGAGTTCCTCCGCCGTCCCGCTCGCGACTTCGCCCTTAGGCGTCTTGAGCGTGATGCGCTCATCCGTCCCAATCCCCTCCGCCAGTTTCCGCAACTCCTCCGGATCGTCCCACTCCATCCAGTAGCCCAGCCGCACCGACTGCTCCGTCTGCCGCGCCGCGAACCGCAGCACCCGCTTCTTGCACTCATGCACGAACCGGTCGATCCCGTAGTCCGCGATCCCGGTCTTCGTCCCCAGATTGAGTTCCTTCTCAACCTCGACCTCCACCCACAGTCCCTGGCAGTCGAATCCGTTCTGATACCGCAGTTCGTGCCCCGTCATCGCGAAATACCGCTGAAAGGCGTCCTTGTACGTCCGCCCCCATGCGTGGTGCACCCCCATCGGGTTGTTGGCCGTGATCGGCCCGTCAAGAAAGCTCCACCGCGGCTTCCCGGCGTTCTGCCGCTGCAACCGCCGGAAGACATCCGCCTCCCGCCAGAAGCGGAGCATCTCATGCTCACCGGCAATGAAATTCGGGTCGTCAACCTTCTGAAACATGAAAGCGGCCTTACGGGAGAATCAACACAGAGACACTGAGGGAGCACGGAGGTGACACTGAGAATGAACCATCATCGTCCGGTCGAAACCAATGTAGGCGACTCGCTCCGCGAGTCGCATGTGCATTCGTCGGTTCAGCGGACGTCGTCTGCATATGCACCGCTCTCCAGGCAAGAAAAGACGGTCTGAGACGGCCGCAAAACACCACACGCCGGCCGCCGGTCAGACCGGCCGCCGGCGTGATTGTAGAAAGACCACGTCCCGGAGCGAACTGCATCAGACGCAGAGCGACATTCGGCGACGCTCAGAAATCCTCTTCGTCATCGAAGTCTTCGAAGTCGTCGTCCTCCTCGTCATCGTCGTCGAAATCGTCGTCGTCATCGAAGTCGTCGTCGTCATCATCGAGTTCGTCGTCGTCGAACTCGTCGTCATCGAAGTCGTCATAATCGTCGTCGTCATCATCATCGTCGTCGTCGAAGTCGTCGAACTCCTCGTCGTCGTCGTCAATCAGGCGCGGACCATCGAGAACCGTCGACAGGCCGCAGGTTGCACCGAACGGCACCGCTTCGATTTCCCGGACGTCGGATTCAATCATTGACTTCAACATCGGCGAGTACCTCGATCCTCATTCTCAAGGGGCGTTGTCTGAGAAGCCCGTCTCATGCAGGCCAGTTCAGTTTCGGCTCGGGTCGGTGTTCGATGTTTGCAGACGCGTGCTCAACAAACCTCCGCCACACGCTGAATGCGGGTCTCGTAATCGATTCGTACCCCGGTTGTCAAGCAGATCATCGCGATCCGATCCAACCTGAAGTTCCATCCCCTGTGCGACTTGCGAAGCGCTCGCCGGCGGCGGCCGATCGATCACAGCGCCGCCCGCCGCCCCGGATGCGAACGCTCGATCTGTTCCATCCCGCACGCCCCCGCCGTCGGCAGCATCTTATGCGGACTGCACGTCCCCTCCGGGTTGAACACCCGCCGCACATCTTCCATCACCGCCACGTCGGTCGACGTGAACAACCGGTCCATGAACGAGATCTTTTCCACGCCGATTCCGTGCTCTCCCGTCACACTTCCCCCCAGTTCGATGCACCGCGTCAGAATCTCATCCCCCGCCTCGATCACCCGCCGCGTCTGCTCCGCGTCCCGCTCGTCGAACAGCAGAATCGGGTGGATGTTCCCGTCCCCCGCGTGAAACACGTTCACGATCCGCAGGCCGTATTTCTCACCCGTCGCCGTGATGAACTCCAGAATCTCCGGCAGCTTCGTGCGCGGCACCACGCCGTCCTGCGTGCAGTAGCTCGGCGACAACCGCCCGATCGCCCCGAACGCCTGCTTCCGGCACTTCCACAAGAGTTGTCGCTCGGCCGGCGTGTTGGCAGAACGCACCTCCCGCGCGCCGTTCTGCTCGCACAGTTCGACGATCCGCCCCGCCTCCGCATCGACCGAAACCTCCAGCCCGTCCACTTCGATCAGCAGCACCGCACCGGCGTCCAGCGGGAAGCCGAACTGAAACGCCGCTTCCAGCGCCTCCACGATCCCCTGGTCCATCATCTCCAGCGCCGCCGGCACAATTCCCGCCCCGATGATGGCAGAAATCGCTTCCGTCGCCTCACGCACCGTGTCGAACACCCCCAGCATCGTCCGGTACGCCGCAGGGTTCCTCGTCAGCCTCACCCATGCTTTCGTACAAATCCCGAACGTCCCCTCGCTGCCGATGAACAGGCCCGTCAGGTCATACCCCGGCAGATCCTCGCACGGACCGCCGAACTGCACCACCTCCCCGCTCGGCAGCACCACCTCCACCCCCAGGATGTGGTTCACCGTCACGCCGTACTTCAGCGTATGCGGCCCCCCCGAATTCGTGGCGACGTTCCCCCCGATCGTGCACGCCCCCTGGCTCGACGGATCGGGCGCGTAATGAAAGCCCGTCTCCTTCAAATGCTGCGTGAGGTGCACGTTCACCAGCCCCGGCTCGACCACCGCGTACCGGTCCCGCACGTTCACCTCCAGAATCTGCCGCATCCGCGTCAGGCAGATCATCACACCGCCCCCCACCGGCAGTGTTCCGCCCGCCAGGCTCGTCCCCGCGCCGCGCGGAATAAACGGAACCTCATGCTCGTTGCACGTCTTCACAATGCGGACGATCTGTTCCGTCGACGTGGGAAACACCACCACGTCCGGCATCCGCTTCTCCACCACGTATCCGTCGCATTCGAAAACGAGCAGTTCATCTTCGTCGGCGATCACCGAGTCGGCGCCCACAATCGCCCGCAGGTCGTCCAACAGTGAAGACGTCGTCGAAACCGCCATCAATCCGTGTGCTCCCAAACTGGTGTGTGACCCGCATCATAGACCCCCACCATACAGTCGTCGATCCGCCCCCCCAACCCCACTCAACACGTAGCCGAAGTCGTGAGACTTCGGACGAACAGCCAGAGCCATTCACCGGCTGCGCCCCGTCCGTTCTGCAAAATCCGGCTCAATACCGCTCGCTTCACTCCGGTTTCACAGCCGCTTCCCTTACCATCGCCCAACGACAACAACCGATTCGCACGCACAACCGTTTAGCCGCGACTCGTAGAGGAGCGCTCCGCTTCTCACCCACCTCACGCTCATCAACACCCACCGCACCCGTTCATCCTCAGACCCCCAACACCGATGCCTTTCCTCGCCCCCCTCGACGACTTCAAATCCGCCGACATGCCCGAACGCTCGGCCGGGTTCTGGAAACTGGCCGGCCCCGGCGCGGTCCTGGTCGGACTCTCCATCGGCGCCGGCGAAATCGTGATCTGGCCCACCATCGTCGCCGAGCACGGCGCCGGCATGGTCTGGGCCGCCGTCATCGGCGTCTTTCTGCAACTCTGGATCAACTTCGAAGTCGCCCGCTGGACCATCGCCACAGGCGAAACGGTCTACACCGGCTTCGCCCGCGTTTGGCGCGGATTCGCCGTCGTCTTCATCCTGCTCAACATCATGGGCTGGCTCGCGCCCGGCTGGGCCATGGCCTCCGGCAGCGCGCTCAAAGCGCTGCTCTTCGGACCCGACTTCGGCGCGGGCGCCGTATGGGGCTCCATGACCCTCTGGACCAGCTTTACCTTCGGCATCGTGCTGTTGCTCCTCTTCGGGCCGAAACTCGTCTACAACTCCGTCGAAAAGACGATCGAAATCCTGATCCTCACCGTCACCATCGGACTGATTCTCGTCGCCTTTTTCGTCAGCACCGCCGACACCTGGGCTGAACTCGGCCGCGGAGCCGTCAACTTCGGCTACAAATCGCCCGGTTTCCCGTTCAAGAGCCTCTTTATCGCGCTCGTCTTCGCCGGGGCGGGAGGCACCGCCAACCTCTTCTACACCTTCTATCTCCGCGACAAGAACGTCGGCATGGGGGCCCGCATCCCGGAACTCAGCAACCCCCTCCGCGGACGCACCGAGGCCGTCCCCTCAACCGGCTTCCACTTCGACGACACCCCCGAGAACGCCGAGCGCTTTCGCTCCTGGTGGCGCTACATCCGCCAGGACCAGACGCTTTTCTTCTGGCTGCTCAACTCCGTCACGCTGATGCTGTTCATCTTCGGCGCCCTCGCCGTGCTGCATCCACGAGGCATCGTCCCCCAGGCCGATTCGCTCATTTGGGACGAGTCGCAGATTCTCGCCGAAGTCTGGGGCCAATGGGGCGCGAACTGGGGCAAGGTCGGCCGCAGCATCTTCCTCATGGTCGGCGTCGCCACGCTGTTCAGCACGCAACTCGCCCTGGTGGATGGCGTCTCCCGGTCGATCTCCGACATCATCTACACCAACGTCGCCGCCGCCCGCAAACGGGAACTCAACTGGTGGTACATGGTCATCGCCCTCGGCTGGATCGCGGTCGGGCTCGCCATCACCGCTGTCATCGAGTTCAGCGGCATCGTCAAGGATCTCGGCGTCCTCTTTAACGCCGCCTACATGGGCGGCTTCGCCATGGCCGTCTATGTCCCCCTCACCCTGTACATGAACCTCCGATACCTCCCCAAATCGGCCCGCCCCGGCCCGGTCTCAATCGGCATGATGGTCATCGCCACCATCACCTACACCGGCTTCGCCCTCTACTGCATCTACTGGGAAATCACCCAACGGCTGTAATCGCGCCTCCAAAGCCCACGGGTTGCAACCCGTGGACCCCTCAACTCTCCGATTGGCGGCGTCCGACCCCTCTCCTATAATTCCCCGCCCGCATGAAACGGCCCGCCTCTGTTGTTCCCCGCCCACCGTGCGCCCAGACCATGAAACCCGAGCACATCCGCAACTTCTCGATCGTGGCGCACATCGACCACGGCAAGAGCACCCTCGCCGACCAGCTCCTCCTCAAGACCGGCGCCATCACCGAACGCCAGTTCCGTGAGCAGATCCTCGACGACCTCGACGTCGAACGGGAACGCGGAATCACCGTCAAGGCCCGCGCCGTCGCCATCCACTACACGCCCCCCGAACCCGGTTCCCCCACCTACGAACTCAACCTGATCGACACCCCCGGCCACGTCGACTTCCACTACGAAGTCTCCCGCAGCCTCGCCGCCTGCGAAGGCGCGCTGCTCATCATCGATGCCTTTCAGGGCGTGCAGGCGCAAACGGTCGCCAACGCCTATGCCGCGATCGAAAGCGATCTCGAAATCATCCCGGTCGTCAACAAGATCGACCTCCCCGTCACCCGCGTCGACGAAGTCCTCGAAGAGGTCGAAACCATCCTCGGACTCGACGCGTCCGGCGCGCTGAAAGTCAGCGCAAAAAAGGGCACGGGAGTCGAAGACGTGCTGGACGCCATCATCCAGCGCATCCCGGCGCCGAACGGAGACCCCAAGGCCCCGCTCAAGGCCCTCGTCTTCGACAGCAAGTACGACCCCTACCGCGGCGTCATCACCTATCTCCGCATCGCCGAGGGGACCATCCGCAAGGGCGAGAAGATCAAGTTCCTGAAAGCGGGTACCACGCACGAGGCGATCGAACTCGGGCAGTTCCGCCCCGGCATGGTCGAATGCGACCAGCTCGGTCCCGGACAGGTCGGCTACATCGTCACCGGGATCAAAGAACTCGGCAACGTCCACGTCGGCGACACCGTCACGCACGCCGCCGCGCCCACGTCGTCGCCGTTCGCAGGCTACAAAGACCCCAAACCGATGGTCTTCTGTGGCATGTTTCCCATCGACGCCACCGACTTCGAGAAGCTCCGCGAAGAACTCGAAAAAATGAGTCTCAACGACGCCAGCTTCAGCTTCGCGCCCGAGACCAGCGACGCCCTCGGCTTCGGATTCCGCTGCGGATTCCTCGGTATGCTCCACATGGAGATCATCCAGCAGCGACTGGAAGACGAAGCCGACGTCGGTCTCATCCAGACCGCCCCCAACGTCACCTACGAGATCGCCAAGCGTGACGGGGAAGTCTTCCTCATCGACAACCCGCTCGATGTCCCCGATGTCGGCCGGATCGAAGAATTCCGGGAACCGATCGCCCGCGTCACCTTCATCCTGCCCGCCTCCAACATCGGCGTCATCATGCAGCTTTGCGAAGATCGCCGGGGCGTCTACAAAACCACCGAATACCTCGGACCTGAACGGGCTCAACTCATCTACGAACTCCCCCTCGCGGAAATCATTTACGATCTGCATGACAAGCTGAAAAGCGCCACGCGAGGCTACGGCACCATGGACTACGAGGTCATCGGCTTCCGCGCCGCCGATCTCGTCAAGATGGACATCCTCGTCAAAGGCGCCCGCGTCGACGCCCTGTCAACCATCGTCCATCGCGACATGGCCGAACGACGCGGCCGGCAACTGGTCAAGAAACTCAAACAGGAGATCCCCAAGCACCAGTTCGAAGTTGCGCTGCAGGCCGCCATCGGCGCACGCGTCATCGCCCGTGAAACAATCTCCGCCTACCGCAAGAACGTCACCGCAAAATGCTACGGCGGCGACATCACCCGCAAACGCAAGCTCCTGCAGAAGCAGAAAGAAGGCAAAAAGCGGATGAAACAGTTCGGACAGGTCGAAATCCCGCAGAAGGCCTTCCTCTCCGTCCTCGAAGCCGGCAACGAAGACTGACCCCGCCCCCGCTTGCGGCTTCGCACCTCACTTCCGCAACAACCGCCTCACGACCCGATAACCCTGAAACTTCAATTCATCCCGCCACGCGCTCCTCCCCGGCGGAGCCGGTTTGAGACCGAATCGGCGCAGCCGCGCGTTCGTCCGGTACAGCGCCTGTCGCTTGTCCAGGTCCGGCGTCCGAAACGTAATGCTGAACGACACCGAAACCTCCGCCCCGTTCTGCACCCAGTGCGGGTAAGTCACCGGGAAGTGCAGTCCCATCCCCCCTGCGAGCAGAAACTTCCACCCCTTTTTGCGGTGCGTTTCATCGAACTCCAGATTGCGCCCCGCGTCTGAATAGAATCCCTCCAGTTCTTCATCGCTCAGGATTTCGCGATCCGATCCGTCCAGCATCCGCACCGTCTTGCTGCCGCGAACCTGCAGCAGAAAGTTGTGCTCCGGATCGATGTGGTACGGGGTCACCGAACCCGGCGACGTGACGAAAACAAACGCCTGCGCGTTCGACATGCCCGGCACGATCGGCTCCGAATGCAGCCGCACCAGCGACAGGCATTCCTCCAGCAGTTCCCGGTAAGCGGCATTCTGCTCGACGTACTTCAGCACCATCCACGACCGGCACGATTCGATCCGCCGCAGCGTCTCCTCGACCGAGAGCCCGTTGCGCGGCGTCCGGCTCAGATCGATGCTCAGCGGCAGATCGCCTGCGTTGTATTCGATGCAGCTCTCCGGCAGCGCGCGCGACAGTTCCAGGATCCGCTCCATCTCGAACAGCGGATGATCCGCCAGGCGATGCTCGATCAGAAACGGGCGGCGGCTGAAGCACTCCGCGAACGTCGACTCGTCAAAGGAGAGCAGGGCGGACCCCGCCCCGCTCGAGGTTTCGCACCGAACTGCCGCCGCATGGTCGATGGTCTGCATAGCGTCTGCTCCTGATGCACGGTCAATCATGAGTCTGTCTACCGAAAGGCCGGCCGCGCCGTCGGCGGCGACGCACCACACACCGCGCCGCCGGCCATAAACCGACCACGGCGTCCCCGCTCCAGCGGCCGGTCGAAACCAGCAGACGCCGCACCGCCCGCCGTTCGCGCCACAGACGATTAATCATGGAATGCCGCGGCGCCGCGCAGGAATCCATCCAGTCGACGGCCGGATGCTCGCACGCGATCCGGATGTTCTCGATCTCCAGTTGCACGCCCGGCGAGAACTTCTCCAGCGACTCGTCGTATGCGATCTTGAATGCGAACGCCCCCTGGCCCGAGAGAAGATTGCACTTCAGCGCGATCGGCTCGTTGTTGAGAAACAGCCCCAGCAGCATCAACTTGCCTTCCCGCGCCGCGCCCTGCATCACCTCGTTGAAGAACACCGCAGCGGCTTCGTTCTGACTGATCGCCGTGCGGTTGCGCCCCTTCCAACCGCGGCGTTCCAGGTCGAGGAACTGCTGCACCCAGAAATCACTGTGTTGCGCGTCGGTAACGAACTTCAACTTGATCTCGCCCAGGTCGGTCAACCGTCGTCGCTGACGCCGCAACTCGCTGCGGTGGTGACTCGACAGCAGAGAAGCGACGTACTCCTCCCAATCCCCCCGCGCATCGAGCAGCGCGCGACCGTGCCGGGACACGTCGAACGCGCCGGCCGCGTGAAAGTCGAGCACCTCGTCCACCGCCGACTCAACCACCCCCTCCGCACTCAGGCAGGGAAACTCGATCAGCGAGGTCGCGCAGCGCCCGCCGGTCAGTTCTCCGAACAGTGCCTCCAGGCACACCGCCTCGTGCCCTCTCCGCAACAGGGGGGTCGTCAGGTAACAGAACTCGTGAGTCCATGCCGAGGCGACCGACACCGGGACTCTCGCCGACAACTTCCGCCGTTCCACCGGCATCAGCCCGCAGAGCAGGGGAGGCGTATCGTTCCGCGACGAATGCCGGGACACCAGCGCAACGCAGATCTCCCGGCCGCCTCCGAACGCCCGCAGCGCCGGCAACAGCATCCACGGCTCATAGAATACGTTCGGCTCCGAGGCGTTCTCCGCAAGATCGCTCCACTCGTCGACGCGGGCTTCGAGTTCCTTCAGATTCTCGATCAACTCGACGGAGATGCGCTCGGAGAGGGGAGGCTCGCCCGCCCCGCGCCCGCCGTTCGGAATGCGGTCCGCGAAACGCACCATCCTCGGCTGCGGATTCGCGTCCGCCTCGACCGTCTCTGACATCCGCTCGTCCTCTGGTGACTGTCACAACTGCAATCACCGAAATCCTACAGCCTGCGGAGCCGTAAGACGGCCGGAAGCGCCCTTGGGCAGTGAAATGCGCGTTGCCTTACGGCAACATCTCCCCACGACCGAAAGATGGGGCGCTCAGACAACGCTACCGCTTGTGGTTTCGCACCAGGCGCCCGCTTGCGGTTTCGCACCAGACAAACCAGGCCCCGCAGGCCTCACTCCCCGCCCGACGTCGCCACCGACTCCCGCGTGCGTTCCGGCGGCTTCTCCAGCGACTCTTCGTAGCCCGGCAGCGTCTGCACCATCGCCTTGTTCTCTGCGAGAAGTTCGTTCAACTGCACCAGCTTGCGGGCGAACTCGTGCCGCAAACGATTCAGTTCCTCGTTCTGCGCGTCCCGCAGCGTCTCTTCCTGCCGGATCGTCAGCACCAGCCCGTCGATCACGTCCTGGCTGGCGCCCTCCGGAGGGTCGGGATCGCCGTTGAGTTCGGCCAGACGCTGGTCGAGGGCCTCCTGCGCCTTCTCCATCTGCAACTCATAGTTGCGCGCCAGATGCTGTTGTGAGTCCAGCCGCTGGTCAGCCTTGGTACGCTGTTCGTAAATCTTGGTCATCTGCTGCCGCCACGCCGGAGGAACATTCTCCCGCAACCGTACGTTTCCGGCGGCCCAGGTCGTTTCCTCGCCGTCCAGCGGCGGCCGCGTCATCTGCAACGACGAAGCGTCACGCTGTACGTCGACCAACGTGAAGTCGCCAAGATAGACCGACGAACCGTCCGCGTTCAGGGTGAATGGGTAGACGTGGACCGGCGGTCCGTCCGCTGGAGGAGGTGCGATTCCCTGGGCCTGGCCGACGTTCACCTGATACCCGCCGCTCGCCGCGCCGGCCGGCTGGCCGCTCGTCAGGTACGTGTCGCCCCAGGTGTTCTTGATGCGATTCACCTCGTTCCGTAGGCCGATCACTCGCTCTCGGCTCTCAGCCACTTCCGCCTTGAGTCCGCTCACGCCGTCTACCCCGAACACCTGTTCCCGCTTCCCCTCGATCTGCTCCTGCCAGTGACGTTGGTGCCCCATCAGAATGGTGGCCAGATAGGTGTCCACCAGCGCGAGCACAATCGCGAGACCGAGCAGAATCTTACCGGAGACGTGCATCGTCAACCTCGTGGAGTTCACTCGCGAATCGCCGGGAAGGCCGGATACGGTCCAGTCGGCCTCGGGAAAACCGGGATCCCACGGATGTGTTCGGGACGCAGTGCCGCCGGATCCGTCCGCAGAGGGCAGACCGCTCCATCTCGACAAACATCGGCCCTTTCCGCCGCCGTCAGCACGGTCGGCGAAATAAGTTCGACTTTGCCGCTTGTCCGGGTTGTCCGGAGAACAGACCCCCCGGTTGCGCCGCGCCGCCTCCTTGATCTTACGGCAGCCCGAATTCGACGGTCAAGCAGTTTCCTCCGAATTGGCGAGCGACGGG
>ERZ869936.2448-NODE-2448-length-10899-cov-4.035319_pt1 | contig 10899 bp, 7 predicted proteins | sample MGYA00520876_ERZ869936 | MGnify/ENA primary metagenome ERZ869936 (study PRJEB32218, sample SAMN09650985) | biofilter metagenome | isolation source: enrty point of leading RO module | place: Saudi Arabia: Thuwal, RO plant located on Red Sea | collected 2016-02-17 ... | reverse complement strand
ACATGACGGTCGCTTGATCGTGGGCGACATCATGATCCCCGTTCAGTCTTGCGCAGTCGATTTATTTGTTGAAGATCGTCTGTTTTTCCCGAACACGCAAGGCGAAAGATCGCCTGGATCGGGGTTTCAATATTCGCAGCCCGGGGAGTGCGCAAAGTCGGTACAACTTCCGCGCAGCCGCGTTCCCCCGCGTCACCTGGGAGTGACATACCGATTGCACGGAATCGGACGCTTGTACGGCGACCATATGACGAGCGACAATCAAGCTTGCGGCCCCTCTCGCAGCCAGGAGGCAGCTATGCCCTCAGTACTGATTGTGGATGACTCAGCGGTCGACCGACGCGTGGTACGCGGTCTGCTCGAACGCGCCGGAGAATACGAGATTATCGAGGCGTGCGACGGGGAAGAAGCCGTGGCCGTGATCGCTGATCGCGTTCCTGACGTGGTGATCACCGATCTGCTGATGCCGCGAATGGACGGTTTCGCGCTGGTTGAAAACCTGAAGGAGGACAGCCCGGGGACACCGGTGATTCTCATGACCGGTCGCGGAAGCGAAGAAATTGCTGCGAAAGCATTGCAACACGGCGCCGCCAGCTATGTCGCGAAATCACGATTGGCAAACGACCTGACTCCGACGGTCGACCGGATTCTGGGCGCTGCGCGCGAGGACCGCGGGCAAGCGCGCTTGATGCACCACATGCATGGTTGCAAGCTCGAATTCGTGTTGCGCAACGATCTTGCGCTCATCCGGTCGACCGTGAATCTGCTGCAGTTGATGCTCCGTTGCCTCCCGCTGGGTGATGAGATCGAGCGACTGCGCGTCGGCATCGCCGTCGAGGAGGCGCTGAAGAACGCGTACTATCACGGGAATCTGGGAATTGGCGGAATCGATCCACGCCCAAGCCGCGAAGAATACCCCGAGCTGGCTTCAGGACGCTTGCTCGAACGTCCCTACTGTGACCGCAAGATTCACGTCGAGGCGGAGGTCAACCGGCAATCCGCAGTGTTTGTCGTCCGCGATGATGGATCGGGATTCGATGCGGCCGGCTGGCTCAAGAAGACTGTGGTGCTGGACGCGGACTCCGCCGAGAACCGTGGTCTCAGCCTCATGCGGAGCATCATGGACGAAGTACGGTACAGCGACTCCGGCAACGAAGTCACGCTGACGAAGCGGTCCAGGCAGGCCGTATACAGCGACGATTCGTTGTCCACGACCGGCGAGCTTCGACTGGGAGAAACGAAGCTCGAAGACTGACCTCGTGCCGAGCGGACTTCCTTCCCGGCACTTCGACGGCAGCCGTGTAAGATTTACAAGCCCCGGTCGCGGCAGGCCGCCTCACTCAGCCCAGCCTCCCAGAGGCATGAGGCGCCGTATCTCTCTGTGCCGTGGCAGGTTGCGCTGCTGGCTGGGTGCGTTGCTGATTGCAGAGCAACAAAAAGCGCCTGATTGGCATCTTCCGTGCTTTTTCGCCAGTCGCCCACCGGCGGCAGCCGGCGGCGACGAGTGATCGACCCACTTTGCGGCGGTTCCGCCGTCTCGTGTCTCCAGATTTCCATCGGAAGGTCCGTTGCGCATGGAAGCCCGGCGCGTTGTCTCACCGAACCGGCGGTCCCGGTCCGCCGTCGCGCATGGTTCGCCCCGTTGCCCGCACAACGGGCGAACCAGGCGCGCGATTCGAGCGGCCGGTTTGCTTGCGGCGCTCGTCTGGACGACAGCGCTGCAGGCAGCGACCGTAACGTCGCGCAACTTCGTGGTACACGCACCGACCGAAGACATTGCCCGTCAGGTGGCGCAAACCGCCGAGCAGAGTCGAAGGGATCTGGCCATCGCCTGGCTCGGTGAGGAATTGCGTCCCTGGTATCGCCGCTGCCCGAGTAAAGCGAACGTCGGTCGGATCGGGGCCGGTGGGGCCACGACCTTCGCGTTCGAAGGGGGCGAAGTCTTCGGTTGGAACATGAACGTTCAGGGCACGCTGGAGCGCATCCTGGATTCCGTGATTCCGCACGAGGTCAGTCACACGATTTTCGCCAGCTACTTTCGACGGCCGCTGCCACGCTGGGCCGACGAAGGGGCTGCGACGCTTGTCGAGCATGAATCCGAGCGACTCCGGCAAACCAAGATCCTCAACCAGGTTCTGCGAACGAACCGTCGCATTCCCCTGCAGCAACTGTTGCAGATCACCGAGTATCCCGAAGACATGCAGCAGGTTCTGACGCTCTATGCCGAAGGATACTCGCTGGCGGATTTTCTGGTGCAGCTCAAGGGAGAGCAGGGCCGGAAGACGTACCTGGAGTTTCTGAACGACGCGCATCAGCACAACTGGGAATACGCATTCCGAAAGCACTACGACTTTGAGGCCGTGCGAGACGTTGAGAAGGTCTGGACCGACTGGATCATCGCCGGGAGTCCTGAATTGCCGACCAGTGACGGCACGTTGCTCGCGTCCACTCAGCCACAGAGTCCGTCTGCGCAATCAGCAGCAGCCGAGTCCGCTGAAACCGATGCACGGCTCGCCTCGGCGACGGCCGCCCAGTCTTCAGCGCGGACCGCGCTGCAGCCACTGCCGCCGATTCAGCGTCGTTTGAGGCGGCGATTGGCGGGGCGCCATCTCGAAGCCCCTGAGCCGAGCGTCACCGCAATGCCGGCACGGGACGTCGATGTGACGCTGGGGGAGGCGGCCGGCGCACCGAGTCCGGTCGCCGCGACGCAGACGATTCCAATCGACGCCGATTCCGCGGATGACCGAGGCCAGCTTGCAATGCCGGCCCGGACCGGCAACCCGCGCGGAAGGCAGCGAGTGCCTCGACCGGAGCCGATTGTCGCTCCGTCGCCCAGCCTGCGATCAGTCAACGCCGGCAGCAGCGACGCCTTTCAAAACTGACCGCGCTGAGTCGATCGACCGGCGGCGCGTCATCGGACGTCAGCTTCCATCCGGATGCGACGCGCCCCCGATGGCGGAGTCTTCCGGTGTGCCGGCGTCCCTCGACGGCTGCTTGCGTTTCCAGAACAGCAGCAGGCACGCCGGCAACAGCAGCAGATCACCGAAAATCGCTGCTGACATCGTGACGATGGTGAGTTCGGCGAACCGGCGCGTCGGCAGAAAGTCGGAAAACAGCAGTACGGACAGGCCGCTGACGATCAGAATCGTCACGATAACAATGGCGCGTCCGGTCTCCGCGAAGGCATGACTCACGGCTTGATCGACGTCGTGGTGCAACTTGAGCGACTCGCGGAACCGCGACAGGAAGTGGATCGTGTCGTCAACGGCAATGCCGAGGCTGATCGTAAACACGATCACGTTGCTGACGTTCAAATCGTACCCGCGCAATCCCATGTAGCCCAACGTGAACAGCAGCGGCGTCATGTTCGGCACGAAGGAGATCAGTCCCGTGCGCAGTGACCGGAATCCGATGCCGATAATGGAGAAGATGACGACCGTCGCGGTCAGCAGCGACGTGAAGAGGTCCCGCACGACGTTCTCCATCGCCAGCGTGTTGACGTAGGCGTCGCCGGTCAGCGAGGCGTCGATGCCGCTTTCGCCGGGGAACAGCCGCTGCAGTTCGCCATCCAGCAGGCGAATCAACTGATGCAGCTTGCGGGTGCCGACGTCCCTGGCCTTGATGAGGATCCGTGCGCGTCGCCGGTCCGCGGTCATGAATGAACCGTAACTGAGCGAATCGCCGACGTGGTCCAGCAGCCACTGGCTGCGCGACAGTCGGCGCTGCAGCGATTCGTTGTCTTCGGCATCGGCTGCGTCGTCATCGTTGTCCGAAGATCCCGTCAGTCCCTGCCCGATCGCGTCGTGCAGGTCGACGTAAGACCTCGCGAACAGGACGTCGGCCTGCCTTCGCGCAATCCGCTCGAACTCTTCGACGCGCCGGTAGACGTCCGGATCGAGAAAGCGTTCCGCCGTTGCTGCCTGCAGGTTCACCTCCAGCGGCAGGAGGCCTCCCAGTTCGCGTTCCACCAGATGCAGCGATTCCAGCGTGGGGTGCCCGGGTTCGTACGTTTCGATCATGGAGGCATTCACGCGGACGGCACGTGCCGACCAGAGCATGCCGACCAGCACCAGCACGGCGACCATCAGCGTGGATTTCGGGTGCCGGTTGACGATGTGTGCTGCGCGCATCACCAGTTGGCTGAGGGGTGCGCCTTTGACCACGGCGCGCGGCGGGCGGAAGAACTGCAGTCCGCTCCCCAGCGTGCAGATGATCGTCACGTACAGGCAAGCCATGCCGAACGCGCATTGCCAACCGAAGCTGACCAGCGCCGCGGACCGCGCATTGAACAGCGAGGCGAATCCGACCGCCGTGGTCAGCATCGACAGCAGGCACGCGAACCCCATGTGCTGCGTGACGCGGCGCATGGCTTCGCGCCGGTCGCCGCTGACGCGGGGCGTTGTTTCTCCGTAGTCGGCGACAATGTGTACGAAATTCGAGACGCCAATGACGAGCAACAGGACCGGGAGGATGTTGCTGATCAGATTGAACGTCTCCCCGATCTGCACGAGTCCGCCGATCGTCCATGCCAGTCCCATGCCGACGGCCAGCAGTGGCAGCAGACTGCCGGAGACCCGACGGAAGACGACTCCCAGCATGATGAGGTAGAGGACCGCGGCAATGGGGAGCAGCCGTTGCTGGTCAGCCTGCAGATTGTCCACCGTGTCCGCACGGAGGAACGGCAATCCCGTCAGCCGCAGTCGGTATCCCGCCGGAACCGGATGCGTGGCAAGAATGTCCTGCACGTCATCAATGGTAGCGCGGATCTCATTCAGCGATTGCAGTTCCGGCGTGAGGAAACACATCAGCGCCGTAATCCGTTTGTCGCTGCTGAGCAGCGATCCCTCGAGCAACGGCGATTTTGCGACGATTCGGCGCATGCGGTCCGCCAGTCCCTCGTCGACCGGGAACTCGGGCAGCGCCGGCACCGCCTCGATCTTCGGCGGGAACCCGAGACCCCGACGGACCGTCTGCAGATTGGCGACCGATTCGATGCGATCGACCGCCGGCAACGCCTCGACGTCGCGTGTGACCGCGAGCTGCCAGGTCAGAGCGTCTGCCGTGAGGACGTCGTCTGCGCCGGTCGCCTCCAGGACGACAATCACCACAGAGTCCTCGAAAGCGAACGTTCGCTTGAAGTCCTCAAGCTCCTGTCGCAGTTCGTTGCCGCCGCTGAGCATCGACTGCGGTGCAAAGTCGAACTGAATGCGCGTGGCCAGCCAGGCGGCGGCCAGCGTCAGAACCGCCTCGCCGATCAGGACGGCAACGGGACGGCGAACCAGCAGATCGGCAAGACGCGCAAACATCGTGGTGTTTTATGCGGACTTGCCGGCGGCGTTCAACGCGTCCAGCAAAGCATCGATATCGGACGCGTTATTGTAGAAATGAGGGCTGGCCCGCAATCGGCCGTCTCGATAGCTGATCATCACCTGTCGCTTCAGGCAGCCCAGCTTGAGCCGCTTCGAGTCTCCGGACGGCCACTCGAACGAGACGATTCCGGACCATTCGCCAGGTTGGCGCGAGCTGTAGACCGTCGCCCCGGCGGCGGTGAGCCGCTGGACGAGTTCTTCCGTGACTGCGAACACGCGACGCTCGACTTCCTCGATCCCGACCTCGTGGAGCAACTGCAGGCTGGAGCCCATCGCCACGATGCCGGCGACGTTCAGCGAACCACATTCGAAACGTGCGGCCGTCGGCGGAAAGCGGAAATCGATGTTCGAGAACACTCCGTAGTTCGCGACACTTTTCCACCCGACGCTTGTCGGACGCAGGCGGTCGAGCAGTTCGCGCCGGCAGTAGAAAATCGCGGCGCCTTCCGGGGACACGAGCCACTTGTGTCCATCGGCCGCGAGGAAGTCGATCTGCATGGTTCCCACGTCGACCGGGAAGACCCCGAGTCCCTGGATGGCGTCCACGCAGAACAAGATCTTCCGGTCACGACACAACTGGCCGATCGCGGCCAGGTCGCTGCGGAAACCGCTCGCGTACTGCACAAAGCTGATCGACAGCAGGCGTGTTGACTGATCGATGGCAGCCGCGAGGTCCTCCAGTGCGACGCGCCCTCGTTCGCCCGGCTGGACAGTTCGCACTTCGATGCCGCGGCTTTGAAGGTGCAGCCAGGGATAGACGTTGGCCGGAAACTCTTTCGCGACAGTGACGACCGAATCTCCCGGCTTCAGGTCGAGTCCTTCCGCGACCAGCGCCAGACCCTCGGAGGTGTTCTTGAGAAAGGCGATCTCATCGGGCGCCGCGCCGATCAGCCGCGCGGAATCTGCCCGCACGGTTTCCACTTCTCGGTACCATTCGGCTTCGCGCACGTTGCCGTGATTCGCGAAATCGGAGGCCCATTCAAGAATGCGATCATGCGCGCGGCGGGAAAGCGGCGCCACGGCCGCGTGGTTCAGAAAGGCCCACTCGCGGGTGACGGGGAATTCCGCACGGTAGTCTGTTGGCGACATGCGTCCGATTGTCGCCATCGACTGACTCAATGTCGAACCCGTCAGTCGGCCAGTTCAATATCTTCGGGCGCCACGAGGCGGATGTCGCTGTCGCTCTCCATCCGCTCCTGCAATTCGACCAGCGGCTGCTCGCGTTCGGGAGGCGGCAGGTAGGTGGACATCGCCTCGGTCTTGTCCGTGATGCCGGCGGGGTCGCCCGGACCGAGGTGCACCTTGAATTTCGTCCGTCCGAATGCCAGTTCGTCGCCGGGCAACAGCGCGCCGCGCATGACGCGCTGGCCGTTGACCTTGGTGCCGTTCGTGCTGCCGAGATCACGAACGAACAGCAGCCCGTCCGTCTTGGCGATCGCGCAGTGTAACTTTGAGACCCCCTCATGGTTGATCACCATGTCGCAGTCCTTCCGCGCGCGGCCGACGATCGTCACGTCCCGGGTCACGATGTAGGGTTGTGAGCCGTCAGCAGGAATCAGCTTTGCGAGCATATGCGGGTCTCTCGTTGGACGGACAATGTTGCGTCCATGTCCGCGGCAGTTCGGGTGTCTTCATTTTCCGAGGGTCAGCTCGCGTGTCAACAACGACTTTGATGCGTTCGACCCGGTCGGATCCGATCGACCGTCGCTGGTGGACGATCAGGATCGTTGTCTCGCCTGCGGCCGTGTGCGACGATAATTGCATTCAACGCCCCACGACTCATCCGGTTCGACGACTCCCATGCACCGACGTCTGCCTTTGATCCTGATCTGTCTCGTCGCAAGCGGGCTGTCCCGCGCCGCCGATCCGGCGCCTCCGGTCTGCGACGAGATCCAGGCCGTGATGCAGGAGTTCGTCGATCACCACCAGGTGTCGGGCGCCGTGACACTGGTCGCCGACCGCGACCAGGTGTTGCACCTGGGAGCCGTCGGACTGTCCGAAATCGAGACAGAGCGCCGAATGCAGACGGACGACCTGTTCTGGATCGCCTCCCTGACCAAGCCGTTTACGGCGACGGCCGTCATGATCCTGCAGGACGAAGGAAAGCTGTCGATCGATGACCCGGTCGCGCTGCATCTTCCGGACTTCGCCGAAATGACGGTCGGCGAGGACCGGCAGCCGGCGAACACGATCCTGACCATTCGCCAGTTGTTGACGCACACCAGCGGCGTCGCGGGCGTCAAATGGCCCCTTGGCGGCGACACGCGGTCGCTCGATGTCCAGGCGTATGAGTTGGCTTCGCTGCCCTTGCAGTTTGAACCCGGTTCGCAATGGAAGTATGGCAACGGCCTCAATGTTGCTGCGCTGATTGTGGAAGTCGTGTCCGGCATTCCGTTCGATCAATTCATTCGTTACCGAATCACCGAACCGCTGGACATGGACGACACGACGTTTCGCATGAGTGACGACCAGTACGCACGATTTGCCCGCAACTACGAACTCAACGACGATAAGTCCGGGCTGGTTCCGGCCGAACACAAGCTGGTGACTCCCGATCCTGCGGCCGGGGCCGACGTCACTCCGTCTCCCTCCGGCGGGTTGTTCTCCACGGCCGGCGATCTGTCGCGGTTCTACCGCATGTTCCTGAATGGCGGCGAGTTGGACAGCGTGCGAGTTCTTTCGCCCGAATCTGTCGAGGCGATGACGACTGTCCAGACCGGCGACCTGAAAACAGGCTTTACCCCCGGCAACGGCTGGGGACTTTGCCTGTGCGTCGTCCGCGTACCGCAGGGGGTGACGCGGATGTTGTCGCCCGGGACGTTCGGCCACGGAGGTGCGTACGGCTCGCAGGGCTGGATCGATCCCGAGCAGGGCCTGATCTACGTCCTGATGATCCAGCGGCGAGATATCGGCAACAGCGATGCATCACCGATGCGCGACGCGTTTCAGTCGGCTGCCGTCGCGGCGTTTGGCGGTACTCCAGAGAGAAAAGACCGCGAATGAACGCTAATGCGGAAAGGAGCAGCATGACAAATCAGCGTTCATCAGCAGTGCAAACGTTCAAGTTCTTTGTACCGCACAAAGAATCGCCAGGACGTTGGCCTGATGCGATTTCGGTAATTCGACTCGCTGCTGACAGCAGAAGTAATGACAGAAAGCGGTCAGAGCCTGGTCGTTGATTCTTCTGCCCAGCATTCTTCTGTCCCAAGCCTCCATCCCGGCCGTCAATGCTGGCCTGCGACCTCCACCTGCCGGCATTCGCGTGAATTCGCGTTCATTCGCGGTCCCCTTGTCTTTTTCCGTGATTTCCGCGTGTTCCGTGGTTTTCTGCCTTTGGTTGCGGCCGCAGGCCGCGCTGCGTTCTTCGTGTCTTTGTGGTTCAGCTTTATCCTTGATCTGCACAGATCCTCGTCAACCTGCGGAATCCGCGTTCCGCCACCGTCTGCTACACCTCGATGATCTCGTTGACCGCCGCGCTGCTGCCGAAGACGAACAGGCTGTCGCCGGAGGTGATGACGGCCGTTGGCGGCGGAGGGAGCAGGCGTTCGCCGTTCTCGCGGCGGATGCCGATGACGATCACCCCGCGCTGGCGCAGGTCGGTCTGATCGAGCGACTTGCCGACCAGCGGGTTGTCGGCGGTGATCTGCACGTCGGCCAGTTCCAGCGGGCTGCCGTGGGTGTCGGTGATTTCCAGAAAGTCTTCCATCCCCGGGGTGAGCATGAACCGGGCCATTTTGATGGCGCCGGTGCTGAACGGACTGACGACGCGGGAGGCGCCGGCCCGCTCGAGTTTTTTCATCGCATCGTCGCTGTTGGCGCGGGCGATGATCTGCAGTTTGACCGCCTGCATCCGCGCGGAGAGGACGACGTAGACGTTGTCGGCGTCGGTCGGCAGGACGGTGGCGAGCGCGCAAGCTTGTGCGATCCGGGCGTCGATGAGCACGTTGTCATCGGTGGCGTCGCCGTGGATGTACAGCCAGCCGCGCGGACGCGCGATTTCCTCGAGCCGCGCGGCGTCCGCATCGATGACGACGAAGTCCCGTTCGCGTGCATGGAGGTGCTCGCAGATGGCCGTCCCCATACGACCCATTCCGCAGACGACGTAATGGTCGTTCAATGTCCGTATGTGCCGTTCCATGCGACGTTTCTCCAGCAGGCTGCGGAATTCCGCATTCACCACAATGCCGCCGATCTGGAAGGCGGAATAGGTGAACACGCTGATCCCGGAGATCAGGTACAGCATGACAAAGACCATGGTCTCCGGATCCTCGTGGGGAACGTCTTCCGAGCCCACAGTCGTGAGGGTGATGACCGCCAGGTAGGCGGACTCCAGCCATGGCCTCTCCGTCAGGAGATGAATACCGATCGTTCCAAACGACGTCAGAGACAGCAAGAGCCCGACGATGATCAGAAACCGACGCATGAGTCGTCCCGTGCGCTCCGTCTCCAGGCGGCCGTTGTGCGAATCGGCAATCGGCATCATCGCCGCTGGTAGCGGAACAATAGCGGTTCACCGGCGAAAGCTCCAAGAGAAGGGTTGATGTCGCTTCGCCGGCGGCGCTGAAGTGTCCGCATGCGCGCCTCAGTTGTGCGGCCATGTCACACATTCGATGATGATTGACAAACTTGACCGCCCGGTTGAACGTCAAGGATCTGCGATGACCGCTGCTGTTCGCTCGTTCGATACAACGAAAGCCCGCATCCCGGTCCAGCGTTCGCTGGCTGCGATCCTCCTCGCGCTGGCTGCCGGACTGGCATTGGCCGCCGACTCGAAGCCCGCAACATCCGTTGGGGATGAAAGCCAGCCGGTCGAACGCGCTCCACTCGACCACCCGCCGTCGGTCGATCCGGCCGAAGCGGTCAAACTTTTCACCGTGCCCGACGACCTGCAGATCACACTGGTCGTGGCCGAGCCGGACGTCAGCCAGCCGCTGTCGATCAGCTTTGATGACCGCGGTCGGATGTGGGTGCTGCAATATCTGCAGTATCCCAATCCCGAGGGGCTCAAAGCGGTGCAGATGGACAACTGGCTGCGGACCAAGTACGACCGCATCCCCCCGCCGCCGCCCGACGGCCCGCAGGGCAAGGACCGCATCTCGATCTACGAAGATCGCGACGGCGACGGCCGGCCGGAGACGATCAAGCACTTCCTCGCGAACTTGAACCTCGCCAGCGGCTTCGCGCTCGGCTACGAAGGCGTGTTCGTCGTCCAGCCGCCGTACCTGCTGTTCTATGCGGACCGCAATCACGACGACGTCCCCGACGGCGACCCCGAAGTCCTGCTGACCGGGTTCGGGATGGAGGACGCCCACGCCTTCGCCAACTCGCTGACCTGGGGTCCGGACGGCTGGCTGTACGGCTGCCAGGGAAGCACGGCGACCGCCGACATTCGCGGGATCGGCTTCCAACAGGGGGTCTGGCGGTATCACCCGGTGCGGCACGACCTCCCACTCTCCCGCCCACCCCGCCCCAACCGCCGGCGCGCCCCGTCCCACCGCCACGGCACCCCCCTCCCCGCCGCCCACCAACC
>ERZ869936.2447-NODE-2447-length-10901-cov-3.838927_pt1 | contig 10901 bp, 9 predicted proteins | sample MGYA00520876_ERZ869936 | MGnify/ENA primary metagenome ERZ869936 (study PRJEB32218, sample SAMN09650985) | biofilter metagenome | isolation source: enrty point of leading RO module | place: Saudi Arabia: Thuwal, RO plant located on Red Sea | collected 2016-02-17 ... | reverse complement strand
GGGCGCCGGATCTCCGCCCGGATCCCGGGCACGCTCAGGCAGCCCTCCTCCATCGCCACGACGGGGCCGAAGGGCTCGACGCGGGGATTGATGCACACCAGCGCGTCCTCCAGTTCCCCCGTGTCGCTGGCCACGAACACCCGCACGCCCCGGCCCACCTGGGGGGCCGCCAAACCGACCCCGTGGGCGTCCAGCATGGCCTCCAGCATGCCCGCCACGAGGTCGCGGATGCCTGGGTCGGCGCGGTCCAGCGGCGCGGCGCGGCGCCGCAGGACGGGATCGGGATAGAACACGATGTGCATCGGCGCCCAGTGTAGAGGCCCCCGCCCGGAGGGGCCACGTCCGGAGCCGCGGCGGAAAGGGGCCATTTGACGGCATGTTGGCCGCCGTTTACAAGGGAGTGCTCGCCCGGGGGAGGATCGCACCGCCATGAACATCAACAAACTCATCGAGAAGGGCGAGGACGCCCAGAAGAAGAAGAACTTCGACTACGCCATCGAGATCTTCCTTCAGGCGGTCTCGTTCGCGCCGAACAACCGCCGCGCCCGCGAGGGCCTGCGCACGGCCGAGCTGAAGAAGTACGAGCACTCCTATCCGAGCGCCGGCCTGGTGGCGGTGTTCGGCTTCCCCGCGCGCCTCGGGATGCTTGTCGCCGGGCTCTCCAAGAAGAGCAACCCCGAGGGCTACATGATGGCGTGCGAGAAGTTCCTGACCAAGGACCCCAAGAACAAGAAGGTAAACAGGCCCCTCGGCGCCGCCGCAGCGCAGGCGGGCCACCTCTAAGCCGCCATCTTCGCGTACGAGACGGCCGCCGAGCACCACCCGGGCGACCCCGTCGCCCTCAAGCGCCTGGGAACGCTGCTCGCGAAGAACGGCGACATCCACAAGGCCCACGAGGTCTTCGACAGGGTCGTGCGGATGAACCCCCACGACCAGGAGGCCGTGAAGGCCCGCAAGAACCTCGCGGCCGAGGCGTCGCTGAAGGAGACCGGCTTCGAGACGGCCAAGTCCAGCCGCGATCTCGTGCGCGACAAGGACGCGGCGGGCAAGCTCGAGCAGGAAGGCCGGATGTACAAGACCGAGTCCGACCTGCAAAGCCAGCGCAAGTCGATCGAGGAGCGCATCGCCAAGGAGCCGGGCAACGTAGACCTCCTGCAGGACCTGGCCGAGGTCTGCGAGAAGATGAAGGACTGGGACGCCGCCGAGGAGGCCCTCAAGAAGGCGTGCGGCCTCAAGCCCGAGGACACGGCGCTGAAGTTCGCCCTGGGCGACCTCAAGCTCACGCGCCTGGAAGACCGCCAGCTCGAGCTCGTCCGGGCGGGCAAGAAGCAGGAGGCCGCCCTCGTGGACGGCGAGCTCATGAAGGCCCGGACCGAGGAGTTCCGGCGCCGGGTGAAGGCCTACCCGACCGACCTGAACCTCCGGTTCAAGCTGGGGGACCTGCTCCTGAAGCAGGGGGAGACCGACGGCGCCATCGCCGAGTTCCAGCAGACGGTGCGGGACCCCAAATTCCGGTCGGAGTCGCAACTCCGGCTGGGCAAAGCCTTTGCGTCGAAGGGGCAGCACGACCTGGCCCTGCGGCAGCTCGCCCAGGCCCTGGAGGGGCAGGCCGGCATGACCGAGCGGGTGAAAGAAATCCGGTACGCCATGGGAGACATCCACGACCGGATGGGGAACGCCGCCAAGGCCCGCCAGGAGTTCGGCCAGATCTACGAGGCCGACATCGGGTACCGGGACGTCGGGGACCGCCTCGCCAAGCTGGAATCGGGCAAGGACGAGGGTACACTCTCGCTCGAGAACTGATGGCCCACTCACGCACAGCCCGCAAGAACGTCCGGAAGAACGAAGCGCGCCACGAGCGCAACAAGGCCGCCGTGTCGGCGCTCCGGACGCAGCTCAAGAAGGTCCGCGCCGTCGCGGCCTCCGGGGACGCCGCCGCCGCGCAGGCGCAGCTGCCCTTCACCCAGAAGCTCCTGGACAAGAACGCCAAGCGCCACCGCATCCACGCCACCAAGGCGGCGCGACTGAAGTCCAGGCGCGCGAAGGCGGCCCACAAGGCCGCGCAGTCCGCGAAGTAGCTTTTCCCCGCCCCCCCGCCCCCCCTCGCGCGTTCGTAGGGGCATGAGGCGTTGGGCGGTGATCCTTCTCGTCGCGGCCGGGTCGTCGGCGGACGAACCCGTCGCGATCAAGACCTTCGCGGCCCCCAAAGTCGGCGTCGCGATCCAGGTGGAGCGCGACTTCGCGACCCCGCGGCTCGTGTTCCTGCGGGGACGCTTCGAGGAAGGCCGCCTCACGGCGTCGCTTTCCACCGCGATGGAACCCGGGTCGCGCGAAGCGCGCATCGCGCGGGTCCGCGTCACGCCGGACACCTGGGAGCGGGAGGCCGGCGGGGGCTTCGCCGAGTACGAACCGGGCTGGCTGCGGCCGGCCTGCGGCGTGGCGGGACACCTGCCCGCGCTGCTCGAGGGCCTCGCGGCGCACGGCCCGAGCGGCACCGTGCGGGGCGACGACCTGATGGCGCTGCTGCGCCCGCTCGGGCCGGCCTTCGAGAAGATCCACGGGGTCGACCGCATCGCCGCCGACGCGGCGTGGTGCCGCTACGAGCTGGACGTCGAGGAGGGTGAGCTGCGCGGATTCCGGCTGCGGCTCCAGCTCGGGCCCGCCACCTTCTATCGCGTCACGGGGTCCGTGCGCGCCGGCGCGGAGAAGGCGCCCGATCCGAAGGGCTGGGCGGCCGCGCTGGACGCGGCGCCGGAGCCGCCGGAAATCCGCCTCGACGAGATCCCCGAGGCCGCGCCCGGGCGCGCGCGGGATGCGCTGGCGCGGGGCGTGCGGTGGCTCAGGGCCGCCCAGAAGGCCGACGGCAGCTGGGTTTCGGCGCAGGCGGAGGACGTGCCCTACCCGTCGCAGCGCGTGGCGATCACCGCCGTCGCGCTGCATGCGCTCGCCGCGTGCGCGGGCGCGGAAGAGGGGGTCCGGGGGCAGCTGGAGCGCGGCGTCGCCGCGCTGCGGCGCATGGCGAAGGAGCGCGTGCTGGAGGACGCGAAGCCCGCCCACGACACCTTCGACTTCAGCCCCTGGGGCGCCGCCTTCGGCCTCGTCCACGCGGACGGGCTCCTGCGGGCGTGGCCCGGCGAGGCGCCCGACCTCGACGATCTCGCGAAGGGCTGGGTCGCCTTCGCGTGGAAAAAGCAGAAGGCGTGCGGAGGCTGGCACTACCGCGCCGACGCGGCGGACGGGTCGGTCGCGGTGCTGACGGCGTCCATGGCGGAGGGCCTGCGCGCGTGGGAGCGCCGGGGGTTCGCCGTGGACGCGAAGCGCCTCGCCCGCGGCCTCGAGGACCTGCGGCGCAACCGGGACCGGCGCGGCTCGGCGGGGTACTACCACGACGGGTCATACGGATCGACGGGCGCCGAGGCGTGGACGACGCCTGAGTCGGCCGGGCGCTCCGTGCAGGCGGCCCTCGCCCTCGTCGACGCGGGCATCGAGAAGCCCGAGGCCCTCGCGGCGGCCCTGCGCCGGTTCACCGGGGAGTACCGCCACCTGCTGGCGCAGCGGCAGGTGTACGCCCACACCCCGCCCTACATGATCGCGGGCTACTACTACCACTTCGGCGTGCACTTCGCGGCCCGCGCCCTCGGCCGCGCGGGCCTGCCGGAGAAGGAACGCGCCGCGATCCGCCGCCTGCTGCTGCACGAGCTGCTGCGCCACCAGGAGGAGGACGGAAGCTGGATCGATTCGCCCGCGGGCGGCAAGCCGTACGCGACGGCGCTCGCCCTTCTCTCCCTCCGTGAGCTGAAGTGACCGCGCTTTCACCGCCGAGGCGCGGAGGGTCGCGGAGGACGCAGAGGACGACCGACCGAAAGAACCAAGAACGAAGAACAAAAAACCAAAAACCAAGAGCCAAGAACGCGGACGCCCGAAGGGCGTCCGCTACTTGATCCTGAATCCCCGGAAATCCGGGTCGTTCGCGAACACCCACGCGACCACCTCGCCGACGCGGAAGTCGTCGCGGCCGTAGGTCTCGTGGCTCATCGCGTCGCTCGCGCCGGCGCTGCCGCCCCGGCGGCTCGCCACGACGCGGTCGAGGCGGTCGGCCCAACGCGCGAGGTTGCCCGTGCGCAGGTCGATCCACCCCTTCGCGGCGTAGAGGTCGATCTCCCCCGGCTTCGCCCGGCGCGCCTTCATGCTGGGGTCGTAGCCGGGGATCTTGATCTCGGGGCCGCGCAGGTAGCCCTTCCCGTCGGGCAGGAGCACCGGGATGCCGACGGAGACCGCCGCGTCCCGCAGGTCGGGACGCTCCCCGAGCACGGCCTCGAGGCGCGTTCCCGCGTCGGACGCCCGCAGCGCCTTCGCGGTCTCCTCGATGCCGCCGAAGGCCGCGCGCATCAGGTAGAGCTCGAAGAGGTACTTCGAGAGCTGCGGCGGACCGAGGTCGCCGAGCGCGATGCTCGGCACGGACCCCTCGGACTCGATGAGGCGCATGCGGTCGAGCGCCACCTGCCGGATGAGGCCGCCCTTGTAGGTCGGGTCCAGCATGGAGGCGTCCAGCGCGCCGATGACGTCGCGGCCCGTGGACCGGCCCGTGAGCTCGAGCACCGCGCACCGGGCGATCTCCTCGGGCGTGATGATCTCCATCTGGTCGAGCGCGGTGATCGCCTCGAATTCGCCGTGGGTGAACCAGCCGTTCTCGCCGGTGTTCACGCAGGCGAGGCGGATCGTGCGCTCCTTGCCGCCGCCGTCCCGGCGCACCTCGAAGCCCGACGGGTCCGGCGTCGTGTCGAGGGGCTCGTCCAGGGTCGCCTTGCGGGCCGCGTAGAGGGGCCGCGCCTTGGTCTTGCGGCGCTCGAACCGGTCGCCGCGCTTCTCCCAGACGTAGCCGGGCACCTCCTGCACGTCGACGGAGCGGTACCCGATCATGGCGGCGGGCTTCAGCTCCTTGAAGGCGCAGCTGCCTTCGGTTCGCGCCGCGAGGAACAGGAGCCCCGTGTGGGCGAAGGCCACGGCGGTCTTCGCCATGAGGGTGGGGCTGGGCTTGTCCTCGCCGTGGGTGTAGGGGATGTTCAGGCCCATGCCGCCCGTGCCCGTCGTGCCCACCTTCAGGTAGATCCGCGCGCCCGCGCCGGCGAGGGCGTCGAAGAGCAGCCGCACGTGGAGGATGAGCTGGGGGATCTCGATGCTGGCGAGCAGCCCCTCCACGTCCTCCTTGAGCTGCTCCGGCGAGGCGAGGCCCGCGGTGCCGCGGATGCCCATGTCGCCCATGAGACGCTTCGCCGACGTGGGGACGTCCTGGTAGGAGATCGCGGTGGCCGTGTTGATGCAGTCCACGACGGCCGCGGGCTTCAGCTCCCCCATCAGGGCCGTCAGGGCGGACGCCTCGCGGGCGTCCTCGTAGCTCTCGTAGATGTCCGAGAGCAGGTCGCGACGCCGTCGCGCGTCCTGCCGGTCGAAGACGGGAGGGACCTCCTTGTCCGCGTCGGCGTCGGCGAGCCGGCCCCGGGCGAAGACGTTGCCGTAGCGCCCCGAGACCTCGGCCCCGGGGAACTCGGCCCGCAGCTGCTCGAGGGCCGTCCGCACCTCGCCGCGGCCCAGCGACACGACGCTCAGGCGCTTCGTCACGCCGTCCCGCAGCAGCCGGCGGCAGACCTGGTAGCCCACGAGACCGGCCCCGCCGAGGACGCAGACGCTGTCGAAACGCTCCATGGCGGCGCGATCCTATCAGAGGGCGTCCCGGAGCATGCCGAGGCCGCGTTCGAGGACCGCCTCGTCCACGGCGTAGCTGATCCGGAAGCGTCCCGGCGCGCCGAACGCGGTGCCCGGCACGACGACGAGACCCTTGTCGAGCATGCGCCGGCAGAAGACGAGATCGTCCGCGTCGGGACTCCGCGGGAAGGCGTAGAACGCGCCTTCCAGGGGCGGGTGGTCGAGGCCCGTCTCGGCGAGCACGGCGGCGACCCGGTCGCGCCGCTTCCTGTAGAAGGCGCGCACGTCGTCCCGTTCGCCGTGGAGCAGCGCCGCGGCCGCGCGCTGCATGAGCGCCGGCGCGTTCACCTGCCCGAGGGCGCGCATCGCGAAGGGCAGCGCCCGGCGCAGGTCGGCGCGGTCGGCGGCGCCGGGGTGGATCGCCACGTAGCCGATGCGCTCGCCCGCGAGGCCGAGGTCCTTGGAGAAGCTCGAGACGTAGAGCGTCTGGTCGTAGTACCGCACGGCCTCGGGCGGCGGCTTCGGCGTGTAGTAGAGCACCCTGTAGGGGTCGTCGAAGATCAGGTAGATGGGCCGGCTGAACTTCGCCGAGGCGCCCGCGAGGGCGCGGCCGAGGTCCATCAGGACGCGCTCGGGGTAGACGCGCCCCGTGGGGTTGTTCGGCGCGTTCAGGATCACGGCCCGCGTCGTGGCGGTGCAGGCGTCGGCGATGCGGCCGGGATCGGGCAGGAAGTCGTCCGTGGGCGGCACGGCGCAGGTGACGCCGCCGTAGTTCTCCACGTAGAAGGGGTACTCCACGAAGGACGGCTGCACGAGCACGACGTCGTCGCCGGGGTCGAGGAGCGCCCGGAGGAGCACGTTGAGCCCCCCCGCCGCGCCGACGGTGAGGCAGATGTCGTCGGCCTCGTAGGAGAGCCCCGTGCGCGCGGCGATGTGCTTCGCGAAGGTCGCCCGCACGTCGGGGTAGCCCGCGTTGGTCATGTAGCGGTGCGGCCGCTTCTCCTTCGCCTCCGCCGCGAGATGGGCGAAGAACTCCGGCGGCGGCTCGTTGCAGGGGTTGCCGAGGGAGAGATCGGCCACCGCTGCGGCGCCGCGCTCGGCCTCGAGCTTGCGGGCCGCCTCGAACATGCGCCGGATCCACGACGCGCGCTCCAGCGCGTCCGTGACGTTGCGGGCGATGGCCATGGGGCGGGGAAGGTACCACGGGGCGGAGCCGTTCTCCGTTTTCCGTTGTCCGTTCTCCGACACGTGCTCCCGAGCGCGGTGAACTCGCGAACGAAAGCGCATTTACGACAGCATCACGCGCCCCCGCACCCCCCTTCGGTGAAGCCGAACGGCGGACGAAAAAAGGGCCCCGCGGCGGTCCGCGGGGCCCTCGAATACATCGAAGAGGTCGCGTCGATCGTTACTTCACGCCGAAGACGCGGTCGTAGCGGTAGTACACCTCGAGGCACATGACGAGCACCGCCGTCGAGTAGACGCGGCCGCCGTCGTCGCCCCAGACGCCGATCGGGTCCCAGGACCCGGTGCGGGAGCCCGCGCCGCGCTGGTGCTGGCTCTTCACGATGGCGGGCACCATCGCGTCGTTCCACTTGCGCCAGTGCGCGCCGCCCACCTGGAAGAGGGCGAGGGTGGCGTAGTACCAGTAGTACATGTCGATGGACCCGTCGTCGGGGTTCCAGTTCGGCACCAGCTCGACGCAGAGGTTGGCGCCCTTCTTGATCATCTCGCTGTTCCGCGGGTCCTCGCCCAGGAAGATGCGGTTGAGGATGCCCACGGCGGTCATGGACTGGGACTTCTCGGGCGGGAACTTGTCCTGCTTGCCCTCGGGCCGCGCGGGAACGCCGCCCGTGAAGTTGTAGCCCACCTGGCCGAAGTTCGGGTCGGTCATCTTCTCGGTCCACTGGCGGGCGCCCTCGAAGGCGTCCGGGTCGACCTCGAGGCCGGCGAACTTGCCCGACTTCAGGGCCATGACACACCAGCCTGTGACGGACGTGTCGTTCTCGCCGCCGCGGGGCTCGTAGCGCCAGGCCATGTAGGGGTTGCGCGCCATGGCCAGGAAGTTCAGGCCGTCCTGCGCGGGCTTCTTGTAGCGCGGGTTGCGCGTCATCCAGTAGGCCTCGCACATCGCGAGGCTCGCGATGGCGTGGTTGTACATGAAGCTGTGGGTGGCCCGCGTGCCGAAGACGCCGTCCTCGGACTGGCTCGTCATGAGGTAGCGAAGGCCGTTGCGGACGTTCTTCGCGTACTTGTTCTCCTTGGCGGAGCCGCGGTCGGTGTAGCCCGCGCCCAGGAAGGCGAGCAGGGCGAGGCCCGACACGCCGACGTCGTAGAGCGCGCCGCCCGCGCCGGTGCACTTGTCGTCCGGCGGGTCGTGCTTCATGAAGTCGTCGCAGTCCCACTTGCCGTCCTCGTCGACGTCCTGGTGGTCGGCGAGCCATTTCAGGCCGAGGTCGACGGCGTTCTCGGTGGCGTTCGTGCCGCCGCCGGCGCGCAGGTTGCGCTTGCCGCCGCGGCCGCGCTTGCCGCCGCCCGCGCCGCCGCCGAGGCCGATGGCGCTGTTCGTGCTGGGGCCGGTGAAGGGGGCGTCGGACATGCCGTCCTCGCCGGCGGTCTCCTCGAACTCGGAGTCCGTATCGACCTCGTTGTGGTCCGAGATCTCCTCGGTCTCGATCGGCTGCTCCTGGATCTCCTCCTCCGGCACCTCGGGCTCGGGCTCCTCGAGGATCTCCTCCTCGGGTTCCTTCAGCTCGTCGGGAAGCTCGGCCTGCATGACGCCGCTGCCGCGACCGCGGCCGCCCTCGAAGGGGATGGCGGCGAAGATCAGGAGCACGACGCCGTGGATGACCAGCGAGATCATCCACCACGGCGAGCTCTTGACGAGGCCCTGGACCGCTTCGTTGAAGCCGCCCTCCTCGAAGCGATGGTCCGTAATCCTGCGCATTTCGACCTCTCGGGTTCGATGTACCTGACTCAATGACCCCCCAAGGGGGGCCTCATTCTATGCAACCGGAAACGGGGGGCCCCCGAAAGGGTTCGAAGAAAATGGGGTGGCCGAAGTCCCTTTGCGGCAACGACTTGCGGCCGGACGGAAGCCCCGCCCCCGGGCCCCCTCGGCGGCGGCATCGATGCCGTGCATCGACGACATAACCCGTTTGCCCGCAGGCATTTGCAGCGCCCGTTTCGTCAAGGGTTAACGAAGGCCCAGGGCGCGGAGGCGGTCGTCGGCGTCCTTGAGCGAGCCCACGAGGTCGACGCGCAGTTCCTCACGCACCCGCTCGGGGCGGACCAGGGACTCGTCGAGCGCCTTCAGGCGCAGCAGGGCCTCCCACTTCTGGGCGCGCAGGGCGCGGATGCGGGCGTCGTAGTCCTCGGCCACCTGCGGGTCCGTCGGCGGCTTTCGACCCGGGTCCTGGCGATCGATCAGGTAGAGGATGCGGTAGCCGCCGCCGGGCTGCCGCAGGGGCGCGCTGAAGGTCTCCTTTTTCGCCTGCTGCAGGAAGCGCTCGGCCGGGTTCGGGGTCTCGCTGCGCGGGATCTCGTACCACTTGGCCCGCTCTGCGTCCACGTCGACGCCGCGCTCCTTCGCGACCTCGGGGAAGGGCCGCTGCTTCAGCTCGGCCACCACCTGGGCGACCCGGGGCTTCAGGATCTCCTCGACCTGCTCCGCGAGCTGCTCCTGCGTCAGGGAACCTCCCGAGTTCATGGCGAGCTGCACGCGTTCCCTCTGGTCCAGGTCGACGACGACCTCGAGACGCCGCACGCGCAGGCCCGCCTCGAGGCGGGAGGGGTCGCGGTCGTAGGCGATGCGGATCTCCCGGGGCGTCGGCCGGATGCGCCAGGGCAGCGGCGTGCGCTGGTCGACGGAGATGCCCGTCTGGAACATGTAGCGCAACTTGTCCTCGAGGATCTGCTGCCGCACGTCGAGGCGCCAGCGCTCCAACGTGCGCCCCTGCTGCGCCAGCACGTCGTAGAACTTCGCCTCGCCGCCCTCGATGTCGACGGTGCGCCGGAACGCCTCGGCCACCTCGAAGTCCTCCACCTTGATGCCGAGGTCGGCCCCCACGCGCTCGGCCAGCTTGCGCTGCAGCAGCCGGTTGCGCTCGTTGCGCAGCGTGATCGGCGGGACCTCCGCGTCGGGAAGGCCGAGGCTGCGCCGGACGTCGCTCTCCGTGATGATCTCGTCGTTGAAGGTGATGGGGAACCCCAGCGCGTCGTGGGCGGGCGCGGGGGCGGGCCCCGGCTGGGCGATGGCCGCGGCGGCGGGCAGCAGGGCGACGACGAGGGCGCGCATCGCGCGCAAGATAACAGCCGGCTCCCCTTGCGCGGCCCGTCAGGACGCGAGCAGCTCGAGGAGGCGGGCCAAGGCCTTCGCGGGGTCCGGGGGGCGGACGGGGTCCGCCACCACGACGAGGTCGCGGTCCACCTGCCGCAGCGCCTTGCCGAGGCGCGTGCGCAGGAACGGCACCGCGCGGTCCGCGTCGGCGAGGGTCATCTGCAGCACGCCGCCCGTCTCCATCGCGAAGCGCGCGATGCCGTGCTCCTGCCCGAGGATGCGGAGGCGCGCGGCGTCGAAGAGGCGCTCCGCCGGCGGAGGGAGCGGGCCGCAGCGGTCCCGCAGCTCCTCCCGCAGCGCCTCGAGGGTGTCCGTGGAGGACGCCGACGCGATGCGCCGGTAAAAGCCGAGACGCAGCGCCTCGTCGCCGGCGTAGTCGGCCGGCAGCCCCGCGTCGACGTTCAGGTCGACGAAGGTGTCTGTCGGCGCCGTCACGCGCTCCCTGCGCAGCTCCTTCACGGCGTCCTCGAGGAGCCGGCAGTAGAGCTCGTAGCCCACGTCGGCGATGTAGCCGCTCTGCTCGGCGCCCAGGATGTTGCCGGCGCCGCGGATCTCCAGGTCCTTCAGGGCGATGCGGAAGCCCGCGCCCAGGCCCGAGTGCTCCTCGATCGTGCGCAGCCGCTTCTCGGCGATCTCGGGCATGCGGATGTGCTCGGGAGGAAGCAGGAAGAGCGCGTGGGCGCGGTGCCGCCCGCGGCCGACGCGCCCGCGGAGCTGGTGCAGGTCGGCGAGCCCGATGATGCCCGCCCGGTCCACGATGAGGGTGTTCGCGTTGGGGATGTCCAGGCCCGACTCGATGATCGTCGTCGCGATGAGCACGTCGATCTCGCCGGCGACGAAGGCCAGCATCGACTCCTCCAGC
>ERZ869936.2446-NODE-2446-length-10902-cov-23.592330_pt1 | contig 10902 bp, 14 predicted proteins | sample MGYA00520876_ERZ869936 | MGnify/ENA primary metagenome ERZ869936 (study PRJEB32218, sample SAMN09650985) | biofilter metagenome | isolation source: enrty point of leading RO module | place: Saudi Arabia: Thuwal, RO plant located on Red Sea | collected 2016-02-17... | reverse complement strand
CCACAGACGCCGAATCCGTCGCTTCGGCGCTTGACACGTTGATGGAAACGGCGCTATCGACGCCGGACATTCTTAGCGAATACGGCAACCCGCGCATCGGCCCGTTCTATGTTGCCGAAAACCGCGCCCCGCGCGTGGTTCTCAACATATACGGCGGTCTCGTCCAGGACGTGTTTTGTTCCGATCCCGACACGGACGTCGTAGTTGTCGACTGGGACACCGAAGGATGCAACCCGATCGACGAGGGCTTCTACGACGTCCAATGCGATGACGGGCGCATGCACGTTGTGCAAGTCACTGAGAAGGGAACATATCCGATTCGTTCAATCGGTGGCACTGATTGTGAATCGGCATTGATAGCAGCCAGTTTGCAAGAGGAGTAACACCGATGCCCTATTACGACGTCACGTTTACGTTCGGCATTTACGCCGACAACCCAGAAGCCGCGGCGCGCGATGCCTACGAAGCGATGCGCGATCCAGCCGCCATGCCGCCGATTGCGGAAGTGACTCCGCGCATCGACGGACCCGACGGAGCGCCGGGAGAATCGAACGATGTTGACTTGAACGAAGTCGACGACCTTTAAGCCGTCTAATCAACGGACGACAACTACCACACCTTTAGCAACGGGAGACATAACACCATGACGAATCAACCGACCCGCGAACCAACCACGCAGGAGATAGAAGAGCGCGCCGAAGCGCTGCTGCAGTATGACGTGTTCCGTTGTCAATCGTATCTGGTCGACGCGCTCTTGAAACTGTCGGGCGAATCGTTCGCGCTGGCCGACAACCGCGAACTGGCCGACGCTTTCGGCATCGACGAAATAGAGAACCTTTACCCCGACCCGTCCGATTGGACGATGGAACAATGCCGCGAGTACATGGACGATTACGGCATCGGCTACCCGGACCCGGACCCGTGGAGCATGGACGCCGAAACGTGCGTTGACTGGCTCGAATCGACCGGACACGCTGCCGACGAATCCGAACCCATCGAAACAGTACGGCAAGCGGTTATCGACAGCATGGACGCCGAAGATATCGACGGGCTGGACGATTGGCGCGACGCCGTGCGCGACAATGCCGAACCGCAAGAGGTTTTCGAGTGGTGGCCCGTGTCGCAATTCCTTTGTGAGCAACTGCGGGATATCGGCCAACCCGTAATTGACAATGGCTATGGCCTATGGTGGGGCCGAACATGCACGGGGCAAACCATCCTGATGGACGGTACGCTGCAGGCGATTGCGCGGAAAATGCTGACCCAATGAGCTAAGATTAACCGGTAGTCGGCTACGTGCCGATTGCTGATAAGCGGCCGGCCGTGTTTCTAGTGTCTCCCGACCTAATACCGGCCGGCCGATAGCGCGCGGGTTTGCGGGTTTCGTGGTAGTTACTCGCAAGCGTACCCGCCGCATGGTAGCCGGCTTGGGGAGTGATTACCCCGCTTAGCCGATTGCCGCGCGGCCGGCTTGGGCTGATTACCTAAGCCGGCCGTAACTTTTTATCCGCACAGTTTGACATCCGGCCGACGTGGCGCACACTTGAATTGACGGGACTTAATCACCCCGCCGCGCGGCCGTTCATCATCGGCCGCAACTACCACACTTCTAACCATCGGGAGGCAAGCAACCATGACGACAGCAACCGCGCCGAAACTGTACATCGGTCAAGTCGACTCCCGCGCCTACTGCGCGCTGGCCGATCTATCGGACGCTATCGACTATCTGACACGCCACAAGCAAGCCGGCCGCGCTCTACGTTGGACGGGCGAGCAACTTCATACGTTCGCCTATCGTGGCAAGCAAGCGTTTACGCTCTTCTGGGCTCGCAACGTTCACGACACGCTAGCGCGGCAACTGAGCGAATCGGAACGGGATACCGTAACGGCCGCGCTGGAATGCTACGCTGTGGAGCAAGAGCAAGCCGGCCGGTTTCGTTATCGGTACGTTTCGGAAATGCTGGCGATGTATCGCAAAGCGTTTGACCACTTGAAAGCGAACCCCGCAAATACCGTCCGGTTGCGCTGGTCCGATTCGCCGATGGGACTGGCGGAGTTTCGCGCCGAGTTTTGCCGCGCGTTGGATCGGCGCATCAACAGCAAGGCAGGACTAAACGCGCCGCGCGGCCGGAAGGATACGCCGGAGTATCAAGCCGCATTGTTCCGCGATTCGCGCCGGGTCCGCGATATTCTCAATCGCCGAATGCGGGTTTACCAATTCGAGACCGACGAAGCGCGGCGCCGCTTTGCTCATCTGCTGGCGCGCCACGATGATTGACGGGAGACCGACCGACAGCAAGCCGGCCGTTGGGTGACTGCGGCCGGCTTGTTTTATGCGCTCGCAGACGGCCGCCTAGCGGCTTGCGAGACTACCGGCCGGCTTGCCGACCATGCCACGGGAAACGTCCGCAGACGGCCGCCTAGCGGCTTGATTATCGTTCGGTAACCCGTTGCAACGCGGCACACTGCCGCAAGGCGATAGGGTCCCACGGGTTACCACGTTGGTTGCTGGGTTACGGGTTACCGGACCGTACATTTAAGCGCCTAGCGTAATACCGTTGCACTGTTTTCCTATAGATTAGTTGCGGATCGGTAAACCGGTAAATCGGTAACAAGTAGAAGAGAAAGTAGAGCAATCACCGGAAAATTTGCTGAGTCTTCACGGTTACCGTTTGCCGCGGAATCGGTAAACCCTGAAACATCGGTAACCAATTCGCCGCGGCGAATTCTGACGACCGGTCGGACTTCGGGAAATACTTCCCGCCGCAACTGCTGACTGTGTCGATGCTTCTGGTTGCGCCACCGCGCGTATCGCTCGAATCTGACACTCGCGGTTAGGCGCACTTTTTTCGTGCGCCTTACGGCCCGCACCGCCGGCACAATCACACCGGTCCCGACCACCGCGTCAGCCGTCTCGTGCGGGTGAACCCGCACAACCGCGCCAGGGCGCGCATCCGCACGGTCGTTTGCGGCTTGCTGCAACCGATCGGCCGAAGCGCTGACGGCCGGACGCGCTGCGCTCTTGCTTGCCGATTGCCGTAAACCATAGGCCGCTAGCCGGTTGCGGCCGATGCTTCCGGCCGATAACGCCGTGATTCTGCGGCCGGTTACATCATCATTGTTGAACAACAATGGTAACGTAACCCGCGAAGCTAACCGGCAACGGCAGTACGATCGGCCGATCGGCACAACCGGACCTCGGCCGATTGTGACGGATGGACCGGTCAGCCGGATGGTGGCGGGGAGGGTCGGGAGGGTTGTCGGGGTGGGGTCAGATTTGCGGATTGAAACGACGCCGGTGCGGCACCAGATTCGCTGCCCTTTCGTCCCTCTGCGCACAACTTCTGGGATCTTTGACGCGGCAAAGTGAATCTGAGGACGCGCCGGGCGTCGGTATGCGCGAGGGCGGTGGGTCAAATGCAACGCGGCTGCGCCGATCGAGACGACAGGCGAGCGAAGGACGAAATTTTATGCGCACTTTTGCCCGTTGAGATCGCCGCGTCAAAAGGATTCCGAGGGCGCACGCGAACGTCCAGACCCGCCTTGGAAATTCTTCAGGAATTCGTGTCCGGTTTTCTGCCTCGATTGCGATTACATGGGGTAGGGGGAGTTGTGCGCCGAGTTCGCTGCGTCACGATCCGGTCAAGCCGCGGTGTCACACGTATGTCGCCGTCTGGTGTGTCAAGCCCATTTGAAATCTTTGGCTAACCGGCCAGCCGTGCAGTATCGCAGAACGGTCTGCGGGGGTGGAACACGGCACTCGACCGTGCTAGAATCCGCTCGTCTCAAACTCGGCATCGTCGGGAGGGCTAAACCGACAAGGGTTTGCGACGGTGCCTGAAATCAGGCTTGTCATCACATGCGATTGCCCATCCGTAGGAGTGGGCGGTCGATCGTATGTATCTGGTGTTGGGAACAGCGATGTTGAGCGAACAGTCAGCGGCAACCACGCCGTTGAACTGATCTTCGATCAACGGCCCCGCAACGCTGTGCCCGATGTCGCCTTGCGCCGTGGCGTAATGGGCCTGACAGCATCGGTGCGTGCCAATTCGCACCTTCTGCGGCTGCCGACTTTTCTCTTCCGCGGCCTTAGCCTTTCCACGTCAATCACCCAAGCGATCGCGTGTGCTGCGCTCAGCCGCGCCCACGTGTTCTACCGCGTGGCCATCGGTGATGACCTCTTTGATCCGCGACAACTTCACCGAGTCGCCAATGTACTGGCGTTATCGGCTCCGAACTTTATGGCAAACAGCGTCGCTCCAATGACGTGCAAATTCGATAGCGCAACAATGATTGGTTCGAAAACGAGAAGAAAGGCTCTGTGATGGATGATGGAATGTGTCCGTATTGTGGTGAAGCGATGGCAGAGAGCGACGACGTCGTTCGCTCCAACTCACAGCAATCGCTTCACCGAGAATGCTTTGTCCGCCTGATCGCAGGTTCGGTCGGTCACCAACGTCGGCAGTGCTTGTGTTACGGCGGCGCGCACAACGGCGAACCGGAAGGCGTCACGAAACGTGAAGGTGCCAGGATGGCTCTGGCCGAGTTCCGCAGGCAGGCACGTTTATGCCAGGATTCAGAATTGTGAAACACAACATGCATTGTGAATTTGACTCCGCGAGGGTTCAGGCGAACCCGTGGTGGGATAGAGCATGGATCGCTTGTCACAGGGCAGGATGCCCGTTCCCACCGGCGGCACGTTTCAGAGGAGCACGAGAACATGAATGAGATCCGATTCGGAGACCTCGTCGTCACTTCGGACGGCTATTTCGGAATTGTCGTTGCCGTCGAAACGCGAGATGTGTTCCTTGGAAATGGAATGCGAGCTGTGCTCAGCCGGAAAGAATGGTCAGCACTTCGCCAGCTACCCATCACGTCGTCGCACGAAGATAACGGGGCAGCCGCCAACTTTGCGGAGCTGCTCGAACAACACGAACAAATCGACTCTTTGAGAAACAGGAGATAAGCATGTCACTCGATGCCCTGGTCGCGCAGAAGCGATCGCCTGTACGCTGGACCGATGAGGAATGGGACGAGGTTGCAGCCGCGGCGCACGACAAACGGATCACGCACCCGACAAAGCCGTTGTCTTGGTGCGTGATGGAAGGTCAAAAGGAAGTGTTGCCGGAAGAGCGACGACGAAAACATTGGCAGCAGTCGATGGTCGAGCCTATTGCCCAGCGATTCAGACGTATCGACAAAGAGCGGCGAAAGCTTGCCAATGACTGGCCTTCCATACAACAAAAGCTGCAAGACGCACGGCATTTACCCACACGAGATAAACTGATAAGCGACCTTGTCGATGGCGGGCTCACAGACGAAGAAGTTCTCGTCTACTTCGGCGAACGTGTCCTGACACAAATGACACCCAGCGAAGTGTGTGCTGAGTTCTCGCCGATGGAAATCCTGTCCTTGATTGCCACTCCCGAACTGGCTGGCTGCGCGGTTCAACGTGTCGTCGAAGATCTATTCCAACGGGAAGTCAAGCTCACTCAGCGAATCATCCAGCAAGTCGTCCCTGCCGGTGATGGTCAGAATGGTCGCCACGGTAAGGCAGCCGAAAGGCCCAAGCCACGGATTGTCTTACTCGGCTTGATCCCGGATCAAATCGAGCGGGTATCGAGACAGTTTGGCGACTTGGCCAACCTCACCTTCGTCAACAAGAGCCGGCTGCGCGACGATTCCATTCCACAACGCGCGGACCACGTGCTCGTGTGGGGCAACTTCACGTCAAAGAAACAGAAACAAGTCGTTAAGGCGTTATGTAAGAAGCGAGGTTTTGCCGATCGCTACGAAGTCCATCTCGGCGGGTTCAAGGGCCTTGTCGAGAGAATCGAGCAACTCTGCGGATCGTTCAAATGACGCAAAGCAACGAAGCAACGCTTCGCAGATGTGATCGGTGCGATATCCTTCAGCGACTGCACTTCGTCGTGAGTTACTTGACGACTTTGAAATCGCCCGGCTGAGCATCTGGCGCGTCGGCAGCTACAGGCAAGTCGAGGGCGCCTTCGTAGTCTGCCGGCAGAGAGACCAGGTAGTCGTAAATGTGCTCGACAGTGCCGAGGCCGGCTTCGGCACAGAACTTCGCCAGTCCCTTCACCTCGACTCCCTCACCGCCGATCTTGAAACCGGTAGCCAAGTAGTTTTCACCACTCGCAAAGCGGACCAGCGCGTTGGCGCTGGGTCCCATCCAGATCTCGGAGACCTGAAGACCGCCTTTGACGATCTCGCGAAGGTTCTTGAGCGACGTTTCCACAACGCCGCCTTCGGCCTCCATTACCTTGTCGCAGAATACCGGCTTGTACTGATTCACGCCGTTTTTCCAGGCGCGGATCATCTCATCTTCGACTTGGATTTCGTCGGTCACGGCAAATCCTTCCCTTTTCACCAGGTTGCGAGAGCCTGGCTACCGCCTTGAAAGGGACGCTGCAAATACATCGCAAATCCAGAAGGCGTCCCAAGAATAGTAGCACCGGATTCTAGTTTGACAGTCGAAAAATGCCAACTATAGTTGAGATAGGTAAGTTACGCCACCTTTGACACTAACCACCTTTGAGAGCTAGTTTCGCTATGAAGAAAAAGCTGCGAATCGTCGCTTACTACCGGGTCAGCGGAAAGAAACAAGGTCAATCCGGGCTTGGGCTTGAAGCCCAGAAAGCGACCGTGGCCGCCTACGCCGCCCAGCACGGCGGGGAGATCATCGCCGAATACATCGAAGTGGAAACGGGCACCGGCAAACGGGACCGGCCGAAGATGACCGAAGCGATCGCCCACGCTCGACTGGCCAACGCCACGCTCGTCATCGCCAAGATCGACCGGCTGGCCCGCAACCTTCACTTCATCACCGGTCTGATGAAAAGCGACGTCGATTTTGTCTCTTGCGACAATCCCCATGCCTCGCCCTTGTACATCCATATCCTGGCAGCCGTGGCCGAGGACGAAGCGCGCCAGATCAGCCAGCGGACCGTTTCTGCGCTGCACGCGGCGAAGGCGCGCGGCGTGAAGCTGGGATCGGCCCGGCCAGGTCATTGGGATGGTCGTGAACATCTTCGGGGCTGGGCCAAGGCGACGAAAGCCGCAGCCGAGCAACGGTCCAAACGAGCCCAAAGCGCCTATGCGTTTCTCGTGCCGAGAATGCAGCAGATGTACGCCGACGGAAAGACGCACGAGCAGATCGCCGAGTGGCTCAACGAACAAGGTCACACGACGACGGCCGGCAAGCCGTTTACCAAGACCGCCGTCTGGCGAATCCTCAAGCGCGAGGGCACGACCAAGGTGGCCGCGTAGCGTCAAGATTTTCGATTGCAGACACAGTGTGAACATCGGTGGTGGGAGAGCAGCAGATGACAACTTTAGCAACCTTGATTGACAACTTTGAGATGCACCGATGTTTCAGCGACAGCACTTTGATCCTCGGCAGCCGATCGTCGTGGCATGCGGCATGGGCGTAAACATGATGGCGATGTTGATTGAGATGAACCGCCGGGGCATCCGCCCGGATCTTCTCTTGTTCGCCGACACCGGAGCCGAGAAAACCAGCACCTATCTCTACGTGCCGATCTTCCGGCAGTGGTGCCGAGATGTTGACTTCCCTGAACTGGTGATTGTTCGCTACCAGACTCGTGCGAGCACACCGTACGACACGCTGACGGGTAATTGCCTGGCGAATGAAACGCTTCCGGGCATCGCCTTTGGAATGAAGTCGTGCTCGATCAAGTGGAAGCGTGATCCTCAAGACCGTTTCTGCAACCATTGGGGGCCTGCCAAGGCGGCGTGGGATGCCGGTGCTCGCGTCAACAAGATCATCGGCTTCGATGCCACTCCGCGCGACCAACGCCGAGCCAAGGCGACGTTTGCCAAAGGGAAGGCCGAAGATCCCAAATACGGCTACACCTATCCGCTTCAGCAATGGGGAATCGACCGCGATCACTGTAAACGGATCATCGCAGACGAGGGCCTTCCCGTCCCGAAGAAGTCTGCTTGCTTCTATTGCCTTAGTATGAAGCCAGCGGAGATCGCCCGCAACAAGCGTGACAACCCCGCCCAGCATGCGATCGCACTACAGATGGAGCGGCGGTTTCGGGAGGGCAAGCACTACCGGGGCGAGGGTGGCACACAAGGGCTCGGCCGACGATTCGCTTGGGCCGACCTGAACCTGGATGAAGTGGCCTGCGACGGTGATTGATGGCAGCCTCAACATGATTTCAGCAACCGGGAGTAGCAGCGATGACGAAAAGAACCCTGAGCGAAACTGATCTGGCGATGTTTACCGGCGGCGATGAGGTCTACCGACATTCGTTGTCCGGCTTGCTCTACACGCAAGGCATCCAGTACATGGCCGAGCACGTAGGCGCCTATTGGTTGATCGACGCGATCGCTTCCTACCAGCGGGACCGTCGGATCACCGGTAACCGAGAATTGATGGAATTCCAGCTTTGGGAATTGACGGTTAGCGGCAGCGAGGCGGTCCTGACCTGCAAAGCCGACTCGGATCGTGATCCCGCCATCACGCAGGAGATTCCCTTCACGGACTTTCCACTGTCGCAGATGACGATTTACGTCGAAAATAATACAATCTGTCTGCCAAGCGAACGGTGATCTGATTCAATACGCGTCCACGGAGGGTCGCAATGATCGAGCGTGAAGAATTCGAGGGCGGTGTACGGATTATCGCCCGGCCACTTTCAGGGGACCCCGCCGATCTGCATTTTCTGATGCAGATCCAAGCCGAGATCATCGAGCCCACCGGCAAGGGCAAACCGCAGGTCAGGATTTCCTTTCACGGCGTTCCGATTGGAAAGCCTCTGCTTCCGGTTGACGCACGAACGTGGAGAATTGCCTTCGACGCGATCATGGCCGAAGCTGAGAAAATCGCGGAGGAGATGAAGACTGCCAAGGCAAAGTCGGCTCCCAAACGGAAACGGAAGAAATAGATCTCTTGCTCTGTGAACACGCCGATTGGGTTGACGGGCCGTTTGCAGACGAACAGAATTGAAGCTTCCCGGCCTACCGGGAGGGCTACATTCAGCGAAAGAGAGGTTGTCATGGCTTTCCGTTTCTCCCTGAACGGCACCAGTGTGGAGTGCGATACGGCCGACGAATTGCAAGCTGCGCTGGGCATGAGCGCGAACAGTGCTCCCGCCAAGACGCCAGCGAGGAAGACGGAAAAGAAGCGCCGCGCGAAGAAGAAGGCGGCCAGAAAGACGACCAAGGGCAAACAAGGAAGCGCTGCGTCGCGTTCTTGGGCCGAAGCAAAGCGAGAAGCCAAACGCCAGGGTCGTACCGACGTCGCCAAGGTCCGGAGTGAATTGGCGGCGGCCAAGGCTGAATAGGGCTTTGTCCAACCGAAGCGGTTTTGCCAAGCCACCAGCGGAAACGCTCCGCTGGTGGCTTGTTGCGTTTGGTGGGGGCGTTTCCTCGAACAACAAGCACCTTGGCATGCCTGAACGGGAACAATCGCGTTTTCCCGAACAGCATTCTCTGCCATTCACCGCGTCAATTTTGCGCTCTTGCTGATGTGCCAACCCGATCGGGAATCGGCTATGCCGGCTGCAACGCCCATCCCAGAAGACCTCTAACGCTCGCATCGCCGCAGCCGCCGCGCGCCGTTGAGATTTCCTGAACTTTGACGTGGCCTTGCCCTTTACTGTCCTTCAGAGCAAGGAACAGGAAGCCCAGGTGAACCGCGTCAAAGACCCCGCCGATCCGCGTCGCTGTCAGGGTGCAGCTCCGGATGGTCAGTGCATGAATGAAGCCGAGTCCGGCTCGGACTTCTGCAGAGCACACGGCGGGCACAGTACGGCCGAAGCCCAAGAAAAGCGCCTGTACCTTCTGACCAAAGCCAAGCACAGAGAGCGACTGGCCCAGCTTTCCGAACACGAGGAGATCAAATCGCTTCGTGACGAGATCGCACTAGCTCGCATGTTGATCGAGGAGCGGTTCAATGCGATCAAAAACGACTCTGACCTGCTGGCTGCCTTTGGTCCCATCAACACCTCTCTTCTCACGGTCGAGCGACTCGTCAAGTCCGCTCACCAGATCGAGCAGAACCTGGGGAACTTGCTCGCGAAGACTTCCGTCCTCGCGCTGGGCCAGTCTATTTCTCGAATCCTCATCGACGAACTTGAAGACCTGCCGGACTACGAAGAGATCGTCGATCGCATCAACGAACGAATCATCACCACCATTGCATCCGCCGGCAATCCTACCGAATAGTCACTTTTCGCGCCCGATCGTGCGACCTGCCTAAGAGCAAACGCTTGCCGGCATCAACTCTTGAAACGCACGCCTCCCTACGCACCGCAGTTCTGCAAGTGCGGAAAACTGGTCCGCTTCACGAATGAACGTCGTTGCGAGGATTGCTTCGCCGAAGGTCAAGCACGCTACTCCGGCCGCAGCAATCGCGTGAAGACGACATCGTGGCCGAAGCTTCGCAACACACCGCGTCGTGCCCATGCTCAACTTGTTCATTCAGAAAGCTGCACCGGAAATCAAGGCCGGTGATTTGATCGGCTCCAGCGGGCACCATCTGCTTGGCGCCGCGATCAACCTGGCCACCTACGGAATCCCGTTTTGGGGTCTCAGTCACGTTGGAATCATCGGAGAGCACAACGGCGAGTTGCTGTTGTTTGAAGCGACGACACTGAGCGATCTCCCCTGCGTGATCCAGGGAAAACCGGTTGACGGCACCCAGGCACATCGCTTGGGCGCCCGCCTGGAAAGCTATCGCGGCAAAGTCTGGCACTATCCGTTATACCGGCCGCTTTACGCTTTCGAGCAAGAGCGGCTCAGCACTTTTTTGGTAAGCCACATCGGCGTGGATTACGACGCGATCGGTGCTTTTCGTGCCGGCGGTGTCGGCTGGTCCTGGATCGAGTCCAAGCTGTACCGGCAAAACCTCAG
>ERZ869936.2445-NODE-2445-length-10906-cov-19.619851_pt1 | contig 10906 bp, 13 predicted proteins | sample MGYA00520876_ERZ869936 | MGnify/ENA primary metagenome ERZ869936 (study PRJEB32218, sample SAMN09650985) | biofilter metagenome | isolation source: enrty point of leading RO module | place: Saudi Arabia: Thuwal, RO plant located on Red Sea | collected 2016-02-17... | reverse complement strand
CTGAGGTTTTGCCGGTACAGCTTGGACTCGATCCAGGACCAGCCGACACCGCCGGAACGAAAGGCACCGATGGCGTCGTAATCAATTCCGATGTGGCTGGCCAGAAAAGTGCTGAGCCGCTCTTGCTCGAAGGGGTAGAGCGGCCGATACAACGGATAATGCCAGACCTTGCCGCGATAGGTTTCCAGGCGGGCGCCCAAGCGATGTGCCTGCGTTCCGTCGACCGATTTTCCCTGGATGACGCAGGGGAGGTCGCTCAGCGTCGTCGCTTCAAACAACAGCAACTCGCCGCTGTGCTCACCGATGATTCCAACGTGACTGAGACCCCAGAACGGAATACCGTAGGTTGCCAGGTTGATCGCGGCGCCGAGCAAGTGATGCCCGCTGAAGCCGATCAGGTCACCCGCCTTGATTTCTGGTGCAGCCTTCTGGGTGAATAAGTCGAACATGGGCACGACGCGGTGTGTTGCAAAGCTTTGGCCACGATGTCGTCTTCACGCGATTGCTTTCACCGGAGAAGCGTGCTTGATCTTCGGCGAAGCAGTCTTCACAACGATCTTCATTCGCGAAGCGGACCAGGTTTCCGCGCTTGCAGAACTGCGGTGCGTATGGAGGAGAGCGTTGCAAGAGTTGACGCTGGCGAGCGATGGCTCGTAGGCAGGTCACGCGGCTGGACGGCGCGAGAAGTGACTATTCGGTAGGATTGCCGGCGGATGCGATGGTGGTGATGATTCGTTCGTTGATGCGATCGACGATCTCTTCGTAGTCCGGCAGGTCTTCAAGTTCGTCGATGAGGATTCGAGAAATAGACTGGCCCAGCGCGAGGACCGAGGTCTTCGCGAGCAAGTTCCCCAGGTTCTGCTCGATTTGGTGCGCGGACTTGACGAGTCGCTCCACCGTGAGAAGAGAGGTGTTGATGGGACCAAAGGCAGCCAGAAGGTCAGAGTCGTTCTTGATCGCGTTGAACCGCTCCTCGATCAACATGCGAGCTATCGCGATCTCGTCACGAAGCGATTTAATCTCCTCGTGTTCGGAAAGCTGGGCCAGTCGTTCTCTGTGCTTGGCTTTGGTCAGAAGGTACAGTCGCTTTTCCTGGGCTTCGGCCGTACTATGCCCGCCGTGTGCTCTGCAGAAGTCCGAGCCGGACTCGGCTTCATTCATGCACTGACCATCCGGAGCTGCACCCTGACAGCGACGCGGATCGGCGGGGTCTTTGACGCGGTTCACCTGGGCTTCCTGTTCCTTGCTCTGAAGGACAGTAAAGGGCAAGACCACATCAAAGTTCAGAAAATCTCAAACGCCGCCGTCTGCCTGGAGCGGTGTGTCGACGGTTGCCTAGACGGACATTGCGACAGCCAATTCCCGATCGGGTTTGGAAGATCAACACGAGCGCGAAATTGACGCGGCGATTGGGCAGAATGCTGTTCGGGGAAACACGATTGTTCCCGTTCAGGCATGTCGCCGTGCTTGTTGTTCGACAAAACTCTCCGACCAAACGCAACAAGCCACCAGCGGAACGCTTCCGCTGGTGGCTTGGCGAGATCGTTTCGGCGGGGAAAAAGATTCTATTCGGCCTTGGCCGCCGCCAATTCGCTCCGGACCTTTGCGACATCGGTGCGACCTTGGCGCTTGGCTTCTCGCTTTGCTTCGGCCCAAGAACGCGACGCAGCGCTTCCTTGTTTGCCCTTGGTCGTCTTTCTGGCCGCCTTCTTCTTCGCGCGGCGCTTCTTTTCCGTCTTCCTCGCTGGCGTCTTGGCGGGAGCACTGTTCGCGCTCATGCCCAGCGCAGCTTGCAATTCGTCGGCCGTATCGCACTCCACACTGGTGCCGTTCAGGGAGAAACGGAAAGCCATGACAACCTCTCTTTCGCTGAATGTAGCCCTCCCGGTAGGCCGGGAAGCTTCAATTCTGTTCCTCGGCAAGCGGCCCGTCAACCCAATCGAGAGCGTTCGCGGATTGTGAGATCTACTTCTTCCGTTTCCGCTTGGGCGCAGACTTTGACTTGGCAGCCTTCATTTCCTCCGCGATCTTGTCAGCCTCCGCCATGATCGCGTCGAAGGCGATTCTCCACGTTCGCGCATCGACCGGGAGCAAGGGCTTCCCAATCGGAACGCCGTGAAACGAAATCCTGACCTGCGGTTTTCCCTTGCCGCTGGGCTCGATGATTTCGGCTTGGATCTGCATGAGAAAATGCAGATCGGCAGGGTCCCCTGAAAGTGGCCTGGCGACGATCCGTACGCCGCCCTCGAATTCTTCGCGCTCGATCATTGCGACCCTCCGTGGACGCTTGTTGATTCAGGTCACCGCTCGCTTGGTAGGCAGATTGTATTATTCTCGACGTAAATCGTTATCTGCGACAAGGGAAAGTCCGTCAAGGGAATCTCCTGCGTGATGGTGGGGTCGCGATCCGAGTCGGCCTTGCAGGTCAGGACGGCCTCACTGCCACGGACGGCCAATTCCCAAAGCTGGAATTCCATCAATTCTCGGTTACCGGTGATCCGACGGTCCCGCTGGTACGACGCAATCGCGTCGATCAGCCAATAGGCGCCGCCATGCTCGGCCATGTACTGGATGCCTTGCGTGTAAAGCAAACCGGATAACGCATGCCGATAGACTTCATCGCTGCCGGTAAACATCGCCAGATCCATTTCGCTGAGGGTCCTTTTCGTCATCGCTGCTACTCCCAGTTGCTGAAGTCATGTTGAGGTCCGCATCAATCGCCGTCGCCAGCTTCATTCAGTTTCAGGTCGGCCCAAGCGAACCGCCGGCCGAGCCCTTGCGTGCCGCCCTCGCCGCGGTAGTGCTTGCCCTCGCGGAACCGCCGTTCCATGTCCAGTGCAATCTCATGCTGCGCAGGGTTGTCTCGCTTGTTGCGTGCGATCTCGGCTGGCTTCATACCAAGGCAAAAGAAGCAAGCAGATTCTTTCGGGACGGGAAGACCTTCGTCCGCGATGATCCGTTTGCAGCCGTCGCGGTCGATGCCCCATTGCTGAAGCGGATACGTGTAGCCGTATTTGGGATCATCGGCCTTCCCTTTGGCGAACGTTGCCTTCGCTCGTCGCTGGTCGCGCGGGGTGGCATCGAATCCAATGATTTTGTTCACGCGAGCGCCGGCGTCCCAGGCTGCCTTCGCAGGTTCCCAATGATTGCAGAAGCGGTCTTGAGGATCACGCTTCCACTTGATCGAGCACGACTTCATTCCAAAGGCGATGCCCGGTAGCGTTTCATTCGCCAGGCAATTGCCTGTCAGCGTGTCGTAGGGTGTGCTCGTGAGAGTCTGGTAGCGGACAACTACCAGTTCGGGGAAATCAACATCTCGACACCACTGCCGGAAGATCGGCACATAGAGATAGGTACTGGTTTTCTCGGCTCCGGTGTCGGCGAACAGGAGAAGGTCTGGGCGGATGGCTCGGCGGTGCATCTCAATGAACATCGCCATCATGTTGACGCCCATGCCACACGCCACAACGATCGGTTGCTGAGGATCAAAGTGCTGTCGTTCAAGCATCGGTGCATCTCAATGGTGTCAATCAAAGTTGCAAACGTTGTCATCTGCTTCTCTCCCACCACCGATGTTCTCAAGTTGAATGTGGTCGAAAATCTTGACGCTACGCGGCTACCTTCTCGGTGCCCTCGCGCTTGAGGATTCGCCAGACGGCCGTCTTGGTAAATGGCTTGTCGGCCGTCGTTGTATGGCCTTGCTCGTTGAGCCACTCAGCGATCTGCTCATGCGTCTTGCCGTCGGCGTACATCTGCTGCATTCTCGGCACTAGAAAGGCATAGGCGCTTTGGGCTCGTTTTGACCGTTGCTCGGCCGCGGCCTTCGTCGCCTTGGCCCAGCCCCGCAGATGTTCACGACCATCCCAATGTCCTGGACGGGCCGATCCGAGTTTCACGCCGCGAGCCTTTGCCGCGTGCAGCGCGGAAACGGTCCGCTGGCTGATCTGGCGTGCTTCGTCCTCGGCCACGGCCGCCAGGATATGGATGTACAACGGCGAGGCATGGGGATTGTCGCAGGAGACAAAATCGACGCCGCACTTCATCAGGCCGGTGATGAAGTGGAGGTTGCGGGCCAGCCGGTCGATCTTGGCGATGACAAGCGTGGCGTTGGCCAAGCGAGCGTGCGCGATCGCTTCGGTCATCTTCGGCCGGTCCCGTTTGCCGGTGCCCGTCTCGACCTCGATGTATTCCGCGATGATCTCGCCGCCGTGCTGTGCGGCGTAGGCGGCCACGGTCGCTTTCTGGGCTTCAAGCCCAAGCCCCGATTGACCTTGCTTCTTTCCGCTGACCCGGAAATAGGCGACGATTCGCAGCTTTTTCTTCATGGCCAAACTAGCTCTCAAAGGTGATATATGTCAAAGGTGGTGTAACTTACCTATCTCAACTATAGTTGGCATTTTTCGACTGTCAAACTAGAATCCGGTGCTACTATTCTTGGGACGCCTTCTGGATTTGCGATGTATTTGCAGCGTCCCTTTCAAGGCGGTAGCCAGGCTCTCGCAACCTGGTGAAAAGGGAAGGATTTGCCGTGACCGACGAAATCCAAGTCGAAGATGAGATGATCCGCGCCTGGAAGAACGGCGTGAAACAGTACAAACCGGTATTCTGCGATAAGGTAATGGAAGCCGAAGGCGGCGTGGTAGAAACGTCGCTCAAGAACCTTCGCGAGATCGTCAAGGGCGGTCTTCAAGTCTCCGAGATCTGGATGGGACCCAACGCGAACGCGCTGGTGCGATTTGCGAGTGGCGAGAACTATCTGGCTACCGGTTTCAAGATCGGCGGCAAGGCAGTTGAGGTGAAGGGCTTGGCGAAATTCTGTGCCGAGGCCGGCCTGGGCACCGTCGAGCACATCTACGACTACCTGGTCTCGCTGCCGGCGGACTACGAAGGCGCCCTCGACTTACCCGTGCCTGCCGACGCGCCGGATGCACAGCCGGGCGATTTCAAGGTCGTCAAGTAATTGACGATCCAACCGACCGCGAACATGGCGCACAGGTGCGGTCGTTGGCTTATCTCGCTGCTTGGTGTTCCTTGAACGCTCCGCAGAGTTGCTCGATTTTCTCGACGAGTCCCTTGAACCCGCCCAGGTGGACTTCGTAGCAATCGGCAAAGCCGCGTTTCTTGCACAACGCCTTGACAACTTGCTTCTGTTTCTTTGAGGTGAAGTTGCCCCACACGAAAACGTGATCAGCCTTGCGCGGGATGGAATCGTCGCCAAGTCGGCTCTTGTTGACGAACGTCAAGTCTGCCAAGTCGCCGAACTGTCTCGATACCCGCTCGATTTGATCCGGAATCAAGCCAAGCAGCACAATCCGTGGCTTGGACGTCTCCGCTGTCTTACCGTGGCGGCCATTGTGAGCATCACCGGAAGTGACGTTATGCTGGATGATCCGTTGGGTGAGCTTCACCTCTCGTTGGAATAGATCTTCGACAAGACGTTGAACCGCGCAGCCGGCCAGTTCGGGAGTGGCAATCAAAGAGAGGATCTCCATCGGGGAGAATTCGGCACACACTTCGCTTGGTGTCAGTTGTGCAAGCACACGTTCGCCGAAGAACACCAGGACTTCTTCATCTGTGAGCCCGCCATCGACAAGGTCGCCTATCAGGTCATCTCGCGTGGGCAAATGTCGTGCGTCTTGCAGTTTGTGCTGTATGGAAGGCCAATCTTCGGCAAGCTTTCGCCGCTCTTTGTCGATTCGTCTGATCCGTTGGACAAGGGGCTCGACCATCGACTGCTGCCAGTGCATTCGTCGTCGTTCTGCCGGCAACACTTCCTTTTGGCCTTCCATGACGCACCAGGACAACGGCTTGGTTGGGTGCGTGATCCGTTTATCGTGCGCCGCCGCTGCAACCTCGTCCCATTCCTCGTCGGTCCAGCGGACAGGCGATCGCTTCTGTGCGACCAGGGCGTCGAGTGACATGCTTATCTCCCGTTTCTCAAAGAGTCGATTCTCGTTTGTGTTGTTCGAGCAACTCTGCAAAGTTGGCGGCTGCTGCATTACCTTCTTGTGACGACCTGATCGGTAGCCGGCGAAGTGTGGACCATTCTCTTTCACTGAGCACAGTCTGGGTCCCGTTCCCAAGAAATACCTCTCGTGTTTCGGCGGCAACGACGATCCCGAAGTAGCCATCCGAAGTTACGACGAGGTCTCCAAATCGGATCTCATTCATGATCTCGTGCTCCTTTGAAACCTACCGCGGGTGGGAGCGGGCATCCTGCCCGGCGATTGGCGATCCATGCCCTTTCCCACCACGGGTTCGCCTGAACCCCCGCGGAGTCGATTCCTCGCTGAGTATTGTGCCTTCTCATGCTGAGTCTCCGTGTCGCAGGCGTGCCTGCCTCCTGAACTCTGCCAAGGCCATCTTGGCGCCCTCGCGTTTGGTAACGCCTTTTGGTTCTCCGTTGCGCCTGCCTCCGTAACACAAACACTGCCGACGTTGGTGGCCGACCGAGCCTGCAATCATTCGGACGATACATTCGCGATGAAACGATTGCTCCAAGTTGGCTCGGACAACATCGTCGCTCAGTTCCATCGCTTCGCCGCAATACGGACACATCTCATCCCCTTTCACAAGATCCTCTCTTTCCCGTTCTGAACCAATCAAGGCTGCGAATTCGAGTTCGCATATCGTCGACACGACGCTGGGTGCCGTGTATGTCGGGGTCGATATCGCCAGCGCGTCGGCAACTCGTTGGGACTGCCGTGGAGCAAAGAGGTTCCCACCTGGGGCTGCGCCGTAGCCGGCCCAGCCAAACGTGCTCGCCTGCGCGATGAGCGCGAGATGGTGATGACCGCAGAAGAGAAGAATCGGCAGTCGCAGAAAGTGCGAATTGGTACGCACTGGCGCTGTCAGGAGGCTCACTGCGTCGCTGCGCACGGCGACAACGGGCACAGCATTGCTGGGGCGTAGATCGAAGATCAATCCAACGGCACAGTTGCCGCTGACTGATCGCCCAACATCCCTGTTCCCATCACCAGATGCAAACGATCGACCGCCCACGCCTACGGATGGGCAATCGCATGTGATGACAAGCCTGAATTCAGGCACCGTCGCAAACCCTTGTCGGTTTAGCCCTCCCGACGATGCCGAGTTTGAGACAGGTGGATTTTAGCAAGTTCGAGTGTGGTGCTCTACCCCTGCGGAATCTTCTGCGCGTCTGCACGACGGGCCGGTCAGCCAAGGAATCCATGTGGACTTGACGCGCCACACAGCGACATGCGTGTGACACCGCAACTTGACCGAAAACCGACATGCAGAACTCAGCGCACAACTCCCCCTACCCCATGTAATCGCAATCGAGGCGGAAAACCGGACGTGAATTCCAGAAAGATTTCCAAGACGGGCTTGGATGTTCACTCGCGCCCTCAGATTTCTTTTGACGCGGCGATCTCCATGGTCGAAAGTGCGCACAAAAATTCGCCATTGGCACTCGTGCCGTCTCGATCGGCACAGCCGCGCTTCATTTGACCCACCGGCCCTCCCGCCCGCGCCGACGACTTGCGCCCTCGGATTCGTTTTGCCGCGTCAATGGTCCCAGAGGTTGCGCGCAGTGAGAGGAAAGGGCAGCGAATTTGGTGCCGCATCGGGGTCGTTTCAATTCGCAAATCTGACCCCACCCGGACGACCCTCCCGACCCTCCCCGGCACCATCGGGCTGACCGGTCCATCCGTCACGACCTGACGAGGTCCGGTCGTGCCGATCAGCGGATCGTACCGACACTGCCGGTTAGCTTCGCGGGTTACGCTACCATTGTTGTTCAACAATGATGATGTAACCGGCCGCAGAATCGCGGCGTTATCGGCCAGAAGCATCGGCCGCAACCGGCTAGCGGCTTAGGGTTTGCGCCAATCGGTGAGCAAGGGCGCAGCGCGTCCGGCCGTCAGATTTGCATCCGGTCGGGCGCATCGATCGGCGAGCAACCGCGCCGTTGCGCGCCATGGCGCGGTTGTGTGGCTTCAAACGCATTGGACGGTTGACGCGGTGGTCGGGAGCGGTCCGATTGTGCTGACGATGCCGGCGGTAAGGCGCACGAAAAAAGTGCGCCTAACCGCGAGTGTCAGATTCGAGCGATACGCACGACGGCGCAACCGGAAGCGTCGACATAGTCGGCAGTTGCGGCGGGGAGTATTTCCCCGAAGTCCGACCGGTCGTCAGCAATTGCCGCGGCGAATCGGTTACCGATGTTTCACGGTTTACCGATTCCGCCGACAACGGTAACCAGCGAAAATCAGCATACTGCCCGATGATTCCGCTACTTTCTTTTCTATTTGTTACCGATTTACCGGTTTACCGATCCACAACTAATCTATAGGAAGACAGCGCAACGGTAATACAATAGGCGCTTAAATGTAGGGTCCGGTAACCCGTAACCCGGCAACCATCGTGGTAACCCGTGGGACCCTATCATCTTGCGGCAGTGTGCCGCGTCCAATGGGGTTACCGAACGATAACCAAGCCGCTAGGCGGCCGTCTGTGGACGTATCGCGCGGCATGGTCCGGCAAGCCGACCGGTAGACTTGCGAGCCCGTAGGCGGCCGTCTGCGAGCGCATAAAACAAGCCGGCCGCAGTCACCCGGCGGCCGGCTTGCTGTCGGTCGGTCTCCCGTCAATCATCGTAGCTGGCCAGTAGATGAGCAAAGCGGCGCCGCGCTTCGTCGGTCTCGAATTGGTAAACCCGCATGCGGCGGGTGAGAATATCGCGGACCCGGCGCGAATCGCGGAACAATGCGGCTTGATACTCCGGCGTATCCTTCCGGCCGCGCGGCGCGTTTAGTCCTGCCTTGCTGTTGATGCGCCGATCCAACGCGCGGCAAAACTCGGCGCGAAACTCCGCCAGTCCCATCGGCGAATCGGACCAGCGCAACCGGACGGTATTTGCGGGGTTCGCTTTCAAGTGGTCAAACGCTTTGCGATACATCGCCAGCATTTCCGAAACGTACCGATAGCGAAACCGGCCGGTTTGCTCTTGCTCCACAGCGTAGGAATCCAGCGCGGCCGTTATGGTTTCCCGTTCCGATTCGCTCAGTTGCCGCGCTTGGGTGTCGTGAACGTGGCGAGCCCAGAAGAGCGTAAACGCTTGCTTGCCACGGTAGGCGAACGTATGCAGTTGCTCGTCCGTCCAGCGTAGCGCGCGGCCGGCTTGCTTGTGGCGTGTCAAATATTCGATTGCGGCCGATAGATCGGCCAGCGCGCAGAAAGCGCGGGAGTCTACATGCCCGATATACAATTTCGGCGCGGTTGCTGTCGTCATGGTTGCTTGTCTCCCGATGGTTAGAAGTGTGGTAGTTGCGGCCGATGATGAGCGGCGCGCGGCGGGGTGATTAGTCCCGTCAATTCAAGTCTGCGCCACGTCGGCCGAATGTCAAGCTGTGCGGATAAAAAGTTACGGCCGGCTTAGGTAATCAGCCCAAGCCGGCCGCGCGGCAATCGGCTAAGCGGGGTAATCACTCCCCAAGCCGGCTACCATGCGGCGGGTACGCTTGCGAGTAACTACCACGAAACCCGCAAACCCGCGCGCTATCGGCCGGCCGGTATTAGGTCGGGAGACACTAGAAACACGGCCGGCCGCTTATCAGCAATCGGCACGTAGCCGACTACCGGTTAATCTTAGCTCATTGGGTCAGCATTTTCCGCGCAATCGCCTGCAGCGTACCGTCCATCAGGATGGTTTGCCCCGTGCATGTTCGGCCCCACCATAGGCCATAGCCGTTGTCAATTACGGGTTGGCCGATAGCGCGCAGTTCCTCACAAAGGAATTGCGACACGGGCCACCACTCGAAAACCTCTTGCGGTTCGGCGCTATCGCGGACGGCATCGCGCCATTCGTCTAGCCCGTCGATATCTTCGGCGTCCATGCTGTCGATAATCGCTTGCCGTAGCGTTTCGATGGGTTCGGATTCGTCAGCAGCGTGTCCGGTAGATTCGAGCCACTCGGCGCACGTTTCGGCGTTCATGCTCCACGGGTCCGGGTCCGCGTATTCGATGCCGTAATCGTCCACGTACTCGCGGCATTGTTCCATCGTCCAATCGGACGGGTCGGGGTAAAGGTTCTCTATTTCGTCGATGCCGAAAGCGTCGGCCAGTTCGCGGTTGTCGTCCAACGCGAACGATTCGCCTGACAGTTTCAAGAGCCCGTCAACCAAATGCGATTGACAACGAAACACGTCATGCTGCAGCAGCGCTTCGGCGCGCTCTTCAATCTCTTGCGTGGTCGGTTCGCGGGTCGGTTGATTCGTCATGGTGCTATGTCTCCCGTTGCTAAACAGTGTGGTAGTTGTCGGCCGTTGATTAGGCGGCTTAAAGGTCTTCAATCTCGTTCAAGTCAACGTCGGTCGGTTCTCCCGGCGCTGCGCCGGGTCCGTCGATGCGCGGAATCACTTCCGCAATCGGCGGCATGGCGGCCGGGTCGCGCATTGCTTCGTAGGCATCGCGCGCCGCGGCTTCCGGGTCTTCAGCGTAAACGCCGAACGTAAACGTGACGTCGTAATAGGGCATCGGGGCTACTCCTCTTCGCGGTACGTTTCGATGTTCAACAAACTCGCCGCTAACAATGCCGATTCACAATCAGTGCCACCGATTGAGTGAATCGGATATGTTCCCTTCTCAGACACTTGCGCAAGTTGCATGCGCCCGTCATCGCACTTGACGTCGTAGAATCCTTCGTCCGTCGGGTCGCAACCTTCCGTATCCCAGTCCACAACCACGACGTCCGTGTTGGGATCGGAACAAAACACGTCCTGCACAATTCCGCCGTATATGTTGAGAACCACGCGCGGGGCGCGGTTGTCGGCAACATAGAACGGACCGATGCGCGGGTTGCCGTACTCGCTGAGAATGTCCGGCGTCGAAAGCGCCGTTTCCATCAACGTGTCAAGCGCCGAAGCGACGGATTCGGCGTCTGTGG
>ERZ869936.2444-NODE-2444-length-10927-cov-3.800313_pt1 | contig 10927 bp, 4 predicted proteins | sample MGYA00520876_ERZ869936 | MGnify/ENA primary metagenome ERZ869936 (study PRJEB32218, sample SAMN09650985) | biofilter metagenome | isolation source: enrty point of leading RO module | place: Saudi Arabia: Thuwal, RO plant located on Red Sea | collected 2016-02-17 ... | reverse complement strand
TGGCACCTCGATGTCGGCTCATCACATCCTGGGGCTGAAGGCGGTCCCAAGGGTTCGGCTGTTCGCCGATTAAAGTGGTACGCGAGCTGGGTTCAGACCGGCGTGAGCCAGGTCGGTCCCTATCTGCTGTGGGCGGAGCAAACTTGAGAGGAGTCAACTTTAGTACGAGAGGATTAAGTTGGACACACCCCTGGTTCGCCAGTTGCACTGCTAAGTGCATCGCTGGGTAGCTACGTGTGGCAGGGATAACCGCTGAAAGCATCTAAGCGGGAAGCCCCCCTCGAGATAAGGTTTGCATGCCGCAAGGCGAGAGACCCCTGGAAGACCACCAGGTTGATAGGCTGCATCTGTACGGGTAGAGATACCTTCAGGTAAGCAGTACTAACGGTCGATTGCTTGATTACATCGACCACGGACCGAGTCACCCACTCGATCCGCGGTCACACAAGGCACTCAATCCCAATTCCAAGTGCCGTGCTGCGAGAGAACTTCGAGCCCCGCTCGAAGACACACAAGATTCACCCGACCATCCACTGTTCAAGTGGATGTCGCCGGCGAAAGCCGACGCCATCCTTTGCCGGTGACCATAGCGACAGGGTCACACCTGATCCCTTCCCGAACTCAGCAGTTAAGCCTGTCGCGCCGATGATAGTGCAACAGCGCGAAAGTAGGTCATCGCCGGCTTTTTCAACCCCGTGTCCCTAAAGGATGCGGGGTTGTTTTTTGCGCCGGCCGAACCGCCCAACGCCGAATCGACGAGCCACTAATCCGCCGCCGCCACTCGGGCCGCGCCCGCTGGTGGTCCTATACAGATCAGGACCATACGCGCGCCACTTCATCGCTCCCCTCCGTCCGTTGCTTCCAGTCGCTGCCTGTTCCCAACAGGCGTTCCAGAATCAGAAAATGATTGACATGAGACAGTGGTAGCTGTTATTGTGTAAATCGTTCTGGTTTTCAGATCTCGGGGTCCTGTCTCGGGCAGAGCGTACTGCTCATCTTCTTTGCGGAGTAAAACATGAGTATTCCCGACCCTAAGGCGGTTGCTGACTTTGCGCGGTCTCAATGGTCCTGGGCGCCCATCGTGCTCGTGCCGCTGGTGCTCGGTCAGATCGCCGGATGCACTACCGAAACCGCGATCGTCGGCGGAACCGCGGGCATCGTGACAACCGTCGGCGGCGCCGCGCCCGCGCAGGACATCGAGCAGGTCTACTACCTGGGCGTCATCGATCCGCAGGAGCAGTTGCCGCCCACCATCAACCGCGTCACCGTCCGAGGCCAGGCCAGCGCCATCAGCGGCATGAAGTTCGGCTCGGGATGGGTGCCCGCTTCGCTGATTGATTCCCTGGGCACCCGCCTTAGTTTTGATGACAACGGCGACATCACCAACACCGGCCCGTCGGGCGACCTGGCGTCGGGCGCCATCCAGACCGGCCGGCGGCTCGTGCTCTTTGGCCCAGAAGGGTTCCGCGAAGCTCCGCGCGATCATCGCCTGGTCATCGTCATGGGCTCCTCCCCCGAGGACTTCTTCAACGCAATCGACACCGCGCTGGGCGACATCTCCCAGATGAAGGCCAAGTTAGCTGACGGCGCCAGCAGCGCTGACGTTCTTCAGAAGCTTCTGGACATCCGCCGGGAGCAGGACAGCCTGTCGGATGTAGGCGAGTCGCTCCGATCGCAGGTCGAACTGACGGGAGGTGCCCAGTGAAGAACTCAACTCTCAACCTGTCGCGCATCGTTCTCTTGCTCGTCGCCCTCTGCCTGCCCGGCTGCGCGGTGATGACCGTGGATGTGGACGTCTACAAGGGCCCGTTGTCGAACCACACGGAGATTCAGACCGAGCAGGTGGCGACCATGGCGATCTCTTCTCGGCCACTCTTGGGGCGGCTTCGCTTTGAACTCGAAAAGTATCATCGCAAGAACGTCGTCAACCGATTCACTTGGAATAGTGATTTCTCGGAGAAGCTTGAGAGATTGAAGGACTCGTTTGTGTTCGAGGGCGACGTGGTCTTTGCGAGCGAGCAGGCGTCCCTGGTCAACAAGTTGCTGGCGGCCTTCACAACGCCGGAGGAAGAGATGTCGCTGCGAGATTCGCGGATTGCAGGCAGGACCCCGAGCGTCGAGACCCTGAAGAATGCGGAAGCCAGCTTCTCCCTGGCTCCAGAGATGGTCCTTGCGCGAGGAGCCAGCACGCCGGGTTTGGAATACCTTCTGTGGAAGCATGAACAGGCGTGGCGACTCTGGAATGTCGATCTCTCCAATCTGTCGGATGACGAATATGAGAAGCGTTCCGATCTTCTGTTGGCAGCTCAAGAAGAATTGCAGACCTCGCTGATTCGTTTTGCGCAGCACGTCCTTCATGCCGCCAATCACGAGGCGCTGTTCACCGACATGGACGGCCTGGTTCCCGGCGGGTACAACCGGGTCCATTCAACGCTTTTCGGCGGGCCTGCCTACGTTGATGATGCTTACGTCCGGGTCCTCCAGGCGATCGGCAATTCGATCCTCGCTCAGATCGACGCCATCAAACAGGAAGATACGCATACGCGCAGGCTGGAGGACGATGCCGCCAGCGAACGCATCGCCGCGACGCAGTTCGAGAACATGACCGCGCCCGCGGCACTGGAGCATCTGCTCGGCGTGCTCAAGTCGGGCGTGGAACTCGACGCTGACAAACTGAAAGAGAAGCTTGCGACAGCCAAGGGGGTCGTTCCTGAAAAGGAAACGGCCTTGGACACAGCCGGCGCAGCCTTCGATTTGCCGCCCGACACGACCGTTGACAAGGCCTTGGCCACTGCTGGTACCGAAGGCGAAGCCGCCCAGAAGGCGAGTGTGGAAGCCGATCGTGTCTTGACGTTCCTAGATCAATCTAACGAGGCGAAGGCGTTGATCGCGACCTTGTTCGGCGAACCCGCTGCGCCGATCAAGGGAAGTCAATTGATTGTGAAATTCCATGATGCGGCGAGAAGAGAAGCGGGAAAGGCGACTGAACCGGTCGAGTGGCGGACGGTCCGCGATGTGTTTGAACAAATTGTGAAGGACCAGGCTGATCCTCCTGCCAACGCGCCGGATGTGCCTCAAGACGAGGGCCAGCCCAAGCTGTTGGAGGTGGTCAAGGCGCACAAAGTCGCAATGGAAGGAGAGTTCAAGAAGGCCGAGGCCTTGGCGGCCGCCGCCAAGGCGGTGACGGCGGCGAAGGACGACGTCGCCAAGGCGGAGAAACTTTTGGAGCAGCGACAGGCTTTCGACCACGTCTCTTCCAAACGCGATGACATTCTAAAGCTCGCCACGACACAGCCGGCCTACGCGTCCGTCCTATCCACGGCCCGTCTGATTCTGGAGAAGGACCGGCAAGCGAAGGCGGCCAGCAGTGCCGCGAATGATAAAGATGAAGCCGGTCGTCTTCAGAAGACGCTCGATCGCTTGGCTGGCATGTCGCCGCCCACGTCGCTGCTGGGGACCATGAGCAGAAGACGCGAACGGGCGACTTACACTTCAAGTTCAAAAGCCGTGCTCGACGACATGATCACACTGCTGCGCTACGAACGGCTCAATGCGCTCAAATCCAACGAACCGGATTCAACCGTGGTCGAACGACTCGAGACGGCGATCAAGGCCGCCGAACTGCAGCGCACCATCATGATTCACATCCGACCTGCCTCGGCGTACCTTCGCACCAGCTTCGCCGCCTCTACCCTGCAGCCGGATGCGAAGCTCGGATGGAAGAACATGCTCGGCCAGCATGCCATGCGCAACATCACGCTCGGCATGTTCGAGGGCTCCAGCAGCAATCTCAAGGCCCTGGTCGAGATCGACAAGCAGTACTGGCAGAACGTCAACACCATTCGCGTCGCCGGCATGGGCAACACGAACTACGTGCTGGCCAAGGATGACGTCGGCAACTGGTATCTGAAGAACTACGAGGCCGATCCCAAGCCGATCATCGACTCGGCGCGGAACCTGGCGATGTTCGCCTACAGCGGCGGCCTGGGGCCGGCCGCCGTCGCCCAGACAGTCCGGAACGCCCGCGTACAGGACGCGATCCGCATCGCGCGAGAACAGGGCCATTCCGAGGCCGAGGTTCAGCGGCGTGCCGATGCCGCTCGCGCGGTGCCCACGACTACGCCTGAGATTCAGTTGAGCCTGGCTCAGAAGCGATATGACGAGCAGACGGACACGGACTACACCAGTGTCCGCACCAACCTCAATGAACTTGCCACGAAGATCAAAGTCGCGTGGGGGAGCATTGAATCACTGAAAGCGGACCTTACCGAACTGAATAAGAGTATCGATGCCGCCCATGCCTCCATGCTCAAGGTCGTTCCCGATCAGGCAATCAAAGCGCCCAATACCAAGTCGGGTGAGCTGCTGAAGATGTTCCGGGCGGCCCGCAACTTCCATCTGGAAGCGACCAGCAAGATCACGGAGGAGTACATCAAGAAGGCTCAAGTGCCGGAGGCCGATGCCTCCTCGATCACCAATCGCAAGGCCAAAGCGTTGAAGGCGCTTAATGGCGTCCTTCAAACATCAATTCTCGAACATCACGCCAAGCGTCTGGAAATGGTCAAGCAGTTCCAGATCGAGGTGTCCCTGATCCAGGAGGGGCAGGCTGCATCGCAGTCATCAACGAAGTGATCCGAGGAACTGGATGTCGCCGGCGAAAGCCGACGCCATCCTTTGCCGGTGACCATAGCGACAGGGTCACACCTGATCCCTTCCCGAACTCAGCAGTTAAGCCTGTCGCGCCGATGATAGTGCAACAGCGCGAAAGTAGGTCATCGCCGGCTTTTTCAACCCCGTGTCCCTAAAGGATGCGGGGTTGTTTTTTGCGCCGTTTCAGCCTCTCCATCGCTACGACCAGCCATCGTCTTCCAATATCAATCCGTTCGATCGCTCGGCATTTCTGCCAACCGGGGCGCCGAATCGGCTACTCGGTTTCGTTCTTCTGCTGCGCCTTTGGCCTGATCTCCTTCGGCGGCAGCGTTTGGCCGTTGAGCACTTGCTTCGCTTCACGCACCCAGGCCGTCAACTCGATGTACCGATCCCATTGATAGCCCTCCAGGTACCCGTCCTCGTGCAGCCGGTCGGCTGAGTTCTCGTGATTGTGAACGGCTTCCTCCAATGCCTTGCGATTCTCGGCCGACGGGCCCTTCTCAAACAGGGCGATCGCCGCGATGAGCCTTGTGACCGTGCCGCCCCGCAACGGTGAGTCAGCCGGCAATGACTCGTACCATGTGTCGAATTCGCCGACGCGATACTTCATCGCCGCAATCAACTGTTGACGGTGGACGCTTTCAGATCTGCTGTTGTCTCGAGCCACTTTGCGATACATGTCCCAAAGATCTTCTTCCAGTGGAAGGTACTGAGAGACGCCCAGAACCGCGCTTGGCATCCAATCGGGCGGATCGTCGCCGTATGACTGCAACAGCTTTCGGCGGACCCGGCGATAGTCTTCCTCGCGACCCATGGCAAAGAGCATGATTGCCGATTGCCAACTGTCGGGATAGACCCTGTTGTAGTGTTCGAAGCTTTTTTTCCAGTTCATGGTCTGCGCGTAGAGAATCGCCACATCCTGGACCTTGAACTGGGAGGGCAAGACGGGGGCCTGCTCGATCTTTTCAATCGCCTCGTTCAATTTGCCGGCCTTAATCAACTCCGTCGCTTCCAGGCCCAACTCGTTGGCACGTTTCTGATCGCCGTGGCCTTGGGCAAGCGTGACGCGCCAGATTGTCGCTTCGCCGGGACGATTCCACGCGTCGTACATCTTGACGATGTGCTGGAGATGCTGTCGCGGTATCTCCCGCAGCATCGGCGGATGCGGCGGGATGTCGTCGAATCGCTGCATCATGCCCTCGTAGCCCGCCAGCAGCAGGGCTTCGGCTTCCTCGAAGCGCTTCTGTGCGGCGTCTGGATCAGTCGCCAGAAGCTCGGCAGCGCGGCCGGCGATGGCGCTGCCCAGCAGCGCCCGGGCGTTGAAGGACTGCCAGGAATCAGGCGACACCTTCTCGGTGCCAGCCAGACAGATGCGCGCCATCGCCTCGGCCAGCGGGTAGCTCTCGCGATGGAGGCAGATGCCGGCGGCGGTGGCATACTCCGAAGGCCAGTATCGACTCCAGCCGTTCAATGCGCCGTCATTGCTTCGGATCATCTCGATGAACGCCGGACTCAGCCGCGTCATCAGGTCCAGGGCCTCTTCATCCCGCGTTCCGGCGTGGACCAGGTCCCTGGCCAGAAACAGCCGCTGAATCGTCAGCGAAGCGGAACCCTCTTCATACTTGTCCTCGGCTCGCTTGAGAACGGTTTCTCGAAGGCCGATGGCCTCCTCCATGCGATGGGTCAATCGGTAGGCGTCCGCCAGGATATTCATGGTGGCGAGGGTGCTGATATGGTCGGCACCCAGCGCCTTCACTCGGCCCGCGACGACCTTCTCCAACTCGGGTATGGCCGCGGCCATCGCTCCCGTTTGGGCGAGAATGACTGCCCGCATGTACCTCACCTTGATCGTCTGAATGTCGTCGGGGCCATTGGACTCCGTTCGCTCCTGAAGCACCTTCGTGATCAGTGACAGCGCCTCGCGCGATCGGCCTGCTTTGTCATAGGCCTCAGCCAGGACGGTCATCACGGCCAGGACCTGGCTTCGGTCCAAGGCGGCCTCGGCCTCGGGAGTGGCAATCGGTTCCAGCAGGTTGATCGCCTCTTCCAGGCGGCCGGCCCGCATGACCTGGACCGCCAGTTGAAACATGAGTTTCAACGTTCTTGGGTGCTGCGGGCCCAGGGTGCGGCGAGCTTCAGCCAACAACTGCTGGGCGCCTTCAATGGTCTCGTCCTGCTGATAGTCCGAGCCGATACTCCTGGCGGACAACAGCTCCGACTTGATATCCAGGGTGTCGCGATGGTTGGGCCCGCGTAGCGCCTCGAGCAATTGCGCGCTCCGTTCATACTGCTCCACCGCAAGCTGCCGTTCCATCATGTAGTAGTAGGTGCGGCCGAGGGCTCTGCGGATACTCGCTTCGGCCAGCGGATCGTCTTTGAACTGAACGGCGATCTGAGGCTCCGCCGCCAGCAGCGCGGCCCGCACGGACACGTTTCGACCGAGGCCGCCTTCCTGGCCGGGGGGCCGGGCTGCGGACAGGACGTGGCGTTCAAAGAATCCGAGCGTCGTCGCCGATGCGCGTCTGGCCTTGGTTTCGGCCTCATTGGCGGCGCGCAGTTCAACGATGAGCTTCTCCTTCTCCGCGACCAGTCCTTTCTCGGCTTCCAGCGACTTGCTCAAGGCGCCGGCCTTTTGGCTCGCGTCCACGGCGAAGTAGGTTGATACGACGGTGCCGGCCAGGAGCGACAGCAGCAGCGTCGCGGCCAGGCCGGCGATGGCGGGGCGCCGCCGGCACCATCGCCAGAGCCGTTCAGCCGAAGAGATCGGCCGGGCTTCAATGGGCCGATGCTCCAAGTGGCGTTCAAGATCGTCGGCGAGTTCTGCCGCCGTGCCGTAGCGCTTTTCCGGGTTCTTTTGCAGGCACTTGAGGCAGATGGTCTCCAGGTCGAATGATACGGCGGAGTTGAACTTGCGCGGGCTCGGTGCCTCTTCGGTCAGCAACTGGTGTAACAGCGTTTGGACGTCGCCACGGAACGGCAGCTCGCCCGTGAGCAACTCGAAGAGAATCACTCCCATCGAATAGATGTCCGTTCGCCGGTCCACCACGTTGCCTTCACCCCTGGCCTGCTCGGGTGACATGTAGGCCGGCGTGCCGAGAATCTGGCCCTCCATCGTCATCGTGATTTCACCCGCGATACGTTTGGCCAACCCGAAATCCATCAGGTAAGGCTGGTCGTCGGCATCCAGCATGATGTTGCCGGGCTTGAGGTCGCGGTGGATGACGCCCTTGTCGTGGGCGTAATGGAGGGCGCGGGCGATCGTGACGCAAAGGCGTGCCGACTCGCGCGGTGTGGGTTTCAGACGATGCATCCACGCGCCGAGCGTGTTCCCCTCAACGAAATCCGAAACGATATAGACTTGGTCGTTGACCCGACCCACTTCATACACCCTGACGATATTCGGATGACCAAGCTGCGCCCCGGTTCGCGCTTCACGTAGAAACTTCTCCATTTCCACAACCGAGAGCTGCTGCTTCCTGGGAATCTTGATGGCTACGACCCGGTCGAGATTGTTGTCCTTTGCCCGATACACCGAGCCAAATCCGCCCATTCCGACTTTCTCGATGAGATCAAAGTGACCCAGGGACTGACAGACACCGTCCTCGATCCCGTCCGCGCTGTCGGAGCCGATCAAGCTGAACTGGCTGCCGCACGACTTGCAAACGATGTGATCAAAACTTTCGTCGGCAACCAGTTCGACCGGGTTACGACAGTGGGGACACCGGACGTGTATGCCACGATCCCGCTCGGGGCGTTCGATGTGCGAACGGGTTTCGTCGCTGGGGTCACCTGTCTGATCAACAGTGGGACTGTCACTTTTCAGTAGCGTTTGGACGTGCTGAAGGAGTTGCGAGTCGCTTCCGCACTGTTCCCTCAGCCAGGCATCTCGTCTTTCAGCGGGCAGGCTGAGGGCCCGGCGAAACAAATCCTGAAGACGATCGGGCGGGCATTCGCTCATGTCTTGGTGCACCATCTTGGAAAGAAATACTGCGCTTCAGATCAGGTGTGTAGGGCAAGATCGGAAACATGAGTATCGGCTCCGTCCATATTAAGGATCTCGATTGGTCAAGGGTATCCCCGGGCCCGTCGTTGGAATGCGACGTGGCGACAGGCCGAAACGTTCCGAGTGAGGCTGTCTGAGGAAGAGGTCAAGCAGCTTGCCGGTGCAGAAGCGGTATGACGACAAGACGAACACGGACTGTGTGAGTGTCTGCACCAGCGTCATGAATCCTGCCGAACAGTTCAGAGTCACATGGGCGAAAGACGACAAGCTGAGAGCGGATCATCTTGAACCCAGCGTTCAAGCCTTTCGCGCTGATGCTGGTGCAACAGCGCGAAAGTAGGTCATCGCCGGCAGGTTCCGGTATCGGAACTGCTCATCAGCTCCGATGGCCGAGCTGTCGTGCAACGAAGATTGAATGGGATCCGGGCGGCGATGAGTGGGAACGACCCTGAGGCGCGCATTGCTCAGCCGCGCCGAACTTCTGCCATCGTCTGGTTCTTGGTGCCGACGTATGGCCGCCACCGGGGGGAAGGCGTCTACTGCGTGCGTTCCTGGGGCAATGATGCCATTTCGCATGAATGAGGGGCTTGAACATTCCGTGTTGTTTAGAGGGAAATTCCTTGGAGAAACAGGTTTTGCGCGGTATGCTCAGGTGACATTTCGGTGGGAGTGCGTGTGTCGAGAGAAGAAGAGTACCTTTCTGCGTAGGAGAACAGCATGTCCGTTTTCACCACTCAAGTGCGACTTGGTTTCGCTGCCGTTGTGGCGTTGGGGCTGGCATCAGCCGCTTCCGCGACGACATTCAACTACAACGACTTTTCCAGTACGGCTGGGTTGCAACTGAACGGCTCGGCCGCCCAGAGCGGCAATCTGTTGCGGGTCACTTCAGCAGGAGGCAACCAAGGCGGTAGCTTCTATCGGTCGGCGACCCTGCCGGGCGATATGTCGTTCAACACCAACTGCGCGATCAACATCAACAGTGGCGGCGGAACCGACTGCTGCGGCGATCTGCCCGGTGCGGACGGTATGACATTCGTCGTTCACAACGCACCGATCACCACGGGTACGAGCACCGGCGGCTCGCTGGCGCTCAATGGTGTGACGCCCGCCGTCGTCGTTGAATTCGACACCTGGCACCAGGGCAGCTTCGATGCGCCCCAGAACACCAACGTCAACGGCGACCACATCGCCATCGATCTGGCCGGCGTCCCGGGAATCAACTGGAGTGTCGCCCAGACCGCCCTGGGCGCGACCGCTCCGGGCGTGGCCGACGGCAACACGCGGTTCGTGTGGGTTGACTACAACGGCGCTTCAAAGCAGTTCGATGTGTTCGTCAACACTGTGAACGCCAAGCCCGCCAATCCGACCGTTTCGAAGAACGTTGATCTTTCCCAGGTGCTCAACAGCACCAGTGTGAACGTCGGCTTCACCGGTGCGACCGGCGGTGCGGTCGAGAACCATGACGTGCTCTCGTGGAACTTCAACAGCGCCAACGCGTCGGCTCCCGGGTCATTCAAGCCTGGGGTTATCTCCAGCGCGGACCTGCCCGCGATCACGACGAACGGCAACGCCACATTCCTGGCCGATCGCCTGCGCCTTACAGCCGCCGCTAACAGCCAGACGGGTACCGCGTTTCTGGCCGACCCGGTGCTGATGCCGCAGAACAAGTCATTCAACGCCGAGTTCTCCTTCGAGATCGGCGACGGTAACGTCAACCAGGGGCAGGGTGGACCCGATGGTGCCGACGGCTTCATCTTCCTGATTCACAACGACGTGCGCGGTGCATCGGCCATCGGCGTCGGCGGCGGTGCCTTGGGCGTCGGCGGAGCGGGTGATGGCAATCGCATCGCGCCGTTCGTCGGTGTCGAGTTCGACACCTGGAACGGCGGCATCTTCGCCGACACCAACCACAACCACATCGGCATCAACACGCGCGATGAGTCGGGCAATGACACCAGCCTGGCCCAGACGACCCTTGGCAGCATTCCTGACCTCAATGACGGAACGCGCTTCAACGTGTGGGTGGATTACGACGGCGACACCGATCTGTTCGAGGTGTTCCTCAGCACGGGCAACATCAAGCCCGGCACGCCGACGCTTACGACCAATGTCGATCTCGAGTCGCTCTTCGGGCCGGTCAATGATCTGTATGTCGGCTTCGCCGGTGCGACCGGTGGCGCCACCGAGAGGCCCGGCATCTTCAGCTTCCCGATGAGCACCGACTCCTTCGGCGGCCTGCCCGAGCGGCCGGCTGGCCGTCTATCCCGGCTCGCA
>ERZ869936.2443-NODE-2443-length-10935-cov-3.091085_pt1 | contig 10935 bp, 9 predicted proteins | sample MGYA00520876_ERZ869936 | MGnify/ENA primary metagenome ERZ869936 (study PRJEB32218, sample SAMN09650985) | biofilter metagenome | isolation source: enrty point of leading RO module | place: Saudi Arabia: Thuwal, RO plant located on Red Sea | collected 2016-02-17 ... | reverse complement strand
TTCTGAATATTCAGCAGTTCTGATAGAATCAAAAATTAGGACATCATTGATAAAAGGATTCGATTTTAGGACTTCTGCGGCTCTTGATTTTACCCAAACGTCTATTTCGGAATCTGGGAATAGATTCTTCAATACTCTTAGTACTGGCGTTTGAAGAAGAACATAAACTATAATATATAAACTAATAAATAAAATTCTTCTTTTAAATTAAATAAAAAAATATTTTAGATATCTTTTTTAAAAAAAAAATATCAATCTTCCTAAAGTATAGATTGTTATTTTTAGTTTTTGTTTAAAGGTTTGTATATCTTTATTATAACTTCTATAAATCTTGAATATTTTCTTATCGGTCAACATTTTGCTTGATAAATTTTTCGAATCTTTCAGTTGCTTTAATCCAATTCAATTTCTCTCTCACCGAATAATAACCTGCTAAAGATAGTTTTTTTCTCAATTTATTGTCTTTTATGAGCATTGCTACGGCATTGTATATCGAGTCCGAAGAATCAAACTTTATATAAAGAGCGCTTTCATTTTCAACAGTATATTCAACTACTCCTCCAACTGGCGTAGAAACAAGTGCACACATACAAGCCATAGCTTCAGCCGGAGCAAGTGGGCATGCTTCTTCGCGACTAGCTAATATAAAAATATCGGAGTTACAATAAATATCTCTTATCTTTTCATCATCCGGATTTTGATAATATTCAATATAATCCGGTAGATTTGAAGAATCATTTTCTCCAAAGGATATGAAATTAATATTTTGAAACTCATTTTTAAGTCTACCAATTGCTGATATAATATTCTCAACCCTTTTTATCTTATTTGAACTATTAATAAAAGATATATTTACGATATCTTTATTGAAATTCTTATTGTGATTATAGAATGTATCAGAATTAACTCCATTAAGTATTACTTCTGAGTCAAACCCATATTTTTGTTTAATTATATTTTTTGAATAGTTAGAGACACAAATATAACGAAATAAGGGTAAAAAGCTCTTCCGTACCCATTTTTCTTCAGAAATGAAAGATGATTCATTAGCCTGCACAAAATAAATTTTGACACCCTTTGACTTTTTGAGACTAGCGATTTTTAATGCAGCCGGCAAAAAATAAGTAATAATTACATCTGCATCTTCCAAAAAAATATCATGGATAAATGTAACTTGTTTGATATTAAATTTAGTTTTCTTAAATAAAACTGCATCAGTATCTTTTTTAATAACTAAATCTATAAATTTTTTTAAAAATCTTTTCCCTAAATTTATAATTTTAATAATATTGATTTCCCCTCGGTAATTGAATGGCCAAAAGGGATAATATACTGTAACATCATGTCCAAGTTCGGTCAACCTATTCGCGTATTCAAATATAACCCTGATTGCTCCTGATCTTGATACAAATGGTATAACAAAATTAATCTTCATAAAGATGTTTTAAAATATTCAGTTTTTTAAATAAATATGAATATTTATAAAAAATTTCCATTATAGTGGATTTGATTTAAAATCCTTTAACATAAATTTAAAATAATCTAAGTAAGTTCCAACATTTTTTGCATCAAATATCTCACTGCCTGAATTAACTCCAGGATATATTTTTGAGAATGAAACTAGCTGTGCGACAATAGATGAAATATCTCTTGGATTAAAATATAAGGCGTTTAGACCACAAATCTCACGTGCAAAAGGTAAATCGGAAGCTAAAACAGATAGACCACACTGTTGAGCCTCCAACAGTGGAAACCCCATAGTTTCTGTCATTGATGGAAAAATTAGAGCGTCAACATTTTTATATACATTATAAATAGAATCATAAGATACTTTTCCGATAAACTTTACAAATTCATTTGAATTCCCTTCCAAGGTAATTAATAATGATATTTTTGGTGAATTTAATTCATTGTATTTCATTATAGCATTAATCAGTCTATCATTATTTTTATATCTTTCATTATTAGTAGGATAGAATAATTTTATCTCACTAGAATCAAGCATTGATTTCAAATTTTTATCCAAGGGAGCAGTATTATTTACAATACTTCCTACAGGCGGTCTGATTATTTGAATAGGACAGGTGTAACCAAATTTTTTTTTGAGGGCACTCTTCATCCATTCTGTTTGTACAATTACTCCATTTATATATTTTTTTTGATCAATGATAATTCGTTTCAACAAAAGATTATACTTTATCCAATTACTAAATTCTAATTCAAAAAAACTTAAATTAGAAAAAGGGATTGGCTGGTGTATCAGAGCAAAAGTTCTTATTCCTGGGACATTTACAACATAATTTTGCAATGAGAGAAGCGCCTGGAAATTTTATTTCTTTAAATAATTAGGCAAGAAACGATTTTGAAATTTCCATTTTTCCAGAAAACTTTTCTTATACCTATCATCAAACCTGACTTTTACAGATTCATTCTCATATTCGCAAAGTTCTTTTCTTGAAACAAGAAACTCCAACTTCAATTTACTCTTAATAAAAAAGTCCTGTGATTTATTGATCTCTACCAGAAGGGATTTTACAAGAGAAAAAGCTCCCCGTTCATTGAGAGCTGTAGCATTGACAAGTATGTTCATACTGACACCTCTTCTTTTAGCCACTTAATTAAGATTTTCATGATAATAAAATCTAACTTCTTTTAAATATACCAGTAAGATTTTTAATGTAATTCAATTTTAGAATCCAGCTAAATGAAAAATACAAGGTTAAAACAATAAAACATATAATAGCTGAATTTTGTATTACCAGTAGTTTGTTATTCAGGTCAAAAGTGAAAATTTCTTTTAATGGTAATGCTATTAACAATGTTGCAGTAAAAATTATAAATAAATACAACAATTTCGTCTTATACTCTTTAAACCTTCCAAACAATCTCCGCATTCTTATTAACATTAACATTCCGAATATACCGAATGTCAAAGCAGTTCCAATGGAAACTCCAAAATAGCCAAAGAAATAGCTAAACAAGTAATTAAATCCGATCCCACACGCAAAAGATATGGCCCCTAATTTGAGTAATAATTTGTAATCTTTGTTTGCAAGATACAAAGCCATTGGTACCATATAAAGTATCCAACTGATCATTCCTAATGATTCCCATAAAAAAGGATTTGATACATAACTAATATCATTTAAACTAAAATTGCCTCTTTGATAAACTAGGCTAAGGATTTCCTTGTTAAGGGTAATAAATATTATAACAATGTGAAGCAATACATACAATAAAGTATTTAGTACTCCGAAAAAAACTTTTTTGGAAGTAAATCTGGGTTTTGAATGAAGTGAAGATGATATATCCGATAGAAGAACACTAAAAACAGAATTAAAAGCCAGTGAGGTAATAAAACCCGTTATTGTAGTTGCATATGTTATTGATGCAATTGCGCCCTGACCATAAAATGAAGCAAAGAAATTTCTAGATGATAAGAAAATCTGGTTGAGCAATACTAAGAAAAAAATCGAGCCACAACTTTTAATGATGACTTTAGTAACGGGATCTAATTTTGGCATCTCAAAAGTAATTTTTCCCCCATACCGTACAAGAAACAAAGCCAACACAATACATATTAGTGAATTACCAACCAGGTTTGCAATAGCCAAATTATAAATCAACTCATTTTCTATATATGGCAGAAAAATTGATATAAATATAGTTATGGTTAATAATACATTAACAATTGTAGGGAAATAAAACTTTTTTATCCCATTAAAAACAGATTGGTAGTACCCTATCAATCCTTTAATAAGTAAGACCGGAAATATATAAAAGGAAAGTTCAATTGCTTGTTCTCTTTTCGATCCTTCAAAGCCAGGCAAAAGTATATCAATTACAAAACTATTTCCTAGAATAATTACTGCTGCTATCGGAATACTGACAAAAAATACAATCTTGGATAAATTATTGAAAGAAACCCATAATTGAGAAAGTTTTCCACTTGAAAACAGAGACGAATATTCACTATTAACAACTCCTCTAATTGAATCAATTCCTGCAAGCACCAAAATACTATCTGGTATTAATATTAGAGCAGAGTAAACATCTGCTTCATTCGATACACCTAAAATAGAAGCTATAATAAGGTTCTTAGCAACATCAAGGATCTTTATAAGTATTGTAATTATAAAGACAACGGAAAAAATCTTGAATAATTTTTTGCTCAAGAAATATTGTCTGTTAATTGTTGGCTAGAACTTTTTTCATAGTATCTCAATCTAAATGAGAGAGAAATTAATATCCAGATTACTAAAGCTGATGCACCATATAAACTAAAATAAGGTTCAAAAATAAAAGTAATGTATAACCCTATAAATGATAACTGAAGTCCTTCAATATAAACTTTGTATTTCTCAAAAAAATCCGTTCCTTTTTTAAAAAAGAAGGAATAGAATGAAGCTCTAAAAATAAAAGAAAAATAGAGAATAAACCCTATAAATCCCATTTCAAGTATAGTTCTTAAATATGTATTATGAGAATGTAAAACCTTCACAATATAAAAAGGTAGTATCGAATCTCTATGGTGAATGAATGCATCAAACCCATAACCAAAGAAAAGATTTGCTTTTAATAATAAATAAGTTGCGTACCATGCTTGTAATCTCCCAAGTGAAGATTCGTCATAACCAAAATTTTTAACGGATAAAAATCTATAAAGTATAACATTTGAGAATAAAAGTGAAAATACAAGGAATAGAATAAAAGCAGGAACGATAATCTTTGGTTTTTTAACTATATAGAGCAAAAATGACAATACTATGGCAAGCCAAACACCCCTGGTTTGAGCTAGAAAAATCCCTAAATAAATAAAAACTAAGGTTATAATATATGGTATAATCTTTTCATTTTTAGCCCGGTTAAGGATATACGAAATATTAAACATAGACAAAATCATCAAGAAAGTTGCCATGATGTTGTAATCCTGCCACAGAGATCTAAGCATTAGCCTAGTATTAAACCCTGAACAAATAAATACATATAAAGAATAAGCACCTAATATAGCTCCAACAATAAAAAGGTAAAAGAAGAATTTATCTAAGAATTCTGGTGTTAGATCAATATTGTTAAAAATAATAAATATCAGTAAAGGAATAAAAATTGTTGCAAAATAATATCTAACACCAATTCCTGGTTCCGGTGACTTAATGATTATAAATACACCCCAAATCAATAGTAAAGTCCACATAAAGATATTTGGAAGCTTTACATCAAGATTATTAAATTTATACTCATTCAAAAGAAAAAGTGAAAAAAAAATTAATACATAAAATCCTGTGATAAGCCAATCACCATCAATAATGAGCAAAGTGGGTAAAAGTAACAAGAAAAATTTTGTATCAGTGGGAACATTAAATTTCTGAACCAATACTTTATACATTTTGTCTGGCTTTCAAATAGATTTACGAATAAAAAAAGCTATATCCATATACAACAAAGAATACAAATCCCATAATACCTAAAACAACCAGAGATCGTTTCGGCTTTGCTTTTTTATCAGGAATTGCAGGCGGGTCAAGAATCAAAACAGAGGGAGTCTCTTTATTCTCTTCAATTTTTGCTTGTTCGAATAAAGGCAAAACAAATGTTAAAATCTTGTTTTGAATTTCAACATTTCTTTTTAATCTAAGATAGTCAGTTAGGATTTGCGGTTTTCCTTTAAGACTCAGCATGCTGGAATAATCATCAGTATTCATTATATTTGAGGCTTGTTTTCTTAAAGAAGCAATCTTTTCTTCTTGAGCTTTTATTTCAGGTTGATTTGGAGTTAAAATTTTCCTAAGAAGATCAAGCTTTACCTCCTCTGAAGCAATCTGTGCTTCAATTTCAACTTCAGTTTTTATAGCAGCCTGAACAGTTAAATCAGGTGCTAATCCATAAATTTCTTGGAAAACTTTTAAAGAATCTTCAGCATCCTTTAGATCCTTTTTCACAATTTCATATCTTGATTCAATATATTCCCTGTTGTTTCGTGCATCCTGAACACTTAATTCAGTATTAATTTTGTTTAGTTCTGATATTAGAAATTCAACAATCTCTTTTGCTTTTGCAGGATCTTTATGAAAAGCTCCAATGGACATTGTACCTGCAGCTTTGTCAATCGATATGGACATAATTTCTTCTCGAAAAGCTTTTATTGCATCATCCATCAACTTATAATCCAATTCGCCCTCAGATTTTAAATTAAATTTAATAATTGTGGCTTCAACACATCTTCTACTAAGTAAAATGTTTTCATATAAAGATAATTCCTTAGAGGAAGAACCACCGGCCAAATCTCCAAATTCACCTAATTCCGGTAACCCACCCAGCAAACCTGATAATCCCGCTGCATCTGAAGAACTTTTGACAGTAGCTTCAGATAAGAAAATAGGTTCCATTACAAAAAATGCTAATATTACACCAAATAATAACGCTACAACCGTACTTATGATTAATCTTCTTTTATACTTAATAAAGACTTTTATAAAATCAGCTAAAGTAAATGATTTTTGTTTTATATCGGTTTTCACTATATATTATATTCTTTTTTTAATCCCTGCTAATTAATATGAATGTAGTTATTACCCCGATCACCACGCCGGCTACCTGGGCTATTACGCTAATAACATCTTTAAATTCTTCTTTGACAATCTTTGGAACATAAATATAATCTCCCGAACCTATCTCAACGTCATCGGGTTTATACCAGCCACGGGAGTTGAACTTTATCACCCTTACATTTCCTTCTTCGGCTGCAAGAGAGAATCCTCCCGCTTTTTCTATATAATATTCGTAATTCTCACCTTCTTTATAAGGTACATAGCCTTCATTGTTTACCTGTCCATAAACATATACTATGTTCTTGTTGTCATTAATGTAAACAATATCTTTATCTTCAAGTATTACATTCTGACTTAAATCATTTTCTTTAAACAAAGCCGGGAAATCTACTATCACCCTGTTCCTCCTGGATTGTATATCCTGCCAGAAATTTGTTTTATCTTCTTCTGAAACGATCAAATCATTTGCCCTTTGATTTACGTAGATCTCGAGCGTATCTTTTGCTTTATATTCCTGATCGTAATCCCTGAATACAATTGATAATGGAAGATAGGCGTCTCTTGTAAATCCACCCGCCATCTCAACTAAATCTTTTAACCGCGTCTCCTTAAAAGATATAGGGTAATAACCGGGACGCTTAACCTCCCCAAGAATAGCTACTGTTCCCTTCTTATAATACTCCGGTTTAAACTTCACGAATATCCTGTCATAATTCTCAATTGCAAAACTTTTATCTTCATCATAGCTTAGATTAATAACTTCAAACCCGCCTTTATCTCTATAGGGCCTGTAAAGAGTAATACTATCCGGTTCGGCATCGGGCTGGAAACCCCGTCCAAGACCAACAGCAGTTTCAAGGTCATCACCTTTTGAATATTCATAAGAACCCGGTAATTGGACTCCACCGGTAATGGTTAAATAGTTCCTATCCATTTGAAGACTTGTCAGCTTTAATACATCCCCTTCTACAAAATACGGATTATATCTATCATCTCCGGTCATGAAGTACTTATAAATATCTACTTTTGATTTTGTGCCGTTTTTATGTATGATTTCCAAATTTCTCAGAGATATTTGAGGGACTAACAGCTCCCGTTCATTTTGCTTTTCATATGTCAATCGGGAAACATTGGTTGTATCAAAGAATAATCTTTTTAAAACCTCTGACGGCCTGGTAACTGAGTTTACTTCATATGAGCTTTGTACCATACCGGTTATCTTAACGATAAATATCCTTGGCATAGTCAAAGTAAAGCTCACATCACTCGAATAATATCTTTTCTTGGTTGCTGCAACAACTCTTCTTTTTGCTTCACGCAATGTAACACCATTTACATCTACTTCTCCAACAGTAGGAATAACAACAACTCCTTCAGGAAGTACGTAGATCGGCACTTGTTGATTTAGATAACCATAGATCCCAAAATTGAACAGATCATTTGGACCAACGATATACTTATCCGGATCGATCGCGCCTTCCAGCGGTGTTAGCTGGCTATGCACATTTGCATCTGTAAAGGAACCAAACAATTCCGGTGCATCAGCATTTATTCTGCTGGATGGTATTTGTCCTCCCTGTTGCTGCATCATCTGCTGTAAAGGGTCATCAGACTGTTGATCACTTTGTTGCCCAAGCTGTGCATTAGCATGACATGCGATAGCAAGTAACAACACGATTAATAAAGCTATCCTTTTCATATTCATTAAAGATTAAAATTTGCTATTGTTTTCTCTAAAACATGCTGAGTATCATCAGTCACATAAGTCTCACAATAAAATCTGAGCAATGGTTCAGTTCCCGAAGCTCTGATAATTACCCAGCCATTGTTAAAAAATAATTTATATCCGTCAAGGTCTTCTACTTTCTCAACTTTCTTCCCGGCTATCTCATCACCGGCTTTTATCTGTGAACAGTTTTCGAGCGTTGTATTTTTTTTTTTTTTTTTTATATGTACATCGATACGTTTATAAAAATATTTGCCAAATTCATCTTCCAATTCCTTCTTAAGCTCTGTTATACTTTTACCTGTCTTGGCGAGCATCTCCATATACATAAGGCCGTTATAGACGCCGTCTCTTTCCGGCAGGTGACCTTTAATTCCAATACCGCCGCTCTCTTCAGCACCTATCATTACATCTTCTTCTATCATATATTTCGAAATATGCTTAAAACCGATAGGCACAACTACCACGTCCAATCCGTACTTTTCACAATACTTCTGGATCAGTTCACTTGTTGAGAAGCTTCTGACTACCTTACCTGTTAATTTCTTTGTCTTATGGAGATACATCAAAAGAAGTGCAAACATCTTTTGTGCATCGAGAAAATCACCCTTTTCATCAATAATTGCGATCCTGTCAGCGTCGCCATCAGTAACAAGTCCGATGTTATATTCACCGCTTTCTTTTATCGTGGTCATAATACCGCCGACATTCTTTTCAATTGGTTCCGGAGCTCCGCCGGGGGTTCCGTTTATGGGGAATGACGGGTTAACAACATTATTGATTTGTTCGATTTTCATAAACTCATTTACTGTATTCTGGCCAGCTCCAAACATTGTATCATATATACCCTGAATACCAGAATTCTCGATACTTTGTATATCTATACCCTTTTTTAAATACTCTATAAAGTAGCCGCGGCCATCAAAGTATTCGACTGTTCCTTCTTGAATGAGTTGTTCAATGTTCTTATCATTGTTCACTTCAATACCGGCCAACTCAGCTTCAATAATTTTAATCTTATCAGGATTCATCGAGCCGCCAAACTCATCTTTTAGTTTGTAACCGTTATACTTGAATGGATTATGTGAAGCTGTGATCATCACACCAAACGGCATTTCTTTATCTCTGCTCACTAATGATACTGTCGGTGTAGTAACAAACGTTTCCGTTAAATAAACTTTTATTCCTTCGTTACCAAACACTTCAGCCGCACAGTGAGCAAACTCTTTTCCCAGAAAACGGGTATCATATCCGACAATAATGCCGTTTGAGATCTTCGGATGGTCTTTAAACACCTTAGCAACAGCTAATGAAACTCTCGAAACGTTTTCAAATGTGTAATTTTCACCGATGACGGCACGCCAGCCGTCTGTCCCGAATTTTACTGGTTCAGGTTTACTCATTAATTGTTATAATTGTTATTTCCTGTTTTCATTTACCCAGTTACGGACATAATCTATTGTCTCGTAAGTTGGTGTTCCGGGAGTAAAAAGATTACCTACTCCCATTTGTTTAAGCTCTTCTATATCCTGATCCGGGATAATTCCACCTCCAAATAGTAAAACATCATCCATACCTTTTTCTTCCATTAATTTCTTAACCTTGGGAAAGATAGTCATATGTGCGCCGCTGAGAATACTGATTCCAATGGCATCTGCATCCTCCTGCAGAGCTGCTTCGACGATTGTTTCCGGTGTCTGCCTCAAACCCGTATATATTACTTCCATACCGGCATCTCTGAAAGCAGCGGCAATAACTTTGGCACCCCTGTCATGTCCGTCTAACCCTACTTTCCCTATAATAACCCTTATTTTACCCTGATCTGTTTGAGTATTTTTCTCTTCAACCATAATTTTATTAAAAACTTAAGAATTCCAAAATTATTGTTATATTAATACTTCTTCAAGTGATTAAATATTCCTTATTTACGCCTCTTTTGGCACTTCCAAAGCCCCTATATCCCTGTGTGAAACACGCTGATATATCAAAACTGCGAAAATACCTACTATAACAGCAAACCAAAGTGTGGCTACTCTGATAATAATTGTTGATGCGACGGATATATTCTTTGGAATATTCAATATTTGCAATAAACCCGTCAATGATGCCTCTGTTACTCCCAATCCACCGGGAAGCATTGCTATTGCTCCGATTAATGTCGAAAAACCGTAAATAAACGTTGCTGTTAGGAGACTAACTTCTATATTTGTCGATGATGAAAAGACATTAAGAACTATGTAAAAACCTATACATTCAAAAAACCATGAGAAAACACTTATAATGAACGCAATGACCAGCGGTTTAAATCTTACTAACCTGTAAATGCTATCATATGCCGTATGGAATTTCTCCGCGTGTTTTGAAAGAATTTTAATTTTTTCCAATAACGATATTAGATAAAGACAAGCCTTCTTCCAGCTAATAAGCAGTGTAAGACCCATAAAAATTACCCCGGTAATAATTATCAGTGTCTGTCCATAATCAAATACATATGCCCCAACTATACACAGAAAAACTATTGAAAGGAAATCTGTTAACCTTTCAGCGACAACGATCGGAGCGGATTTAGAAACAGGAGTTCCGTTTTCTTCCTTGAGCAGGTAAGACTTCAAAACCTCGCCCATTTTACCGGGAGTGACACTCATCACAAACGCGGATAGG
>ERZ869936.2442-NODE-2442-length-10936-cov-3.447753_pt1 | contig 10936 bp, 11 predicted proteins | sample MGYA00520876_ERZ869936 | MGnify/ENA primary metagenome ERZ869936 (study PRJEB32218, sample SAMN09650985) | biofilter metagenome | isolation source: enrty point of leading RO module | place: Saudi Arabia: Thuwal, RO plant located on Red Sea | collected 2016-02-17 ... | reverse complement strand
ATATTTGACTTTTAAACTCAATTTAATACATTTAATTAAAAAAATAAGGTGAGCATTTGCTCACCGTTTCTAAGAGCTTCTACAGCTCCCCTAACTATATGTCCGTATAATTTTCATCTTCTTTCCTGAACAGTTCCAGTACATCTGCCGGGGATTTTGCGTCTTCCAGCTTGTCACGGAATTTATCATTATTCATCATTCGTGATATTCTGCTTAAAAGTTTAATATGTGTATTCAGCAGACTGTCTTTGCCGACCAGTAAAAAAATAAATTTTACCGGTTCTGAATCGATTGAATCAAAATCTATGGGGGTCTTTAAGATTGCAAAAGATGCAGTTACGTCCGATATCTCGTCCGTTTTTCCATGTGGTATCGCAAATCCCTTTCCGACGCCTGTTGATACCAGCTTCTCCCGCTCGAAAACAGATTCCCGTACTTTATCGATATTCAATATCTTACCTGATTTGTTGGCCAGATCAATCATATCGTTAATTGATTCATTCTTGTCTTTCGGATCCATTCCAACGGAAATCAGATCCGTTGTTAGTAATTCACTTATCTTCATTTAATAAATTTAACTCCTTCCTTCAATGAGGTATTAATTTTCTATATAAGATAAAATTTTTCCCTTAAAATCTTTAAGTAATTCTTCTGTTCTTTGTTCACTTTCGGTTTCTACGTTGAGATGAACAAGACCTCGGTATTTATCCGGTGTGAATAATATTGTGTCATTATTATTAATAAATATTTTCACACCGTCAATTAATTCCTGTTTGTATTTAACGTTATCCTCCATAAACTGCCTCATTACAGATCCTTTCTTATCCTTAGGGCACTCAAGATTTTCTTTTACCATGTGAAGTTTTGGTAGTTTTTTATCTAACTCATCTATTGAAATATCACTTTTTGCAATCAATTCAAGAATCTTTGCTACGGAGAACATTCCGTCGGTCGCATATAGGAATTCAGGGAATAAGAATCCGCCCCTTGTTCCTCCTACAAAACTTATTTCAGGGTCCTGGCAGGCCATCATCATCGCGTAGTGTGTATCTTTCACTCTCACAACTTCTACGCTATATTCTTCGGCTATCAGGTCAACTTCCCTGGTTGCCTGCACCGGTACGGCGATTTTTTTAACGCCCGGTGTCACCATCAGGAACATCTTTAGTACCAGCACCAGGAATCTGTCACCATTGAGTATCTTACCTTCACTTGTGGACAGCCATACTTTTTCACCTCCGGCGTCAATTGTGAAACCGAGGTCATAACCGAGTGATTTTACAACGAACGAAAAGTGTGTGAATGACTCTTTGAACTCGTCCGGTGAACGTGTTATCTTATCACGGTCCAGGTGAGCATTAAGTGATACGATTTCACAGTCAAACTCACCGAGTATGCTCGGGAAAATAGTAGATGCTATCCCGAATGAATAATCGATAACTAATTTAAACTTTGCGTTTTTTATTGCCTCGACGTCGAGGGATTCGAGAAAATGCTTCTGGTATTTTTCGTTAGTCCTCTCCTGGAATTTAAAATATCCTACATCATAATAAGGCGCTCTCTTATACTCTTCACTGAAAAACAACCTTTCAATCGCTTTTGTTTTATTGCTGGAGAGGTCCTTGCCGTCACTATCGAAGAATATTATGTCCGTTGTGCTCCTGTCGAAAGGTGATTTCCTTACGAAAACTCCGCCGTCACCTTCGCCGTTTTTAAGTATCTGTCTGAGTATTGGGATTGGTATAACCTGCGTGTCTATTACGTTACAGCCTGCCGACATTATTCCGCTGGAAAGCGACCTCTTTATCATATTCGATACGTAATCGATATCCCTTGCCAGCAGCACTCTTTTGCCTTCACCAAGAAATGCCCCGTAAACCGTACCGAGCTTCGCGGCGAATTCAGGGCTTACCTGTACGTTAGATAACCCGGTTATCCTGGAATCAGTAAATAATTCAGTGAAAAATTTATCTTCGTATATAAGACTTCGTTCTACTTTTTGTCCATCCTCGATTTCTTTCCTGTCCCATATCTTTACACTCGAACTGATGAACGCGTTATTACCGACCTTGCAATCGTCACCCATGAATACGTAATCGTTTATTCGTGTTCCCGTACCTATAAAACAGCCTTTTCCAATAACGTCATAAATCAGGCGGCAGTTATTACCTATATTAACTCCCTCCCAGATAACGGAATTTTGTATCTCGGAGTTAGCTCCTACAGTAACATTGTCTCCTATAATACTGTGCTTGATGATCGCATCCGGACTTACATTAGCGGTCTTGCTGATACAGTTGCCGTTCTCATCAGTTTCCTGTATGTAGTTAAGCTCCTTATTCAGCACGTCCATATTCGATGCGATGTACTCTTCGAGGTTTCCTACATCGCGCCAGTACCCCTCGGTTTTACAACCGTAAATAGGAATCCCGCTGTTTAGCAGCTTTGGAAATAAGTCTTTTGAAAAATCGTAATTTTCTCTCTCAGGTATGTAGTCGAAGATCTCCTTATTAAAAAAATAGATGCCTGTATTGATAGTGTCGGAAAATACTTCCGATGATGTCGGCTTTTCCAGAAACCGTGCTATCCGGCCGTCTTCCTATGTTAATACTATTCCGAAGTGCAGCGGGTCTTTTGAACTGTATAATGCCATAGTGGCAATAGTATTCTTCTCATTGTGAAAGTCTGCTATCGAAGTGAGGTCGAAATCCGTCAACACGTCTCCGCTTATTACCACGAACTTATCTTTGATGTGCTCTTCGGCAAGCTTTACCGCGCCGGCTGTACCATAATCCTGGTCAGGTATTACATAGCGTATGTTTACCCCGAACTTGCTGCCGTCACCAAAGAATTCTTTGATGATATCCGGCATATAGTAAAGCATTATTGTGTAATCGGTGATGTTGTGATTTTTGAGCAGGGTAGTAATGTGTTCAATAATTGGCTTGTTGACGATCGGAACCATCGGTTTCGGAATGTTATTGGTCAGGGGTCTCAATCTCGTTCCAAAACCCCCTGCCATTATTACTGCCTGCATGTCTGTATCAGTTCTCTGTTATTTGCTGAAATCCACTTCGGGAGCTTCGTCGCTTCCCTCTTTCGATTTGAAATACTGTTTCTCGCCAAAACCAAACAGCTTTGCCGTTATTAAAGTCGGGAATGATCTTATCTCCGCGTTATATGCCTGAACCGCTTCGTTGTATCTTCGCCTCTCTACTGCTATTCTATTCTCAGTTCCTTCCAGCTGTGTCTGCAGCGCGAGAAAGTTTTCATTTGCTTTCAGATTCGGATAATTTTCAACTACAACGAGGAGCCTGGACAAGGCACCCGACAATTCATCCTGTGCGTTCTGGAATTGCTGCATCTTTTGAGGGTCGTTCAGGTCTTCAGCTGTCAGTTGTATTTGTCCTACCCTGCTTCTCGCATCTGTTACCTCGGTAAGCACCTCTTTCTCAAAATCCGCGTAACCTTTTACCGTATTTACAAGATTTGGAATAAGGTCAGCCCTTCTCTGGTATTGGTTCTCGACCTGTGACCAGGCGCTGTTTACCTGTTCTTCCATTGTAACTAGTGTATTATAACCGCAACCGGATAAGAATAATGTGATTATAAATAAAATTGGAATAAACAGAAAGTAGCGAATGTCTTTTATCATAGAGTACTTTTATTAACAAAAATACTATTAAGTGCCTTAAAATACAATCCGTAAGGAATGGATATAAACTATTCAACAATAATAAACATGTTAAAAACAAAACATTAAGTTACTTTGCTAAATTTATTTAATTACCCGGCAATTCAGGTACATTTTTGGCATAATTTTGGTATATTATTCCCCCGATGGAGATATATACCCATACATATGATGAGCATGACAGTTATAATCATGAGCTGGCAACTGAGCTCTATAACCTTTCCTGGAATCTGCTGGATAAGAAAGCCAGAACAGAGGAAGAGGATGATCTGATGCTGAATACCGCTCATGCAGCGATTTATCACTGGAAAGCCCTGAAATCAAACGGAAACCTTGCTGCAGGATATCTCCTTTTATCTCGTATTTACAATGAATTAAAATGCTGTGACCTCTCCCTGGATTACGCGGAGAAATGCCTTGATATCTGCGAACAAAATGACATCCCGAAAAGTGAGTTCGATATAAAATGGGCTTATGGTGCTGTTGCCTCAGCTCACCAATCCCGAGCTGAATTTTACAAGCGCAAATACGACAAGTAGCCTACTGGTAGTTAAACTCTATTTTATCCCCTTCAGATAATCCGTATTTATCGGCAAAACCCGCAACTGTTTCCACTACATACATCGCCGGTTTCACAGATGGGAGATCTGTCTCCGAAAACGGGGTAGTATTCTTATGAATCTTAACGATCTCTTTGTTTTTATTTACGAACATAATGTCGAGCGGAATATATGTATTTTTCATCCAGAATCCCTGCAGCTCCTCGTTTGGGAATATAAACAGCATCCCCTTTGCTTCATCCATCGATCTTCTGTACATCAAACCCTGCTGGCGCTCCGGTCCGTTGTCGGCGATCTCTATCTCGATGTCTTTCACTTTCTCGCCGGACTTTTTAAGGAATGTCAAATCGCCCTCCTTTTTAAATTGAGGTTCAGGTACTTTGTCGGTCTCCCGTTGGATTACTGGCGGAGGAACCGGCTCGTCTTTCTTTATAACGAATTCATATACAAAGTATCCTAATAAAACAGCAACTACAATTATAAGGATATTCCTTGGTAAGTTTGAGCTCTCTTTCTTTGCGGGAGCTTTCCTGGTCTGCTTTGACATATTTTGTGTTACTTGTTTACTTTGTTAAGGAAGTTGCTAACGCCCTTCTTGCATTCCTCTGTCATTCGTGTTATCGCGTTTAGGTCGACCGCGTATTCCAGCGCCGACTCAAAGCTCATATTTGACACGTTGCTGAACATTTCCTTTGTTAATTTTAATGAACTTAACGGTAATTTGTTCAGTCCGTCGCAAATTTTGGTTGTGAAGCTGTCGAGCTCACCGCTGTCCGTAACGTAATTCGCGAAACCAATCCTGTGCGCCTCTTCACCCGTGATGAATTTCGACGTCAAAAGAAGGTCCTTCGCGTGTGACTCTGTTACCCGCTTTAGCAGAAATATCATCACTATCGCGGGAATGAACCCGATCTTAACCTCTGTGTATCCGAACTGCGCGTCGCGGGATGATACGATTATATCACAAGCTGAAGCTATACCGCAGCCGCCGGCAAGCGCATATCCCTCGACCATAGCTATGGTGGGTTTCCTGCAGTTGAAGATCGCCATCAGGAGGTTCTTGAATTTCTGTGAGTCCTCCTTGTTCTGGATAATATCATACTCGGATATCTTTTGCAGGTAATCCAGGAATAACCCCGAACAGAAATTCCCGCCGGCACCCGTGAGTACGACCGATTTGGTATCGCTGTCAGCGGAAAATTTATTCATAGCATCGGTTAATTCCTCTATCATAAGCTCATCAAGCGAATTCCGCTTCTCCGGTCTGTTGAGGATTATCTTCTTTGTGTTATCGTGCTCTTCTACTAAAATTCTTTGATAGCTCATTATGCTTTTGGTATAAAATTAATTATTGTTTCGTTATTTGAACTGATAAGAGTGCTTTCTATCATAAAATGCTCACGCAGATTCTCCGTGTTAATCACGTCTCTTGTTTTCCCGGTGAAAACCAGCTGTCCATTATTAAGCAGCATTGTCTTGTGTGTGTACTTCAAAGCCAGGTTAAGGTCGTGCATCACGACGATTATCGTCAGACCTCTTTCCGCGTTCAGCTTTTGAAGTATGTGGAATATCTCGTGCTGGTAATTCACGTCCAGGTATGTAAGCGGCTCATCGATTATCAAAACCTTGTTGGAGATATCTTCCGTGAGATTCAGCTGTACCAGCGCGAGTGTTATCAGTACCTTTTGCTTCTCCCCGCCGGAAAGCTCCGTTATCTCCCTGTCTTTATATTCAAGTATCCCGGCTGTTTCCATGCTCTCCATTACTACCTTTTCATCATCACTGCTGTATCTGAATTCGGAAAAGTTCTTATACGAGTATCTTCCCAATAGTAGAAAATCCATCACGGTCATCCTGTCTGTCAGCATTATTCCCGTCTGGGGCAGGTAGCACAGGTCTCGGGATAGCTCCTTCCTATCGAAATCATAAATGTTCCGGCCGTTAAGTAAGACCTTTCCCGCGGTCGGAATTTGTATTCCCGATAGCAGTTTTACAAGAGTGGATTTACCGGAACCGTTCCGCCCGATAACAGAAATAAAATCACCTTTGAAAACATTCAGCGATATATTCTCCAGCGTGAATTTGCTCCCCGGGTATGAATAACCTAGCCCCTCTGTCAGAATCAGCTTCTCCATCAATAGAATATCTCCGAAGCAGTTTCGCAAAGTACGGGTTTTATTCCGTCGGTTTCTTTTAATACCACTTTCTTTATCTCGTTCTCGTTTGCATTACCGGCTTCTGTTTTTACCCTTATGTAGTTGGTTGTTAGCCCCTCGCGGTAACCATCTTTCTCTGACTCAAAAAGCACTTCCTGTTCCGAATCTATAAACCGTGAATAAAAATCGAAACGCTTTTTATCGGATAACCTTCGTAATATGTGGCTTCGCTCCTTGCGTACCTCTACCGGAACTACACCGGTCATAACTGCCGCGTCAGTATCACGCCTCTCTGAATAGCTGAATACGTGAAGATAGCTTATCGGCAGGGAATCCAGAAAATCATACGTATTCCGGAAACGCTCGTCTGTCTCGCCGGGGAATCCCACGATCACATCGACTCCTATTCCAACACCCGGTATCTCGTCCGTTAACCGCTGTACCAGGTCGCGGTAATAATCGTTTTTGTATCTTCTGCGCATAGCTTTAAGTGTCTCCGCGTCGCCGCTCTGCAGCGGGATATGGAAATGGTTGCAGAATTTATCCGATGACTTGGCGAAGTCGATTATGTTCTGGTTAACGAGGTTTGGTTCGATAGAGCTGATGCGGATCCTATTAAGGTCCAGCTTGTCGAGCTCGTATAAAACATCCACCAGGCGGTACAGACGTCCGTTCTGGTATTTGTAATCACCGGTATTCACACCCGTCAGTACGATCTCTTTATATCCGGCATCGATAACTTTCTTTGCGTTGTCTATTACTTCGTTTATCGGCTGGCTGCGTGATTTACCGCGGGCAAGAGGGATTGTGCAGAATGAACATTTGTAATTGCAACCGTCCTGTATTTTAAGAAAGGCGCGTGTGCGTGAGTCCGTATCCGCCGAAAAAGCAAAATGAAAATCGCTTGCTTCCTCAATAGGGGAGCGGTAAATGCACGACGGCTCACCCTTTTCGAAGTTATCCACGTAATCGAACAGCTTGAACTTCTCCTTCGCGCCGAGCACCACGTCCACTCCCTCGATTGAAGCGATCTCGCCGGGCTGGAGCTGAGCGTAACAGCCGGTTACTATCACATAGGTTTCCGGGTTATTACGGAGAATACTGCGGACGATCTGCCGGCATTCCTTGTCGGCGTTATTCGTGACCGAGCACGTATTAAGGACGAAAATATCGGAATTATCACCGTATTCGCGCAATTCGAACCCGCGGGTCTCGAACTCCTTCGCCAGCGTCGAGGTCTCGCTGTAGTTCAGCTTGCATCCTAATGTATGTAATGACACACTTTTAGCCATAGGGAAGAAATTACAAAAAATGTACAGGAATTTTAAGGGCTAAATTAGAGTGGTCTAACCGCTGAGAACACGGAGGGCGCAGAGTTTTATTGGCAGATTGTGTTAACATATATTTAAAAATTATTTTGTTTTACCCCAAAATCCGGGAGTGTTTTTACAGGAGTTTCCGGGGTAGTAGAGTTTTTGAAAAATTTTTAATTTTTTCAGCCACGAATTATCACGAATGTTCCCTAATTAAAGTAAATTGAATTTGATTGTTTCATGGTAGTATGGATTAATTAACTTCACAAAGATAGCGGATGAGTGAGTGAGAAAAAATGGAAATCGGGTCATATGCGTATGTATCCCCTATTGTGGAATAAAGAATTAAAATGCAATAGTTTAAAAATGACGGATATTTAAATTGAAAGTATTTTGTCTTCCTATTACATTAATATAAATGTAAATACTGCCATGATAAGATGAAAATCTTTATTATAATATTATTCTTTATAACTATTCCATCGCAAACATTATATAGCCAACAAGGTTGGATTTCTAAAAATATTGGTGACGGAAATTTTGTTTCAATAAATTTTATTAATACCTCTACGGGTTTCGCCTTCCGAAGCAATAAATGGCTAATGAAAACAACAAATAGTGGAGAGAATTGGAATGGTACGTTTTTAAATATGGTACCTATTTTAATTGAAACAGGAATGTTTTATAATAATGATGTTGGAATATTTCTTGGCACTTATGTTTTTATAACAACAAATGGAGGAGTTACCTGGCATCAGTCGGTTCCTCCATCAATGTCAAGTTTATGGTTGAAAAAGGTAATAATGATTAATGAAACTACAGGGTATGCTTGTGGAACAGATTATGATTTGGATTTACCTGTTGATGGGATCATTTCAAGAACAACAAATGCAGGAATTAATTGGGTAAGTTCATACCCCGGGGGTTTTGACTATTTTGATGTGATATTCATTAATTATACAACAGGATATTCGTGTTGGTTGGAATTAGTTAAAACAAATATTGTAGGTGTTACTTGGAATTATGTTTCCTCTCCATTTAGATCTATGAATGAAATATCTCAAATATTCAATGATACATTTTATGTTGCATGTGACGAAGGATATGTTGTCAAAACCACAAATAGCGGTAACAGTTGGATCTCACAATACACGGGTGTTAATGTAAATTTTAATGATGTTTTTTTTACAAATAATAGGATAGGGTATGTTGTTGGAGATAGTGGTTATGTATTTAGAACAACAGATGGTGGAAATTATTGGACTCAACAAAGTACGAACACATTTAGAGATCTCAACGAAGTATGGTTCATTAACAATGATACAGGTTTTATCGCCGGGGATAGCGGAACCTTTTTAGTAACATATAACGGTGGTGTAACTTCATTGTCACAGAATAATCAATCAATACCAGAACATTTCATTTTGCATCAAAACCACCCTAACCCTTTCAACCCCTCTACAAAAATACAATTTGCTATCCCAAAATCCACATTCGTTCAGTTAACCGTTTATGACATACTTGGCAGGGAAGCAGCGAAACTGGTGAATGAAAATCTCAGTGCAGGAAGCTATGAGTATGAGTTCGATGGTTCGGGATTGAATTCAGGAGTGTACTTTTATAAGCTTGAAGCAGGAGAGTATACAGAAACCAATAGAATGGTGTTGCTGAAGTGAGATTATATTTTAACAATAGTTATTTAATAAAATAAATCAATGTAATCTTGATAAGCAAATATTTTATAACGTTTTCTGCCTGAAACCTCCTTAAGAATACCTAACTCGCTAAATTTCCGCACCAAAGAAATTGCATTTGGATTTTTAATGTTTGCAATCTTTTCAACTTTCCCGTAAGTAACGAAAGGAGATGAATAAAGATGGTTCAATAAGCTAATACCTTTTTCATTTCTGCGTCCTGATTGAATTAATTTATTTTTATTATCTTCGCTAAGTGTAATAATTTTTCTGATCGTATTAACAGCACTATCCGAAATTTCTACTATGCCTTTTAAGAAAAACTTTAGCCATCCTTCTATATCGTCGTGTGTCCTGGTTGCATTTAATCTCTTATAGTACTCATTCCTATTTTTTTTAAAATATTCTGAAAGATAGAGCAAGGGTTTATTCAATATTCCTCTTGAACATAAATAAAAAGTTATAAGTAATCTGCCGAGCCTGCCATTTCCATCCAAAAATGGATGTAATGTCTCAAATTGTGAATGTATTAATGCGGTCTTTATCAAAATTGGTAAAGGTGAATGCTTATGAATGAATTTTTCTAATTGGTTTAATCCTAAATTCATTTCATGGGCCGGTGGGGGAATATATGATGCTGAATTAATAGAATACCCACCAACCCAATTTTGCGACTTTCTAAATTCACCCGGGCTTTTACTATCCCCTCTAACTCCTTTTAATAGTTTGTCATGTATTTCCTTAATCAAAGGTAATGATAATGGAAAGTTTTCTAATCTTTCCAAACCATAATTTAAAGCTGATACATAGTTTACGATTTCATCAACATCATTATGAACCTCTGAATCTTCAATTTTAGATTCAACTTTTAGCAGATCTGAGAAAGTAGCCTGGGTTCCTTCTATTTGAGATGATAGAGTGGCTTCTTTCCTAATATACATAATAATAAAGAAGTTTACATTTGGCAGAGTTTCGGCAATCCCATCCAGTCTTCCAAGCGAAATATCTGCCTTAGATAAAAGATCATAAATAGAGTCATCAAGTTTTAAATTAAAGGGAAGATCATTTGGGATAAATGCTTTGTATTTAACATCACCTGATAATTGGGTAACAAATTTACCGGTTCGCATTCTTAGTAAATATTTTAGATTAGATAAATCGTAGTTTGGAATGTTGTTAACTACGCTTAATGTAGTGAAGCACATTCTTAGCTACGATTAACAAGATAAAACGTAGTTAAGATAGTTTCAAGTTAAAATTCACAATAACTTTAACTATTGTTAATTTAATATAATAGTTGTAAAATTGATGGAATTGCCTCTACTGTCCGGCTTCCCGCTCTCTTTTCCTCTTTTTGAAGTCCATTATGTAAAACACCAGCGCGACAAGTGCTACTACAGCCATTATCAGCACGAGTGTATTATTCCTCATAAAGGCAGTGACGAAAAATGCCACCATCGACAGCGCGGTAAGTCCGATGCCTATGTGAGCGGCTACGGAATTTTCTTTTTTGGTGGGG
>ERZ869936.2441-NODE-2441-length-10940-cov-6.762977_pt1 | contig 10940 bp, 26 predicted proteins | sample MGYA00520876_ERZ869936 | MGnify/ENA primary metagenome ERZ869936 (study PRJEB32218, sample SAMN09650985) | biofilter metagenome | isolation source: enrty point of leading RO module | place: Saudi Arabia: Thuwal, RO plant located on Red Sea | collected 2016-02-17 ... | reverse complement strand
TAGATTTTAAAAATAGTTAGGAGGTCCTATGCCATTAGGAGCAGCAAGATTTGGATTTTCTTCTGGTGTAAGTGAAGTAGATATACAATCCTTAGTAATTGCAGGTGGTGGTGGAGGTGGTGGTCCCCAAGGTAGTGCTTCAGGTACTGGTGGTGGAGGTGCAGGAGGTTATCGTAACTCCTATGCTTCAGAAACATCAGGTGGTAATTCATCTACAGAAAGTGTATTAGCTGTTGAAAAAGGTACTTCAGTAACAGTAACAGTTGGTGCAGGTGGTAGTGCAAATAATGATGGTAATGATAGTGTTTTTTCATCAGTAACTTCTATAAAAGGAGGAAAAGGTGGAGTAGGATTTGCTCTTACTGGAACTTATGGTTCAGGTGGTGGTGCAGGTTCTTATACAGGTACAACTTCTACAGGTGGTTCTGGAACTGCAGGTCAAGGAAATGATGGTGGAACTGGTAGAGGAGGTAATAATAACAATATTAGAGCAGGTGGTGGAGGTGGTGGTGCTGGTGGTGCAGGTGGCAATGCAGGTAATTCTAGTCCAGGTTCTGGTGGAGGTGGTTTAGCATCATCTATTACAGGTTCATCTGTTACAAGAGCAGGTGGTGGTGGAGGTGCAGGACCTGCTACAGGTAGCTATAGAAGTGGTGGTTCTGGTGGTGGAGGTTCATCAGCAAACAATGGTGGCACAGGTGGTAATGGAACAGTTAATACTGGTAGTGGTGGTGGTTCTGCAACTGGTAGTGGTGGAAATCCAGGTTCAGGAGGTTCAGGAATAGTTATACTTCGTTTTGCAAACACAGCAACAATTACAGTAGGTGCAGGACTTACCTCATCAAGTGCTACAGATGGTTCAGACACAGTGGTAACTTTTACTGCTGGTACAGGGAATGTTAGCTGGTCTTAGTCAATAAAAAATCCTATGATACAATCGTATTATGGATTATTTAATTGGATTTTTATTGGGATATTTTTGTAAAAACTTTTTTGTTTGGTTAGATAAATTCGCTATTCCTAAAATTCCAGATAAGTATAAAGAAGAAGATTGGGATTGGATTAGGTGAAATAAATATGAACGGAAGTGTAAAAATAAATATGAATCAAATACTACAAGGTGGATTGGCTGCCTTAGTAGCTTGGTTATTTAGAACAGTAAATGATTTGCAGCAAGAAGTTGCAACATTAAAGGCTCTTATATCTGGTTATCAAAGTGCATTATCAGATAACAATGACCAGCTTTTAATCATTGAAGAAGTAATTAGAGAGATATTATTTAAGGTAGGTGGCTAATGGGTGGCACTTGTTGTGGACAAGGTTGTTGTTCTGGAGGCAACTAATTGCTTGAAAAAATTAGAAAAAATATTGCTCTTGTCATCGGTGGTTTTACTATTGTGGGTGGTGTTGTTGGTGGTATTAATACAGTTGGCAGACTTGTTGATACCTTATCTGGTATTGATGATAGAGTTTCTCAACTAGAAGAACTTGTAGCAGACAATGAAATCAATAATCAAATATCAATACTGTATGAAAAGATATATCAATTAGAACAAGTTGCATACAATGCAGAATATTTAGAAGAACGAGTAGCTTATCTTGATGCTAACTATCAGAACTTGGACCAAAAGGTAAGAGATTTAGAGTGGGCATTTGAAGATTACAAGAACAGAGAATCAAACTTTAATGATAGCCAGGCATACGAAGTACAAAAATGGGAATGGCAAGATATGCTAAAACAATTAGAGAGATTAAAAACACAAGTAGAAAACGTCAATCAGAAGTGGTATCAAATAGATGATTTAAATAACCAGATTTCTGATTTATGGAACTATACTCATAGTCATTAGTGAGTTATATAAAAAGATTATATGAGGAAAAAAAACAAAAAAATTGTACATCCAAAAAAATCAATGGTACTTGGGTGACAATTTGTAATTGTAAGTACGGTATCTATTCACATGGAGGTTAAATGAAATTACAAGTAGTAAGAACACAGTTCGGTAAAGATGCAACAAATGGAATGTTATTCATAGATGGAATGTTTGAATGCTTTACATTAGAGGACCAAATTCAAGCAGTGAAAATCCACTCTGAAACAGCGATACCATTAGGTTCATATAATGTAGTGCTAAGAGCTGAAGGAGGTTTCAATAAACGTTACCTATCTTCTTACGGTAGTACCTTCCATAAAGGGATGCTGTGGATTCAAGATGTACCAGGATTTGAGTGGATTCTTATACACAAAGGTAACACTGATGAACATACAGCAGGATGTTTATTAGTAGGTGAAACACAACAAGACTTAGATAAAGGTAAGGATGGTTTTGTTGGTGGTTCGGGTGACGCATACAAAAAAATGTACCCAAAAGTAAGAAATGCTTTACAAAATGGTGACAAAGTAACAATAGAATACATGGATATACAACTAGAACCAAAAGAAAAATCACAAGAATCAAATGATATGTATGAAAAGCTGCAAGAGATAAGTGGAGAAATCAAAGTTTTAAATGCTAAACTTGATGGTAAGAACATAATATAGTGTTTGATAGAAAGAAACGAGCAAGAAACCAAGATGGTACATTCAAGAAGGATGTATGGTGGACACCTTGGTCCGATTCATGGGAGTATAAAATGAGTGATGACTTAAAAAATATGTTAAATAAAACACTCTGGACTTTTATTGAGGCAGCCATTGGTGCCTTAGTTGTAAGTCCATTAATTGGTGTTGACATAAATGCTTTACAAGCAGCTGCAATTGCAGGTGGTGGAGCAGCATTAGTCGTAGTCAAAGAGTACGCAAAGAAACAAATATCAAAATAAATTGTCAAACAAAATACCAGACGAGTGGGGTAATAATTTCTACAAGTCTGGATGGCAACCAGGGCTAGAATTAAACGAGGCTACGGGCCTCGGAGAAATTACACACGTTGGAACGGACCCAAACTACCGTAATAAGTTTGATGATATTCTTCGTGGCTGGGGTTTTGACCCTAAGTATTATGAGATTGTAGATACAGTAAAAGCATCCTCCTGGAATACACAACTAAAAGGAGGAACTGTTGAAACATTCTATGCCTTTAAAGGTGTTGTTAAAAAGAAAAGACCTGGGCAAGATAAATACTTCCAGGCATTATTCAAACAAGCTAGTCGTAAGCCACCTCTTAAATTAAAAACACATGGTGGAGATACAGCATTCTTGTGGTTCATGGCTGATTGGCAGCTTGGTAAAAAAGATTTTGGTGTTGAGAACACTATCAAGAGATATGACCTGGCATTGCAAGATGGTGTAAACAGAATCAAAGAGCTGCGCAAGTCTGGTGTACAGATAGATGAAATATACATGATAGGATTAGGGGACCTCACAGAAGGCTGCAGTCCTAGCTACTACGATTCCTTACCACACAATATAGAGTTGTCATTGATTGAGCAATATGCACTTGCTAGGTCCATGATGATGAAAACAGTAGAAACATTTTTACCACATGCAGATAAATTAGTTCTGGCTGGATGTCCAGGTAATCATGGAGAAGTTTCTCGTACAAGTAAAGGCCAGGTATCTACAAGCAGACTAGATAATTCAGATACAATGCACATTCAAATATGTGAAGAGATAATGAAAGCTAATCCAGAGAGATATAAAAAAGTCAAGGTCATAGTTCCAGATGGATTTCATCAAGTAATGAAAATTAAATCTATTAGCTGTGCTTGGCTCCATGGCCACATGAGTGCTGGCTCGGGCAATGCAGAGGCAAAGATTGAGAATTGGTGGAAGGGTCAGATGTATGGAAAACTAGATACTAAAGATGTTTCAATACTTATCTCTGGTCATTATCATCACTTCCGTGCAAAACAACAGGGAGATAGAACTTGGTTTCAAAGTCCTAGTTTAGATAAGAGTATAGATTTTACAGAGAGAACTGGTAACTGGTCCCATCCTGGTGTACTTACCTTTACAGTAAATAAAAAAGGATGGGATAACTTAAAGATTCTTTAAGATGTTATATGTTTTTCCAACATAAATTACAAACACTATGGTCATCATCTTGCTCTGTAATTTCTTTGTTACAAAACATACAATTACCAGAAAAAGGTTTTGCTACTACTTTTGAATTTGCAATTTGTACATCCCAAAAATCGTTTAAAGGTTTACTTAACTTACTCATTCTTCTTCTGTTTTAGATTCTTTATTTTCTAAGAACATTGGATTGATTGGTAGAACAGCTTTTAACTCTTGTCTGCCTTTGTTCTGACCAGCATTATGTGTAATTATCACAGACTGAAACAGACCTCTGTTCTCTAATTCAGCTAGCAGTGTTACAACGTCTGCATCTTTGACTGATAAATCACTCATTAGAACGGTGCCTCCTTAAATTCTTTAAGAGAGTACATAGCTACATTACCTTTGTGTCCATGATTCCAGTATGGATGTTCTTTACAGTATGCAGATTCAATACGATGGCCCATGTTTTTTAAGTCATGTATTCTTTGTGCATAATCTTTTATGAACAACTGTAAAAAATGTGTGCCACAAACATAATCAAATCTACGTTCTCTTAATTTTTCTAATACTCTATGGTTATCGGTACCTTCCTTTGGTTCCTTAGCCTCTGTGAATAACATACCTTGCACCATTACTTGCTGCCGTCCTTTAATACCCAAGGTGAATCTTCTCTATTTATCCACTCAAAAATATTACCTTTATTTATTGTGCCGTCATTTAATGCCTTCTTTGCTTTTTCGTAAAGGTCAATATCAATGTCAGCTGTTCTTTTCATAGCCTCATTAAATGGTTTTAATTGTGCCTCGCTAGGTGGGTCTTGTTCCCAAGCTCCCGATGGTGGTCTTTCTCCCACTTGTTCCTCCTTTATTTCTACGTCATCAAGATTTTCTCTGACAACATCCATGTACTCTGGTTCGCCTTCTCGTTTGGCAAACTCTTCTTGATTCTTTTTAAGAAACTGTGATGCGATTTCAATAAATTGTTTTTTATGGTCCTCGTCATAGTCCTTAACTTTATCTGGTACTCCCTTTTTAATTTGCATACTATTCAAAGCAAACTTCCAAACTTTGTTGGCAAGTGTCTTATCTTTATTACACAAATCTAAAATAATGTTTTCCAAATCATTGTCATCATTAGAAGGGGATGTCCCAGTCTTTGGGTCCTGTAACTTTTTTACAGGTGTAGAACTGCCCTCCGAATAATGTTCTTCTTCCGTTATATCTCCAGTCCATAACTCTAGTCCTAGACCTATTCGCATGCAGCATCTCTTTATTCCGTCTGAAACTGCTAGCTTTAGAATTTCTGATTCAGTTATGTTCCTGGCAATTTGATGTACATCAACGTCACCAACTTCAACGATAGTTTGGTCTGCATCTTTAAAATACAGTGTGCATCTTGCACCAACAATTGCGTTATCTTTATCCCTTATGATGTCATAAGAAAAATCATATCCACCAGGTATAACATCAACTAAACGTTGTGTATATAAATGATGTGGAACATACTTACCAAACTTACCTTTAGAAGCAGGCCTTACTACTTCCTTTGGGAAGTTTGCAGTTAATTTTTTTCTAACTTCCTTGTTCATATTTACCTTCCTGTACTTGTTTTACAATTGTATATACATGTTTACGTGATATGTCTGCAGCTGCAGCAATCTCTTGTATTCTCATCTTTGTATTGCTACGAGAATTAAACAGCTTTACAATCATAAGATTTCTTGCTTTGATTTTATTCTTGATTTGTTTTGCATTAGATTTTAGTTCTTCTAATAACAAATCTTCATAGCTCGCTATTTGCTTTGCCATCGTCCTCTTCCTCTCTTTTTTATTTCTATTACTATATCCTCAACTGAATCTGTGAGTGCATGATGTATTCCTAAATCATTTAATAAGTTATTTAGAGTGTCGTCATCCAATGGAACAGACATCTGTTGATTCCTTCCGTTTTTTATTTACAAATATATGGGTTGATTTGTTGGTACGTTTACTGTCGGCTGCCCAAACAAGGTGCAAAGATGATTAACACAAACGTGCCTGGCATCTATCACCATGGTATGTTGGCCACACATCATACAAATGCTTGACAAACGTTACCTCCTTATACAATTGTTAGTAACTATTGTACACTACTTGTCCATATTTTTCATCTTTTTTTTGGCAAAACGATAGCCCTTCCACGTGAGGAACTGATAGTAGGCCACTACTAAAGTGAACCCTACACCAACTGCTAACATGGTTAACAATATAAAGCCCTGCACACTACACATAACTACACCTCCTCTCTATCTGTTACTGTAACTCTTCTGACAGTGGTCCTACCTTCTTCAAAGGCTTTGATATGTATTTGTGCCTCTGCATAGGTGTAACCCTGGCTCAAACAGAACCAAAGCTGCTGGATTATTTCTTTATCTGTCATACTTACCATCTTTTCCGAATTGTGTTACTAATTGTTTAGCAAGTTCTTCTGTTATTTTTTCTACTGCCTTTACGCTAATATATTCTATTTCATGTTTAGTTAAATTTACATCTATTGGCAGTTCTTCAACTATAACGCTATTAGTTATTGCTATTAGATTATCCTTGTTAATCATTCTTTACCTTCCTTTTTTTTACCTTTGTTTATTAGTCTTTGATGCCTAGCATATACTCTCTTGAATCTTTTTTTGGTTTGGTACTCTCCAATGATTCTTCCAGCAAGATATGCAACAACAACTGCTATCAGCTCAATCATTAGTGACCCCATCCAGCTGCTGTTTCGTGCATTGGTTTACCACTCCAAGGCACAGCATGACTAAAGCTGCTTGTTCTTATATAACCGTCTTGTGGTACCTTGGTAATTTCCTTTGAACAATGTATTGATTCTCTTGGAACTACCAGCAATGAACTGTTAAGGTCAGTAATTGTTTCACTAGCAATCTTAACTATTTTGATAGATGCTTTTAGTTTTTTTGTGACTTTGTAAAAGTCAACGTTTGTTTGGTCATAACCCCAGCTATCAACAAAGATATCTCCAACTTGTATTGAATCAAAGAACTCTTGCTTTTCTTTTTTCTTTTGTTCTTTGCGCTCTATCTTTAGTCTTGCAATATCTTCTAGCTTGCAGAAGTAATCCGAAATGTATTTATCCATTTGTTTCTTATCTCGGAATCTGAAGTACCAATCGTATTTACTTCTCTTACCACTCCAGGCAACAGCGATTAGCCTATCTTCGTTCTTCAATACTAAGACTTCATCATCTGGAATCTTAGTAAGTGTTTGTTCAGCTTTTGTGAACTCTGGGTTATCTATGTGTTCTTGTTTCCAAGAATCATAGAACTCTTTGTTACTCATGGTTCTCCTTCCTATATTCATCATGAATACTTTTTACATTTTTCTCATAACAATACTTATGATATGGACGACCAAGCGAGAAAGTGTTTACTTCTCCGTATGAGAAACTTAGACCATCTCCACAATTATCACATCTCATTGTTCTCCTTCCTTCTCTTTTATTATACATACTCTGTGTAATAAGGTAACACTTTTATAAACTTTTTTATGCAAGGCCCGAACCTCCATTTCTGTATTCATTGCTGCCGTGAGAACCAGAACATTCTTCATGTGGCTGTTCGTAAATTAAGTAATGTAAATCAAGTGCTGTTAGTGGTTCTTCATTTGAAGGGAATGAAATGTTTTCTATCTCTGCTCTTGCCTCGTGCAGTGCTGGCATTCCAATCTCTCTGCAATCTTGTGATACATACATGAATGGTGGATTCAGAACTCCGTTTGCATCTATATCAAATCTGCTGTATGAATCTCTGTGCAATCCCATTATGATGCAGCCTCGTGCATTTTTTCTAGCTCTATCCAATGTGGCTCAAAGTTTGGCCAGTAATAATTTCTTATGTAATCTGCATGGTTCTCAAATCCTGGGAATCTTTTTTGAAACTCCTCTTCAGATAACATCCATTGTTCTTTTGCTAATTCAAAAGGCTCGTGTACCTGGTCTTTGAAGGTCCACTCGTTAAGTTCCTTGATTGTATATTCTTTGTAAACATACTTACCTTCTGTGACAACATGAGTTTTCTTTACGTACTCATCAAAGTCCATCCCGTCAACAACACCATCAACAGAACCATCAATATATTTTGCGCTGATGCTGTCATCAAAGACTTTGTTTGTCTTTGTGTTTTTTAGAAAAGCATGGCCACCATAATGAAGACCACCTTTGAAAATATCTCTAAGCGCATGGACCACGACCCAATCTTTTTCTTCTGGGAACTTGTCATGGATTGCATTCCAAGCTGCTGGATAACAGTTACCTGCACCCATTATATTTTTCCTTCCGTTGGTTGTATTTTTTCCATTTTGTAAATCACACCTTCCCATGATTCTGCTGTCTTGTAAGCATCTTCATAAGTTGTTGGTGCTGTAACTTTTATCTCTCCAGAATTATTCCAGAAAACAACTCTGTATAAATGGTCATTAAATGTTTTCTCACCCATTTGTTTTGCCATCATTCTTTACCTTCCTTTTTTATTGTCACATGCTTTATTACTTCACCAGCTAATTCTATTTTTAATTCAGCTAGTTCCATGAATGTTTCATCCTTCAATAAATCTAACCCACCATCTAAATCTAAAACTTTAGAAATAGATTCAAGCATTAGTTTTTTTTCTTTTAACATTCTTTACCTTCCTTAACGATCACATAACCATTGTACACATTTATGTAACTTATGTATTCATTTTTCATATTATTTTTTTTCATGCTGCATCTTCCATGGCTGGCATCTTTTCTACTTGTAAATAGAAATCCAAATCATAATCGTTGTGAACATATTTTCTATGGACTTTGTTATCTATCATTCCATAAATATATTTTCTTGAATGTTTTTCTATCATGATTGGTCTTTTGTAAACATCTATTTCATCCCAGAATTTTTTTAATTCTTCTACGGTGCCTTCCTTTGACCATTCACCATTTGTCTTAGTGAATCCCCATTTTTCTAAATAGGATTTTTTCTTATATCCTAAAACTGGCTTGACCACAACCAGCTTTGCAATTTCTTTTGTCATTTTATTTTTTCCTTCCTTCCTTTATTTTTTTTAGGTGCCTTGACTGGCATCTATCTCATTCTTGAATTTCATCGTGTCACGTTCTGGGCCTGTGATTTGATAGACATCGCGCTTGACTTCATTCCCGAATATATCAACCCAGACAATTTCTTCTTTTGTATTTTTCATATCACCCCCTTCATTTTCTCATTAACTTATTTAGTGAATACCCGATAAACTTTTTGATGAATCTGGATTTTACTGATTCATAACCCGAAACTATTTCTAAGTCAATGGCACCAGCTGCTGCCATGAATTTCAGATTCTCTGCAGTAGCTACAGTACCAGCATAATCCAGCGCTACTACAGATAATTTCATGGCCCTTGAGCTTGTTCTATTTCTTCTGTAAACATTTAATAAGCAGCTGGCTAATGAATTTTCAACATAGACAAACTTGACGGCCAGACCAGCAGCCAAACCATTCTTAATGTGATTCTGTACCTTGGCCCAGTCTTTGCCCCTATTATCAAATAAAACTGAATCGGCTTTGTATCTTGCTAAAAATGTTTCGGGGTCATTGAAATAATTGGCTAGTAAATCTTTACTTAATTGGCTGGCTGACGGATGCAGCTGCTCATTAGTTTCAGCATCTAAATCTTGAAATGAATTTAGGGCCAGCTTGATTTGGTCTGGGTCAATTACAAAAGAATTATCACGGGCTGCAAATTTTTCTGCACGGCTGGATTTACCAGAACCAGATGCCCCGATAACGAATGTAATTTTTCTTTGCTCAATTTTCATATACTCTAATCTTAATACATCTTTGTAACTAATGTACACAATAATAAAGAAATTTATTTTTTACTGTAACCTTCTTTATTTCTTGCAGTCTGTAACTTTTGTACTCTTCATATATAAATTACTAGCGTAAAGTTTTTTTGATTTTGAATCTATCAATCCGTTTCAATCTAGGCCATGCCATATTCATTTTTAAAAAAAATATAGGGGTATTTTTACAGCTGCTTTTATATGTAGTGAAACAAGGCTTTTTTTTCTAAAAGGCTTATTTTATTGACGTGTCTGCGCAACATAATATACCTTATAGGACAAACAAACGGGAATGTAAATTTGCGTGGTGGGTATTCGTATTCGTAACAACATATTGTGTTATTGCCAATTTAATACTATATAATGTGTATCTGTAAAGATATACTATATTTTGTGTTTGTTAATTGTTTTTGTAGATAAACTACACATTTTAGAAGAACTATCACAGTAGAACTTAGTGTCACCTATTGCTTTAAGTTTTCTTTTACATTCTTTGCATCTCATTAATAATGTAATTTTATAGGGGGTCATTTTGAATATAACGGGCTATTTTTTTTTATATTTTTTATTTTGAACTAGGATGTTTTGCTAGACCTTGGGTACCTTACTTGTCTTTCTAGTTGGTCATGCTGGCTGCATGGTAAGGCTTTTGTACTCCCGATGTCCCCTTTACCTGTATCTTGCTACTATCTCCATGTTGTTTGTGCGATTAAACTCTACTAGAAATTTTCCTAACTTACAATTCAGAGAAAAAAATTTTTTTTAGCCCAGGGGTTTTTGTTTTGTTTCATCAACATACTTGCCTTTGATTCTTGGATAAGATTTAGGTTTGTGTTTATAACAATATTTGTATTTATTATATTGAGATAAAATAGTAGTACATGCAGAATCAACGCAGGTCCGATTCTTTTGGTACTGCGCATTCCGTTTGGAATTAGGGTACTTGTTACCCGAAATGTATTCTGCCATAATATTATTATAGATAGGAGAAACAATGCCATATCATAAAAAAGGCAAGAAGAAAAAAAAGAAAAAAGGAATGTATTAAGATTGGCTGAATATCAAGGCAT
>ERZ869936.2440-NODE-2440-length-10948-cov-3.343432_pt1 | contig 10948 bp, 4 predicted proteins | sample MGYA00520876_ERZ869936 | MGnify/ENA primary metagenome ERZ869936 (study PRJEB32218, sample SAMN09650985) | biofilter metagenome | isolation source: enrty point of leading RO module | place: Saudi Arabia: Thuwal, RO plant located on Red Sea | collected 2016-02-17 ... | reverse complement strand
AATCCTAAAGCGAATAGGAAGGTTACTCCCCCGTTTCAAAAAGAAGCCTGCCGATGATTCAATTATTACCCGGACTGCTAAAAAAATAGACTTTGATAATTTTCAGAAGGCAATACATTATACAATTGTAAACCGGGAATTCTTCATAACTGCTCTTACACACAGGTCATTTGTAAATATAAAGAAAGAGTATGCCAGAGTAGGATTAATTTCAAACGAGCGTTTGGAATTCCTGGGAGATGCAGTTTTGGATCTTGTTGTGGCGGAATATCTTTACAAGAACTTCCCAATGAATGAAGAAGGTGATCTGACTAAATTCCGGTCAATCCTTGTAAATAAGAGATTTTTAGCTGAAAGAGCAAAAAAAATTAATTTACAGGAATTCATCCTGGCTTCATATACAGCTATTAAATCAATTCAGGAAGGATATGATGCTATTTTAGCAGATGCATATGAAGCTATAATAGGAGCAATTTTTTTAGATTCAGGTTACGATGCGGCGCAGGAATTTCTCAAGGTAGAAATATTTGATAAATTAGATATAAAGTGGCTTGATGAATTTGATGAAAACCACAAGAGTAAATTCCTGGAATTTGCCCAGGCAAATACAGATTATGTTCCTGAATACTCAGTGATTAAGGAAGAGGGACCTGAGCATAACAAGCTATTCACAGTGGAAGTTCACTTAAATAAAAATGGGCTTGGGGTTGGGCAGGGACGTTCAAAAAAACAGGCAGAGCAGATGGCAGCAAAGAATGCACTGGAAAATCTTCACCGCCTTGATCCGGCCGATCTCACCAAACGAAAAAGTAAATAAAGCAATTAATTCCATATTTTGCTTTGGTTTAAGGGCTTGACATTAGTACATTGTAAAGATATATTTGTATCAGATTATTTGATGTTCAAATATAAAAAGGAGAAACTATAGGAGATTTATTGACGATTTATCAACTTATTTAAAATTAATGATAATAATTTTTTAAGGACCATTTATTAAAGGTTTAATTCCTAAAGCTTTGATAAATGGTTTTTTTATAACCCCTGTTTTTCTATAATATTTAGAACTTTAATGGGATATTTTACATTTTAGATGAGTAGAAAAAACAAAATAGTAAAATGAGAAAGGTTAAAATATTTTTCACTATAATATCAATTTTACTGATATCTAATTCAGGTTTTTCACAGGATAAAAGGTCTTCTGATACCAGGGATACAAATCCCAATAAAGAGGGTTCTTTTATCCCCAATCCAGATATCCCATTTACAGACTATAAAATTATAGCATCTACAAATGCTTATATTGAGATCGAATTTACACCTTTATATACAGGAGAAGGGTTTAACTTTGTAAACGGTTCGTCTAATACCAATAAAGTCGGATACCCAGACACAAAATTAAGGAGTTTTCCAATCTTTGTACCCGGACCTTTGAATAACAGAATTGAAATTCTTTATTATAAATATGAAGATTTATACGGTCATGATATTCAACCGGTACCTACCCCTATCCGTTCGGGCGATAATCTGCAAATAGATTTTAAATACACAAGAGATCCTGAAGCATATTCTATGAAGGGATTTTATCCAAGTGAAGCCGGAAATATGGAACCTGTATCACAGGTAAGGAGCAAGTATTTTACAAATGTAAGCATCAATCCTGTTTTATATAATCCTTCAACCAAAACTGTCAGAAAATATTCATACATTAGATTCAGAATATCTTTTGGAAGCAGTCCTATCCAGGGCAACAAACCACTTTCAAAAGAAGAAATATTATTTTTTAGAGATGCTGCAGTTAATTCCCGTGTTGCAATGAACTGGGCAACAGCTGAATTTAATTCAATTTTTGATAATTATCCTGCAAACAGTGTTCTTCAATCAGGTGATTTTTATAAGATCGAAATCACAGAAACCGGAATGTACAAACTTGATAAAAATTTCTTATCAAGCGCGGGGATAGATGTCAACAGTTTAAATCCTAAAACAATAAAGATCTATGGAAACGGAGGCCAGGAAATTCCATTCAATAACGCTATCGATTGGCCGACGGATCTCATAGAGAATCAAATTGTGGTAGTAGGAGAAGATGATGGTGTCTTTAATGACGGCGACTATGTTATTTTTTACGGAAGAAGTCATAATGACTGGAAGTACACAGGTGATTCATCTGCTCTTGTACCTTACCAGCATTATATGAATCCCTATACAACAAAGAATTATTATTGGATAACTCACGGAGGTTCAAACGGTCTTAGGATGCCGACGGTTAATTCACTCAATCAGAGTGCCTCATCTTTTACACATTTTTATGACAAGCAATTCGATGATCCGGAAATAAACAACCTTGGGTCCACCGGAACTTTATGGTTTAGTCAGAGAATTGGCCGTGGTGAAAGTTTCAACTTTAATAAAACTTTGACAGGTTACATAACCGGACAACCATTTGAATTGTATGCTATCTACGGAAATGGAACGGTGGGAAGTACAATATATTATGAATTCAGTGAATCTAATTCAGGCTTAAATTCGATACTTTCTGTTGGTGCTGTTAGTGTAGATGGATTTTCTCATATCAATCTTAGAACTTCCAGTTTTGTACTCTCATCCGGAAGTCAGAATTTCAATCTCCGTATGTCATTGCCGACGAATCTGAATCCTTCAAACGCTGTTGCATATTATGAATATATTGAGTTAAAGTATCCTCGGTCATTAAATAGCGCTCAGAATAACTCTCTTCATATTCAATCCATAGATACCAGCGGAGTTTTCGAATATAATGTTTCACCATATACAACACCCGATGTAAAGGTTTTTGATATTACTGATGAATTTGACATTAAATTAATTAATCCAATTTCTTATAATGGCGGTATTGTAAAATTTCAAGCAAACCATACTGAAGGTGATCCAAGAGAATATTTTGTTGTAGGAGGGAATAATTACAAAACTCCGCGAACAATTTCATCAAAAATACCAAACCAGAATCTCCATGGAATAGTTGACGGGTATAGTTTTATAATTATTTCGCCCAAGGAATTTCTTCCAGCAGCACAGAGGCTTAAAAGTTTAAGAGAGCAGCCCGGTCCGAATTATTTAAAGACTTTGGTGGCGGATGTGGATCAAATATATAATGAATTTAGCGGAGGTGTATTAGACCCCTACGCGATTAGGAGCTTCCTGAAGAAAGCATATTACACATGGAATGAAAGACCTGTATATGTATTCTTTTTTGGGGATGGCAGTTATGATTTTAGAAATATCTATAATTTGCAGATTAAGAATTATCTTCCGCCTGCACAACTATCAAGTTTGACAGCGAATGAAATATACAGTTATCAAAGTGATGATTTTGTAACAAACATTACAGATTCGCTTCCAAGTATTTTTGCGGTCAGGCCGGATTTTCTAACAGGCAGGATTTGTGCAAATTCATTAAATGAAGCAAATGCTTACATCGATAAAGTTACTGCTTATGAAAGTCCATCAAATTTCGGAGTATGGCGTAAAAAGATAATGTATGTTGCAGATGACGGATGGACTACATCACAACCAGGGACAGAAGGTTCTATCCACACATCTCAATGTGAAACCCTTGCAAAGCTTCATACTCCAAATGATTTTGAAAAAGAAAAGGTCTACATTGTAAATTACCCTACAGTGATTACACCCCAGGGCAGGAGAAAGCCCGGTGCGAATGTAGACATAGTAAATGGCTGGAATGAAGGACGACTTGTAATTAACTACACCGGTCACGGCAGTGCGGATCTTTGGGCACATGAGCAAATATTCGAGAGGCAAACATCGATACCTCAATTAAATAATAATCATCTTCCATTCGTTACAATTGCAAGCTGTGACCTTGCCAGATACGATGACCCATTTTTTCCAAGTGCTGCTGAAGAGATTACTATTTTGAGCAATAAGGGAGCGATTGGAGTTATAGCCGCAGTGAGACCTGTATTTTCCACACAAAATGCAGCGTTCAACAATGAATTCTGGCAGAACTTCACAAAATTGAAAGATACATTGAATTTACCTATCAGAATTGGAAGAGCAGTTTACAATACAAAACAAAATCTAAATCAGTTTGGTGATAACGACGCAAAATTTTCATTGTTATGTGATCCGACATTAAGGATAGCTATACCTCAATATTTTACTCGTATAGACAGTATAAATGGGACTCCGGGTACAGATACAGCATACCTAAAAGCATTGCAAAAAGTTAAAATATCCGGTAGTGTATTAAGGGCAGATTCAACATTCTGGAATGATTACAATGGAAAAATCACAATCAAGATATTTGATGTAAAAAGACAACTTAGTGTCTTTGATCTTGGATTTTTCTTTAATTTCGAGCTAGACGGAGGTTTGATATTTGCTGGAAATGCAAATGTAACAAACGGACTCTGGACATTGGAATTTGTTGTACCGAAGGATATATCATACAGAAATGGTAATGGAAAGCTTGTAGGATATTTTAATAACAGTTCAACAGATGGCACTGCATATACCGATAAATTTGTAATGAGCGGAATTGATTCAAATGCAGCAGTAGATACAACGGGACCTGAAATTTCGTTATTTATGGGTGATAGGAATTTCAGATCGGGTGATGTAACAAATCAGAACACCACAATTATAGCGGACTTCTTTGATGAAAATGGTTTAAACCTAACAGGAACAATAGGACATAAGATCGAAGCTATTATAAATAATAATGAGAATAATAAGATAGATCTAACCTCTCATTATAACGCGACGAGCGGGTACCAATACGGTTCACTGGAGTATCCTCTTACAAATCTTAGCAGCGGAGATTACAATTTGAAGATCAAGGCCTGGGATACATACAATAATTATTCGATTCAATCCATTGATTTCAAAGTTGTAAATAATTCCGCATTGGTATTGGAGAATGTGTATAATTATCCAAATCCTATGACTGACAATACCAGTTTCTTGTTTAATCATAATTTAGACTCCCCCATTGATGTTAAGATCAAGGTATATACGGTTAGCGGAAGACTTATTAAAGAATTGAATCAAAATAATATTACGGATAATTTCGTGAAAATTGATTGGGATGGAAGAGATGATGATGGTGATAATATTGCAAACGGAACATATATTTATAAATTATTAGTAAAGACCCAGGATGGCAGTTTTAATGAATCATCCGTCGGTAAAATAGCTAAATTAAAATAACTTTCATTTACATAAATAGGAGCTAACTTTTGATGTTAAAAAGCGTTAAAAATCGAGCATTATGCATTATGTTAATTGTAATTTCCGTATTTACGTTATCCGGAAATAACCTAAATGCTCAAGAAGGAAACTCGAATGTAGTATCAACCGGCGTTCCATTCTTGCTAATCGGTCCTAATTCGAGATTTGCAGGAATGGGTGAAACCGGAACAGCACTTTCGGACGATGCTACAGCGATGCATTGGAATCCATCCGGGCTCGCGTTTCAAACGGGAACGGAAATAAATTTCACACACTCTCCATGGCTGGCAGGCTTAAATATCGGTGACCTTTTTTATGATTATATAGCTGCAAAAAAGGATATAAAATCTATAAACGGCACAATAGGCGCAAATCTTACCTACCTGAATAATGAAGCCGGACAGACTGATCCAACACGAAACTATAAAGCTTATGAATTAGCTTTTGCTTTGGGGTATGCAACAAAATTAAACCAGGATTTTGCAGTTGGTTTCGTAACCAGATTCATATACAGCCGTCTCTCTCCAAACGATTTGACCGTTGGCGGAGAGCAAGGTACCGGTACTGCATTTACAATGAGTTTTGATCTTTCAGGTATGTGGAGACCAACATCTAAGAATTCACCAAAATTTCTGAAAGACAAATTCTCTGTTGGATTAAACCTTTCAAATCTTGGTCCGAAGATTTCATATGTTGATGCAGACCAGGCAGATCCTATACCAACTCAGATCAGACTTGGATTAGCTTATGAAATTTTCAAAAATGAAGGTAACAGTTTAACATTGACAACAGACTTTGCAAAACTTCTAGTAAACAGATTCCAGAACGCAGACGGTGAATTTGAGTCAGATCCATTCTATGAAGCTATTTTCACTTCATGGGGCGGTGATGTTTTCAACTCAATCCAGACCTCAATTGGTGCAGAATACTGGTATGGTAACCCACGATTGATTGCGTTAAGAGCAGGTTACTTTTATGAAGATCCTTCATATGGTAACAGGAAGTTTATTACCCTTGGAGCAGGAATAAGATACAGTCTATATGGATTTGACTTCAGTTATATAGATGCAGTTGAAGAAAATCATCCATTGGCAAATACTCTTAGATTTGGTTTAACTGTAAACTTTAAGTAAAGCCTTAATTGATTTTAGAAAAGAAGGGCTTGTACCAAGCCCTTCTTCTTTTATTTCTTGTTGACTATTTTAAACTGAAATCCCGATTAATGAGATTCATAAAAGTTTTTCTAGGTTTATTGATCATCATATCATCAAACCAGCTTCTATATTCGCAAAGTTTTGACGGAAATCCTAAAAATTTAAAGTTAAAACTTTCACATCCGCTAAAATTCGGCTCTGAGCGTAAGAATTATTCTCCAAGACAATATGACGGTATCCCGGATACTTTTACAGTTGTTGGGATTCTAGTTCAATTCCAGATAGATAATTCAGGCCTTACATCCGGCAACGGACAATTTGATTTATCCAATAAATACTTTAATCCAAATACACAAAGAGATACGGTAATAGATGCGCCTCCTTATGACAGCGCATATTTTGCTGATCATTTGAAATTTTTGAAAAATTATTTCGAAAAAGTTTCAGACGGTCAAACTGTCATTAAGTACGATCTCTATGGACAGGTTCTCACTATGCCGCAACAAATGCAGGAGTACTCTCCAAGAAATAATGAGAATTTATCCCGATTGGGAAATTTGTTTAATGATGCGTGGACGGCAGCTGACAACAATATTAATTTTAGTATTTACGACGAAGATAAAACTGCGTTTGCTATTTTCCATGCAGGTGTTGGAAGAGATATAGATCTTGAGTCAATCCTTGGTTTTGATCCAACTCCGTTCGACCTTCCTTCTGTATATCTTGGATTAAATAATCTTAAGGATTTTTTTGGACAGAGTTATAACGGATTTCAGACAAATGACGGTTTCTTTGTAAAGAACTCTCTTATTATTCCATCAACGGAATTACGAGAGCTAAATCTTATAAGCGGAACATTCCTGCTTGAATTAGGAATGAACGGAATTCTATGCGCAAATTTTGGGAGTTTCCTTGGACTACCTGACCTGTTTAATACAGAGACTGGACGTACAGGAATAGGAAGATTCGGATTGATGGATGGGCAGGGCATCTTTACATATAACGGCATCTGTCCACCTGAGCCATGTGCCTGGTCAAAAACATATCTTGGATGGGTAAATCCAATTACTATTTCTTCCGGAGATCTTGCATTGAGAATAAAAAATTCCTCATCAGGATTGCACTCAGATTCTACAATGTTTAAAGTATTAATTAGCAGTAAAGAATACTTTCTTGTAGAGAACAGGAATCGTGATGAAACAGGCACAGGCCAGACTGTCCACATGCGAAACAGGAACTTTACTGATTCACTTAACTTTTTAAAAGATACTGACGATTTTAATTTTTTTGACATTACGGCTCTTTCCGGCAATATTACCGATGTAAAAACACCTGACTGGGGTTTGCCCGGTCTGATAAATGATACTGCAAATTTCAAAGGCGGTATTATGATCTGGCATATAGATGAAAATGTCATAGATGCAAATATATCTTCTAATACTATCAATAATAATATTAACCATAGAGGCGTGGCTTTAATGGAAGCCAAGGGTGCACAAACAATCGGTGTATCCTTTAATACACCTTTTGGTGAAGTAGTAGGTGACGGTACTATTTATGATTACTGGTTTGACGGAAATCATGGTGTACCCTCTACAGTATATCAAAACCAGTTCACTCCAACTACTTTCCCGAACACCTTAAGTTATTCGCTTGCAAACAATAATATCTTTTTTACGGACTTCAGTCCGATATCGGGTATAATGACATTTAATCTTCGTATCGGAAGCGATGTGCTCTCCCCTGTTAATAATTTCCCAAGAATGATAGGTATAGATACAACAGGTAATTCACAGCCGATAGCATTTGATTTCGGCGGAAGTACAGCGGACGAAATATTTGTTAATAATAATAACAGAATGTTTGGTTTTAATCCTGACGGTTCGGGTTACAATAATACACCGCAGGGATTGATAATACCTAACTTTGGTAAATTTGCTCCTGCTAATATTGGAAACCTCTTACTGACAGTAAATGAAAATGAAGTTGGATTTTTTAACAATACACTGACTCCACAGCAGCAGTATCAAACCGGACGGATTATCAGCACTGACCCCACGGTAATACTAACAGGCCCTGATAGAGCAGTTATAGGTTTTACCAATGGTACTATTGGAGAATATAGCATAGCAGATTCAATTATCAGCAATCCAAGTTCTAATGCAATTGTGCAGCTAAGTAAAACAAGCAGTACAAGTTATAATTTCATAAACACTTCACATAAATTTATTACTACGGGTAATATTGTTAGCAAAGGATCGGTCGATACATTCATTGTAGATAATTCTAACAAAATTGTTTTAAATGGCAATACTTTGAATTTAAACTACTCTATATCAAGTATCAATCAGTACCCAACCCTTGCCGATGTCAATAAAGATGGAAGACAGGAAATATTACTTGTAGCCGATGGTACTGTGTATGCTCTTAACAGTGAAGGCGTTTTACTTGAAAACTTCCCTGTAAATTTTAATAAAACCATTACCTCGGGAATATCAGTTGCCGATGTAAACGCAGATGGCAACTTTGACTTATTATTTACCTCATCAGATGGTAATCTGTATGCATATGGAACAAATGGTAAAATTGTGAACGGTTTTCCAATTCTTGTAGGACCTAATACGATCTCCACCCCTGCTTTCGCAAATCTTAATGATACGCTTGGTATTTTTGTATTCAGCGGTGACGGATATCTATACGGATTTAAAACACAATATTCTTATAATTCAAATAATATTCTCTGGAAAAACTTTGCCAGGGATCAATATTTATCAAATAATAATTTTATCTCAATTAACAATCCTCCAGTTTTTGCGGAAAAACTTCCAAAAGATAAAGTTTATAACTGGCCAAATCCTGTATACGATGAAAAGACTTATATCAGATACTATATTAACGGGAATGCAGGTACTGTTACTGTGAAGATTCTTGATCTATCGGGTGAATTAGTTACAACACTGAATGGTACTTCCATCTCAAACGCAGATAACGAGATTATCTGGAATGTATCTGAAGTACAAAGCGGAGTTTATTACGGGGTAATCGAAGCCGATATTGACGGGTCAACGGAAACCCGTATTATAAAAATAGCGGTTGTTAAGTAAAGGTTAGCTCCTTTCTAACAAGATAGGTGAATTGTCTTTAATTAGATGATTCACCTTATTATTTTACGAAAATGGATATTTTCTTCATAATAATTATCGCCCTTTATCTTCTTATTCATCTAATCTGTTTTTTTGGATTACTAAGGTCTTCCCGTTTAAAACAATTCACACATGAACCGCTTCCAAAAGTTTCTTTGATAGTCGCTGCGCGTAATGAGGAAAAAGTAATTGAAAATTGTATTTACCATTTAAAAAAACTGGAATATGACTACAACAGACTAGAAATTTTCCTTGTAAATGATAAGTCAGAGGATAGGACAAAAGATTTGATGGTAAAAGAAACCGAAGGACTTGCTCACTTTAAAGTAATTGATTCAGAAAAGGATGAGACAGGTAACTTACTCGGAAAAGCAAACGCTATTGACACTGCCATCAGGCATTCAAACGGTGAAATAATATTTACAACAGATGCGGACTGTGAAGTTCCCCCCGAATGGATAAAGGAGACAGTGTCATATTATGATGAAAGGACTGCTTTGATTGGCGGTTTTACAAATATAGATTACAGCGGATCGTTGTTTGATAAAGTACAATCGCTGGATTGGGTATATCTTCATTCGCTGGCATCCGGCAGCGCGGGAATAAACTCCCCTATTGCATGTATTGGCAACAACATGTCTTTTAGAAAAAACGCTTACAATGATGCAGGGGGATTCGGAAATATTGCTTTTTCAATTACAGAAGATCTGGCTTTACTTAGGGAAATTGAAAAAAATAGTGACCATGAAGTAAAATATCCGGTTAATCCTAAATGCTTGATGAAGACAGAACCATGCCCTGATTTTAAAACTTTATACCGTCAGAAAAAAAGATGGATAAAAGGTGCAACCAGGGTTAACTTCCTTGGTTTCTTATTTGCATTCGAGTATTTCTTTATGAATGCTGCGCTAATAATAGGATGGATGTTTCTTGATCTATTAATTTATCTTTTACTCATTTGTGTAGTAATTCTATCCGAATTAATTTCAATCGTACCCGTGATTCGAAGATTTAAATTAAAAAATCTCCTTGTCTATTACCCCTTCTTTAAGATTTACTTTACATTATATACTTTGTTAACTCCAGTATCATTCCTATGGGGCAAAAAAATTGTCTGGAAGGGAAGAAAATTCTAGAATTTGAATACCGGATAATGGAACCTCGTATTGATTCCTACAGTAGAAAAATCACCTGCATATGTGTACGAAGCGTAAATGTCGAAAATATACAAAGTAATTCCCAAACCACCCGTAATCCCTATGACACTTTCCGATGTTTCAAATCCGGGGTTGAAGTTAGCCGGTGCAATATTTCTAGTTACATTCATTGCTTTTACTTCGACAGTAAAAAATGGAATGGTAAAATCGGACTTTATAAATTTGTTTAAAATAATATCGACTGATCCGCCAAATGAAATAATCT
>ERZ869936.2439-NODE-2439-length-10949-cov-4.558289_pt1 | contig 10949 bp, 7 predicted proteins | sample MGYA00520876_ERZ869936 | MGnify/ENA primary metagenome ERZ869936 (study PRJEB32218, sample SAMN09650985) | biofilter metagenome | isolation source: enrty point of leading RO module | place: Saudi Arabia: Thuwal, RO plant located on Red Sea | collected 2016-02-17 ... | reverse complement strand
TGGTGCTGGACTGGCCCGATGACGAGACGACGCGCAAGCGTATTCTGGTCGAGAATCCGGCGCGGCTATACGGCTTCTGAACCACGGTCCCAACTTGGGCCAATGCCGCGAATTCGTTGGTGCCAGGCGCAGGTCCGGTTGTTAGGAGCATGATAATTCGGGCATATTGGGGCCGAAACTCAGATCCGGCTGCTGTGCGAGCGGCCCAACCGACCGACACCGAAGCATAAGGGGCAGGCTTACGATGGCCGAGCGTGGCCGACGCGCGGAACCGAAGGTCGAGACATCTCCGGACATCGCCGATCAGGTTAAATTCACGACCTGCTACATGTGCGCCTGCCGTTGCGGCATTAAGGTCTACCTGAAGGATGGCACCGTCCGCTACATCGAGGGCAACCGCAATCACCCGGTGAACAAGGGCGTACTCTGCGCCAAGGGCTCTGCCGGGATTATGCAGCACTACTCCCCCGCGCGGCTGCGCAATCCCCTGATGCGGGTCGGTCCGCGCGGATCGGGAGAGTTCAAGGAAATCTCCTGGGAAGAGGCGCTCTCGACTGCGGCGGCATGGATGGGCGAGGTTCGCGCGCGCGACCCCCGAAAATTCGCCTTCTTTACCGGGCGAGATCAAAGTCAGGCGCTAACCGGCTGGTTTGCCGCCCAATTCGGCACACCGAACTATGCGGCGCATGGTGGGTTCTGCTCGGTCAACATGGCCGCTGCCGGTCTCTATACGATCGGCGGGTCCTTTTGGGAGTTTGGCGAGCCGGATTGGCCGAACACGCGCTATTTCCTGATGTTCGGCGTCGCCGAGGACCACGATTCCAACCCGATCAAGATCGGCCTGGGTAAGCTCAAGGCCCGCGGCGCCAAGTTCGTCTCGGTCAATCCGGTGCGCAGCGGCTATTCCTCGATCGCCGATGAATGGGTCGCGATCCGGCCTGGGACGGATGGATTGTTCGTCTTCGCGCTGATTCACGAGTTGCTGCGCGCCGGACAGGTCGATCTCGACTACCTGGTGCGCTACACCAACGCGCACTGGCTGGTCATCAAGAATCCGGGCGGCGCCGACGATGGGCTGTTCGCCCGCGATGCGGCGGGTCACCCCATGTCCTGGGACCGTGAGAGCGGGGTCGCGGTCGATGCCACGCTGCCCGATATCGCCCCTGCCTTGTCCGGCGAATACACGCTGCCCGACGGGCGCAAGGCCGCGCCGGCGTTCCAAGGCTTGCTGGCACGCTACAGCGATAGCCGCTACGCCCCCGATGCGGTGGCGGAGCGGGTCGGGATTCCGGCCGCGACCATCAAGCGGATTGCCGCCGAGCTCGCGCACGCGGCCTTCAAGGAAGAGATCGTGCTCGACGTGCCCTGGACCGATTGGGCCGGGCGCCGGCATGAGAAGATGATCGGGCGACCGGTCGCCATGCACGCCATGCGCGGCATTTCGGCCCATTCCAACGGCTTTCATACCTGCCGGGCCATTCACGTTCTGCAACTTCTGCTGGGCAGTATCGATTGCCCGGGCGGGTTCCGCTACAAGCCGCCGTTCCCGAAAGCCATCCCGCCGGCGCTCAAGCCGGCCGGGCGCGCCGATCAGGTGGCGCCGGGCAAAGCCTTGGGCGGGCCGCCGCTCGGCTTCCCGACTGGACCGGAAGACCTGCTGATCGAAGAGGACGGCACGCCGAGCCGGTTCGACAGTGCCTATGCCTGGGAGGCGCCGATCGCGGCTCATGGTCTGATGCACATGGTCATCACCAACGCCGCCCGGCGCGATCCCTACGGCATCGATGTCCTGTTCATGTACATGGCGAACATGAGCTGGAATTCCTCGATGAGCGTCTCAAGCGTGATGAAGTCGCTGACAGATATCGATCCGGAGACCGGGGACTACGTCATCCCGAAGATCATCTATTCGGATGCCTATGCCTCGGAGATGGTGCCTTACGCCGATTTGATCCTGCCGGACACCACGTATCTGGAGCGCTGGGATTGCATCTCGCTGCTCGACCGGCCGATTTGCGAAGCCGATGGGCCGGCCGATGCGATCCGCCAGCCGGTGGTCGCGCCGGACCGCGATGTCCGGCCGTTCCAGGACGTGGTCCTCGAACTGGGCGCCCGCTTGGGCCTTCCCGGCTTCGTCAACGATGACGGTGCGTCCAAGTATCCCGGCGGCTACGCCGACTACCTGGTCAATCATGAGCGAGCGCCGGGGATCGGCTCGCTCGCCGGCTGGCGCGGGGCCGATGGCAAATCGCACGGCCGCGGCGCGCCCAACCCCAAGCAGCTCGAGACCTACATCGAGAACGAGTGCTTCTGGCACATGAAGCTGCCGCCGTCACAGCGGTATTACCGGCACGCCAACAAGGAGTATCTGGACTGGGCGGTTTCCTTCGGCCTGATCGGGCACGCCGATCAGATCGTTATGCAGATCTATTCCGAGCCATTGCAGAAGTTCCGGCTGGCCGCGCGCGGCCATGGCGAGCGGCAGCCGCCCGAACGCGACCGGGCCCGGATCGAAGCGTATTTCGATCCCCTGCCGATCTGGTATGCGCCATTGGAAGACAGCGCGATCGAGACCGACGCGTATCCGTTGCACGCTGTCACGCAACGGCCCATGGCCATGTATCATTCCTGGGGATCGCAAAACGCCTGGCTGCGCCAGATTCACGGGGCCAACCGCCTGTACATGAATGGCGTCACCGCCGAGAAGCTGGGAATCGAGGATGACGATTGGGTTTGGGTGACCAGCGCCCACGGCAAGATTCGCGGTCAGGTGCGCCTTATGGACGGCGTCAATCCGAATACGGTGTGGACCTGGAATGCGATCGGCAAGCGCGCCGGCGCTTGGAACTTGGACCCGGCCTCGCCGGAGTCCCAAAAGGGTTTCCTGCTGAACCATCTCATCACCGAGCTTTTGCCGGAGCGCGAAGGCGGCTATCGCTACTCCAACAGCGATCCGGTGACGGGGCAGGCCGCGTGGTACGACCTGCGGGTCAAGGTCGAACGCTGTGCCACCGCTGAAGCAGGCGCGAGCGCGCCGGTCCTGGCCACGCTGCCGCGCCTGCCGGGGCTCGGGGTGCCGCCCGCGATCTCGCGTTTCGGCGAGCAGTTTCGCAAGAAGGCGGGCGGGAGCCAGGGTTCATGACCAGCCTGCCGCAGACGACGACCGGCAAGAAGCTCGGTCTGGTCATCGATCTCGACACCTGCGTCGGGTGCCAGGCTTGCGCGGTCAGCTGCAAGGAGTGGAATACGACCGGTTATTCGGCGCCGCTGACCGATCACAACCCTTACGCCGCCGAGGCGCACGGCGTTTGGCTCAATCGGATCCATAGCTACGAGGTGAATCCGGGCTCGGGAGACTCAGGCGGCATGACGGTCAACTTCCCGCGCTCCTGCCTGCACTGCGAGGAGGCGGCATGCGTGACCGTGTGTCCGACCGGCGCATCCTACAAGCGGGCCGAGGACGGCATCGTGCTGGTCAATCCGGACACCTGCATCGGCTGCAAGCTGTGCTCTTGGGCATGCCCCTACGGCGCGCGGGAATACGACGAAGATGACGGCGTGATGAAGAAATGCACGCTGTGTGTCGATCGGATCTACAACGAAAACCTGGAACCCGAGGATCGGCAGCCGGCCTGCGTGCGCGCCTGCCCCACGGGTGCGCGGCACTTCGGCGACCTGGGCGACCCTGAAAGCGCGGTATCGGGTCTGGTGCGTGCGCGCGGCGGTTTCGATCTCATGCCCGGCCTTGGCTATCGCCCCGTCAACAAGTATCTGCCGCCGCGCGAGCGTCGGGCGAGCCCGAAAGACAGCGCCGCGCCTGCGGAGTTGGTAGCGATGTCTGGGGCCGATTCGGCGGCGGCCGGCGATGGCGTGTTCCGCTGGCTCGATCGCATACTGACTCGTTAGCGGCATCGCGCGACTATGCATCCAGCCTATTCGGTTCTGATTTTCACCACCGCGTCCGGCGCCGGTTACGGGCTTATGATGCTGCTGTGCCTGTTCGGGGCGGTTGGTGCGCTGCCAGTCAGTCCCTGGTTCGGCGCGGTCGGATTCGGTTTATCCTTCGCCCTGGTCACGGCGGGGTTGCTGGCCTCGACCTTTCATCTGGGGCATCCGGAGCGTGCCTGGCGCGCGGTGACGCAGTGGCGCAGTTCCTGGCTGTCGCGCGAAGGCTGCATGGCTCTGATCACCTATGTGCCGAGCGGGCTGTTCGCGATCGCCTGGGTTTTTCTGGAAACCCAGGGTGGCGTCTGGGCAGCCCTGGCCACTCTCGGCGCGGCTTGCGCCTTTCTGACCGTCTACTGCACGGGCATGATCTACCAGTCGCTCAAAACCATCCCGCAATGGCACAACGAGTGGGTGACGCCGGTCTACGTGATCCTGGGCCTGGCGTCCGGGGCGCTCTGGCTCAATCTTCTGCTGCAGGCTTTCGGCGCGGGGCGGGACTTGTTCGGCTGGATGGTGGTGGTGCTGCTTCTCGCCGGGCTGCTGGCCAAGTTCGGGTACTGGCACAGCATCGATACCGCCAAGCCGCTGCGCAATCCGGGTCATGCGACCGGGCTGGGCCGGCTGGGCCGGGTCCGGCAGTGGGAGACCGCGCACACACAGGCCAACTACGTCCAGCGCGAGATGGGCTTCCACGTCGCCCGGCGGCACGCCCACAAGCTGCGGGTCTATGCGATGCTGGCGGCCTTCATCGTCCCGCTTTTGCTAAGCCTGGTTACGATCGGGCTGGGCGGCGGCGTGTTGGCGACGATCCTGGCCGGCGTGGCGGCTGTCGTGTCCATTCTGGGCCTGCTGGTCGAGCGGTGGCTGTTCTTTGCCGAGGCCCAGCACGTCGTCACGCTCTATTACGGTGCGGAATCCGCCTGACCCTTAGCCTCACCCGCGTTAGACTTGAGTCTTTCCGGCCATAAGAGGCGAGGCAAGCAATGGACACGGCGCCCAAGCTGACTATTCGTTTGTCACCAAACGACAATGTGGTCGTGGCACGGGCCGATCTGCTGCCCGGCGTGGCGCTACCCGGGGAGGGCGTCGAGGTCCTGGATAAGGTGCCCCGGGGGCACAAGGTCGCGACCGCGCCGATCCGGACCGGAGAACGGGTCCGTAAATACGATCAGACCATTGGCGTCGCCACCGAGGACATCCCGGCCGGCGGCCATGTCCATGTCCACAACACGGCGATGCTGGAGTTCGACCGCGATCACGCGATCGGCAGTGAATCCCGGCCGACTGAGCTGGTGCCGGAAGCCGAGCGCGCGACGTTTCAGGGGTTCCGCCGTGCCAGCGGCCGGGTCGGGACGCGCAACTATCTCGGCATCCTGACGACGGTGAATTGCTCAGCCACGGTGGCCCGGTATATCGCCGAGGAGGTCGAGCGCAGGGGCGTGCTGTCCCAGTACCCGCATGTTGACGGCGTCGTCGCGCTGACCCATTCGACTGGTTGCGGCATGGCGGACAGCGGCGAGGGCTTCGCCAACCTGCAACGCACCTTGTGGGGTTACGCACGGCACCCGAACTTCGCCGGCATTCTTCTGGTCGGCCTGGGCTGCGAGGCCAATCAGATCGATTTCCTGCTCGAGGCTTACGGCATCACGCCCGGCCCCCATTTCCAGACCATGAACATCCAGAGCATCGGCGGCACGAAGCGTACCGTGACCGCGGGCGCGGCGCGCATCGCCGAGATGCTGCCGCACGCGGACACCGCCCGGCGCACGACCGAGCCCGCGAGCGAACTCATGCTGGCCCTGCAGTGCGGCGGCTCGGACGGCTATTCCGGGATCACCGCCAATCCGGCGCTGGGCGCCGCGGTCGATCTGCTGGTGCGCCACGGCGGTACCGCCGTTCTGGGCGAGACGCCGGAAATCTACGGTGCGGAACACCTGCTGACTCGGCGCGCGGCAAGCAAGGAGGTGGGCGAGAAACTGCTGGCGCGCATTCGCTGGTGGGAGGACTACACCAAGCGCAACGGCGGGGAGATGAACAACAACCCCTCACCGGGGAACAAAGCGGGCGGCCTGACAACGATCCTGGAAAAATCTCTGGGCGCCGCGGCCAAGGGCGGCACAACCGATCTCACGGGCGTTTACAAGTATGCCGAGCCGGTGACCGCCAAGGGCTTCACCTTCATGGACACGCCGGGCTACGACCCCTGCTCGGTGACCGGGCAGATCGCCGGCGGCTCCAACATCGTCTGCTTTACCACGGGCCGGGGCTCGGTCTCCGGCTTCAAGCCGGCGCCGTGCCTGAAACTTGCGACCAATACCCCCATGTACCGGCACATGGAGGAGGATATGGACGTCAATTGCGGCGAGATCGTCGAAGGCGCGAGCAGCGTGCAGGACATGGGACAGCGGATCTTCGATCTGGTCCTTAAAACGGCATCCGGCCAGCCGAGCAAGAGCGAGGCCCAGGGTTTCGGCGACAACGAATTCATCCCCTGGCAAATCGGCGCCGTGATGTAGCACGAGGCCACGAGGAATAGGAAATGGCGGAAAGGAAAGCCGATATGCAGGGCAGCCGGCAAATGACGGTGTCAGCGATCCAGATCACGGCTGTCGATGGCGAGAAAGCCGCGACCGTCGACAAGATGGCCGGCTGGCTGGACGTTGCCGGCGGACGCGGTTCCGACCTCGTAGTGCTGCCGGAGCTGTGGACCGGGCTGGGATTTAGCGAGAAAGGCCTGCACGAAAAGATCGCAGAGCCCTTTCCGGGACCGACGACCGAAATGCTGGCCGACAAGGCGCGCAAATACGGCATGTTCGTCGCCGGATCGATGTACGAGCGCGGACAGGACGGCAAATACTACAATTCCGTCCCCCTGATCTCGCCGCAGGGCGAGATCATCGGAATCTACCGCAAGACGCATCTCTTCGACGCGCCAAACCGGACCGACATCAAGGGCGGCATCCGCGAATCGGATTCAATCGCGCCCGGCGGCAATCTCGACGTTTACGGCACCAACCTGGCGCGGATCGGCCTTTCGGTGTGCTCCGACCTGCGGTTTCCGGAGGTCTACCGGGAGATGGCCTTGAACGGCGCGGAAATCCTGGTCTGTGCCTCGGCTTTTCTGAGCCCACGGTTCGATCATTGGGAATTCTTCCTGCGCGCCCGGGCGACCGAAAATCAGGCCTTCGTCGTGGCCTCCGGGCAGTACGGGATCGAGCCGAAGTCGGGAATCGGCTTCGTCGGCCGCAGCATGATTGTCGACCCCTGGGGCGTGATCGTCGCGACCGCCTCCGACGCCGAGGATTGCGTGACCGCCTTCATCGATCTCGACTTCATTCAAGAGGTGAAGGGCCGCTATCCGCTGATGACGCAGCGCCGGCCCGACCTATACCGGACCCTGGCGTCTGGTCGCTAGGCGCGGAGGCTCCGCGCGACTGGCCCGTTGTCATGGCGCGCCCAATCGATAAGGTGCCTTCGGTCAGGGGGTAAGGCTGATGTCGGAGGCAAATCTGTTCGCCTTGGATCAGGAGGATGCGGCGGCCGAAACGGCGGCGCCCGAAATCTCGATTTCGGCCAAGTCGCTGAGCGTCTTCTACGGCACCAAGCAGGCCCTGTTCGGCGTGAACCTGGATATTCCGCGCCATATCGTCATGGCCATGATCGGGCCTTCGGGGTGCGGCAAGTCGACCTTCATCCGCTGCATCAACCGCATGAACGATGTCATACCGGGGTGCCGTGTCGAAGGCTCGATCACGGTCGAAGGACAGGATGTCTACGACCGCGAACTGGATGTCGTGCAGTTGCGCGCCAAGGTTGGGATGGTGTTCCAAAAACCGAACCCCTTTCCCAAATCGATTTTCGACAATATCGCCTACGGACCGCGCATCCACGGCATGGCGGACAGCAAAAGCGATCTAGACGCGATCGTGGAATCCAGCTTGCGCGCCGCGGCATTGTGGGACGAGGTCAAAGACCGCCTTAAAGAGCCGGGAACCAGCCTGTCCGGTGGCCAGCAGCAGCGCCTTTGCATCGCCCGCGCGATCGCGGTCAATCCGGACGTTCTGCTCATGGACGAACCCTGCTCCGCGCTCGATCCCATAGCGACCGCGCTCATTGAAGAGTTGATCGAGGAGCTGCGCGCGCGGCTGACGATTGTGATCGTGACGCATAATATGCAGCAGGCGGCCCGGGTTTCGCAGATGACCGCATTCTTCCACCTTGGCGTCATGGTCGAAACCGACAGCACGGAAAACATGTTCACGCAGCCGCAAGACGAACGGACCCGGGGGTACATCACGGGCCGGTTCGGCTGATCTGGCGGCAGGTTCGGAAGGAACCGGCGAGGCATGGCGGCTGCAAGCCCAGAGCCAGAAGATGCCAGACTGACGGCCCTGCGTGCCCGTGGGCTGACCAAAGTTTATCGCAACGACACGGTCGAGGTGCACGCACTGCGCGGCGTCGATCTCGATCTTTATCGATCCGAGCTAGTAGTTTTGCTCGGCCCCTCGGGTAGCGGCAAATCGACGCTGCTCAACATCCTGGGGGGCCTCGACCGGGCAACTGCGGGTACCGTGCACTTTGGTGATTTGAACCTGGCGGCCTGCGACGAGGCGACCCTGACCCGTTTCCGCCGCGATCACGTCGGGTTCGTGTTCCAGTTCTACAACCTGATTCCCAGTCTGACGGCTGAGGAGAACGTCGCGCTGGTGACTGAGATTGCGCCCGATCCCATGTCTCCGGCGGATGCGCTGGAACTGGTCGGTCTGGCCGAGCGGCGCAGGCATTTCCCAGCTCAGCTTTCCGGCGGCGAACAGCAGCGTGTGGCGATCGCGCGCGCCATTGCCAAGCGACCGGGGCTCCTGCTGTGCGACGAACCGACAGGGGCGCTCGACAGCCACACAGGGGTCTATGTTCTGGAAGCCATCGAACGGGTCAATAAGGAGCTGGGCGCCACCACGGCATTGATCACGCACAATGCGGGGATCGCCGATATCGCCGACCGTGTCATGTCTTTCATGGACGGGCGGATCGCCAAAGTCGTGGAGAATTCGCAAAAGCGTAAAGCGAGCGAGATCACCTGGTGACGGGACCATGAGCGCTCTCGACCGGAAACTGCTGCGGGACCTGCGGCGGCTACGCGGCCAAGTCCTGGCCGTCGCCATGGTGATCGCCTCGGGGATCGCCGTCATGGTGATGTCGCTGAGCGCCATGGAGGCCTTGGACGAGACCGCCAGGGCCTATTATGAGCGCTATCGCTTCGCCCATGTCTTCGCCTCCGCCAAGCGGGTACCGGAGCGGATCGCGCGGCGCATCGAACAGATTCCCGGCGTGCAGAGCGTCGAAACGCGAATCGTCGAGGTCGCCATATTGGACATTGCCGGCTTCGAGGAACCCGTCCTTGGGCAGGTGCTTTCGATCCCGGAGCGGGAGGAGCCTGTCCTCAATCGCCTGGCAATGCGGTCCGGTCGGCTTGTGGGGCCGGACCGGCCGGATGAGGTGGTGCTGAGTGAACCTTTTGCGGAGGCCCACGGCCTTGCTGTTGGGGATCAACTGCACGCCGTCTTGAACGGCCACCGCCGAGCCCTTGATGTCGTGGGAATCGCCCTGTCCCCGGAGTTTGTCTACGCCATCGGTCCCGGCGCCTTGATGCCCGACGACCAGCGATTTGGGGTTTTATGGATGGGCCGCGAAGCCCTGGCTGCCGCCTTCGATCTCGATGGAGCCTTCAACGACGTGGCGATCTCAATCCTGCGGGGGACCGAGGCACAAGAGGTCGTCGACCGCCTGGACACCATTCTCACACGCTACGGCGGTACCGGTGCCTACGAGCGCGCCGACCAGATCTCGAACTGGTTCCTAATGAACGAGATCGAGCAGCTGCGAACCATGTCCACCGTGTTGCCTACGATCTTTTTGGCAGTCGCCGCGTTCTTGACCAACATGGTTCTGGCCCGCTTGATCGCGACCGAGCGCAGCGAAATCGGCCTTCTCAAGGCCTTTGGCTATAGCGATTGGGCGGTCTCGTGGCATTACGTGAAGCTGGTCGCCGGCATGGTGGCGCTCGGGGCCGCGATCGGTTGGGCCGTCGGTTATTGGCTTGGGTACTACAACACGCGGATTTACGCCGACTTCTACCAATTTCCCTTCCTGTATTTTCGTCCTGGCTCGCAGGTCTTTGTGGGTGCGGCGGCGATCAGTTTGGTCGCCGCGATGATGGGCGCGCTTGGCGCGGTACGCCGGGCGGCGGCTTTGGCGCCCGCGGAAGCCATGCGGCCGCCGGCGCCGCCCCGGTTCCGTCAGAGCAGACTCAGCATTCTACTGGCCCGCTGGCTTGACCAGCCGACCCGGATCATCCTGCGGCAAATTGTTCGCTGGCCGCTGCGCGCGTTTCTGACAACGACCGGGATTGCCATGTCGGTCGCGGTTCTGATCATGGCGTTCCAGTGGCTGGATGCCATCGATCACATGATTGAGGTTCATTTCTTCCAAGCCCAGCGCCAGGACATCACACTCGGCCTCGCGGAGCCGGAATCGGTGGACACGCTCCAGGAGTTATCCAGGCTGCCCGGAGTCATGGCCGTGGAGCCGTTCCGGGGCGTCCGGGCCCGGCTTCGCAACGGCGCATATACGAAGCGAGAAAGCATTCAAGGCGTACCGGAGGCCGCACAACTGAATCCCGTCTATGACACGACCTTGGGCGAGATAACGGTACCGGGTGGGGGGCTGGTGATCGCCAGCAAACTGGCGGAAGTGCTGAAAGTCGGCAGGGGTGATCTGGTCACGGTGGAAGTACTTGAAGGCCGGCGGCCGGTGCGGGAGCTGCGCGTGCTGGCCACGTTCGACACCTATATCGGGACGCCCGCCTATATGGAGATTGCCGATCTAAACCGGATGATGGGCGAGGGTCCGCGGATCAGCGGCGCGCAACTGCTCGTCGACGCGCATGATAGACCCGAACGGGACCGAAAGCTCAAGACAAAGGCCAAGGTCTCGGGGGGCAG
>ERZ869936.2438-NODE-2438-length-10949-cov-6.701212_pt1 | contig 10949 bp, 6 predicted proteins | sample MGYA00520876_ERZ869936 | MGnify/ENA primary metagenome ERZ869936 (study PRJEB32218, sample SAMN09650985) | biofilter metagenome | isolation source: enrty point of leading RO module | place: Saudi Arabia: Thuwal, RO plant located on Red Sea | collected 2016-02-17 ... | reverse complement strand
CGATTGCTACTCTGCTGACGCCCTCTCGTTCGCGGCCGCCGCCGCCCCTGCGGGGCGGCGGTCGTTGTTCTCCGCCGCCGCGGGCGGCCTTGCGTTCCTCGGGGCTCAGCTTGCCGTCCTTGTCGGTGTCGTACTTGTCGAGGAGCTCCTGATGGCGGGCCTTCATGGCTTCGCGCATCGCCTCGCGTTCGGCCTCGTCAAGCTTGCCGTCGCCGTTGGTGTCGAACTTCTCGAGCATCTTCTTGCGACCTTCCTCGCGGCGGGCCTCCATGGCTTCGCGTGCGGCCTTGCGCTCTTCCTCGTCGAGCTTGCCGTCGCCGTCCTTGTCGAATTTCGCGATGACCTCCGGTGGCGGACCGCGGCGTTCACGTTCGGGTTTCGGGCCCTTGCCGTCCTCGGGAGCGGCGCCGAGGGCGCCGGCCAGTGCGATGGCCAGGGTGGTGGTGACGATAGGATGTTTCATCGGTTTGCGGGTTGATGGTTGTTGGAGTCGGTGAATTTCCGAATCTGGTTCATGAAACCCGGGGACGACCGAAAGGTTGCGCGGCGGAATGATTTGCCAGCGGGGGCGGGGACCGGTTGGATGCCCGCACGAATCCGCCGATGACGCCCGCCCCCGGCAAAGACTCGAAGGCCGTGACCTTCGTCAAGCGCACCGCCAGCACCCTCGGGCTGTGGGCGTTGGTGACCGCGGCGTTCGTCAGCCGGCTCGACTGGGCCTACGTGTCGCTGATCGGCCTGCTGGTGATGCTGGCGACGGTGGAATACGTGCGGATGCTCAAGGACGGGGGTGTCAGGGGTTTTCCCGGTTTCCTGGTGGTCTTGTCCCTCGCCTATTCGGTCGGACTCTATGGGTTTCTTCTGGGCGACGGCGTGCCGGTCTGGTTCGACGGCATTGCGATCTTCGCCGCGATGGCCGGAGCGTTCGCGCTGCAGTTGCGGAGACCGATCGAAGGCAACGGGCCGATCCTCGCGGTGGCCCTGACGCTCTTCGGCTTCGTCTACATCGCCTTCCTCTTCAACTTCGCCGCGCGGTTGATCTTCGTCGTGCCGGGACCCGGCGAAGTTCCGGGCGCGATGCTGGTGCTGTGGGGAATCGCGGTGACCAAGTTCACCGACATGGGCGCCTACATCGTCGGCTCGGCGATCGGCCGTCACAAGATGATCCCGCACATCAGCCCCGGGAAGACCTGGCAGGGATTCGGCGGCGCGATCGCCTTCGCCCTGCTTGCCGGCTGCGGTCTCTACGCCCTGTTCCGCGACGACATGCCGAACTTCTCGACCGGACTCCACGTGCTCGGCGGCTGGCCGATGGTCGTGGTGCTGAGCATCGTGCTTTCCCTCGCCGCGGTGGTGGGCGACCTCGCCGAGAGCGTCTTGAAGCGCAGCCTCTCGGTGAAGGATTCCGGCCACGTGCTGCCGGGCATCGGCGGCGCGCTCGACCTGATCGACTCGCTGTGTTTCACGCTCCCGCTGCTTTACCTCTACGTGACATGGGTGGCGGGATGAAACGCAGGAAGGTCGTCCTGCTCGGTGCGACCGGGTCGATCGGCTGCTCGACGCTCGAGGTGGCGCGTCAACTGCCCGAACGCATCGAACTGGTCGGACTGTCAGCGAACGGCAACGTCGAACGCCTCGCGGAACAGGCGAGGGAAACCGGCGTCCGCCACGTGGCGATCGCCGACGCGTCGAAGGAGTCGGAACTCCGGAGCCTGCTTCCTCCGGACGTGCGGGTCCACGTCGGGGCCGGGGGATTGGTCGAACTCGCCACCATGGCGGAGGCGGACATCGTGCTGGTGGCGATCGTCGGCACGGGCGGACTGCACCCGGCGCTTGCCGCGATCGAGGCGGGGAAGGATCTCGCGGTGGCCTCCAAGGAGATCCTGGTGATGGCCGGCGAGGTGGTCACCGCGGCCGCGGAAAGGCACGGCGTGCGCATCCTTCCGGTCGACAGCGAACACAACGCGATCTTCCAGTGCCTCGACGGTCACCGGGGTGGTGCGGACGAGGTGGCGAGGTTGATCCTGACCGCATCGGGAGGACCCTTCCGGCAGACTCCGGCGGAGGAACTCGAGCGGGTGACTGTCGAGCAGGCGCTCAAGCACCCGACCTGGGACATGGGCCGCAAGATCACGATCGACTCGGCCACGCTCTTCAACAAGGGGCTCGAGATGATCGAGGCACGCTGGCTTTTCGGCATCGGCATGGAGCGCATCGACGTGGTCGTGCATCCGCAGAGCATCATCCACTCGATGGTCGAGTTCGTCGACGGCTCGGTGCTGGCGCAGCTCAGCCGCACCGACATGTGCTTTCCCATCCAGTACGCGCTGACCTGGCCCGAGCGGCTGCGCGGCGGACTGGAGCCGCTGGACTTCGCCGAGCTGGCGAAGCTGGACTTCGAAGCACCGCGTCGCGCCGACTTCCCGGCGCTCGATCTGGCGCGGAAGGCGGGCCTCGCGGGAGGCACGCTGCCGGCGGTCTTCAACGCGGCCAACGAGGTCGCGGTGGATGCCTTCGTCGGGGGGCGGATCCCGTTCCCCGGCATCTGGCGGGTGGTGGGGCGCGTCATGGAAGCCCACGAGGTCGTCTCCGCCGGTTCGCTGGACTCGGTGATCGCCGCGGACGGGTGGGCGAGGGATGAGGCGGAGCGGGCTTGCGGCGACGGCGGAGAACGATAGGATGTCGGCTGATGAGAATCGTCGGTTTGTTGGGAATGCTCGCTTCACCAGCGTCAGCGGTGATTTTTTACGCGACGGGCGATCCCGCCCACAATCGTCAGGTGGCGCCCGGAGGATCGCTGGAGGACTCCGGTTGGCAGTACCAAGGTCTGTTCGGGAGTTATCTCGGGACCGCGATCTCGCCGACCCACTTCATCACGGCCGCCCACGTCCCCTCCAGTCCGACGACTTTCGTCTCAAAGGATTATTTCAACGGCGGATCGGACGTGACCTACACGGTCAACACGACGGCAAACGGCGGCGTGGGTTACTGGAACATCTCGGGCACCGACCTGCGGATCTATCAGATTAACGAGACCTTTGCCAGCTACGCCCCTCTCTACACGGGCACCGACGAGCTTGGAAAGGATCTGGTGGTGATGGGGCGGGGCACCCAGCGAGGGACCACGGTGACCTTGTCGGGCGACGACATCGGCTGGCGCTGGGGAGCGGCCGACACCGCCGCCCGCTGGGGCACGAACCAGGTGGCGGCGACCGTTTCATCGGGCGGGGCGGATTATCTTTACGCGACCTTCGATGCGGCGGTCGGAGGTGACGAGGCGCACCTTTCCAGCGGTGACTCCGGCGGAGCGGTCTTCATCCTGGACGGCGGGGTGTGGAAGCTGGCGGGCATCAACTACGCGGTCGACGGCGATTGGGACTACAACGACGTGGTCGATACGAACGAGTTCCGGGCCGCGCTCTACGATGCGCGGGGAATGTACGTCGGCAGTGATGCCGACGGCTGGACCCTGGTGGAGGATGAGGGTGAACCAGTGCCCAGCGGCTTCTATTCGACCCGCATCAGCAGTTACGTCGGCGACATCGCGGCGATCACCGGTGTTCCGGAACCGACCCCCCTGATTTTCGTCGCGGTGACGGGGTTGGCGGGCATTTGGCGTCGCCGCCGTTGACGTTCGCGGGGCGATGGTCTCCCATCGCGCGGATGGCGAGCGACAAGGGATCGAGGTTTTCCACGGATGGCATGCGGTGGGTGCTGTCCTACCTGCGGCCCCACGGGCGGGTGTTCATCCCCTCGATGCTGGCGCTGCTTGCCACGGCGGCCCTTTCCCTCGCCTTTCCGTGGTTCATGAAGGAGCTCTTCGGCGGGACCGTGGACGACCTGAGCCGGGACGTGCCGGCCGCGGAGATCCTCGACTCGGCGAACCGGACGATCGGCTGGCTGCTCGGGGCGCTGGCACTGCAGGCGGTCATCGGGTTCTTCCGCGTGCAGGGATTCATCCGTTCGGGCGAGGCGGCGCTGAACGACCTTCGCAAGGACCTTTTCGGCCGCCTGCTGCGGCTGCCGGTGGCGTTCTTCCAGGAACATCGCTCCGGTGAACTGAGCACCCGCGTGGCCGCCGACCTGGCGACGGTGCGCGAAACCCTGATGAGCACGCTGCCGCAGGCGGGGCGGCAGGTGGTCGTGCTGGTCGGATCGCTGGTCATCGTCTTCGTGATGTCGTGGAAGCTTTCGCTGGCGATGCTGGCCTGCGTGCCCTTCGTGGTGCTGGCGGTGGCGATGGCGGGTCGCAAGGTCCGCGGCTACTCGAAGGACGCCCAGGACTCGCTGGCCGAGGCCGGGACGGTGATCGAGGAAAGCGTGCAGTCGATCACCGAGGTGAAGGCCTTCAACAACGAGGGCTTCGAGCGCGAGCGCTATGCCGGGGCGCTCGACCGCTTCTATCGGGTCACGCTGCGCGGCGCCTTCGCGCGGGCCAGCTTCCTGGCGTTCGTGATCTTCGTGATGTTCGGCACCATCGCCGGGGTGGCGTGGCTGGGGGTGCGCATGATGGTGAACGGCAATCTCGACCCCGAGGAGTTCACCGGCTTCATCCTCTTCAGCGTGTTCGTCGGCGCCTCGCTGGGATCGATGCCCGAAATCGTGTCCCAGATCCAGGCGATGACCGGCGCCACCGAGCGGCTGCGGGAGATCATGGACGAAACCTCCGAGGGCGACGGCGGCGAACCCGCGGGCCGGCTCGAGGGCCGGCTCCAGTTCCAGCAGGTGGGCTTCAGCTACCCCTCGCGGCCCGACCATCTGGTGCTCGACGGAGTGGATTTCAGCGTCGAGCCCGGTCGGCGGATCGCGCTGGTCGGAGCGTCCGGAGCCGGGAAATCGACGGTCTTCTCCCTCGTGCTCGGGTATCACCGGCCGGATCGCGGAAAGGTGCTTTTCGACGGTCGTGATGCCGCCGGACTGGACCTGCACTCGCTGCGCCAGGGCATCGCGGTGGTGCCGCAGGAGGTGTTGCTCTTCGGCGGCAGCATCCGGGAGAACATCGAGTACGGCCGCCCCGGCGCCTCGACCGAGGAGGTGGAGGCGGCGGCGAGGCAGGCCAACGCCCACGAGTTCATCGAGGCGATGTCCGACGGCTACGAGACCCTCGTCGGGCCCCGCGGGGCGAAGCTTTCCGGCGGCCAGCGGCAGCGGATCGCGATCGCCCGGGCGATCCTCGCCGATCCCCGGATCCTGCTGCTCGACGAGGCGACCAGCGCGTTGGATGCCGAGAGCGAGCGCCTGGTGAACGACGCGTTGGAACGGCTGATGGAGGGCCGCACGAGTCTGGTGATCGCGCACCGCCTGTCCACCGTGCGGCATGCCGATCGCATCCTCGTGATGCATCACGGCAAGGTCGTCGAGAGCGGCAGCCACGACGAACTCATGGCGCGCGACGGCACCTATCGCCTGCTGGTCGAGACGCAGTTGAGCTGAGGGAGGCGGGATCGGTGGCTGATGCTGGTTTGAAGACCGGCGCCAAGGAGTGGCTCCTTTCAAGGAGCCATGAGCGGGGAGGGAGGCTTCCAAGCCTCACGGCATCTCGTCCCGCGACCCGGAGGTCGCCCACCCGGCGCATGACGCTCGGGAGAGCGCCGCTCCGATCGCCTCAGACGATCGGGTGGCCGATCGCCGTGGCGAGCATGGTCTTGTAGCGCCCGAGCTCTCCTTCGTAGACGGCGGCGAGGGAGGAATCGGGATCGATGCGCGAGTCCGGCGCGGGCTTGCAGAAGGCGTCGGTGAGCGCCGCCAGATCGTGGCCGCAGGCGTGCGCGGCGCGGATGGCGGCGCCGAGGGCCGCCCCGTTGGCCACCGCGAAACGCTCGACCGGGGCCTGGAACACGTCGGCGATCAGTCCGGCGATGCCGTCGTTCTGCGAAGCGCCGCCGGTGAGACGGATGAGCGTCGGTTCCTCGCCGAGCCAGCGCGAGTGCAGGCGCATGTTGAGGAACTGTCCCTCCAGCAGCGCGCGGACCTGGATCGGCGCCGAGGCGTCGTCGGGGAAATTGCGCACCGGGGCCTCGAAGTCGTGGCGCGGGGTGATCTCGGGGCCGAAGAAGGGCAGCATGATGCGGCCGTCGTTGCCGGGAGGCGTGTTCGCCATCGCGCCGCTGTCGAAGTCGTCCCAGGTCAGTTCGAAGGCGTCGCGCAGCGCCTCGCGGGCCAGCGAGCCGTTGCGGAAGCAGATCAGCGACATGAACCCGCCGGCCGGGTTGCCGAAGACGTGGCCGAAGCCGTTCGGGTCGGTCACCGCTTCCGACATCGCCGCGAAGAAGGTGTCGCTGGTGCCGAGAGAGATCACGAAGGTGCCCGGCGAGGTCGCGCCCATGCCGACCAGCGACGACGGGTTGTCGCCGGTGGAGAGGACCACCCGGCAGCTACTGGAAATGCCGTATTTCGACGGGAAGTAGCCGCCGATCCCGCCGGCGACGGTCGCCGAGGGAGCGGTGGAGGGTAGTTTCGCGCGAAGGTCCGGCGCGGTGGCGTCGAGCAACTCGGCATCCCAGTCGAGCGTGTGGAGGTTCAACAGGTTCATCCCGGCGCCGTCGCCGTGGTCGATGGCGATGTTCTTTCCGGCGAGGATCGAGCCGACGAAGGACGAGACGAGGTGGATGACCGCGGTGCGCTGGTAGGCCTCGGGGTCCGTCTTGTAAAAGCGCCGGATCTGCGGCCCGGTGAAGCGCTCGATGGCGACCGAGCCCGAGCGGCGGCAGACCTCCTCGTCGCCGCCGACCGTGGCGGCGATCTCGCGGCACTCGTCGCCGGTCGAGGTGTCCATCCAGATCGGCGAGCTCGCCCGGGTGAGGGCCGGGGCCAGTTGGTCGGACAGGCTGCCGGACGGGTCGAGCGAGGCGAGGCGGTCGGCGAAGGATTCGTCGAGATACACCGACCCGTGCTGCTGTCCCGAGCAGGCGACCGCCTCGATCTTCCCGAGGTCGATGGTTTCCCTCAGCCGGGAAAACAGAAGGTCGAGGGCTTCGAGCCACATCCGCGGATCGGCGTGAACTTCGCCGTTCTTGCCGCCCGGGATGAAACCGCTGGGGCTGCTGAAGTGCGGCAGGTCGGTGCCGAAGTTCACCGACACTTCATCGACCACGCTGCCGGTGGCCGGGTCGATCGCGATGGCGGAGAGGGATTGGGTCGAGGAATCGAGTCCGAGGAACATGGCCGGAGCGAAGCAAACCACGGAGGCCTGCGCCAGCGGGAAAGGGAGTGGCGCTTTCCAAGCGCCATGAGAAAGGGCGGGCGGCCTCCGGCCGCATGGTGACGGGTCGTCCTGCCTGCGGTGGGTCCAAGCCGTTCGTGCCCATCCTTCCGGGAACAGGGGGGAGCGCCTTCCACTGGCTGGGGTGCGGCCTTGTCACGCCCTGCTAGAGACGGCTAGTTTCCCAGTGTGTCGCTCCCACGAGGCGACCACGGAGCGGCCGATGAACAAGAAGGACCTCACCGAAGCGGACATCCGCACCAAGTTCATCACGCCCGCGATCAAGCGGGCGGGGTGGAACTTGGATACCCAGGTGCGCGAGGAGGTCTATTTCACCAAGGGCCGGATCATCGTCCGTGGCAGGATGGTCACCCATGGAAAAAAGAAATTCGCCGACTACCTGCTCTACGCCGATGGCAAGCCGATCGCGATCATCGAAGCGAAGGACAACCATCACGAGATCGCCGGCGGGCTTCAGCAAGCCCTCGACTATGCGACCACGCTCGATCTGCCCTTCGCCTTTTCGTCCAACGGCGACGGCTTCGCGTTTCACGACCGGACCGGAACCTTCCCGGAGGTGGAGTCGGAATTCGGCATGGACGAACTTCCCTCGCCCGCTCTCCTGCTCGCCCGATACCGCGAATGGAAGGGCCTCGTGCCGGCGCAGGAGAGGGTTGTCGCCACGCCCTATCACGACGATGGCAGCGGCAAGGAGCCTCGCTACTACCAGCGCATCGCCATCGACCGCACCGTCGAGGCCATCGCCCGCGGCGAAGACCGCGTGCTGCTGGTCATGGCAACGGGCACCGGCAAGACCTACACCGCCTTCCAGATCATCTGGCGCCTCTGGAAGTCCGGCGCGAAGAAGCGCGTCCTCTTTCTCGCCGACCGCAACGTGCTGGTCGATCAGACGATGGTGAACGACTTCCGGCCCTTCGGCGGTGCGATGGCGAAGCTCAGCTCGAAGGCGAAGACCATCGAGAAGAAGGACGGCACCAGGCACAAGATCACCACCGCGGTCCGCAAGGGACGGCAGATCGACACCGCCTACGAGATCTACCTCGGCCTCTACCAGGCCCTCACCGGACCGAAGGAGGCGGACAAGATCTACCGCGAACTCTCGAAGGATTTCTTCGATCTGGTCATCGTCGATGAGTGCCACCGCGGCAGCGCGGCGGAGGATTCCGCGTGGCGGGAAATTCTCGAGCATTTCTCTTCGGCCACCCAGATCGGCCTCACCGCCACCCCGAAGGAAACGACCTACGTGTCGAACATGCACTACTTCGGCCAGCCGGTTTACACCTACTCGCTCAAGCAGGGCATCGAGGACGGCTTCCTCGCTCCCTACAAGGTGGTCAAGGTCCACATCGACAAGGATGTCGAGGGCTACCGACCCGAACCGGGAAAGGTCGATGTCGATGGCGACGAGGTCGAGGACCGGATCTACAACCAGAAGGACTTCGACCGCCATCTGGTGATCGACGAGCGCACCCGCATCGTCGCCCGCACGGTGACCCGCTACCTCCAGGAATCCGGCGACCCCTACCAGAAGACCATCGTCTTCTGCGTCGATACCGAGCACGCGCTGCGCATGCGCAAGGCGCTGATCGACGAGAACCAGGCGCTCGCCCGCGAGGATTCGCGCTACATCATGCGCATCACCGGCAACGACAAGGCGGGACTCGAGGAACTCGACAACTTCATCGACCCCGAGAGCCGCTACCCGGTCGTGGTCACCACCTCGCGGCTGCTTTCCACTGGCGTCGATGCCCAGACCTGCAAGCTCATCGTCCTCGACCGCGAGGTCGGCTCGATGACCGAATTCAAGCAGATCATCGGTCGCGGCACCCGCGTCCACGAGGAGGAGGAGGGGAAATTCTACTTCACCCTCATCGACTTCCGCCAGGCCACCAACCACTTCGCCGATCCGGAGTTCGATGGCGAGCCGGTGCAGGTGTACGAGCCGCGGGGAGACCAGCCGATCGTTCCTCCGGATCCCGATGAAGGGCACGAGTCCGGAGGTCCGGAGGAGAATCCACCGGAATACGGTGGCGGAAGCGAGCCGCCGGAGCTTCCCGGTCCTCCGGGCGGCGGCGAAGCGCCGGTCCGCCGCAAGATCCGCATCAACGGCGTGCCGGTGAGCATCCTCGCCGAGCGGGTCGAGTACCTCGACGAGGACGGAAAACTCGTCACCGAATCCCTGCGCGACTACTCGCGGAAGACGATCCTCAAGGACCACGCCTCGCTCGACGCCTTCCTGCGTGCGTGGCGGGAGGCCGACCGCAAGGCGACGGTGCTGGAGCGGATGGAGGCCGAGGGCCTTGCGCTCGACATCCTGCGCGAGGAGGTGAACCCCGACCTCGATGCCTTCGACCTGATCTGCCATGTCGCCTACGGCCAGCCGCCGCTCACCCGTCGGGAACGAGCCGAGAACGTCCGCAAGCGCGACGTGTTCACGAAATACGGCGAGCAGGCGCGGGCGGTGCTCGAAGCGCTGCTCGACCGCTATGCCGATGGCGGTGTGCTCGATCTCGAAGATCCCCGCATCCTGCACCAGAAGCCCTTCAACGAAATCGGGCGCCCGCTGGAGATCGCCGAGCTGTTCGGCGGGAAGGACGGCTACCACCGGGCCATCCGCGAACTCGAAGACTCCCTCTATCCCGCCGCCTGACCCATGTCCCTGACCGCCACCATCAAGTCGATCCAGAATGAGATGCGCAAGGACGAGGGCGTCGGCGGCGACGACCAGCGCATCGAGCAGCTCGCCTGGATGCTCTTCCTCAAGATCTACGACGCCAAGGAGGCGGAGTGGGAGTTCACCGACCCGGACTACCGCTCGCTGCTGCCCGACGAGCTGAAGTGGCGCAACTGGGCCGCCGATCCGGAGGGGATGACCGGCGAGGCGCTGCTCGACTTCGTCAACAACACCCTCTTTCCCGGCCTCCAGACCCTCGACACCGGCCGCAAGGACGGCCGCGCGCGGATCGTCCGCGAGGTCTTCGACGGCGGCTACAACTACATGCGCAGCGGCCAGCAGCTCCGCAAGGTGATCAACAAGCTTGAGGAGATCGACTTCAACAGTCTCAAGGAGCGCCATCACTTCGGCGACATCTACGAGAAGATCCTCAGCGACCTCCAGTCGGCGGGAAATGCCGGCGAGTTCTACACGCCGAGGGCCGTCACCCAGTTCATGGCCGACCGGATCGACCCGCGGCCGGGCGAGCTGTTGCTCGATCCCGCCTGCGGCACCGGCGGCTTCCTGACCTGCGCCATCAACCACATGCGCAAGCACCACGTGAAGGGGGTGAAGGACGAGCGCAAGCTCCAGGCCGGCCTGCGCGGGGTGGAGAAGAAGCACATGCCGCACCTGCTGTGCATGACGAACCTGCTGCTCCACGACATCGAGGACCCGAGCTTCGTCCGCCACGACAACACCCTGGCCCGGCCCTACACGAGCTGGGGGAAGGACGAACGAGTGCAGGTCGTGCTCACCAACCCGCCCTTCGGCGGCAAGGAGGCCGACGGCCTGGAGGCGAACTTCCCGAAGAAGTACCAGACCCGGGAAACCGCGGACCTGTTCCTCGCCCTCATCATCCGCCTGCTCAAGCCCGGCGGGCGCTGCGCCATCGTGCTGCCGGACGGCACGCTGTTCGGCGAGGGCGTGAAGACCCGGCTCAAGGAGGCGCTGCTCAACGAGTGCAACCTCCACACCATCGTCCGCCTGCCCAACGGCGTCTTCAATCCCTAC
>ERZ869936.2437-NODE-2437-length-10953-cov-3.178473_pt1 | contig 10953 bp, 10 predicted proteins | sample MGYA00520876_ERZ869936 | MGnify/ENA primary metagenome ERZ869936 (study PRJEB32218, sample SAMN09650985) | biofilter metagenome | isolation source: enrty point of leading RO module | place: Saudi Arabia: Thuwal, RO plant located on Red Sea | collected 2016-02-17 ... | reverse complement strand
CCCTGACGGCCCGTGTGTACGTCAACCGCCTGTGGTATCACCTGATCGGCCAGGGGATTGTCGCCAGCGTCGACAACTTTGGCGAATTGGGCCAGCGGCCGACACACCCGGAACTGCTGGATGACTTGGCGGCCCATTTCATGGAGAATGGCTGGTCGACGAAGCAGACGATTCGGCGAATTGTCCTCAGTCGAACTTACCGCATGAGTAGCCGGCATGATGAGAATGCCTTGGCGATTGATCCCGAGAATAAGCTTCTCTGGCGGGCTCATCGCCGTCGCTTGCCGGCCGAGTCCATTCGCGATGCGATGCTGGCCATCAGTGGGCAGCTGGAACTGGCCCCGGGCGGGTCTCCGGTCGAAGGACTGGGCGTCCTCGTGACGCAGAACACGTCGGAACAACAGAAATTCGAGCGGAAGGCGTCGCAGTACCGCAGTGCCTACCTGCCGATCATTCGCTCAGAGATCCCGGCAATTCTGGGCGTCTTTGACTTTGCCGATCCCGATCTCGTGACCGGTCGGCGTGCCGTCACCAACGTGCCAGCACAGGCATTGCTGCTGCTGAATAGCCCGTTTGTCATGGACCAGGCGGAGAATGCCGCCAGCCGGGTTCAGGCCTCAGCCGGTGTCAGTTTCAGTGATGACGAGAACGAAGTCCGCACGCTCGTCACGAAAGTTTATGAGACAGTCCTGTCCCGCCCACCGACGGCAATTGAGTTTGCCCAGGCGGTCGAGTTCCTGAGCGCGGCCAGCGGTACCCAGGTCCAAGTGGCCGAAGGAGCGACCGACCGACCGACGCCGTTGGCTCAACTGATTCACACGCTATTCGCCTCGACCGAGTTCCGAATGTTAGACTGATCTCGTTCGTTCCAACCTGATTTTTGAGTTTTGCCATGCACACTCCGATTTCTCGTCGCGATGCACTGAAGCTGTCGGCCCTGGGGCTCGGTTCGCTCTGCTTGAGGACGCACGCCCGCGCTGCCGGTAATCCACTCAGTCCGCAGGCTCCGCATCATCCAGCGCGGGCCAAGCGTGTGATATTCCTCTTCATGCATGGCGGACCAAGCCAGGTCGACACGTTCGATTACAAACCCCGCCTGCAGGCAGACGACGGGCAGAAACTTCCGTTCGCTCCGGCAAAGAATATCGATGCCGTACCGAAGCTGCTCAAATCTCCCTGGAAGTTCGCGCAGCACGGTGAATGCGGACAATGGGTCTCCGAACTGATGCCCTACACCGCAGCGCATGTTGATGACCTCTGCATCATCCACTCGATGCACAGTCGCGGTCAGTCACACGGTCAAGCGGTCTCCATGCTGCATACCGGCAGCGATAATCTGGTTCGTCCGTCCGTTGGGGCTTGGGTCTCCTACGGCCTGGGGACCAACAATCCGGATCTTCCCTCGTTCGTCTCGATCAGTCCCGCCAGTGGTCATGGGGGCCCCCGCAATTACGGTTGTGCATTTCTTCCTGCAATTCACCAGGCAACCGCCGTGGGACATTCCGGCACACTCGGTGATGCGCGGATCGAATTCCTCGGTAACCCTCGCCTGAGCAGCTACGAACAGCAAAGACAGCTCGACTTGCTGCAGGCCATCAACCGGGAATACCTCGAACGCCTCCAGCACGACGACCAGGTGGCAGGCTCCATCGAATCGGTCGACCTGGCCTACCGCATGCAAACGGCTGCCCCCGATGTCCTCGATATCGCTCACGAACCGAAACACATCCAGGAACAGTACGGCATCGGCCAATCGGCGACGGACAACTTCGGACGCCAGTGCCTTCTGGCTCGGCGACTGGTCGAGAATGGCGTCCGCTACGTTGAAGTCTCCACCGGAAACAAGTGGGACCAGCACAGCAACCTGAAGTCAGGTCACGAGAAAAACTCGCTGATGACTGACCAGCCGGTGGCCGCTTTGCTCGCCGACCTGAAGCAACGTGGCATGCTGGATGACACCCTTGTCGTCTGGGGAGGCGAATTCGGACGGACACCCATCGCCCAGGGAACCAACGGCCGCGACCACAACCCCCAAGGCTTTACCGTCTGGTTGGCTGGTGGTGGAGTCAAGCGGGGCGTTGCCTACGGCAGCACCGACGAGTACGGCTACTTCTCCGTCGAAAACCGTGTTCACATGCACGACTTGCATGCGACGATGCTGCATCTGCTCGGCATGAACCACGAGATGCTGACCTACCGCTATGCCGGCAGAGACTTCCGCCTGACGGACGTTTACGGAAACGTCGTCCACGATATTCTTGCCTGAACCTGGCCCATCCCAAGTACCAGACTCGCGGGGGCGGAATTGCTGTAAGCGTTTCGTGCCGACTGGCCATTGTGACACGCCTGCGCAATACCGTGGGCGTGGCCGCCTCGAATTTTGCACACGATCGGCAGGTCAGGGAATTGCCTGATCGACTTCTACGCGAGGTATCTCATCGGCTCATCGGCTCATCGGCAGGCAGGCCCTCTGCTGTCCCGTCGCGATCGACTGCCAGTGGAGGTTCGTCGGCAACGGAGAAGTACGCATTGCCCGTTCGGGCCGGCATCTGATTCAATCGCCAGAGCCGGTGCGGCTTCAGGTTGTGCGGCCAAAGCGCGCATCCGGGCGTCGCCACGGCCGTCATGACAGCCAGAATCCCGATTTGCAGGCGGGCTCGGATCATTGACTCACTCCTTTTTGCGAAAACTCCTTGGCAAACTGCGGCTGGGAGCAGGCAGAATGCGCACGACGACCATCACTGCCGGGTCGGCAAGCCGTGGTGTTTTGACGTCGCGGTTCAGTGGGTAGACTATGGGAGGCCTGGATCGGCGCGGGATTCTATCGGCAGAGTCAACAGCCGCCAAGAGCAATCTTGGGGAAGCGTCGTCAACTGGGGGCAATTGGAAGGCTGGGATCCCGTCGGCGTTTGGATCGATTTGCCATCCGGAAGTCGATCCGCCAAACAGTCTGTGGACCAACAGAAAAAGCCTGCCTCCCGAACTTGATAGTTCAGGAAGCAGGCTTTGAAAGTTTTGCGCACCCGAACGCCACTCGAACGTGGCAGGTCGGCTGGTGACGTCGATTAGTTCAGGATCTTGGCTGTGTCGGCCGTGATCTTCTTGAGGTCGGCGCTGCCCAGCTTGGCGGACGAGAAGGCATGGTTGACCTTCACGTTGGATTCGACCCACATCAGCACAGTGACGGCTGCGTCGGACGACAGTTCGTAGTCGGCCGGACCAGCGGTGTCATCGTAAGTGGTCAGCGGGATGTTTTTGATGCCAGCATCTTTGGCAACTTTCTTCAGCTGGGCATCCGTCGCCTTGGGGTCGTTCGTCAGCAGGACGCCGAAGGCGGCCATCTTCTTGTCCGAGTTCTTGGCGACCTGACCGTCCAGTTCCTTCACCAGCGAGGTGACTTCGGGAGTCATTTCTTTGGTGAAGATGGTGACCGTCGGGCGGGCACCGTAACGGCAGCGGTAGCAGAGAGTCTTTCCCTCAGACGGGCCAGTCGCATCCAGCACGAAAAATGCGGCAGGCTTGGAACCGGGAGCAATACCCGACTTCAGTGCAGCAGCGTCCACCGAGGCGACGGTCGTCGCCGACAGCGCCAACACAGCAACTCCGGAAGCAATCTTCATACGATTCTTTCTCCAGTTAAAACTCTGCATCTGACCCATCCCGCGCTCGTCCTTCCACACGGAACGCCGCCTGCGATCCTAACGGCGTCCCACTTGCGAGTCGAGACGCCTCATGTGCGAAATCCTATTCAACCGAATGTGTCGATTCTGTGAAGTTGCTCACGAAATCGACTTTTCCATCTCCTTCGGACTCGCAACAGTCCTGACATGCGAAACCGAAGTCAATTAGTTTAGCGACTCGACAAACTTGATGATCGCCTTGCTGTCTTCGGCGGCGTTGACCGTCGTGTTTTTCATGGCAATCTTCCCCTGCTTGTCGATGACGAATGTCCAGCGGGCGGCAGTCACGCCACGTTCGAGGACCTCGTCCTTGCCGTCGATCTCGCGAGTGATCTTCCCGCCGTCCTTCAGCGGCACACCAAACGCCTTGGCGACCGAACCGTCCGTGTCGGCCAGCAGGGTGAAGTTCAGGTCGTAGGCCTTCTTGAAGAGTTGGTGGTTACGAACTTCGTCACCACTGACGCCGATCACCTGGACCCCCTTCTCCTGCAGCTTCTTCATGTCATCACGAAACCCGCATGCTTGCTTGGTTCAGCCGCCCGTCATGTCCGCAGGGTAAAAGTAAACCCCGCGAACTTCCTTGCCGACGTGCTGGTCCGACTTCCAGACTGCGCCCGTGTCGTCCTTGGCCTCGAACGTGGGCGACTTGTCGCCGACCTCGGTGCCGGCGGACAGACTGCTGGCGAGCAGGGGGAGCAGGGCGACTCCGGCCAACATGGACGTCAGAAGTTTCATGGCGAGTTTCCTTTTGTGCAATGCAGCGTTGTCTTGAGAGTTTCTTTTTTGACGGCCGAAATACCGGCGTCTTGTGGGAGAAATCGATCTGTGAGGCAATACCGGCGGATGTCGGGAAGGACAGTAACTCTGGATATACTACCAGCCGCCACAGCCGAGATCCACAACCTGTCTGGATTCTGCGGGTTATTCCACCTCCCGGCTGGAGGGCCGACGGACGCACCAATGCCGGTTCGCAACTCGTGGGGAGCACGAAAACCGGATTCCCCAATTGATCGGGGCGCGTCTTGAGACCGCGCCCCACAGGCGTCGGCAATGCCGGTGGAGCATTCAAAGCCGATGTTAGTGCGATTCCTCGTTCGACGCGCGGTCTTCATTGCTGGCGTCGCTGGGTTCACTCGCAGCGGGGGGCTGGAGCAGGTCGGACAAACGCTCGCGAATTCGGTCCAGCATCCGGCGGATCGTCCGATCGGTCAGACCCAGTTCATCGGCGATTTCCGTCTGTTTGTAGCCTTCCAGCCGAAGTTGCAGCAGCAACTGCTCCCGCTCGTCCAGGCGCCCGTACACCTCTTCCAGCAGGTCAGCAAACGCAATAGCCTCGTGCGGAGAGGGATGCCGCGAGAGACTGTCGCCGTGCAACGCGACCTCTCGCTCGATCAGGTCGCCGGAAACTTCCTGGGCAGCGTCCCGTTTGGCGGCAGAATGGAAGCGGACGCGGTTGCGGACCTTGTTGAGGGCGATTGTCAGCAGAAGTTTCCAGATGTCGGCGTCGTCCTCGAACTGGAATTCCCCCTCTTTGACGCGGCGAAAAAACGTCCTGTACGCCGAATGGACCACGTCGTCCGGGTCAATTCGAGACGCGAAACGCTGCGACATATGCTGACTGACCAGCTGGGACATCCGCCCTAAATAGGTCTGGTACAAATCATTGGCAGCCTGCTCGTCTCCCTGTCTCCAGCGGTCAACCAGATCTCGTTGCGGCTGCTCGTCCATAAAACTCACCCGTCTTCTTTCTGGGATAACCCACAAGGCGGCCGGCTTTTCCGTCGTGATTGCAGCAGTCGGGACGTATGACACAACGTAACCGTGCCGGACAAATCGCCGGTGGTGGACTTTTATTGTAGCTGGCATCCCGTGTCCGGACGAGGGGATCGATTCGAACCAATGCTGGATGAATTTTTTCCCGAAGACCCTGTCCGTATTCGTAAGAAGTCTATGATCTCTCAGATGACGTGGGAGGAACAGTGATCCAGGACTGCCGATCTCGGACGGCAGATCCGATGGCCGGGTAGGAGCCCCGGAGATTTTTTCTCGTCTTAACTGCTTGTTATCACGAAATTAGAGTCGTTCGGGAGCAACTGACTGGGTGTGTCCGGCCCGCCATGCCAAGTCAGTCCCGTCGGGAGCGTGTCGGCATTCTGTGTCGACACGCTCTTTTTCTTTGCGCAGCCCGCGCGACACTGTAAGCTGCCTGTGTGGAGTTGTTGCCACGACACCCCGTCGATCAACTTCCCGGGGGCAATCTGTCGCGGATCCTCCCACGCCGTCCAGCACTGGCTTGCGGGTCGGACAGCAGCGAATGAATGATCTGAAAGACGGATCTCCAGATCTCAACGACGGAATCACAGGTCTCAAAGACAGGGCTTGCAGCCGCAACTCTCGCTCCCGATGACGCGATGGCCCAATCCGCCAGCGTTGGAATGCCGGGACGTAGGCCTGCACGGACAATCGGATATGAAGTACGAACTGGTCATCTGGGACTTCGACGGAACACTCGCCGATACCGTCTATCAGGGCGTGCAGGTCTACAATACACTGGCCGAACAGTACGGGTTCGAGCCGCTGGTCGAGACCGAACAAGCCCGCGATATGACGTTGCGGCAGTTTCTGGCCGTACACCGGATCCCGATTTTCCGCACGCCCCGTCTGATGAAAGAGTTTCTCGGGCAACTGCGGGGCGTGATGGCAAATGTGCAGCTGTATCCGAATCTCAATCAGACTCTGGAGACGTTGCGAGAGGCAGGCTGTCGGCTGGGAATTGTTTCGTCCAATGCCGAAGAAAACATTCGCAGCTGCCTGGCCGCCAATCACGCCGAAGAGCTGTTCGAATTCGTGATCGGCTATAAGCGGCTGTTCGGCAAAGAGCGGGCGATTCGCCGAGCGCTCTCTCGCGCTCGGTGTCCCGTCGGTTCGGCCTTGTACATCCGTGATGAAGTACGCGATCTCGAAGCCGCCGGAAAAGTCGGAATCGACATTGCCGCCGTCGGGTGGGGTCTCAATTCCGAGAAGGTGCTCCGCGAGCATCGCCCGACGTACTTCGTCGAATCGGTCGATCAGCTGCACGATGTCGTTCAGAACTCGCCGGAACGATCCAGCCGCTAATCCAGCCGTCACTCGTCGCGGCTGCGTTCCAGCGGAGAAGTCTCCTCCAGATCCTGGGACGGCGAGGCCTTCTTGAGAACGTACGGCCGTTTCCCCTGCGATTCGTAGTACGTCCGCATCAGCATTTCGGCAAGCAGTCCCTGCAGAATGGCCAGCATTCCAACGAGTGTCAGCACGGCTGCCAGGACCGGCAATGGTGTCTCGACAAAGTCTTTCTGCCAGCCCGGCAGTGTGGTGAACTTGAAGAAAATCGCCAATCCGACCGGCAGCACGGCCCCCGCGAGACACAACAGGCCAAAGCCACCAAACACGTAGATCGGCTTGCTGGCGTACGATGCCAGAAACTTGACCAGCAACAGATCCAGAAAGACCTTGTAAATGCGACCCAGGCCATACTTACTTTGGCCGAAACTCCGTGCCCGGTGATGGACCGGCATCTCGGTGATGGCACCTCCCTGCATGTGCACGTAGACCGGAATGAAGCGGTGCATCTCGCCGTAAAGACGAATGTCGGCCACGACCTGCCGACGGTACGCTTTCAACGTGCATCCATAGTCGTGCAGTGTGACGCCCGTCAGCTTGCCGATCAGCCAGTTGGCGCAGCGGGAGGGAAGTGTCCGAGTCAGTGCGTTGTCCTGACGGTCTTTCCGCCAGCCGCTGACGACGTCGTAACCCTCTTCCAGACGGGAAACCAACGCTGGGATGTCCGCCGGATCGTTCTGTAAATCGGCATCAATCGAAACGACCACCTCGCCCCGCGCCGTCGCGAATCCGGCTGTCATGGCGGCCGTCTGGCCAAAGTTACGGCGGAAGTGTACCACCACAACGGCGGGGTCGGACGGAATGAACTCCTCAAGCAACTCGGACGAGCCATCCGTCGAACCATCGTCGATAAAGATCAACTCGTAGGCGTCTTCCCAATGACTCGCCAGAACTTCGGTCAGCTCGGCGTGCAGCCCCGGAATCGATTCCCGCTCATTGAAGACCGGAACGATGACCGAGACGTACGGACCGCTCCTGGCGATGTTCGCCTCGATTGTTGTCGCAGTCTTATCCACGGTTGCCATGTTCCTCGAAATCCCGTCGGCCCGCTCGAAAGTACGAGCCGTCTGTTGAGACATCGTCCTACCAGAGTACCCGGCTCACACTCCCCCAGCCGAGACGAGTCCGCCCGTTCCGCCCACCGTTTGCGGCTGTTGGAGTTCTCAGTCGCTGTAATCCGGTTTGTCGGTGTGACCCGCTTGATCGGTGTCATCGCGCGACGACTGCTCGGGGAGGATATCTGGCACCAATGCGGATGCGGACTGAGTCTCGGAGATACCCCCGGAAATGGGGAATCTGATCGGTGTTGGCCCCCCGATTTCATGATCCGCTCGATTCCGAATCGCAGCGCGCGACGAGCTTCGAAAGCGGCTGCATTGCGTGTCACAACTTTTATTCCATCAAACTGTTGTGAAATGTCCGCCAGGTTGAATTCCGGTAGTCAGAGGCCGTTTGCTGCGACTCTCGCGAGAAATTTTTAGATGCGTTGCTTGACATCCTCGCCGTATTTGGCGACCATCGTTAAATGATGAGATTGAATCTCAGTCTCATTTCGTTAACTTTGGTCAACAAAGTCCCGCCTCTGTCGCAGCCAGCCTCTCCCCGGTCCTCCGAGGAGCCAGCCACGCTCGAGTCGGTTCGGAAGACGCCACGCTGTGTGGTGTCCCTCCCCGCACGAGTTCCTGGTTCTAAGGAGTGGTCTTCATGCGACTTTCCCGCCCCTGCACACCAATCTGGTTCCGCCGGAATGCCTTCACGCTCATCGAACTGTTGGTGGTGATCGCCATCATCGCCGTCCTGGTCTCGCTGCTGCTACCGGCCGTTCAGCAGGCACGCGAAGCGGCCCGGCGAACCCAATGCAAGAACCATCTCAAGCAAATCGGTCTGGCGATCCACAACTACCATGATGTCCACAGCGTTCTGCCGAACGTCAACGCGGGTGGCGTCAGCTATTCCACATTGCAGGGCGTCAGCCTGTTCGTCTCGATCCTGCCCATGATGGATCAGGCCAATGCATTCCATCTGTTTGACTTCAACAAGATCAACAACGATCCGGACAATCTGGCGGTCGTTTCCCAGCGTCTGCCGTTCTATCTTTGTCCGTCTTCTCCCACACGCAGGCCTGTTCCCGATTCCAATTGTGCCGACGCCGATGCAGGTCGTGCACCGGGCAATTACGCCGCCTGCATCGGAACGACAAATCACAATCCCTACTGGTCGTTCACTCCAGGGGCATCCGCGCCGAATCTGAACGGTGCCCTGGTCTACACCGACACAGCGTCCGGAAAGACTCGCTTCCGTGACATCACCGACGGGACAAGCAACACACCGATGGTGGGAGAGACGGCTTACAACCTGCCGGATTACACCTTCAGCAGCGGAACGTGTGTCGGGCAGCCTCGATATTCCTTTACGTACTGGGCCAACCCGTACCCCGGCTCGGCGAGCGCCACCACACAATACGGATTTAACCCGCATGACATCGCCGGTGACGGAGTCTACGATCTCAACTGGTTCCACACGTTTCGCAGCGACCACGAAGGTGGCGTGAAGTTTGTCTTCGTTGATGGCAGCGTGCACTTCATCAGCGAGAATATCGACTCCAACCTCCTCGACGCGCTGGCCACGCGAGCTGGCGGGGAGGTGATTGGTGAATACTAAATTGCTGAATCCCACGCCAACCGATGGCAATACCGGCCGTCTCGGGACCTGGCGAAGCTGTCTGCTTGTCGCAGCGTCTGCGGCAATCGTCGGCTGTGGCGGAGGAGCAGACGGGCCCTCCCGAGCGGCTGTCAGCGGAATGGTCACGCTCGATGCCAGGCCGCTTTCGACTGGTGTTATTCGCTTCGTTCCGGACGGTCAAACAGGTGGTCCCAAGACATCGGCCAAAATCACGAACGGGCGGTTCGCACTTCCGGAAGAGTACGGACCCGTCGTCGGACGGCACCGGATCGAAATCGAATCGTCCGATGATGGCGGGTACCCGCGGGACGACGAAAGCGTCTTGAAGCGGCTTCAGGCCGAAGGGAAACGCTTTATCCAGGCCGTTCGCGTCCCGGACGACTACAATGACAACAGTCAACTGGCGGCCCAGATCGCGCCCGACGGGGAAAATCGACTGACGTTCGATTTGCAGTCGCACGCTCGTCGACGGTCCCGCTGATCTGTCTGGCTGAACCGTTTTATTGACCCAACGCATGTCGGCTGGGGTGGACGTGTTTCCTCCCAAGCACGTCCGCCCAGCTGGCCCCACACCGCAACGAGATCCTACGCCGTGACTGCACTCCACGCGGTCATTGCGAGACATTACTCCCGAATGAACACTTTGGAAACCTCACGCTTCGGAGAACGCTTCATGGATATACTTACTCGACCCGCACGATACGGCTTAACGTGCAGTCTTGTTCTGCTGCTGACACAATCGGCGTTTGCTCATTTTCTGTGGCTTGCCAACGAACAGCAGGCAGACGGCCAGTCCTTCGTTCACGTCTACTTTGGCGAAGACGCCTCGCCCGACGACCCGGAGTTGCTCACTCGACTGCAGGGAATGAAGGGCTTTCGCTACACCGCCAGACAAAGCTCCCCACAAGAGATCGAATGGAAGCTCTCGGAAGAGGGACTCAAAGCGACCGTCAATAGTCCGGCCCCGGCCATCGACACACTCAGCCACACCTATGGTCTGTTTTCGCGTGGTGAAAACGTCTTCCTGCTGAAGTACGAGGCGAAAACCGGACCCGAAGCCCATCATCCGCTGTGGAAGAAAGCGTTGGGCAAGACGAAACAGTCGCTGGAACTCTTACCGGAAATGAAAGGCGGTAAGCTGACCATCACTGCGCAGTGGAAGGGAACACCGCTGGCTGCCGCCGAGTATCACGTTTCCGTTGCGGGCCAGGACGATCTGGATGGGGTCACCGATGAAGCAGGCCGATTCACGCTCGTCGCCAAGAACGATGGCCGCTATTCCATCCGTGTGCGGCAGGTCGAAAATCAGCCGGGCCAGTACCAGGGGAAAGATTACAAGGCGGTCCGGACCTATAGCACACTGACTCTCGACGTCAATCGAGAACAGCCGTCGGCCGTTGGCAAGACCGCCGGCAACTTCCCCGATATGCCG
>ERZ869936.2436-NODE-2436-length-10957-cov-5.205192_pt1 | contig 10957 bp, 23 predicted proteins | sample MGYA00520876_ERZ869936 | MGnify/ENA primary metagenome ERZ869936 (study PRJEB32218, sample SAMN09650985) | biofilter metagenome | isolation source: enrty point of leading RO module | place: Saudi Arabia: Thuwal, RO plant located on Red Sea | collected 2016-02-17 ... | reverse complement strand
TACATACAGGCAGCCACCACAGGAACCAATGACTATATGACAGGTGGTGACACTGGAATGATGGTAGATAGTGATGGCTTTGTTTCAATATACGCATATAGTGGAACAACAAATGATTGGTTCACTGCTGTTTATTTTGAGAATAATATTCTTTTCGGTGCTTATCTAAAATTTCAATTGCATCAGCATTTGTAAAATAAGGACTCAACATTTTTAAAATATCTTCCGCTAATTTGAATGGGTCAGAACCGCCATTCAAAATAGCCATTTGTTCCATACTATGCATCAATACTTCTTCTTTACCTCTTGTAGTAATTTCTTGTTTTAATTCATCATAGAATTGTGTTATTCTATTCATAGGCATTTCTTCTTTCTTAATTTCTTCTTTCTAACTCATTGTAATCCCTCTTGCATTTATCTTAAATCTTCTCTATTTTTGCTAGGGTTGCTATCTCTCAAAACCTTCAAAGCCTTTTTAGCAGGTTCAATTTGATAATACTCTACTGTTCCTTCTAATTCCTCTTTATTTGCTTCTGACAGTTTTTCTAAAAAGCCTTCAAATTCATCGTATGAAACTTCTCCTCTAAAAACAGAAGCAGGATAAACTATCGCCATTCTTATAATTCTTTCATTAGGGGCAACTTTTTGTAATTCTGACATAAAAATCGTGGCGGCTGAAAGAAGAGGGTCTTTAGCCTCAAAAGAGATATTTTTAAGAATATTTCTCCAATTCATTGCAATCTCTCCTGCATCTTCTGTTTAATATCCAACCAAATCTCAGGATTGTTCTGTGCTAAGACTTCTTGAACAATTTGCATCTGTGCGACAATAATTGTGTCTTGTCTCTTGTGAATCAATTTACCCTTAAACTCCATAAGATACTTCAAAGATTCTCTAATTTCTCTTGCTAACTTAGTTAAGGCATCAATCATCTTAGGGTCGAGGTCATTCCCTAAATCGTTGAACACTTGCTCTAAACGCATATCTAACTTCTGCACGTTGTTTGATAGCAAATCAACCTCATTTACTTCCTTTTTCGCTATCATCATGGCCGCAGATTCTTGCACGATTGGTGTCAAGTGGTGCTTCATGTGTCTTTGCACCTGCGTTTTTGTGGTGTTGAGAGCAGAAGAAACAGCCTCACTTGAGATATTACCTTCTTTTAACGCTTGTTCGTAGTGTTTCCTCATTGGGTCTGTGCATAGAACACATTGAGGATTAGACGACATTTTGTATTCGCCCATGTGGTTTCTTTGATGTTGTGCCGCAGTTCCACTTCTCCAGTTATGAATAGTGTCTAATTCGTCGCAACTCGCCTGTCCTGTTTCAAGAGCCGATTCAAGTTCTTCTCTATTCGGGGCTTGGCATAAACCGCAACGCTTACGATTAACGGTCATTTAATCTCTCCATAGTAGTTGTTGCCACATTTTAGAAATAACCTTTTGTTCAGGTTTATATCTTCCAGTATCTTCACCGAATTTTTCTCTTGCGGTCTTTCTATAATCAAAACCAGTTTTTCTATCTCCTTGCCATGCTCGGAAACCATTCGGTGCTTTGTTAGTATTCTTTCTCTTTAATGCTCTATCAACTAAATTGATAATAGGCAATCCAGTAGCGGTTAATTTAAAACTAACTACTTTACCAGTCAAAGCATCCTTTTCATCTTCTTTACCTACATTAGTGATTTTTCTTGCTGGTTTTTGTTCATTTGGTTTAACAGCAAATGTAGTAGCCTGTAAAGATGACCTCACCTTACTGGTCAATAAACGACCACCTGCATTCCAAAAAGATTCATTTCTTACAACATCATCAAAGAATGATTCGACGGATTTAATCTCATCTAAATCTACTTCATCAACACCAGTAGGGATTCTATCAACTTCTGCTTCTAATTCCATATCATCTAAAAATTCAGTCGCTTCTTTCATTAACCAAAGCAAACCTTTAGGATTAGCGAACTCCGTTTTGGTTCTTGAAAATAATGCTTGATGCGGTGGATTTCCGCCATTAAAACCATCGGGAGCATCAATGTGTGCAAACCACGAAGAAGGAGCAGCATTAGTATTATTTTTATTAGCATACCATTCTGTTGCATAATGTCCTGCAACTTTTCTTGGCCTTTTCTTCTGACCTGTTCCTGTTTTCTCTTGTTCAGTAAAAACAATAAATGCTGGGTCACGGGCAGGAGCACTTTTATTACCAATATCTGAACCTTCAAGATAAAAACTCTCTAATGTCTCAGCAAGCGTTTTAATAATTTGCGCTTGTCCTTCAGTAAATAAATCATTATCTACGAATGCCTCAATGGGTTCAAGGAATTGTATTGCTCCTTGACCATCACGACCTTTATTTCTACTGTTAGCCCGAATGTTATTCATCATGTGATTCTTTAAAAATATATAAAGATTGGGAATATTTTTGACCATCATTTTTTCACCTGAAACACCTTGACAGGTTTTTCTCCAAGTGTTAAAATTTTCAATAAAAGGAAACCTGCCACCCTGATTGATTTTGTTTCCTTTATGGGGCTGAAAGTTCTTTTTCTTCTTACTCATCTTTCTTCCTCCGTTTCTTTCTACCTCTTACCACCTTATTAAACATAGCGGGGGCAGAACCAGTTGTTACCGCCCCTGCCATTTTAAGTTCAGAATCATCAAAATCAGCCGTCATTTGTCCAGCAGCATCGAGTAATAATTTAATGAAAAACCGCCTATATTCTTGACCATATCTACTAGTTAAATCCTCAATACTCGGAGGATTAATGTCTTTAAGTTTTTGTCTCTTCTTTTGAGTTCTAGCGGTCATTTCCATTCTTGCTAGTTTTTCTCTAACCTTTTCTTTATACTTACCCAAAAGATTATCAGTCAAAGCATCAATAAATGCAAGAACTTCGCTAATTTCTTTTACCTGCTCACTTTTAACTGCTGTTTCAATTCCTATTGCTTCAAACATAGGATGAAGTATTTGCTTTTGGGAATCAGGGTGCTTAAGGAATGTTTTGAGTCTATAATAAGTATTTTCTGGAAATTGACCAACAATTGCTCCATATTCGCCCGCTTGCGGAGACATGAGAAATTGTTCTGTTCCCATTCCTGCATGAGTCGCTTCATGCATAATAGTTCTAATAACAAACTCTTCTATCTCTTTTTCTTTGGGTTCTCTTCCTAATTTTTCTTTTAAGAAGTTATAAATTTTCTTATGGTTAATTCTTATTGTTTCCTTAACTAAATCTTTCAATTCAGGTTTTTTCCCACTCATTATCGCATTCATCATAGCCATTGAAACTTCCATAGGACTAGAATGAATATTTTCCATCTGATATGCACCAAAAGCATTAAGGTTCTCATCAAAATCAATATCCTCTACTTTGAGAATATCAAACCAATTCATAATTAATCCTCCTGTTCACGCATTGGGCAACTTGGGCTAATTGGTGGTGCGGGCAAACTTAGCGGGCACTTTTGATATTTAGTGACCATTTGCTGACAACGACGGCAATAGCCAGTCTTTTGAACACGACTGACGACTTCTCGCTCATCAAACTTAAGCACTACATCTCTCCAAGACATAGAATCAATCCTTTGATGTAAATGCACTTCTTCCGCCTTTCTTATCTTTAGGAATAACACTTCCTCTTCTTCTGCCTTTCTTATCTTTAGCGGCTTCTTTCATTGATTCCGTTTTGTTTCCATCACCATCAAGGTCAAGGAAATCAGGCTTTGCCGCTTTTAGTTCTTCATCATCGTCTAATTTTTCTGTTCCACAATGGGCTTTTTCTTCTTTTCGTATAATATCTCTCCAACTCATCTTTTATCACCAACGTAAATATTAGGGAGTGTAGGGTTTTTCATTTGGTTCTTTCTTGTATATGGGCTTTTAGGGTCTGTTAAACGATTACCGCTTGCATCATCCTCACAAGGCATACAAAAACCAATACCATCAGTTCCATTAGCAATTCTTAAACAAGGGTCGTTCTGGCATTTTGGTTTAAACCTTTTCTCAAACGATTGCTTTCTTCTTTCTTTCATTGATTCCCTTGCTTCTTTTGGGGTTTTATTTCCAAATGGATTAAAAGGTTCATCACCACTCGGCCTCTTTTTTTTATCTCTTCCGCTTCTTTTTCCTGGCCCAAATTGGTTTTTAAGAATTTCTTCCCATTTCATTTTAATCACTTAATCCGTTCCGCTATTTGATTCTATTTCTTTTTCTACTGCTTTAATTGCTTGACGCAAAAAATCCTTAACTTTCTCAGATGTGTAAAATGGCATAAGTTCATCAGCATATTCAACGGATTCAACATATTCAAAAACATCATTCAACTTTTCAACAGTAGTATTAAGTCGCTCATCTCTTTCTTTGAGACTTTGCTGTATATCTCTACTTTGTTTTTTAATCTCGGTTTTCCAACTCATTTCTTATCACCTGTTATCAAGTCTTTCTTTTGTTTTTCTTCTTCTTTATCTAAACGCTTTGATTCAGCGTCAAACCATTGGTCGAGTAATTTGCATCTTGTCATAATAATCACTCTTTTCTAAGCCTGTCAATAAGTTTTCTAATATCGCTTTCTGTTAAAAATGCAAGTTCTTCAACAAATTTACCGTTTTTCAAAACACCAACTTCCCATTCTGTATATTCATCTCCATCACCTAACATTCTTTGTGGGGTGCTATTATAGTAAGCACCCCCAATAATAGATAAAGTATATTCGTCATTTACTTTGTATTCTGCCCTATGCATTCCTGCTGCAACAATTTCTTGAAAATACAAGTCTTTAATGTTAAATTCGTTTTTAATAATATCTTCCCATTTCATTTTATTCACCTTTACATGGTTTTAATTTTGAAAACTTTTCGCCAAAATATTCTTCTCGACAGTTTTTACAGCGCATATAAGAACGAGGCATTCCCACGATTCTGTTCTTTTCATAATGTGGTCTAGAATGTTCTGTAAATTCTGAACAAGTATTACAGTTATTACAAATTCTAAAATATTTCTTCTTTTCAGGTAGAGGAAGAAAATCCTTTGGCGACATATTAAAAGGATTAAAAGCCTCATCGGGCTTTCTCATATACCTATCTCTTTTTCTTTTAATAATATCTTCCCACATAATATCACCTACATGAAGTCTCCAAGTCCTCTAAACTCATCAGCAACAACACTTCCGCCTAATGCTCTAATTGCAGACTTAAGTTCATTAACATCCAATCTTTCAGGGAAAAATTCATGAACTTCATAACCATTATTATAGGTATAATCAGCAACAGCAAATTCTTCATATTTTTCGCTCGCAAAATTTATGAGATAATATCCTTTATCATCTTCAAACTTTTCTTGTTCAGAACCAGTCTGGTTTCCATCTTCATCGTATTCTTCGCTTAAGTCTTCAAAGGTAACTGAAATTTCAATACCTGAAAGAAACGGCCCGTTTCTATCGGCAAAGTATTCAAAATCACTAACATCTAATTCTTCACCCCATTTAGAAACTAATTCTTCTAATTGGATTTCTAAATCTTCTTTATCGTTCTTTAATATGTTTTTCCACATAATATCACCTAAAATTTCTCAAAAAATGGGCTGGAATTTTAACCAAGAAGACTCAATATGAAATCTTCCATGTTATCACGAAGAATAGAATATGTTAATAATTGGTCATAAAAATCTCCCAAAAAACCTCCTTTTACGCCGGTTAAATGTCTAACGGCATAATCGAATGCTTTATACATATCATCTCCCCCTTCATCCAAAAGTCTTTTAACTTCAGCATAATGTTTTTTATACCTTTCTTCCCCTGCTAAATCTCTTTCTTCTTGAGTCATTTCATGGGGTTGTCGCTTTATTTTATCTTTCTTCTTAATTTCCTCTTTCCACATAATAACACCTTTAATTTTCTCAAAATTTGGGCTGGAATTTTTTTCACTTTAAACTTTATGTAGGCTAACATCGCCTCTACCAATTAATCTAACTACATCAACTAAGGTGTTTTCTAATTTATTTTGCACATTCTCTAAGTCATCTATCAACTCTTGTAGTTCTTTTTCAGCATCTTCAGGAATAGCATTGTTTCTCATCGCTTTCTGTAAATATTCAATAAGATAGTATAAATCTTGTATTCCCATAAAATACATATCATTACTATTCATTACCTTTTTGACAGCATCTATTTGATTTTTAGTATATTTAATTTCTTCTTTGAGTATTTCTTCCCAATTCATTTTAATCAACTCGTTTTTCTCAAAAAATGGCTCGGAATTTTTTTGGCACTTGCGTCCTCATTTTTTTCATAATCTTTGTATTCCCAGAATAAAAACTGTTCATTTAAAGTTGTTCGTTTAAAGATAATAAATTTGGCGGCCGTTTAAAGATGTTGTTTTAAATTACTTTATTAATAGTTATTCGTCAGTATCTTGCATAAAGTCGGTTAATGATGTTTGCACACGGAACGCTCTTAAGTATTTGTTGAGATTAACGCGAACTTGTTTTAATTTATTCGTAATATCTGTTAGAGCCTTATTCTCCTCATTTGATAATTGTCGTGCATTTGCCCTATTTTCTTTTGCTTCTTCAAGGGTTTCCTTGATTATAGTGAATATCTCATTTAAATACTGTAATGCCTCTTTCTCAGCCGACATACTGTATCATGTTATGGGAGTAAGCCACAGGCTATAATACTGGCGGTTTTACCTTGAAATAATTAAAGTTAATGCTTCAAAACAGGGCTTTTAAAGCAATTGCTCTAAATGAGAAAAAATAAAAAATTTGAAACAAAGCCATATGGTTGGAGATTCTAATATGGGTTTAATCGTGTTATTAAGTCTTGGTTTAGGTCTATTGATTTCGTATTGGTCTTGCTCTACGCTTTTCTATAAACCGCTATTGGTAACTACAAAATGTTTGTTTACGTCATGTTATGACGAATAACTATCTATGTTTCATTATACTCAAATGAGTAGTTAATAACAACCCTAACACCATATGGTAAGGGGAGACTTTGTATCTCCATTTACCCTAAAGTAATAAGCACTATAATAGTATGGCAAACAAGCAAGGTAAGTGTGAGGATTGTGGCAAAATGATGGTATTTAACCCTTTGAAATTCTATGGTGGTTGGGGCTGTAACTGCTGGGATGAAATGCCAGAATATGACCATGATATTGATTATTCTGACATGGATTCTAGCATATGGGATGAACTAGACCATCCTTGAGCCTTCGGGCCATTTACCAAAGATATGACCATATGGTTGGCTTTGCCAGTTTTAACGAAACCCCAGCGAACTGGGGCTACGGAGGGAAAAGCCAGCATCATTCCTCCTCTTGACCTCCTTCGTCGGATTTAACCGCAGGTGGGGTCATTGCTGGGATTTCACCGTTCATAGTGCCATCCCAACGACCTTCTTTGTAGCCCTTTACAAGAGCATCATAGGCTTTCTTGCCCATTGATTGAGCAAATGCCTCAATGTTCTCAAAAGCCCCGCCAGTTCGCCCATGAGGGAGAATAACGGTAGTAATCAAGTCTGCATTAGTAATACCCGCAAAGGCAGCAATGACCGCATTCTTCACAGAATTGGCAGACAAATCCACTTCTTCGGGCAAAGCCGATTCTCGACCTCTTCGGGCTGCTGGGAAATCTGCATAAGGACTCCCAATTGAACGAATAGCAGTCCAGTATGTTGAACGCATATCATCGTTATCTGTCGCATTTCCTAGTGTAATAGACAAAGAAATCGCATGACCGACATCTCCCCTATCTTCACGTTCAAGCCATGCTTGAACGGCATTTGTGTTCTTAATCCAATTTTCCTTCTTCATATCAATTCCTCCAAAAAGGGTTTGATGCTCCGTTTTCCCTCCGAAGCACTAAATCGGTAGAGATGGCGGATAAGGTTGCTTTTACATTAAACACTCGCAAAGCGAAAAGCAACCATATGGTAATGCTTTGTTATACCCAATGGGGAGCAAAGCCCCCCAAAGGCCCATCAACGGATTCTGAGTTTGGAAACTCGGAAGTTTGATGGAATCTCAGCGATTACTCGCATTTTCATGTTGAAAATACGCTTTCCTTCACCACGCTTCGGGGAGCGCAAATCTGGAATAGTCCGCATTTCGTTGATTTGGAGATTCTGAGTGTGTCGGTGCATTTCTGCTGTTGCATTGTTTTCCCAGCGATGAACGCCAAGATACATTTGCGGTTTCCATTCGTTTCCTTGCTTCTGCTCGATTATCCATACTTCTTGCATGATTTACGCATTTAGGCTCAAATAGGCTTGGCTATCAACAAAGCGATACCATATGGTTTTACTTTGTATAAACCCCCCGAAAGGGGCTACAAGGGGGATATAGCCTTGTAGTATCATTCCTCTTCGGAAACCTCCGTATCTGCCTTAACAGGCGTAGGCTGAATGACAGGAACGCCATCATTCATTTCTTGTCCATCCCAACGACCATCCTTAATGGATTTAATCATGTAGGAATGAGCCTTACTGCGGAAAGATTCAACCAATTCGCTAAAAGACCCATAAACTCCACCAGTTCGACCATGTGGCACGATAACCGAGAGAATCAAGTTGTGGTATTCAGTAGGGATTTGAGCAATAGCATTTGCCACGTTTTCCTCCACAGTCGCCAAAACAAGTTCCTGTTCGTCCGATAGGGTTGATTCTCGGCCTCGTCGTGCAGAAGGAAACCCCTCCATTGTTGAACCAATAGAGCGAATTGCTGTCCAATAAGTTGAACGTAGTTCGTCTGTTTCTGCATTATCTCCCAATGTGAGAGAAAGCATAACTGCGTTTAGATTGTCTGATTCGGGCTGATTTTCAGCCCATGCTCTTACTTTGTTTGTATTCAATGTCCAGTTTTTCATCTTCATGTTTTTCACCTCGTCCTTTGCAGGAATAGATACTTCAAGTCTGTTATCCCCCTTGAAGCACTAATTGGGATGAATAATCAGATATGGTTGTTTCTATGCAAAGCAACAAACAACCATATGGTAATGGCTTTGCTCATTACCCCGAAGGGCGAGGATTACTCCTCTTCATCGCTCTCCATATATTCAAGCAATTCAGCATATTCCTGTTCTATGGCATTAGCAAGCCCATTGCTGATATTCCAAGCAACCATCTCAATTTTACCATTTTCATCTTCTTCTTCAACAAAAATATTCCAACCAACAATTTTAATCATATTATCACATCCAGTTTTGGTAGTATTGCGGAACATACCTGTCCGTATCTCGATTATAGTGCATCAAAGTGATTTTACCTGTCCATGTTTGGGCTAATGCCAAGAATGAAGTCAATGCTGGGGTTAATCCTGTAATGTAGAGTTTAAGGAGTTCAATCTCACGAACTTCGTGTATTTCATGTAGAAAATCACTCGCTTGACCTTCAAGAACATCAAAGTCCAAAGGGTTCTCAATGTCCTCAAATATAAATTCATCAACCTCATCTCCCATATTGTTCTTAATTTCGTGTCGTCCTTTGCAAAGCCCTACTTCAAGTGTTCTCATGATAAAATCAGAAAAAAACCTAATATGGTGGGGTGTTGCAAAGCAACACCATATGGTTGCAGGCTTTGTATCTTGAAAAAGATGCAACCCTATATCCACATATGCTCCCAAAGGGTATGAAAGCAACTTATACGCGTGATTTGATTACTGGATACGGCCGTATCAACGTTAGAACCTGTGCGGAGGCTATTAACTACATGGGCGAGATTTACGGCTTTATTCGAGACAAGGGGATTGAATGCAAAATGACCACCGATTTTCACCGCGTTTCATTCGTTATCCGAGATTTCGACAATCGAGCCGATATTGTGCCTTTGGTCATGGATTTCATCCGAGACATCGAAAATGGCACAATCAAGGGAAATTAGCGCCTTCGGGCCAATATACAAAGCAGCCCATATGGTTGTAATAATGCTTTGCACTTAGAACAACCATAATAACGGCTACGCCACAACAGACAGGGAAAAGCCTAATTCGGTTTTTTTCGCGCTAATATGTCTGTGTGGCGAATGAATAGAAAGAAACGCCACCTACTCCATTAATCCGTCTTACACCCATACTTTGTTTTTCATGCCTTCGTGCAGATAACTAGTATCTCATACACTCCATGTTTCTTTCTGGCTTTACTGCGTTTGTTTCGGCTTTGTTTCCGATTGGTATATATGGCCAATCAACCAAAGGAATTTGAAAAGGTGGGAAGAAGAACTGAGTATCTCCATTGTTGATGCGATTGGGTCGCACTCACTTATAGACGCTCAAATGGTATATATCATATGAGCCAACAAACCATTCTTGCGAACTTGATTAGTAGTCAAGCGCCTTTTGGGCCTTAATCGCTTTCACAGGGAACAATAATCAGACATTTGCCCATCATATTGCTTTGTGCCACACTACATGGAAGAATGTGCATTACCCCCGTCTATTGAGGCATTGATGCTATTCCCCTCCAGCCTTGCATGGACTGGAGCAATAAATCGCTTATCAAATCAAATAAGGTCTTAGATGTGCAAAGCAATCACAACCATATGGTTTCACTTTGGGAAACCTTATCCTTATTGCATCTATATGGTTAAAGCATGTCGAGAGAAGCAGTAATCCTCCTACACCGCACAAGCAAAACAATGTCTGAATACTTTGAAAACAAGTTTCAACAGGCTATTTACACCGATTTGCACATTCATACAGATGAGCCAGATGCCATGATTTCATTGATTATGATGGAACAAGAGGCTCATCACATTGTTATGCAATTGAAGCCAATTATGGCTGAAATGGCACTCCAAACGCTTGAAGAGGGCGTAAGAGAGATATTTCACCATCTCACCTCCTGAGTAGGAGCGTAAAACTGCTCATTCCTAAGCATGAATTAAAAAGGCTTCCTTCGGGTCAAAAACAAAGCAGACCATATGGTTGGATTACATCAAAGATCGTAGAATGTTCTTATTTACTCGTA
>ERZ869936.2435-NODE-2435-length-10958-cov-9.044025_pt1 | contig 10958 bp, 9 predicted proteins | sample MGYA00520876_ERZ869936 | MGnify/ENA primary metagenome ERZ869936 (study PRJEB32218, sample SAMN09650985) | biofilter metagenome | isolation source: enrty point of leading RO module | place: Saudi Arabia: Thuwal, RO plant located on Red Sea | collected 2016-02-17 ... | reverse complement strand
TGCCAGTGTTGTTGTAAAGCGCCTCATGGCCGAGTGCAGCATTAAACGTGCCAGTAACATTGCTATACATAGCTTGGTGACCGACCGCCGTGTTGTTGCTTGCAGTGGTATTTGAATTAAGAGCACCCTGACCAACAGCCACGTGTTGCGCGCCAGTGGTATTTGCCGTTAATGAGTTATAACCAATCGCAACATTGCTAGCTCCTGATGTTGTCGAGCCAGCTGCGCCAGATCCAACTGCGGTATTACTACTTGCGGTGTTGTCACTGAGTGCGCCATAACCTATGCCAGTTGAATGATTGCCCGTAGTAATTGCATCAAGGGCTAGTGAACCAACAGCTGTGTTTTTTGTGCCAGTTGTGTTTGAAGCAAGAGCGTTATGACCCACACCGGTATTGTTATCTGCAGTGGTGTTGGCTCCAAGAGCATTGCTGCCGACTGCATTGTTATTGCTGCCAGTAGTATTTGCATCAAGCGCACTTTTACCGACCGCAACGTTGTTAGACCCAGTGGTGATTGCAGTGCCAGCAACATTACCGAGTGCAGTGTTGTCGGAGCCGCTAGTGGTTGCTTGCAGTGCTTGATATCCAACCGCCGTGTTGTTGTTATCTGTGCCGTCATCATTTGCCAGCGCATTGCTGCCCAAACCAAGGCTCAAGCCGCTGTCATAGGTCACACCATCAGACAGGCCATCAATGTCAGAAGCACCGCCACTCGCAGCCTGCCAAGTTGGAGCATCATTTCCGTTACTGGTCAGAACCTGACCGCTGGTGCCGTAGTTAGACGCACCCTCAATCGCAATCGCACCAGTTGAGGTGATGCGGACCCGCTCTGTTCCTCCAGTAGAAAAAGCGACCGCATCAGCGGCAGGGCTGAAGAGTCCAGTGTTTACGTCATCAGCAAATGCGAGGCCAGGCGTAGAGGCACTGCCGTCTTCAAGCAGCATCGTGCCGTCAAGCTCCCGCAGCGTGATCCATCCGTTGTTGGCGCTGTTCCTAATCTTCAGGACGTTGGCGTTAGTGTCGGCCCACCATTGATATGCGTATGTCGTCGATGGTTCTGTGCTGCTGCTGTTGTTGCTGACGATTGCAGCTAGGGCGTCATTGATGTCACTTCTGACGGCGCTGCCCGTGCCGTTTGCAATCACATAATCGTGGGTTGCCATGACCTAGCCCGCTTAGGACAACATTCCTTGCATATTAAACGCTGCGGCCAAAGCCAACCGCTGTGTAAGTGAAGTTGCGGTTCACGTTGTTGCCGCCTGAATCCAGCACGTCAAGATCGAAGCCAGTGCCCGTCACGTTGCTGACGTTAAACCGTTCACCATCGCCCAGATTTTGCACCGTGATGCCAATGCTGGGCAAGAAGTTGTTTTGATTGCCGAGAGCCGAGGTCCCAACAAAGAAGGCATTGGCAAAGGTCACTGACTTTGTACTCGTGCCCGATGCTGTGGGCTGCCCAGTCTCTTCCCTGCGCTGGAACGTCGCCTCGTACCCCAACTGATCAATCAAAATGTTTTGAGCAACGTCATTGCTCTCCAGCTCTGCTTTGAACTGGAACCCACGCCCTCTGAACGTTCCAGCTACAAACTCCTTCCAGGCTGAGTAAGTGGGAGACCCTGAAGGGTCGGTTTGCGTTCTCCTCATATACAACTTAGCGTTCACTGCATCAGCATCTGCGCCATCAAAATCGTTCCAAGTGTCGACATTCGCTGTGCGGGCATCAACAGTGTCGTTTGGGAAGAAAGCTCTTGTGACGAACCGCCGCTTGAGGTCAAGCGCAAAAACGGCACCTAAATCAAGAGTGTTATTGAACTGATACTCGGCAGAACTAAGAATATCTCCCAAGAAATCTAGTGACGTTATTGCATCGAAATCTGTTTCTGAGTCAAGTAGTCCATCTCCAGCAATCACCAACGCATCGAGTGCTTCGTCATAGAAACAATCAGTTTTTGTGCCTTGGAATGGCGGGCTGTCCGTGTCTTCTCTTCGCGTTTGAACGCTGACGCTGCCGACTGCATCAGGCAAGTCCACTATCACGCTTGTTGCGTTGACGCTTTTGTTGCCTGTGTCATCCTCAAACTTGACCAAGATCTCCCCTTCATTCAGCGGGACGATGGCTTCAGTTGAGTTGCCTGCAACAGCAGTAATAAGGTCAACAGAGTTAGGCCACGTCGCAGAGCCATCAGTCAGGCTGCTGTGGCGAATATGCACCTTGCCGCCAACCTTCACATCGAGATCAACAGTCTGATCCCAACGCAGGCGAGCACTGTTGGTGCTGATGGGCTCAATAGACAGGTTTTGCACATCGCCAGGGGCTGCCGTCTTGCCGACCAGTGTGAATGTCGCCGTTGAGATGGTGCTCTGTTTGCCCAGATAGTTGCGGGCCAGCACCTGTACGGTTAATTTCCCGGCGCTCAAAGCTCGGATTGTTAGCGACGGGTTACTTGTGACAAGCGTTGTAAAGTTGCCATTATCTAGCTTGTGCTTAACAAGAAAGTCATTGGTATTAATGCGATCGTGGGTCCAGCTTAAGTCAAAGCCGGTGTGGACCGTCTGGCCCTCTTGATATAAAAACTCATTGCCTGTAAGAGATTCTGGAGCAGCAGGCGTGGCAGAAAGATTGGTAATGTCTCGCGTGGTTAGCGAAACATCTTTCTCAATCGCTGCATAGATTGATTCATTATATGCAATAGCACTTACGCCGTAGATTCCATCGCCTGACTCTGCTACTGATAAAACACGAAATTGTTGTGCCTCTATATCAGGTGTTTGTATCAACCACACAGCGCCGGCATTAGGTGCCTCGCTGAAAGCAGATTTAACAGTGATAGCGGTTCCTGTGATTGAGTCGATGGTTTGTGTCTCTACTAAACCAGTAGGCATCGCCACTGAAATGGTGGAGCCACTAGAAATAACAACAGACAGATTTGTATCGCTATCAACTGTAATTACAGTCGTTGTTGCAGAGCTGACTCGTCCACTTCGCCTCGTGCCTGCACGCAACGGATCGGCAATATCAACCACCATCCCTGGGCGGAGAATGATGCCGCTTTCAATAGCAACTGCAAACTCGCAAGTCTCGGTCAGGTTTTGCTCGGCCAGTAGCGTCCACTTACCAAGACGATGGGCCTGCCCTTGGCTGTAACACCCAATAGCCTTAATGTCTTTTTTGATGATGCCGTATTTCGCAACAGCAGCATGATCTTCGACGTATTCATATTCAATATCTCCGCGAGTGTCGTAAGACTGCCAAGCAACCACAGCAACCGTATGGCGAGACTTCTGCGAAGACCCTGAATAAGAAAACGTTCCATTCACAACGTTGGATGGGCCGAGCAGATATTGAGCGTCAGTTGGCTTGTCTTGCAGTAGCACTAACGATCCCGCGCTGTAATACGCAATGCCACGGAAGATGGCAGTCAGCTGCTGAATGACGTTGTAAACCTCATCACGGCTGTTAATAAGAATGTTGAGGCTAAAGCGTGGCTCTTGTCCGCCTTTGCCGTCATCTACAAGCTGGTTGCAATACTGGGAGACGGCAAAAAAGTCATAGCGGTCGAGCGTATCTTCCGGCACATTCGCCCCGTACCTGCTCGAAATCAGCAAATCATAGAGGCACCACGAGGGATCGTTACACCAAGTCGCAGCCTGGAAAGTCCCATCCCAAACACCGGAATAAGTAATCCTGCCAGGATGCGTTGTTGTATCTACTGTCGCGTTGCTAGGAATCTTGACCTTAATTCCGCGGATCAGATATTTCCGAGACGGGATGCTTCCAAACTGACGAGAATCGAAGCGCAGCCCTACGAGTGCAGAGTTCGGGTAGCGGAACTTCTCGTCAATGATTTCGGTATAAGCCTGAAAGAATGTTGAGCTTGCGCGGCGTGTGCTGGTTTCGTCTGCACTGACGCGCACCATGCGAATGTCAACGGGGAAAGCACCGCTAAGCGTGATCATGTAGTCACGCTGATACCTTGCGCTGCTCTTGCCGGTAATCGTGTCTGAAATTACGTCGTTGAAACCACCGCCGTTGTATTGCACCTGAATCTTGATGCTTACGGTATGGCCGGTGATGTCGCCGTCATCCTCAACAATGCGAAGCGATGGAATCGTCAGAGTGACACGGACACGATCAACGTCAGTGTCTGTTATTGATCGAGTGACAGGAGCGCCGTTAGTGACCTCAGAATTGACTGCTTGCTCTGATTGCGTTGACCCAAAATCACCAGGGATGTGGGTTTGAGTTTGCGTGCCAGTACGCGTGACGATCGTGAAGTCGCTGAAGTTATTTGAGCCGTCTGCGTTCTGGACTGGCGTATCTTCCAAAAAAATACTCTTGTTGCCGTCATCTAATCCTTGAATCTCGCCTTCGCTGATCAGATCAAGGACAGTGGCAAATTGAACTGACTGGAGGGAGTCGTCAGCCTCTGTGGGTGTATGCGAACCGCCGCCGCCGCCTTTGCCGCCGCCGCCGCCAGCCCCTGCAATGTATTTAGTTTGTGTCATGTCCTCACCTCATCAACATCAAGACCGCTAGAAATAATTGCCGAGCCAACGAATACTCGCCCATACGCTATCGGCACCGGCAAGCCTTGCCTTGATGTATTGACGACGTTTGAGAAGCTAAAAGATTCAAGCTGTACTGATTCGTCGAGCGTACTGTCAAGGCCAGGCTGCGGCGAAATTGCTTGAGCAATGCCCATAAAGGTCAAACCAATGCCAATCGTTCCAGCAGCAATAGCTAGGCTTGTACCAACAGTTGCAGTCGCACCTGCCCCTATCAGAGCAAAGCCACCTTGCGCCACAGAAAAACCGACAAACGGATTTGCAACCGCTACAGCAATTAAAGCAACACCTGCCAAAATTGAACCAAGGCCACGTCCTGCACCTGCAATTACAGGAGTGATACTAAAAACATCTTTTTCGCTCCAAGGCATAATCAACGGGCTTATGTCTTGCTCGGTTGCTTTTTCTTTGCTGACCGTCACCCGATAACCAACGCCATCCTTTTCGCTATCAATTAGCCACTTATCTAGGCCCGGAAAGTTTACACATAAGGCTTTGATTGCTTGCGCTGGTGTCGCAGCCTCAAGCTCAAACCGGCATTGACCTAATCGCTTGCGGAGTGCGCCGTAGACCTTAACGACTTTCATGCCTCAAGGCGCAAGCAGTGCTCTTGCCATAGTAACTGCTGCCAAGGGTGTAAACATCCCTGCTCGACAGCCTCCCCTGCACATGATGCAAGATCTGCGAATCGCCTAGATAGATCGCAGCATGGTTAGGGACAGGCGAAACCAGCTGCATCAACAACGCATCACCGCGTTGCAGCTCCTCAACCGGAATCTTGTGGAATCCTTCCTTTTGGAAGTTCTCTAAATAGAGGTTCTCGCCGTGGTCCCACCACTGGTCCCGGCGGTCATAATCCCGCAGCTTCAAGCCCCACTCCCTTGCGTACCAATCACGGCAGAGGCTGTAGCAGTCCACAACGCCGTGAACAAACTCACGCCCTACATAAGGAAGCTCGAAGCCGTCCGGCTCGCAGTAGCCCCAGGCCTCAGTGTTCGGGTTGACGATGAACCAAGGCAGGCCGGACTTTTCGCACGCAACGCGGTCAGCAGGTGATGGGGCAGGGTTCGTCTTCGGGTGACTATGAACGACAGCAACCACCTCACCCTTATCTTCCACCTCGTTCCAACCGTCAAGAATGAAATGCTCATCAGGCGTTTCAGCAATGTTTGAACACGGGAAGTAACGCCGACGCCCTTTGACAACAGCGATCAGCCCGCAGCTTTCACGCGGAAACTCGTCCTTTGCTTGCTGAAGAATCTCAGCCTGCATCGTTGCTGTCAGCTTCATCATTGAGTCAGTCCAGCTCCGGGGAACGATCCAAACGGCAGCTCAGCGGTGTTGCCAAACCGCAGCTTGCAGCTTTCAACTCGCTTGCCGCATACATCCGCCGCCAAGGTGCTGACGGTGTTGCCGTTCACATCGAAGTAATTGCTGCCGGTGTAGCTGCACTCACTGCTTCTGTAAACCCATTGGCAGACGTTTGCAATCACCTGACGCTTGGGCAGCTTCTGGCCCGCAAGGTCAAACTTGCTTGCCAGTTCAAACGTCACGCTGTCTCGCGACTCATTTGCCTTCCGATCAATAAACCAACGTTCATCAGGAAACTTGGCGTTTGGATCAGCAGTTGATTCACCGTCCAAGAACTTTTTCAGCGTTCGGATCCGGCGAACTTCCGCACCGCCTAGGTCATTGCCAGCAGTTGTGGCGTTGACCAGCAGTAAAAGCGTGGTCATTGTGCCGTCTAAGTTGCTGATCGTCAGCGTCGGTCGCGGCAGCGTCCCTGTATTGGTCATCTCAAAGCCGTCTGCCTTGACGGGAATCCGCGTGTAGGTGTTGCCGTTAAAAACAACGTTGCCGTCTACATCAGCATTAGCACCTGCATGAAAGCGATAGACATCAGTGCTGCCGTGCAACGTGTTATCTAAATGGACCTCAAAAAGCTCAATGATTGCGCTGGGGTTGAGCTTGGCCAGCTCCTCATACGCAGAGGCAATCGCCGTCCAAACGCAGGTGTTATCTGTGATCGTGCTGCCAATATCTGTCGGCCAGCTGGGCTCAGATGACGCTGAGGTTCCAGCCGTCGTACAACGAAAGAAGAGACCGGACGCCTGCTCAGTTGAGGCGCGTCGGATGTCACCGACAGAAAACGCGGTGCTAGCGGCCCAAGCTGCTACTGCCATTACGGTTCAAATTTCTGAATAAAGGTTGCTTGTATTGTGGCGCGATTTAAGAACGGAATCGACTTGCTCCACTGCTCACAGACAAACTTAGAGCTGCTGCTTTCTCCGGGAGGAGTGAAGTCGAAACTCTCCATGCCGTTAGCTGCCCTGGCATCCAAAAACGTTTCGATCGTGTCAGCGTCAGTTTCTGACACCTCAAACGTCAGGTTGAAAACCTTGGGGTTCTGGTTGATGCCATACGTCAGCCTGGCCTCATAACCGTCACCGAACTGCACCTTACGAAAGTTCGGGGCGCTGCGCTTTTGAACCCCGTAGGTAGGTGTGATTGACGGGAAAGTTGCCATCAGCTTGCGAGAAGACCGCCAGGACGTTTCTGCTTAATCAGTTCTTGCTGGACAGCGACGCCGATTGCCTTGCCTAGTTGCGAGGCTTGCTCAGCATCACCCTCAACAGAAGAACCGGAAGCGTCCACGTTTACGGTCACGTTAGCCCCACCGAAACTTCCTGATGGTGCAATGCTGCCGGTACGTCCAGGCGTGAACAGCTCAGGGCCACGCTCACCAACCATGTAAGAGCGACCACCCTGAACAGTGCCGCCGTTTGCTCTGTTACCGCCGAACAACTTGCCAAGTAATCCGCCAGTTTGACCAAGCGCACCAAAGGCCTGATTGATGCCCAAGGTAAGGAACTGCCTTCCGAGCTGCTTGACAATATCTAAGGCAGCCTCGCCAAGTGATTTAGTCCCTTCTATTGCTCCGATAATTGCATCCGTCACGTTGTCCTTAATTGCATCGCCTAGCTTTTTGTATTTATCAGCAAGCTCATCAGCTGCTTTCTTGGCATCTTCGTCTAGCTTCTTTTGCCTGCGTTTTTCTTCAGTGATGTCGTAATTTTCTTGCAACAAATCTTGCAACTGCTTTACCCTTTCAGGGTCCAGAAGTTTGAACTTTTCGGCAATGTCTGCTTTAGCAAAGTCAAGCTCAAGCAGCTTTCGCCCAGCGTCTGTTGCTTCGGAGTCAAGCTGATTTCTTCGGGTTAGCTGCTGGACTAAAGCCGCCGCCGCTTCTTTCTGCTTATCAAGCTCTGATTTTTTCTCAGTCTTTGTCTTGGGTTTAGTTTTTGTAAGAGCACCGTTTGTTTGTTGGATTGCATTTACTGCAGGCGCTTGCGTATCAATCTTGGGAGCTGCCACGCCAGAGCCGGCATCAATCAAACCCATGATCATCTGTTTGCCGCCGCCCAAAACTCTGTCAATCAGGCCTTTTGCAAAATCAGGCAACATGTCATAGAGCCGACCTAGCAACCTCGGAATCTGCATTATCAATCCGCCGATGCCTTCAATAATTGCCGTCCTCAAGCCTTCAGTTGCCCTGACGATAAAGCCAATCGCGCCGCCGATAACTTGGCCTATCGCTTTGCCAACCCCAACCGCAACATGGGAAATCGTTTCTAAAACTCCTAAAAACCCTTGGAATCCTTGCTCAAGCTCAAAGGCAACGTTAACTCCTTGAATGCCAAGAGCATCGCTAATCGCTGATCCAATCTCCCCGACAACAGCAAAGATTGCCCTAAACGGTGCCACAGCTAATTTCACAGCAGCTGCTAGAACTTCAACAGTAACTGCAGCGACTTTGAACGTCTCTTTAATAACTGCACCTAATTCAGACTGATCTGAAAACAGATTTTGGAAAGCTGTTGTCAGTCGTTTAAGTTGTCCATCAATCGTATCTGACGCAGTAAACGCAGCTTTTGCTGCAGCCCCCTGAGCGTTCTTTTGATTCTCTAGCAGCTTGTTGAACTTCTCTGTGTCGTTAAGCAGCGCCAAAATTGATGGCCCGGCTTCTGTGCCAAACGCCTTAATAACAGTTCCAGCGTCTGCCCCTGATTTCTTGATCTTCTCAAGGGTTCCAGCCAGGCCATCGCTCTTAAGCGTTGAAGCATTGATCTGAACGCCAAAGGCCTCGAACTCTTTGCCAACCTTGCCCGCAGCAACCTGAGCAAAAGCCGTCTTAAGGGCCGTAAACGTAACCTCTGCGCCTTGGCCGCCTGCTGTGATCTGAGCGACGGCAGCGTTCACCTCTTCAAGCGGGACACCTAAAGCAGCCGCAACGGGCGCAACCTTGGCAATGTTTGCCGCATATTCACCGATGACAATCTTGCCGTCGTTTTGAGTTTGAATGAACCCATCAACCAGCTTGGCGGCCTTGTCTGCCTCAAAGCCATAAGCGTTCAGGACAGAGGTTGTGGCATCTCCGACCGTGTTGATGTCGCTAAATCCGCCGGTTGCACCTTGGCTGGCAGCCTTAAGAATTTTTGAGGCGTCCGCTGCGTTGTTGAAACCAGCAGATGCAACGTCATAAGCGGCAGCAGTCAAATCCAAAACACTGGCTTGACCTGATAGCTCACGACTTACGCCCTGCAATCGTCCACGCAGTTCTTCGCTGTTAACCCCTAGGGATCGGACCTTTGCCTCAGCGAAGTCTTGTTGCCTAAGGACGTTAAAAACTTGCCCAAGGCTTGCAGCACCCGCAACAACAGCAGTAATCGGGCCAAGAGCCGCGCTTAATGCCGCGCCAAGGCCGCGAGCACCAACAGCAGCCGCCTGGGCACCACTACCAAACGCCTTAAATCCAGTACCTGCTGCCCGTGTTGAACCCCCTGCATTTTTGACCGCGACCTCAAGGTTCCTAACCTTTTCAGTCAGTCGTGCAACGTCACGATTCGCGTCTTTGGTTTCGACCCTAAACCTGAGGACAGATTCGTTAGCCACGAGCCACCCGGCGATAAGTCAATGTTACCGCCGTCTGTGCTTAGCGCGCTCCATCTCTTTTTCTTGCTCTTCGTTCTTCAGCGAATAAAACGCGGCGAAATGAACAAGCTCCGCGTCGGTCAGTTCCGTGCGAAGCCTGCTTACTGTCATGCCTAACTCGCAGGCCAAGAAGAACTCAAAATAAGTCCACTTGTCCTGCCTCAGTCGTTTTTTGCGTCGTCAATGTCGCCGCTGTCGTCTGCCAAGCCAAACAAGAACAGCTCAATGTCATTCAGCACAGACTCGGGCAGCTGGCGCTGGAGCTTGTTTGCATCAGCAGCAGCGAAGGCCTTTGTGCCATCCTCAAGCTCTGCAATCTGACAGAGCATCTGCGTGCTGATGTCCAATGCCTCTTCACTTCCGGCAAGTGCGGCAGCTTTTTTGCGATCGGCGCGGGTGATGGGCTTGAAGTAAAGATCTATGATCTTTTTGCCTTCCGCGTTCTTCAGTTCAAACTTGCGGCGCTGGTTGAGGTCAAACGCCCCAACCAGCAGATCAACGGTTCGATTTGATGCAGGCATTTAGGCGACACATTTGTCACCAAAACTATAGCTTCATCAGTCCAAGTTAGAAGTAATGGTGCTGCTGGTGATGAAGTTGCAAGTGGCAATCACCAACTCACCAACAGTAGAAGTGATCTCCATGTCGGTGATGATGCCGCCAAAAGAGACCGAATCCTGACCGTTTGTGTTGCCGGTAGTGAACAACTCAAACGATGCGTCTGCCGTGTCGGGTGACTTGATGATGTCTTCGATCAAACCAGCCTGACCAGTTGCATCAGGGTCATAGACCAACTCAACGGTGCCAGAACCGCTGATCATGCTGCCGATGAACTGGCGAAAGGTGTTGCCGTGGACGGTCGTGTCCAGCGTTTCCTTGGTGATTGAGAGGCTCCAGCTGCGGGTGCCAACAACAGTGGCAAGAGTGCCGCTGCCGGTCTCAAATTCAACAGAGCCAGATTCGCCGCGGATGGTGGCCATGGTCAGAGTTCCTCGATAAATTCAAAGGTCACACGGACCTGAGTTTGGAAGTAACCCTCGGGAGTAGGCGTAGCCGAAACCTCTGGGCCAAAAGGAGCGTCGAAGAAGACCCCCGACACGATAACTGAATTATACAAATCTCGAATCCGTTTTCCAATCACAAGGTTGGCCCCAGGGCCTACGCCTTTGCTGGAAAAAATGTTCATGACGACTAGGCCCACAATCCGGTTCCTAGAGCTTGTTGCAAGCCCGTGCCCTAGATACTCACTCGCCCCAAACGTTGTTAAGCACTGCACCCATGAGCTGTTCGGCGTTGGCTCATACGCCATGTTGTGAAAGACAACAGGGATAGCCGGACTGTTAGCAAGCTCAGTGGCAAGCCTGCCTTCGATCGTGGCCCTGATGGAGTTGAGATCAG
>ERZ869936.2434-NODE-2434-length-10960-cov-3.567263_pt1 | contig 10960 bp, 8 predicted proteins | sample MGYA00520876_ERZ869936 | MGnify/ENA primary metagenome ERZ869936 (study PRJEB32218, sample SAMN09650985) | biofilter metagenome | isolation source: enrty point of leading RO module | place: Saudi Arabia: Thuwal, RO plant located on Red Sea | collected 2016-02-17 ... | reverse complement strand
CCAGAGCGACGAGTTGCATTTAGCTCATTGCTAACCATTGACTGGGTGGCACGGGGTTCGAGCATTACGGCCGTCGGCGTCCCGGCTTTTGTGCCGCGGCCGCTTGTGTGATCTTTTCTCCGATCATCGTGATCTTGTGGTCGCGGAGCCGCTTCTCGTTCAACCAGTACGGACTGGTGATCTCCTTAAACGCATAGATCGCCGCTTGAATGCCCTCGGCCCAGGCGACGGTGATCAGTTTGATGTCGCCATGCACGTCGCCAACCGCGAAGATGCCGCGGCGACTCGTTTCAAAATATGCGTCGATGGCAATACTTCCGTCATCGTTGAGGCGCACATCCAACCTTTCAAACGTGTCTTTGGCCGAAAGAAATCCGATCTGCACAATCGCGCCGTCGCACAGTAGCGGTTCTCCCTGAGAGAGCGTCAGCGCGAGGCGATCCCCCGCAAATTCGGCAGCGGTGACCTCGGTAGACGTGTGTACGATCCCGCCTGACTCTCGGATTCGCTGCAGCGAATCGTCCTTGCCGACCGGCGTCTCCTCACGGACGATCACCTCCACCAGTCCCCCTCGCTGAAGCACCATCACCGCCGCATCGAGCGCCGAATCCCCGCCGCCGATCACGGCGATTCGTTGATTTTCATAGTCGCCGATCTTGGGGATCTTGTAATAGACTTTGTTCGACTGCAGGGCGTCGAGCACTGGATGCTTGCGGGGAAAATGCAGCAATCCGCAGGCGATGATTACCTTGCGGCACAAATAACTCCCCTGATTAGTGATCACCTCTTTGAGTTGGTCTTCGTTCTCGATCTGGTCGGTTTCTTCGATCGCCGTCAATTCCTCCTGAAAACGAAACTGGACCAGCGCGTCGACCGCCTGCCGGTAGGTGCGATCCGACAACTCCTCGCCGGTAACACCGTCGGGGAAACCGGGGATATCCACAATCCGTTTGTCGGCATACAGAAACTGCGGCTGGCCCCCCGGTCGGTCTTTGGCCTCGATGACCAACGTCGTCAGCCCGCGGTGGGCTGTGGTGAGGCTCGCTGCCAATCCGGCCGGACCAGCGCCGATGATGACCACGTCCCAATAGGTCAAACTGTCAAAGTCCAGCCCCGCGTCCAGTTCCGTGACTTTAAAATCGGCCATATTCCACCCCAGAAGCTTCAGGTCGATTCGCGTGCCGCGACGATTTCAGCACGTCTCCCGGAAGCTTAACGCGCCAGCCGTCGTTGATCCAGCGGGCGCGGGGCGAACTGGCTGCGTCGGGAACTAGTCCTCGAGGCGTTTGAACTCGTCCACCGTTTCAGACGTCCATTGGACGGCGTCGAGGTAAGCCTGCCTCAGCAGTTGCGGATCTATGCCGCACGCATTGACCGCGTCCCAGTCGGCGTTCTCATAGTCTATGACGCATTGCAGCGCCCAGAATAACGGTCCGCTGCCTTTTAGTAGCGCCGAAGTGATCGGGTCGGCCAACGGGACCAGTTCCAAAACCTTTTGCATCGGACAGTCGGCAAACGCGTCCAGCAAAGAAAACAACCCCAAGGTAAAGTATTGATCGGGGTCCTCGCAGCCGAGTTGCGTCGCCAGCAGTTCGCACATTTTGGCGCGGACATTGGCCATGACCACCAATTCGGGCGTCTTATCCTTAAGCATCCCGAACGCCAACAAACCGACCCAGACCCGCAGCCTCCGCAATCCGACCAAAGCCGCCGCCTGTCGGATGGATGCGATCTGATTCCGCAACCCGCAGCTGCTGGAGTTAATATACAGCAGCAGCTTGTAGCACAGACCCGGATCGCGTTTGATGAGGTTTTCCAATTCATCGATCCGCACGTGGGGATCGTGCAGCTTCGCGACGAGCCGCATGGTCGTTAGCCGGTCGGCCGGAACGACGATCCCTTCGATAATCCGCGGCCGCGATGCGAAATAGCCTTGAAAGTACTTGAATCCCAGCTGCTTCAAGTAGGTGAATTCATTGTGCGTTTCGACCTTTTCCGCCAACAGTTCCACGCCGAATCCTTGCAGGATGCGCGCGTGCTCTTCGATCTGAGACTCGGTCAACTGCCGGACGTCCACCTTGACGATTTCGGCGATTCGCACCAGTTCGTCGAACTGCGTATCGTAAACAAAGTCATCCAGAGCGATGCGATAGCCCGCACTTGCAAGTTTCGTCAATTCGGCAGCGAGTTCGGCCGACGGAGTCGCGTCTTCCAGCAGCTCTAAGACGACCCGCTCTTTGGGCAGCGCTTGGCAAAGTCCGTTCAGCACGAACGACTCGCTGACGTTGACGAATGCGGGACGCGATCCCGCGATTCGCTCGATGCCGATCTCAATGAACGAATTGAGCAGCAATTGTCCCGTGGCCGCTTCACCATCGGCAAACAGCGCTCGGTTCTTGCGACTGTCGCGATAGAGCAACTCATACGCGGCAACGTTCATGCGGCCGTCGTAAATCGCCTGCCGGCCGACGTAGACGGCCGTCGCCGTCTGCGGAAGTGTTTCATCACATGGCACGACTTGCATCAGGGTGACCCACCGTGGTTATGAGAGGAACGTCCGCAACGTGTCTTGGATTTTTGAAATCTTTTCCAGTGGCTGTTCACTGACGCTGCAAACGCGGTTCCGTCCCGACTCTTTAGCCCGATATAATTCCTCATCGGCCGCCTTGAGCAACGTATCCTCGTCCCGCATTTGGCTGTTGCGCGTCGCCACTCCCACGCTGACCGTAATCGCATGCTCAAATTGCTCGAACTGCCCCAACGTCCCGCTTTCGATCTTGCTCCGCAGGCGTTCCGCTCCGTTAGTCGCCGCCTGCAAATCGCTGCCGGGGCAAACCACGACAAACTCTTCGCCGCCGTGCCGGCAAACCACGTCGCTGTCGCGCGTTACGCTCTGTAGAATCGAAGCCACCTTTTTCAGCACCAAGTCGCCCACGTCGTGCCCGTAGGTGTCGTTGATGCTCTTGAAGCGGTCGATATCCAGCACCATGCAGGACAGCTTACCCCCGTTTCGCGAGATCAAAGCCCATTCCTGTTTCAGTCGCTTAATCAAATATCGACGGTTGGGCAGCGTCGTCAAAGCGTCGGTAAAGGCCGCTTGCTCCAGCTTGCGGTTGACCACGGCCAACTCCGCAGTCATCTGGCGGATGTTCTCGCGTTCCAATTCCACTTCGCGCTGCAATTCAATCATCCGCACCGCGGCCCGAATCCGCGCTTGCAACGGACGGGCACGCAACGGTTTGACCAAATAGTCGTCCGCACCCGCCTCAAAGGCCTCTACCAGCCGCTCCTCCTCGCCGTTGCTGGTCATGATGATCAGATACAACTGCCGGCCAAATTTGGTCTGCCGCAACGATCGGCACAACTCGAACCCGTTCATCTCCGGCATCATCCAATCGGTGATCACAACGTCCGGATTCGTTTCCAGCGCCGTCCGCAACGCCGCGCGGCCGTCGGCTGTCCCGATGACGCTGTGACCTGCCGCCTGAACCAGCTTGGTAATCAACGTCAGTTGCAGCGGGTCGTCCTCGGCAACCAATACTCGCAATGACGTCGTCTGCGGCTTGCTCGCCGCGGCCGTCGCTGATTGGTCTTGCGGTTTCTCCGTCGATTCCTGCTCGCGGGACATTTCCAGCAGGTCGTTGAACTTTGGAACCTCCCGCGTATTGACGTTGAGGATCTCGCCCCAAATCCGCCATTGGTCCGCCACTTCGTCGCAGAGTTCTGCCAGTCCGGACGATTCCAGCCCGATCTGCTCATAACAGTCCGTCAGCTTCTGAATCGGTTCGCCCCGCTGATTCTCATCCGCCATGCACAATCGCGCGATTTGATTGGCGGTTCGCAGGATGAGCGTCAAGACCCCGACTGCGGCCGGTTTACCCGGCATGCTGCGGTGCATGTCCGTTTGATTCATCACGGCCGTGCGGAAGGCCTCAGGCAGTCCCCAATCCTCCATCATCGCGGCGGTCAACTCCGCATGATCGGTACCGAAGGCCTCTTGTTCCAATCCCAACAGGTCTTCCACGCAGCCGCGATCCCACGTCGCGAGCACGTCTGCGTATTTCTCCGGATAGACGCTCGCCAACGCCAATCGGCCGATCTGGCTCAGTAACCCGCAGGCAAATCCCTCTTCTTGCGGAGCCGCCTTGGTCGGCCCGCAGAGCGTCTTGGAGGCGATGCCCAACACCAGCGAATTCGACCAGAACCGGTCGTAATCGAATCCGGCACACGGTCCCCGCCGGGAACTCGAAAGTACCGAGAATCCCAGCGACAACGTGCCCACAGTCCGCATGCCCAACCGCACAACCGCATCCGAAACCGAAGCGATCGGCCGCCGCGATCCAGCGTGCGCTGAATTTGCAAATTTCAATGTCCGGCCTGTCAACGCCGGGTCGGCCTGGATGGTCTGCGCGATCTGTTTGATCGTCGAGCCTTCGTTCTGCGTCAACCGCAGAATCTCCATCGCCACTCTCGTCGGGGAGGGTAACAATCCCGTCGCTTTTAATTCGTCGAATCGCTTGCAGAGGACGCTGGTCACAACGGCGGCTCCCAAGGGGAATAGGGGCAACTCACGGTGGCAAAGAAATTGCCGCGTCCACGCACCGGCACCCAACACGTGACGACGACAACAATCTGTCTCATACCCCAAAACTAGCCCGAAACTGGGGAATCGCGGCAACTCTGCTCGATCCGGTACGATAGATCGCGCGGGATTCCTGTTGCCGATCCGATCGTCGCACCTGTATCGATTCTGCGCCCCGTGGTACCTCACGCAATTCTGACGGCCTTTCCGCGAATCACGTCCGATTCGCCACGCACTGACGAACCTACCCCAAACGGGTGCGCCGGCGCATCTCAATATTCTCGGCGGTGCCCCGCATTGCGAAAACCTTGCCGGCGGGCTGGTGACCGCGACACTGATCTTGCGTCAAAAGCCCATCTTTTGTAAACGTTTTGCTCCGCGCGGAGGTTGTGACATCTTCTTGCGTCGAGAGGGGTTCGCTCAACGCCCATCGCCGCAACCGGCAACGCCGTGTTTGTATTAAATGGATTCAATACAACCAGGCCCCTACCGACCATGAGACTGCTACTGGCCCTCGATTCTCGCCCCAGCAACCAGGCGGCGCTCGGGATTCTCGATCCGCACACGGCCAGCTGGGAGCATTTTGAGATCAAAGAGGTCGCCGAGCCGTTTAAGCGCCGCGGTTTTCGGGGAGCGATTCTGGTCGAGGATCGGCTCTACGTCCTCAGTTCGGCAGCGCTGTATATTTACCGCGCGCAAATCGAACGCGGACATGCACGATTTGATTTGATCCGCACGGTGCGGCGGCCGGAATGGGAGACTGGGGATCGGGCAGCCGCCGATTTGCATCATCTGCTGTTCAGCAAGGACCGCGGTCGGCTGTTCATCGCCAATTCGTTCATGGACTCCGTGGACGAACTGACGCCGAGCGGCGACTTTGTGGCGCACCGTTATCTATGGGACATTTCGCCAGCGGTTGCTGAGACGGCGCTAGAGCGGAATCCTGCCGCCACCGATCTGGTGCACTGCAACCACCTTACCGAACACAACGGACGCATTTACCTCACCTGCGGCAACTGGAACGGCACGCGGACAGGCAAGGTCATTTGTTATGACACCGGCGAAATCGTGTTGGAAGACCTACAGTTTCCGCACGACGGCTTTATTCACGACGGCGAATTTTACATCTCCGCCACCGGCAACAGCCAGGTGTTGATCTACGAAAATGCGGGCGAGATGCAGTTGCTCGGACGGCAACCGGATCATGTGCTGCCCGTAACGATTCAACAGCCGACGTGGGAAAACAGTTTTCAATGGGTCCGCGGAATCCACGTCACCGACCGTCACATCGTCTGCGGCGTTACCCAGTGGCGCAACGAAACGTCGCAGCAACCGCAGATTCCACCGCGGCTCGTGTTCTTCGACCGGGCGACCAAAGCGTTCCAAGGGGAATTGTTTCTGCCCCTCGTGGAAGGGTTCCCTTCGCCATCGATTTTCACATTGATTCCGCTTCCCGATAACCGCTGCGACGAATTCGACCGGCGACTGTGGCAGGATCGCGTCCCGTTGCCGGAGGCCTCCGGTCCGATCCCAGTGGCACTGCACGCCGAACATGCCGAAATCGCCGCACCGCACTTTGCAGCGGCCGAGCGGCGGCAGACGGATATCTGGCCGGGCGTCTGGACGCCATATACTGATCCGGGAGTTGAGGAACAGGCCCGCGAACGGGTGGTCGGGATTGTGATGCCGCCGCTGGACGCCACAAGCCGCATTGCGGAAGGCTGGAGTTACGTCGATCTGGATACGAACCGCGTTCACACATTGCCAACCGATCCGTCGATCACCGTCGATGAGCAGGTCGTGTTTTACACCGGCAAGGGTTACCGCAACACAGCTCCTAAATCGGGCGCACTCTCCGGACAGCATTTTCTGCAACTGCGGCTTCGCGGCCGAGCAGATGACGCGGCGAAGTTGGGCTGCGACCTGTATTGCTGGCACGGGACGGAAAAACGTCCGGAAACTCGGGAATTGGGTCAAATCCAACTGTCAGAGGCTATGACAGAATTCGATTTGTGGGCTTACGTCGAGGAGGATGCCCGGCATTTCCGTTTGGTATTTCGCATGTATCAGTCGGCGTCGGTCACGCTGACCAATGTCGAGCTGTCGCTGTTCGCCACGATCCCCGACAAAGACCGCCTTGGTTCGGCCGCCGGAACTCATACCGAAGCGGGGACATCTCCCCGTTTCCCGCACCTACAACTGCTGCCCCGTTGGCTGGGCAGTTCCTAGAACCAGTTTCAAAACCCGGTTGTACTTGTGAGAGAACCTTTCACAAGAGTGGCTGCGTGACGCGTCAGAGCGTTTTGAAACCACTTGTCGACACGCCGGCAATCGCCCCCGGTTTCCGGACGGTTACTCCATCGCGTCGAGTTCTTTGCTGAGCTGGTCGGCCACCAGCTGAAAGACGGGCGCCTGGGGTCCGCCGATTTCGGCTAGCAAGCGGTGGCACTTAATGGCGTGCTGCGTAAATTCGCGGGCATCGGCCGGCGGCGTAGGGATCGGTGCCCGGCGCCCCGTACATTCGGGCACGTCATCAATCAATTTGAGGATCAAATCGAGACGCGCAGAGGCCAGCAGGCGGGCCCGCGACTCCCGCGAGGCCGAAACGATAAACCTGGGCGGCGACTGCAGTGAATACTTCTTGTGCAGCGCGATCAATCCGCCCAAGAAGGTGCTGTCCATGTAGTCGCAGCCTTCCACGCAAACGACGAGCGTCGGTTCTTCGGCGTGATCAAGCAACTCCTTGACGAACGTGCAGAATGCGGGCCCTTCCTTCATCGTGGCCCGCCCCTCTAAAAACACGACGTAACCACTATCCGATCGCGCCACGGTCAGTGAAGAGGGCTCGGTCATGATCAGAATTCTCCAGAGGGACCGGCAGTCGTTGCCGCGCCGCACATCATGACACATTTTCCATCGCCGGCCAAGGTTTCTTGGGGACACCGTGCCGGGATTTTGCCCGCAAGGAGACGCTGCCGGAGCGGATCAATTTTTCTCCGCCGCCTCCCGTTCGTCCGCGGCCTTCTCTTGCGGGGTCGTTTCACTGAGGTCCTGAAAATCGGTGATCGCCGCCTGTAGGACCTGTTTGGTGGCGTCATCCTGCACAAAAGCCGCTAGCGTCAATCTGCCCGGTCCGATGGGGCGAATCGGAAATGTGAATTCCTTTCCAGTCATGTTGCTGTGATGTTCTTCGATTTTAGTCATAGTTTCGTTGAGTTGCTTGCGGTAATCGTCGATCGACATTTCCATTTCAAACGAAAGCTTGCCCTCTTGGGGGGAAACGCCCTGGGCGCCGCCTGGCATGATTCGCACGACGTTTTCGTGAAGCTTGAGCTCGCTTTGGGTTTCCAAGGGCGCTTCGGATTCGACCAGCGCCATCCGCAGTCGATGTGAATCCTTAAACCCCCCCGGACGCTGCGCCGTGACGGAAATCTTCAGTTTGTCGGAAGCTCTAGTAGCCGGCCGTGACAACTCGATGTCGACGCGCTGCCCTAAGACCGGCTTACCCAGTTACTGCCAGCCGTACTAGACCATTTCCGGATGTATACTCTCCCCACCGATCACGTGCGGCGTTCCGTTCAAACAGGTCGTGGGCAAAGTGTTCGAAACGTAATAATGCATACGCTCGGCACCTTCGGGCGCGGCAAACGCATCAGGGTCTTCGGTGGAAACGTAATAGCGCAGCGAGACGAGTTGCGACGGACCGTATTCGTGCGCCAGCGCGGAGAGTGCCAGATCGGGCGCCACACACGTCGGGGCATGCGCATTTGTATAAAATTCCACGAGCACCTCACGGCGTTGCTTTCCAGCTTCAACGGCCGGCGTCTCGACGTTCTCAGGCTCAAACGGATGTATGGCGTCGCGATAGGAGCCGATCATAAACTCCACGAATTCGTTTCGATCGCCGACAGTCGCGAGGTGTTCCCGCCACAATGTCATCATCTTTTCGTCGACCGGTTTGTCGTCGTTGCCGTGAACCGTCCGTTCCAGGATCTCCTTGGTCTTGGGCAACACGCAGATCTTCGCATAGATCCTAGCCGCTTCCTTGAATTCCCCCGCTTCTTCCAACGCCGTAGCCGCATAAAAGGCACCGATCGGTTCATACGGATGCAGTTCGTGATACGCCTTGAGCCGTTGCGACGCTTCCTCGACCTTTCCGGTTTGCCGCAGCATCATCGCCAGATGAAAGGGAACCAACATTCGCCAAGATGGAGGGACCGTTTCCGACAGGAACGATTCCGCCTCCGTCAAATATTTCAACGCCAACTGGGGATGTTGTTTCTTCTCGGCAATCGCCACCCCCGCGTCAACAGTTGCCTGCCGCCGCATCGTCTCGCCCCACTGCGCCGCATTGGCGACAAACCGGTCGGCGAAATCCCCGACTTCCTCCTCTGGCAACTCCGCCGCGACTTCCGACTTTAATATCTTGATATAGGCGTCCATCGCCAACGGACTGCGTGCAAACTGCTTCGCGAATTCCTGGTAGGCCGCATATTCGTCCTCGGCAATAACCGCCTTTTCAAATGTCTCGTTCCCTTCGACCGGTCTGATTCCTCCGGCTTGCAAGATTGTTTTTGCCCCCGTGGCGCGAAGCTTGCTGGCGTGAATATTGTTCTGCTCCACGCCGAGATTTCCTTTGACGACACCGTCACGGAGTTGCCCTTCAAATCCATATTCCCGCCGACTGCCGTCTTCCACCAACTCGGTGGTGACTTGATAATTCACCTTGCCCTCGTCGTCGATGGAGATGGACTCCACAGTTGCCGATCGGAATTGGGGGGCAAATGCCAATACCTCCGCTGTCGCCGTCCCGTCTTGCTCCCGCACCTCCAGGATCCAAAGCGGGTACGTTTTCCCTTGCAGGGCCGTCTCGGCTACCCACCGGCCATTGAGCGATGTTCGCAGGGGAATCATCGCGTCGGCTGACGAGGGATGACGATCAACCGCTCCTTGTAGATCGGTGAACTCAACGGTCGCGTCGGATCCTTCGTCGCCGGTCGTCGGGAAATCCACCTTTCCTTCTCGGAACGGGAATGCGGACGCCCCCACGTAGGTCCATACCGAATCGCCATCCAGACTGGGCTGGAGCAAAACCAGGTATTGCTGCCCTTCGGAAAACTCCACCGTACCGGGCGAGCCGTCGTGTGCCACCCGTATGGACTCCCCTTTTCGCCCGCGGCCCCGCAGCGCCCGATCCATCACCATTGTGATTTGCCCGGCCTCCCGCAAATCGACTGATTCCTGAACAGAGGCGATCAAGACCCGTTCTGCGCGAGGCAAAATTTGCGCCAACCGCGCATATCCGGATGCATCGGCGGCCAACACGGAAATCGGCGCAACGGCCGCCAAGAGGACGGCGAAAAATAATCGTGGCAACATGACCTATGTTCCTAACAGGCAATTTCACGTGGCAATCGGGACGAATGTTCACCCTGACTACGGAAAATGCCGACGATTTGTTGGAGGAATCCGGCGACAGCAACCCAACCGGGCGTCGGTCGCTCACGTATCAGGCCATCATAAAGCACGGCCGCCGTTCTGCCCAGTTTGGCGGCCTCGGCTTCGCGCTCAGTGTCCCGCAACAGGCCGCCTCGGACGCTCACTGGTAATGCCTGCAGATTAGTCCGCAATTGACGGCGCTGGCGGCCAATCGGGCCGTGGCTTGGGCGTGAATTTCCCAGCGGCGTATCGACCAGCGGAAAAATCTGGTATGAATCATAGTTAGCAGAAACCACAAAAATCAGCCCGTCGCGGCGCCGCCGGGGCCCTGGCAATACAAACACGAGCATGCATCGGCGCACGGCCCGACCACGATTGAAAGGCGAGATCGGAGGTCATCCCCGACGGCGGGGGCGCCGCATGGAACAACCGGGAACGGTTTTTCCCTTCAATCATAAGGCACCTCAATGAGAAACGTCATTTCCCTGATTCTCGGCGGTGGGCGCGGCACACGGCTATTTCCGTTGACGAAGTATCGCTCCAAACCGGCGGTCCCGTTCGCGGCCAAATACCGACTGATTGATATCCCGATCTCCAATTGCCTCAACAGCGGGTTAAATCAGGTGTATATCCTGACCCAGTTTCTGAGCGTCAGTTTGCACCGCCATATTACCTCGACGTACAAATTCGACACGTTTGCCGCCGGGTTTGTCGAGGCGCTTGCGGCACAACAGACCTTGGACAGCACCGACTGGTACCAGGGCACGGCCGACGCCGTCCGGCAGAATCTGCGGTATATTCAACAGCGCGGCATTGAATATGTGTTGATCCTCTCCGGCGATCAGTTGTATCGCATGGACTATCGGGACATGTTCAAGACACATATGGACAACGACGCCGCCGTTACGATCGGCACGCTGCCGGTGGCGCGGTCGAGCG
>ERZ869936.2433-NODE-2433-length-10960-cov-6.482439_pt1 | contig 10960 bp, 15 predicted proteins | sample MGYA00520876_ERZ869936 | MGnify/ENA primary metagenome ERZ869936 (study PRJEB32218, sample SAMN09650985) | biofilter metagenome | isolation source: enrty point of leading RO module | place: Saudi Arabia: Thuwal, RO plant located on Red Sea | collected 2016-02-17 ... | reverse complement strand
AGCGTGTAGGCCGGAGCTCCGGTTGCGGCCAACTACCGCGGCGCCTTCGACAGCGAGGATCTCTGGATTCTCAAGTGGACGGCCCTGTCGGACTACGGCCTCCTGCGTCCCGCTCCGTCGATCGTCGATACCGATGGTGACGGCCTGACCGACGACGACGAGACGAACGTCTACGGCACCGATCCAAACCTCGCCGACACCGATGGTGACGGAATCGAGGACGGTGTCGAGGTGGCCTATGCGGCGCTTGGTTTCGACCCGCAGGTCGATGACACGGCGACCGTGCTTGGCAACGTTTACACCGAATCCAGCATCCTGGAACTCCGCACCACCGCGGGAGTCACGGTGCAAAAGGTTGGCAACACCGCCTCCCTCGCCGTGCCGGTCGAGATCTCCGACGACCTCGGTGGTTGGGATCCAGCCGGCGACATGACCCTTGACGTCGACGTCACGGCGTTCCCGGACAAGGCGTTCTTCCGACTGAACGTCGAGGACGCGAACTGATCCATCGCTGGATGTTGCGAAACTCCAAGCCGTCCGGTCCCTGTGGCCGGGCGGCTTTTTCTTTGGAGTGCGGAGGCTTGCCTCCGCTTTCGGCCGACTCCTGTGTCGGGATGCTCGGGTTGTTCGGCATGAAGGCACAGGGCGCTTTCGTCGTCATGCGGAGCCTGCTGATCGCGTGCGCTGCTTCCCATTGCTCGAAAGGTCTTTGCACGCGGTCGAGAGGCTTTTACACGGGGTCGAGGAGCTTTTGCACGAGGTGGGAGATCCGTTGAACGATGTCGAGAAGCGTTTGCATGGCGTCGGGGAGCCATTTGAACTTCGAGGTGGCAAGCCGGACAGCATGAACGGTTCGGGCTCGTTTCCCTATCGATTGCGACAAAGCCGGGATTGATCTGGAGAGCTTTCCCGGTCAGGGTGAGTCCATGAAAATCGAGGTCGAGACGGAGGATGACGGTCGCTTCATTGCGGAGATTCCCACCATGGCGGGCGCGATGGCCTATGGTGCGACCGCCGATGAAGCGATCTCCCGCGTCGAGGCGCTGGCGTTGCGGATCCTTGCCGAGCGGATCGAGGCGGGTGAGGATTCGCCCGAGTTGGAAGGGGTCTTCTCCATTTCAGCATGAGCGTCTGGGGTTCGGCGAAGGCAAGACGCGTCTTGCGGGCGCTTCTCGCCATCGGCTGGTCGATCAAGCGCGAGGCCGGCGGGTCTCATCGGGTTCTGGAAAGGGACGGCTGGCCGGATTTCGTGTTCGCATTCCACGATGGGACGGAGATCGGGCCTCGGATGCTGGCCCGGATCGCGAAGCATACCGGCCTGAAGCCCTCGGATTTGTAGGCCCTCGGGGGTCGTGATACGGGCCTCGGGAATCGCCCCGTCATGGCTCCTGAGATGCCGGGTGAACCCGGCGCTCGCCCCTCTTTTGACGAAACCGTCACATAGGGGCCATCGGCAAAACGGGGCATTCGCTCTTGGATTCCGGCGCTCCGATCTCCATGCGCCTTCCCCGAATTTTTCCCGCCCTGCTGCCCTTGTGGGGCGGCATGCTTTTCGCCCAGGACGAACCGGTTTCGCAGACCGAAACCCTCAAGGATTCCGTCCGGGAATGGATCGAGACGATGCGGGAGATCCAGGATGCGGAGGACACCTGGGAGCGCGATCGGGTGCTGCTTGAGGACCAGCGCGCGGCGCTGGAAAGCGAGATCGCGGACCTGACCAAGCGGGTCGAGGAGGCCAGGGTCGAGAAGGAGGGGGCGGACAAGGAGTCGCTCGACGACGAGGCGAAGCGCGATGCCTATCTCGAAGCCAAGGAAGTGCTGGCGACCGAGGTGCGGGAGCTGGAGAAGGCGATGATCGAGCGCCTGCCGAGCTTCCCCCGGCCGCTGGCCGACGAGCCCAAGGTCAAGGAACTGATGGAGCAGGTCCGCCAGGACGTCGCCCTCACGGGCGAGGAGGCGCAGGGAGGCCTGACCAAGCGCCTGAACAACGTGCTCAACCTGCTGACCGAGTCCGAGAAGTGGCAGCAGACGGTCCACCTGCGCGACGAGCTTCACGAGTCGAAGGACGGCCGGAAGTTCAACATGAAGGTCGTCTATTTCGGGCTGGGTGCCGCCTACGCGGTCAACGAGTCCGGCGATTTCGCCCTGGTCGGGATGCCGACCGCGGAAGGGTGGAGCTTCAGCGAGCGCAACGACCTGGCGGAGAAGATCAAGACCATGGTCGACGTGCTCAACGGCGACGTGGACGCCCAGTTCGTGGAACTTCCCATCGATTTGAAATGAGATCCCTGATCCGATTCACCCTGTCGCTTTCGCTGGTCGCCTGCGTGACGGCGCAGACGGCCGCCGAGACGCAGCTCGCCGAGGCCCGCAAGGAACTCGAGGACACGCGTGTCGAGTACACCGCGATGCGCACGGCGCTGTTCCGCGAGATCAATCGCCTCGATGACCAGGCGATCGAGCTTGGACGCGAGTTGAGGGCGCTGGAAACCGAAGCGCAGCGACGCACCAGCCGGCGTGCCGCGCTGCGGCGCGAGATCGAAGGCCGCGAGGCCGAGTTCAACTACGCGGTCGGAGTGCTCAACAACTACGGCGGCGGACTGGTCACGCGGGTGCATCCGGCCGAGAACCAGCTCTACAAGGACCGCCTCGACGAGGCCTCGGCGAAGGCCGCGGCGGCGGACGACGACTACGCGGAGGAACTCCGGCACCGGCTCGAAGCGGCGAAGGTCGGCATCGAGCGCCTGGCGGCGGTGCCCGGAGGGCATCGTTTCGAGGGCCAGGGCCTGCGCAACGGCAGCGAGGCGGTCGATGGCAGCCTGCTGGTGCTCGGGCCGTCGGTGCTCATGAGCGCCAAGGACGGCAGGTTCGAAGGGGTCGCGACCTTCGCCGCGACCGGCACCGAGCTTCCGACCGTGGTCGGCCTCACCGGCGTCGAGGACGGCGCGATCACGCGGATGATCGCCGAGGGCGAGGGGACGATTCCGCTGGATGCCAGCATGGGCAAGGCGATCGAGGTGCAGGCGGCCGAGGAAACGATCGGCGAAACGATCGAGAAGGGCGGCATCGTCGGACACGCGATCCTGGCGCTCGGCGTGGTGGCGATCGGGCTGACCCTGTTCAAGGTGCTGGAAATCACCCGCTATCCGGTGCCGTCGCGACGGGTCGTCAACGAGATCCTCGACGACCTGCTTGCCGACCGCCGCGACGAGGCGGCGCGGCGGGCGGCCAAGCTTTCGGGCCAGGCGGGTGCGATGGTTCGCGCCGGGGTGGAGAACTTCTACGAGAAACGTCGTATTTTGGAGGAGGCGCTGTTCGAAAAATTGGTGTCGGTGAAGCCGAGGCTCGAGCGTTTCCTGCCGTTCCTGGGGCTCACCGCCGCGGCCGCGCCGCTGATGGGCCTGCTCGGCACCGTGCTCGGCATCATCAAGACCTTCAAGGCGATGGCCCTTTACGGTTCGAGCAACCAGAAGGCCTTCACCCAGGGGATTTCCGAGGCGCTCATCACCACGGCCGAGGGTCTGGTGGTCGCGATTCCGGTGCTCGTGCTCCACGGCCTGATGCGCAGCCTCGCCAAGGGCAAGTTCAGCGAGGTCGAGGGCGTGGCGATTTCCCTGATGAACGGGACGACCGAGCTGGAGAAGGGAGGGGCGGCGCCGTCCAGGCCGTCCGACGACGGTGATGCCGATCCGGACCCCGAACTGGTGCCCAACCCGGCCTGACCCCATGAACCTCCTCCACGATGCGTTGCAGATCTTTCTCACCGGCGGGGGGATCATGTACATGCTCGGCGGGGTGGCCTTCATCCTCTACGCCACGGCCTTCGCGGCGCTCGCCTACGTGAACCGCGGAAACCTCACCGGCAAGGACGCCGACGAGTGGCCCCAGTGGCTGTCCGACCCCGAGCACGCCAAGGGCCGGATGGGCGAGGCCCTGCGCTACGTCGTCCATGGAGACCGCCTGACCATCAAGACCGTCCAGCGCCGGGTGCGCGAGGTGCGGCTGAACCTGGTCTCGGCGATCGACCGGCGGCTGCTGGTGATCAACACCCTGACCGCCGCGGCGCCGCTCGCCGGCCTGCTTGGCACGGTGATGGGGATGCTGGCGATGTTCGGCGGGCTCGCGCAGGGCGGCGGCGGCATGGAGGCGGTCGCCAGCGGCATGCAGGAGGCGCTGATCACCACCCAGACCGGGCTGACCATCGCGCTGCCGGGACTTTTCATCGGCCTCATCGTCAAGGCCAAGCGCGACGCGATATCCGGCGCGCTGGCCCGGCTCGAGAGCCTGATCCTGACCACCCGATTCAAGAGAAGTTAGACCATGTTCGGACGCAGCATCGGAGACGAAGCGGAGGAGGAGGTTCACGTCGACCTCTCGCCCATGATCGACTGCATCTTCATCCTCCTGATCTTCTTCATCGTCTCGACGGTCTTCGTCGAGGAGACGGGGGTCGAGGTGAACAAGCCCGACGTCGGCGCCGCGGCCAGCGCGCTCGACAGCAACTCGATCCTGCTGGCGGTGACCGAGGACGACAAGGTGTTCTACGGCGGCGAAAGCATCGGCATCCAGGGCGTGATCGGGAAGATCAAGCCGCTGCTCACCGAGACGCCCGACATGCCGGTGATCATCCAGGGCGACGAAGGCGCCAGCCACGGGGCGGTGCAGAAGGTCCACGGCCAGGCGCTGCTGGCCGGCGCGCAGAAGGACAAGATCTCGGTTTCCACGAAGTAGGTGAAACGCAAACTCCACGTCTACCGACCACCGCGCGGGCGCATGACCGGGATCTTCGCGATCCTCGGTGGTGTGCTGGCGACGATCGGGGTGTTCGTGGCGATTCCGCTTTCGCAGAAGCTGGCCGAGCAGTTCTCGCCGCCGGTCGCGCCACCGCCGGAGCTGACCATCGATCCGCCCGAGGACTTCGTGGTCGAGTTGGAGGAGCCGCCGGAGGAACCGGACGAACCGCCGCCGGAGGAACCGCTCGAGGATCCGGCGAACCTCGACCTGGGCATGGACCTCGGGGACCTGTCCGTTGGCACCGGCGGCGCCTTCGTCATCGAGATCCCGAAGTTCGCCATGGCCGGGGGGGATGATCCCTTCGACGGCGGCATGATGGACAGCCCGCCCCAGCCGATCTCGAAGTCCCAGCCGGTTTATCCCAGCAGCCTGCTCAGCAAGGGTATCGGCGGCAAGGTGGTGGTGGCCGTGGTGGTCGATGCGGCCGGCAAGGTCACCAGCGCCAAGGTGCGCAACTCGTCGGGCAACCGGGAGCTCGACGGCGCCGCGCTGAAGGCGGTGCGGAAGTGGAAGTTCCAGCCGGCGGTGCGCGGCGGCAAGAAGGTCCGGGCCACCGCGCTCGTGCCGTTTGATTTCGAAGTGAAGCGATGACGATGATGCGTTCGATTTTCCCACTTGTGGTGCTTGGTGCGTTGGCGGGTTCCGCCGCCGCCGAGAAGATCATTCCGCCCTCGAACCTGTTCCGCGACCCGCAGTTCGTGCGCGAGTTCGTGGGAAGTTATGGATTCCACTCGGAGGTCGAGCCGAAGGTTTCGCCCGAGGAAAGCCGCGTGCTGGTGAAGCTGCGGGAGTTGTTCGAGAAGGGGCGCTTCAACGAGGCCGAGTCGGAGCTGGTCCGCTTCATCAAGGAGACCGAGGCGCCGGCGCCCGGTGCGACGAATCCCGACGGCTCCCCGGTTCAACCGCAGGAGATCAGCCCGGCGATGGTCTTCGTGCTCGGCAACCTGTACTTCTCCGCCGACCGGACCGAGGAGGCCCGCCGCGCCTTTCTCGAGGCGATCCGGCGCTTTCCCAAGTTCCGCAGGGCCCACGTCAACCTCGGCTATCTCTATGTCTCTAAGGAGGACTTCGACAAGGCGATGCGCCACTTCCAGGAGGCGGTCTCGCTGGGTGAGGGCAACCCGCGGGTCTTCGGCCTCCTCGGCTATTGCTACCTGCTCAAGAAGCAACCGCTGGCGGCGGAGAACGCCTACCGGCAGGCCTACCTGCTCGATCCGGATTCGAAGGACTGGAAGCTCGGCCTGGCCCAGGCGCTGATCCAGCAGGAGAAGCTCGAAGAAGCGTCCGCGTTGCTCGGCACGCTCATCGAGCGCTACCCCGAGGACAAGCAGTTGTGGCTGCAGCAGACCCAGGCGCTGCTCGGTCAGGAGAAGAAGATGGAGGCGGCGGTGAACCTGGAGATCCTGCGGATGAAGGGGCTGGCCGGAGAGTCGGACCTGACCCTGCTGGGCAACCTCTACATGGACCAGGGGGAGCCCCAGCTCGCGCTCTTCGCGTATCTGGCGGCGATCGAGAAAAGCGAGAAGCTCAATGTTTCCCAGGCGCTCAAGTCGGCCAAGATCCTCAACGACTATGGCTATCCCGAGAAGGCCGACCAGTTCGTCAACCGGGTGCGCTCGCTCGCCGGCGACGGAATGAGCGAGGAGGACCGGGTGGCGATCCGCCTCGTGGAGGTCGGCATCTCGAGGTCGGCGGGGGATCTCGATCGGGTGGGAAGCCTGCTCGAGGACCTGGTCGCCCGCGATCCCGCCAATGGCGAGGTCCTGCTCGAACTCGGCAAGCACTACGACACCCTGGCGAAGCAGGAGGAGAACGACGAGAAGCGTCGGGAACGGCTCGCCGAGGCGAAGACCAAGCTGCAGATCGCCGCCGGCATGGACGAGGTCGCCTACGGCGCGAACCTCGCGCTCGGGCAGTTGTTCGTCCGTGAGCGGCAGTACGTGGACGGCCTTCCGAAGCTGGGGCGTGCGCGGGAGCTGAAGCCCAGCGACAATCTGAAAGCCTACGTCGCCAAGGTGCGACGGGCGGCCGACCGCCAGCAGCAGCGAGAGGAGCGCGAGGCGGCGGAACGCGAGGCCAAGGAGGTCGAGGAGAAAGCGAAGCAAGACCAATGATCATGAAACCGATCCCCATCATTCTGGCTTTGATGGTGCCGGCGCTTCCGGTGCCGGCCAACGAGGCCCTCGACATTCTGGAGGGCAACAAGAGCGTCGAGGAGGTCGACCTTCCGCCGCTTCCCGGTGAGGAGGTGGAGAGTGCCGATGCCCCGGTGGTCTATGTCGAACCCGAGTGGGCCCCAAGCCCCCTCGATCCGGTGTGGTCGCGGGCCGTGCTTTTCGAGGATGAGTCGAATCCATGGATCCAGCAGCTTGCGATCATGGGTCTGTACCAGTGGAATGGATCGTGGGGAACCGCGGAGGTCGAGGGGGCTCCCAACGTTGATCGGGACACCTCCCGCACCCGTCGTGCACGTCTCGGGGCGCGCCTCAAGATCTTCGGCAACACCGAACTCGAAGCGATCGGCGAGTTCGCGGGTGAGGGCCGCAATCAGGAGTTGGAGACCCTCAAGGGCAAGACTCATTTCCTGCCCAACCACTACGTGGAATACGGCAAGTTCCGCCCCAGGTTCGGAATCGAGGGGACGAAGGTTTCGAGGGATCCCGCGGCGCTCCTGACCCCCGAACCCGCCTTGCTGACCTATATGTTGATGAGCGGAAGGACCCTTGGCGTGTCCATCGGCCAGGACTGTGTCCCGTGGAGCTGGAGCGTCGGCTGGTCTCCCAGTGACACCGACTTCGATTTCGGAGGCAACAATGGCATCATTGCCGCGAGTCTCGCCTACGAAGCTGCCGAACGCATGGATGACAATTCCGCGATGCGGACGCGCTGGAACCTGGATTTCCTCTATAACCTGGACGGCAGGAAGGGGTTCACCACCCCGCGCTACCGTCCCAATGGCATGACCGCCGCAAATGGTCCTCAGCCGATTCCCGCCTATCCGGCGTTCCGGCACCTGGTCGCAGCCGGAGTCGAACTCGAGGGCGAGCGATTCGGGTTCGAGGGCGAGTTCATGCTCGCCAGTGGAGACTTGAGTTTGTGGGGGATGACCATCACTCCCAACTATTGGGTGATTCCCGGGACGCTCCGCCTGGTCGGCCGCTATCATTATGCCGACACGGATTCCCCTGGCGGTCTTGTTGGAGGACTGGGTGCTGGTAGTGATCCGTATTTCGACCCTTCTCCTGTCTTCACCGGCGACGAGTTTCATTCCTTCTACCTCGGAGGAAACCTCCATCTCTATCAGGACAAGCTCGTGCTGCTCAACGGCATCGAGTATGCGATCATGAAGGACCAGACGGGCGCGACCTTCGACACCGACGCGTGGATCTGGCACTCGGGTGCGCGCATCTCGTTCTAACCACCCGACTCCATGAAACGGCTCCTTCTTCTCCTCTTCCTCGTCGTCGCGGCCCGCGGGGCCGAACTCGATGTCGCGGCGATGGGTTCCGACCTCAACGGCTGGAAGGGTGGCGTGGCCCGCTATTCCCTGTCCGGGGCGGGCTTCGAGGTGACCCGGCCGGTCACCCGCACGGATGGCAACGGCAACCTGATCGTGACGACGGTGATCCGCGAGCGGAAGCGGGGCGCGCCGGTGTTCGAGGCGACCCTGCGTGCCCTGGTGTCGCCGGACGGACTGGTGCGCACGCTCGGGATGGAAGGCTCGGTGGAAGGTCATCCGTTCGAGACGGGCGAGATCACCCGACCGGAGCCGGTGACGCCGGCACCGGTGGCCGGCGAGACCGACACAGAACCGGTTGGAAGCACCTTCGTCGATGTCACTCCGATCGATCCGGACGAGGCCATGATCGAATCGCTGGCCCAGGGCCTTCGCTCCGCGATCGAGCGGGCAAGGTCTTCGGAGAAGGTGGTCAGGAGGGACCTCAGCGGATGGATTTTCTCCTCCGAGGCGTCGTCGTCGGAAGTGATCGCCGAGGGGGTCGACGTGGTCGTGCGCTCGGTCTTTCGCCGGAGTGGCTCCTTGAAGGAGCCATGATGATCGGGCAGACGGCTTCCGAGCCGTCATTCGGCACGGGCGGCCCGGAGACCGCCGACCCGACCTTCATGGCGCTGGAACAGACGCCACTCCTAGGAGTCACCTTTTCATTGGACGCGCCGGACATCCGGATAGACTTCCCGCATGGCGAAGATCCTCGTTGTTTCCGGCAGTGCCCGTCGTGATTCGGTGAACCTCAAACTTGGCCGGGTCGCCTGTCAAATCGGCGAGGAACTCGGGGCGGTTTGCGAGCTGGTCGATCCCCGGGAGCACGAGCTTCCGCTGTACAACGCCGATCTGGAGGAGCAGGACGGGCTTCCCGCCGCGGCTCTGGAGTTGAAGAAGTCCTTCGAGGCGGCGGACGGCCTGCTGTTCTGCTCGCCGGAATACAATTCCTCGATCACGCCGCTGCTGAAGAACCTGATCGACTGGGTCAGCCGGCCCGCCACCGATGACGAGCCCTCGCTTTCCGCCTACCGCGGCAAGGTGGCCGGGCTGGTGTCCGCCTCACCCGGAGCGCTGGGCGGCATGCGGGGACTCGTGCAACTGCGCTCGATCCTCGGCAACATCGGCGTCCACGTGATCCCGACCCAGTACGCGCTGGCCGCCGCCTATGGGAAGTTCGACGACTCCGGCGCGCTGACCGACGAAGGCGCGATGGAGAAGCTGACCGCGGTGATGAAGGAACTGGTCGAGACAACCGAGAAGCTGGCCGGGTAGGAGGTGGGACGCCTTCGTCCCGCGACAGGTATGGCCGGACAACTGATGGAGGATCCGCGACGTCGGTAACGTCGTCACGGGGTGCGGGACGTCCCGCCTCCATACTCCACCGACTCGAGATACAGTCCGTCGGCCGGCGCGCAGAAGCTGCATCGTCCATGGGGGAGCCCGGGTGGCTGGTCGAGCCAGGCGGCGAAGTCATCGAGGCGCAGCCGGCCCTCGGCGACGCGGACGACGGCCCCCGTCAGCAGGCGCACCATCTTGTAGAGGAACCCGTCGCCGCTCCAGGTCAGGCGCCATCCATGGTCGAGCGGCTCGATCGTGGCACGGGTGAGGGTGCGGTGGTGATCGGTGTCGTCGGTCTCGTTGCCCCGCCTGGCGGAGAAGGCCTCGAAGTCGTGGCGGCCGAGCGTGAGCTGGAGCGCGGCTTCGAGTTGCATCGGGTCGAACTGCCGGGGCAGGTGCCACGCGAGGCCGGCGCGGAACGGAGAGAGCACCGGCTCGGTGGCGATGTCGTAGCGGTAGGTTTTCGCGATCGCCGAGAACCTGGCGTGGAAGTCCGGCGCGGCCTCCCCGGCGGCGAGCACGCGGATGCTGGCCGGCAGCTTGGTGTTGAGCGCGGGCACCCAGTTGAAGGGGTTCATCGTCAGGCCTTCCGGCGCGTCGAGATGGGCGACCTGTGCGAGCGCATGCACGCCGGCATCGGTGCGGCCCGAGCCGTGGACCCGCACGGGTTTCTTGGCGACCTCGGTGGCGGCGGCTTCGAGCAGGTCCTGGACCGTGTTGCCGCCGGGCTGCGACTGCCAGCCGTCGTGGGGACGGCCGTCGTAGGCGATGGTGAGCTTCAGACGCATGGGCGAGGCTGCTCCTCGAAGTGCCAAGTGAGAAGTGCCAAGTGAGAAGTGCTCCGGCAGGGTTTTGTCGTTTCCCATTTGTCATTGAAGGCGCAGCCTTCCGACGTGGATCGGGAGATCGAGGGATTCATCCGCTTTGTGGCGGTGGAGCGGGGGCTTTCGGAAGCTTACCAGCTCTCGCTGCGTCAGACGCTCGAGGCGCTCGAGGGATGGATGGGCCGGAAAGGACTGCCTCTCGCCGACCTCGGCACGGAGGAATTGGCGGACTTTCTCGCCGATCGGAAAAGCTGCGGTCTCGCGGCATCCTCGCTGAGGGTCGCGACCGTGCACCTCAAGGTCTTCTTCCGCTGGCTGGCGGCGACCGGCGTGCTGCCGATGGACCCGGCCGAGCCCCTGCTCGCGCCCCGCACCGGCCAGGCGCTGCCGGAGACCCTGAACCGCGCGATGGTCGAGCCCGTGATGGAGGGCCACGACCTCGCGCGGCGCCACAGCCTGGGGGCCCGGGCGAGGCGATAGATGGCCTATGCCTCGGGGCTGC
>ERZ869936.2432-NODE-2432-length-10961-cov-4.643499_pt1 | contig 10961 bp, 11 predicted proteins | sample MGYA00520876_ERZ869936 | MGnify/ENA primary metagenome ERZ869936 (study PRJEB32218, sample SAMN09650985) | biofilter metagenome | isolation source: enrty point of leading RO module | place: Saudi Arabia: Thuwal, RO plant located on Red Sea | collected 2016-02-17 ... | reverse complement strand
GCAGGGTGCCCTCTTCCAAATCCATGCTGCAGGAAACATCGGCGGCGAGCACGAGTTGCAGATCGACCTCCCGCTCCGCCGCGCGCGCCGCGAAGGCGAGTCCGAAGACGGCCAAGAGCCCGATAATCGCCCCGAACCTGTGCACGGCCATGGCACCTCCGGCCGCGAGTGTAGCCTTCACCCGATGGCGATGTCATGACTGCTTTCATGGGCAGGCCCGCGCAGCTTCCTTGTTGCGCCACATTCGGCTAGTAGAGGTTTTGCGACCCCGTGCCCGATTCGCGCCGAACCGGCGGCAAAGCAGCCAAAGGCCTCATCGATCATGACTCTCGTCCGTTCGCTCGCGACCGTCGGCGGCTACACCGGGATCAGCCGGATCCTGGGGTTCCTGCGCGATATTCTGATCGCGGCGGCGGTCGGCACCGGGCCGGTCGCGGACGCTTTCTTCGTCGCCTTCCGCCTGCCCAACCTGTTCCGCCGATTGTTCGCCGAGGGCGCGTTCAACGCGGCCTTCGTGCCCCTGTTCGCGCGCCGGCTGGAAGAGGGCGGGGAAGCCGCCGCGCGCGCCTTTGCCGAACACAGCCTGGCGGTCTTGCTGAGCGTCGTGTTGTCGCTGACCGCGCTCGCCATGGCCTTCATGCCTTGGTTCATGTACGTCCTGGCGCCCGGCTTCGCGGCCGAGCCGGAAAAATTCGAGCTCGCGGTTCAGTTCTCGCGCATCACCTTTCCTTATCTTCTGTTTATGGCGCTGGTCGCGCTGTTCGGCGGCGTCTTGAACTCGCTCTACAAGTTCGCCGCGGCGGCGGCGGCGCCGATCCTGCTCAATATCGTCTTCATCGGCGCCTTGCTGCTGGTCCTGCCGGTCACCGGCCAGCCGGGCCACGTCCTGGCCTGGAGCGTGGCGGCCGCCGGCATTGGGCAGTTCCTCCTGCTCGCCATCGCCGCGCAGCGCGCGGGCATGGCGCTCAGTCTGCCGCGCCCGCGCCTGACCCCGGGCGTCAAGCGGCTGCTGAAGCTTATGGTGCCGGGGATCGCCTCGGCCGGCGCCATGCAGATCAACCTGACGGTCGGCACCATCATCGCGTCGCTGCAGGCCGGGGCGGTGTCCTATCTCTACTACGCGGACCGGGTCTATCAGCTTCCGCTCGGGCTGATTGGCGTCGCCTTCGGGATCGTGCTGTTGCCGGAGCTGTCGCGCAAACTGCGGGCCGGAGCCGATGGCGCGGCCATGTACAGCCTGAACCGGGGCTTGGAGCTGTCGCTCCTGCTGACCCTGCCGGCCGCCCTCGCGCTCGCGGTCATCCCCTGGCCGATCGTCATCGTGCTGTTCGAACGCGGCGCCTTCGACCGGGCCGCATCGGACGCGACCGCCTGGGCCTTGGCGGCCTATGCCATCGGCCTGCCGGCCTTCGTCCTGACCAAGATCCTGCAGCCGGCCTTTTATGCCCGCGAGGATACGGTGACGCCGCTGAAGATGGCCGTGGCCGGGGTCGTCGCCAACATTGTGCTGAGCCTGCTGTTCTTCTGGCTGCTGCGGGCGCATGGCTTCGGCCATGTCGGGCTTGCCATGGCGACCTCGCTGGCGGCCTGGCTCACGGTCCTGTTGCTCGGCGTGTCGCTGCGCGCCCGGGGGTTCCTCAGCTTCGATGTGCGCCTGCGCGGGCGCCTGCCGCGCATCGCGCTGGCCAGCCTCGCCATGGGCGGGGTCCTTTGGGGCCTGCAGTCGCAGCTCGGCACTTGGTTCGACCAGGCGATCCCGGTGCGCGTGGCCGGATTGGTGCTGCTGATCGGCGCCGGGATTGGTGTCTATGCCGGGCTGGCCTTCGCCCTCGGCGCGGTGAACCGGGCCGAGTTGGCCAAGATGCTGCGCCGACCGCCCAAGACTTAGGCCGGGTCTCGCGGGTCCCCTTGACCGCCCGCGGGGGAGCGGCGATAACCCGCCGGCCCACATTTCGGGGCTAAAGCATGATCCGGAAAAGTGGAAGCCACTTTTCCGATAAGATCATGCTCAACATATTTGGATCAGACCAAGATTCACGGGTCAGATTGGGTCAATCTGACCCGATCTTGGTCTAAGCCCTCAAAGCGAGGCCAATCTCGGCATGAAGCGCATCTTCTCGGGCGTCCAGCCCACCGGCAACCTGCACCTCGGCAACTACCTGGGCGCGATCAAGAACTTCGTCGCTCTCCAGGACGAGTACGACTGCATCTATTGCGTCGTCGACATGCACGCCATCACGGTCTGGCAGGATCCGAAAGAGCTGAAGGCCCACACGCGGGAGGTGACGGCGGCCTATCTCGCAGCCGGCGTGGACCCCAAGCGCTGCATCATCTTCAATCAGAGCCAGGTCGCTGAGCACGCGGAATTGGCCTGGATATTCAACTGCGTGGCTCGGCTCGGCTGGCTGAACCGGATGACCCAGTTCAAGGAAAAGGCCGGCAAGAACCGCGAGAACGCGAGCGTCGGCCTCTATGCCTACCCCAACCTCATGGCGGCCGACATCCTGGCCTACAAGGCGACCCATGTGCCGGTCGGCGAAGACCAGAAGCAGCACCTGGAGCTGACCCGGGATATCGCGCAGAAGTTCAACAACGACTTCGGCGTGGAGCTGTTTCCGGTGCCGCAGCCGCTGATCTTCGGTGCCGCGACCCGCGTCATGTCGCTGCGCGATGGCAGCAAGAAAATGAGCAAGTCCGAGCCTTCGGACATGAGTCGGATCAACATGACCGATTCGGCCGACGACATTGCCAAGAAGGTCCGCAAGGCAACCAGCGACCCGGACCTGCTGCCCGGACCCGAGGTTCTGGACGCGAATGGGGCGGTGCCGGAGGAAGCGCGCCAGGGCCGGCCGGAGGCCTACAACCTGCTGGGCATCTATGCCGCGCTCGCCGACAAGCCCCTGCGGGCGGTGATGGAAGAATTTGCCGGCAGCCAGTTCTCGCACTTCAAGGCGGTGCTGACCGATCTCGCGGTCGCCTCGCTCGGCCCCATGGGGCATGAGATGCAGCGCCTGTGTGCTGACCCGGCGGCGATCGACGCGGTGCTTAAGGACGGCGCGGCGCGGGCGCGCGCCATCGCGGGTCCGATCCTGGCCGAGGTTTACGACACGGTTGGCTTCTTGCGCGCCTAGTGGGCGGCGAATGTTGACCCGGGCCATAAAGCGCGGCCAGAACGCACTTTAATTCGCGAAACCAGGCGGCTGAGCATTGGCGCTGCTTCGAATTGGCGTTAATGTCGCGAGTCTTGGGCCAAACTTGGCCAAAACACGAAATCCCATGCCGCTGACCTCGATGCTGGGCCATGCGACCCGCGCCTGACTTTTAAGGATTCCGATCGGCGCCAATGCAGATCTACCTGCCCATTGCCGAGATGTCGGTAAATGTCTTCTTGCTGTTGGGCATGGGCGGGGCGATCGGGTTTCTTTCCGGACTGTTCGGCGTCGGCGGCGGGTTTCTGATGACGCCGCTGCTGATCTTCATCGGCGTGCCGCCGGCCGTGGCGGTCGGTACCGAGGCGAACCAGATCGTCGCCTCCTCGGTCTCCGGCGTGCTGGCGCATTGGCGGCGTGGCAACGTCGATCTCAAGATGGGCACGGTGCTCATGGTCGGCGGCTTCGCGGGCTCGACCCTTGGCGTGGTGCTGTTCAAGGTCCTGCGCAGCCTGGGTCAGATCGACCTCGTCATTTCGCTGTCCTACGTCATTTTCCTGGGCATCATCGGCGCCTTGATGCTGGTCGAAAGCCTGCGCAGCATACGCCGGCGCAAGGCCGCGGCGGCCCAGCGTAGAAAGCTGCACCAGCACACCTGGATTCACGGCCTGCCGCTGAAGATGCGGTTCCGCCGCTCGAAGCTCTATATCTCTGCGCTCATGCCATTCGGCGTCGGTTTTCTGGTCGGCATCCTGGCCGCCATCATGGGCGTCGGCGGCGGCTTCATCATGGTCCCGGCGATGATCTATCTGCTGGGCATGCCGACTTCGGTGGTTATCGGGACCTCGCTGTTCCAGATCATCTTCGTCACGGCGAACGTGACCTTCCTACAAGCTTATGCGAACCAGACCGTGGATGTCGTGCTGGCCCTGCTTCTTCTGACCGGCGCGGTGATCGGCGCCCAGTTCGGCGCGCGCGCCGGGGCCCGTCTGCAGGGCGAGCAACTGCGCGGCCTGCTCGCGGTCATGGTCTTGCTCGTCTGCGCCAAGCTGTTCTTCGACCTTCTGGTCACGCCCGAGGACATATACACGCTGGGAGTGGTCCATTGATGGCCGGCCGGATCATTTGCGCGCGGCACGCGCTTGGCTTGGCTGTTTTGCTTTCGGTCATCGGCGTGCATGGCGGCGCCTGGGCCGACAGCCTGGTCGCGGATTTGTCGCAGCGCCTGGTTGCGATCACCACAGGCTTCGCGGGCACGAACGTGCTGCTGTTCGGTGCGGTCGATGGGCAAGGCGATGTCGTCGTCGTTGTGCGCGGCCCCGACCGCCCGGTCACCATGCGCCGCAAGGGCCGCGTCCTGGGCATTTGGGCCAACACGGCGCAAATGACGTTCGAGCGCGCGCCCAGTTTCTACGCGGTCGCGAGTTCGCGCCCGCTGCAGGAGGTTGCGCCGCCCTCTGTGCTCGCGCGCCACGAACTCGGCGTTGGCGCCTTGCGTTTGGAACTGGCGCCCGCCAAGGCGTCGCCGAATGTCGCGAAGGAATGGCGCAGCGGTCTCATCCGCAACTTTCAGCGCGCCGGCCTTTACAGCCGCGAAGAGCGCCCGATCACGTTTCTGGGCAACAGGTTGTTTCGCGTCGAACTGCACCTGCCGGCCAATGTTCCAACCGGCGCCTATCAGGCGGTCACCTATCTTTTACGCGACGGCGAAGTTCTGTCGGCGCAGACCATGCCCCTTTTTGTCAGCAAGGTGGGGGCCGAAGCCTATATTTACGACTTCGCGGTGCGGCATTCCGCCTATTATGGCTTGATTGCGATTGCCATTGCATTGATGGCAGGATGGCTCGCGCATCTGGCGTTCCGCAAGGCCTGAACCGGATATTAGCGATGACCGATGAACCGAATGCGACCGAAGGCGCCAAGACGCCCGAAGCGTCCGAGCCGGAACACCACGATCGAATTTTCCTGGTCGTCGTCGACGAGACCGAGGAGATGGGCGTGGCCTTGCGCTTCGCCTGCCGCCGGGCCCGCAACACCGGAGGGCGCGTCGCCTTGCTCTACGTGATCGAGCCTTCGGACTTTCAGCATTGGCAGGCGGTCGGCGACCTGATGCGCGAAGAGGCGCGCAGCGAGGGAGAGCAGTTGCTGCAAAAGCTGGCGGCAAAGGTAAACGAGCTGTCCGGCAAGATTCCTGTGCTTCACGTGCGCGAAGGCAATGTCCGCGACGAGCTGTTGAACCTGCTCGACGAAGAACCGAGCATCTCGATTCTCGTGCTCGGCGCCAATACCGGAAGCCGGGGCCCGGGGCCGCTGGTCTCGGCTTTGACCGGTAAGCTGGTCGGCAAGCTGCGCGTGCCGCTGACGATCGTGCCCGGCAATCTGAGCGACGAGGCGATCGACGCGATCAGTTGAACTCTAGAGGCTAATCGCCAATCCCAAAGCCAGAATGACGACCGCGGCCCACAGGGCGCGCAGGTGCCAGTCGCGCTGTGTGTTCTGTCGTTCGACCGCGTCCAGCTTTTCGCCATGAATGCCGGACTTTCCGCCGATGATCGCGTCGGCGGCCGCTTCGATCTTGCCGATCAGGCCGGGCAGGCGCTCGAAGGCGCCGGCCAGGTCTTCCGCCGCGCGGCGCATGCGCGCTTCCGGACCACGGTTGGCGCGGACCCAGGTCTCCACGAGCGGTTCGGCCAGGGTCCAGATGTTGAGACTGGGATCGAGGCTGCGGCTCACGCCCTCGGCCATCATCATGTTTTTTTGCAGCAGCAGCAGTTGCGGCTGCACCGGCATGTTGAAGGATTCGCTGAGTTGCAGAAGCCGCGCGAGCAGCCGCGCGAAGGAAATATCGGCGAGCGGGCGGTCGAAGATCGGCTCCGAGACCGAACGCAGCGCCTGCGCGAACACTTCCAAAGGTTCGCCCGCCGGCAGATAGCCCGCCTGCACATGGACCTCGGCCAGGCGGCGGTAATCGCGCGCGAGTTGCGCGAGCAGCATTTCCGCTAGGAAGGTGCGGGTCTGCTGGTCGAGGCGGCCCATGATGCCGAAATCGACGGCGACGATGTTGCCGTCCGGGTCGACGAACATGTTGCCCGGATGCTGATCGCCGTGAAAGAAACCGTCGCGGAAGACCTGGTTGAAGAAGATACCGGCGGCTTTGGTCAGGATCTCGCCCAAATCTAGGCCGGCCGCCAAAAGTGCCGCGCGATTGTCGATCCGGATGCCCGTGATGCGGCCCATGGTCAGGACACGGCGCGAAGTGCGCCGCCAGTCGATCGGCGGCGTGCGATAGGTCTCGTCGCCTTCGAAGTTCTCGGCCAGTTCGCTGGCCGCGGCCGCTTCCATCGCTAGGTCCATCTCGATCCCGACGATCTCTTCGAACTCGCGCACGACGGCGACCGGCTTGAAACGGCGCAGGCGCGGCTGGGTCCGCTCCGCCAGGTTCGCCAGCCAGTAGAACAAGGCCAGGTCGCGCCGGAACGCGCGTTCGATGCCGGGCCGCAGCACCTTGACGGCAACTTCGCGGCTTTCGGCAGCGCCGAGGCTCCCGTCTTCCGGATGCTCGCGCGTCACCGCGAAATGAACCTGCGAGATCGAGGCTGCGGAAACCGGCTCCGCCTCGAAATGGCTGAACAGGGCGGCGATCGGCTGGCCCAGCTCGGCTTCGATGGTGGCGCGCGCCTCGTCGCCCGCGAAGGGCGGTAGCCGGTCCTGCAGTTCGGCGAGGTCGGCGGCCAACTGCTCGCCCATCAGATCGGCGCGAGTCGAAAGGAACTGGCCCAGCTTGATGAAAGCCGGGCCCAGTTCGATCAAGGCGCGTGCCAGCTTTTGCCCGGGCCGGCCATCGACGCGGCGCCGCGGCAGCAGCCTGACCAACCAAACCAGCGTCGGTGCCAGGCCGAGTTCCTCGACCACGGCAAGGGCATCGTGCCGGGCGAAGGCCCGGCCGATCGCGAGCAGCCGCAAGACGTTGCGGAGCGTGGCGAACATAAGCCTAGACGCGCCAAGCGGAATGCAGGGCCGCGATCCCGCCGGTCAGATTGCGGTAGCGTACCTGTTCGAAGCCGGCAGCGTGCAGCATCGCGGCCAGTTCGTCCTGCGGCGGAAACCGGCGGATGCTCTCCGCCAGGTATCGATAGGCGTGCCGGTCGCCCGCGACCGCCGAACCCAGGGCTGGCAGTACCTTGAACGAATAAAGATCGTAGACCGGTGCCAGGGCCGGCACGACGACATGGCTGAATTCCAGGCACAGGAAACGGCCGCCCGGCTTCAGCACTCGGTAAGCCTCGGCCAGTGCCGCTTCGATCCGGGTCACGTTGCGCAGGCCGAAGGCGATGGTATAGGCGTCCATGCTGCGCGACGGCAGGGGCAGGTTCTGCGCGTCGCCGCAAACCCAGTGCACGCCGTTCGGGCAGGCAGCGCCGACCAAGCCTCGGTCGATGATCTTGTCCCGCCCGGTCAGAAGCATGTCGAAGGTCAGGTCGCAGACCACGACCGGCCCGGCCTTGGCGGCGCCGACGCGCGCCAGAACGCGGCTCGCGATGTCGCCGGTGCCGCCGGCCACGTCCAGCAGCCGCATCCCAGGGCGCGGGGCCAGCCACTCGACCATCGCGTTCTTCCAAAGCCGGTGGATGCCGCCGGACATCAAGTCGTTCATTAGATCGTAGCGGCCGGCGACGCTTTCGAAGATGCCGCGCACGCGCCCGGCCTTCTCGGTTTCGGGGATTTCCTCGAAACCGAAATGCGTGGTGGCGGACGGGGGCGCCTCGCGGGGCTCGGACATGCCGCGGACCATAGCGCGGCACCCGGCTTCGCGCTACTCTCCGCCCCGCCATGCCCGAACTTCCCGAAGTCGAAACCGTGATCCGCGGCCTGCGCCCGCACCTCGAGGGCGCGCGCCTGGCAAGGGTCGAACAGCGCCGCGCCGACCTGCGGTTTCCGCTACCCGAGCGCTTTGCCGCGCGCTTGCAGGGCCGGCGTATCGAGCGCATCGACCGGCGCGCGAAATACATCCTCGCGCATTTGGACGATGGCGCCGTGCTGCTCTGTCACCTGGGGATGTCGGGCCGCATGACCCTGACCGGTCCCGGTCAGGCGCCGGTGGCGATTGGCCCGCACGATCATATCATTCTGGTCACCGACCGGGGCGCGGAGCTGCGCTTCAACGACGCGCGCCGCTTCGGGCTCATGGACCTGGTGGCATCCGAAGACCTGGAAAGCCACCGCTTGCTCGCGGGCTTGGGGCCCGAGCCTTTGGGCAATGCGTTCTCGGGTCCCGAACTGGCCCGGCGCCTACGCGGCAAGCGTTCGCCGATCAAGGCCGCCTTGCTCGATCAGCGCATCGTCGCCGGCCTGGGTAACATCTATGTTTCCGAAAGCCTGTTCTTCGCCGGCATCTCGCCGCGGCGCAGCGCGCACAGCGTTCAGGGCGATCGCGCCGAACGCTTGGTGATGGCGATCCGCAGCGTGCTCACGCGCGCGATCGAAGCCGGCGGCTCGTCGTTGCGCGATTATGTTCAGGCATCGGGCGAACTCGGCTATTTCCAGCACGAATGGGCGGTTTACGACCGCGAAGGTGCGGCCTGCCCCGGTTGCACCTGCGACCCGGCGCGCGATGGCGGCATCCGGCGCATCGTGCAGTCGAACCGGGCAACTTACTATTGTGGCCGGCGTCAAAGGTAGGGTAGGTACGGCGCCAATGCTTAACCGACGACCAGGGTGCTTGCGCGCGATTCTCTTGATCCTCGCCGCGATCATGGTATCGGACGGCAATGCGCCGCGTGCGGCCGAAACCACGGCATATTTTGCGGGAATAGACGATCTGCCGCTGATGCCCGGGCTTACCTCGGTGCCGGACGCCGGTGTCGTGTTCGACAAGCCCTCGGGACGGATCGTCGAATCCTACGCGGAAGGTGCGGTCAGCCGCGCGGCGGTTGCCGCTTTCTACACCGCGACCTTGCCGCAACTCGGCTGGCGGGCGCATCAAAGCAATGTGTTTCTGCGCGAGGGCGAGAGGTTGAGCCTGATATTCCTGGGTGGCGACGGCGACCTGATCGTGCGCTTCACCCTCGAGCCCGACTGACGCGCCACAACTCGAACATTAGGAAAAGCGAATGGCTTACGAGAACATCCTGGTTGAGACACGCGGGCGTGTCGGCATTATCACGTTGAACCGGCCCAAGGCCCTGAATGCGCTCTGCGCCGCGCTGATCGACGAACTCGGCCAAGCCCTCGACACCTTCGAGGCCGATGACAACATCGGCTGCATGATCCTGACCGGTTCGGAGAAGGCCTTCGCCGCCGGCGCCGATATCAAGGAGATGGTCGATCGCACCTACATGGACGTTTACCGCGACGACTTCATCACCGAAGGCTGGGAGCGCATCGCCCAGACCCGCAAGCCCGTGATCGCGGCCGTGGCCGGCTACGCGCTCGGCGGCGGTTGCGAGATTGCGATGATGTGCGACATGATTATCGCAGCGGACACCGCGAAATTCGGCCAGCCCGAAATTACCATCGGCACGATCCCGGGCTCCGGCGGCACGCAGCGTCTGACCCGCTTCGTCGGCAAGTCCAAGGCCATGGATCTGTGTCTGACCGGGCGCATGATGGATGCTCAAGAGGCCGAGCGCTGCGGCCTCGTGGCGCGCCTAGTGCCGGCCGACAAGCTGATGGATGAGGCCATGAGTGTGGCCGAGAAGATCGCCGGCCTGTCGCGCCCCATTGTCATGATGGCCAAGGAAGCGGTCAATCGGGCCTACGAGACGACGATGGCCGAAGGCATCAAGTTCGAGCGCCGGGTCTTCCACGCGACCTTCGCCACCGAAGACCAGAAGGAAGGCATGGCGGCTTTCGCGGAAAAGCGTAAGCCGGCCTGGAAGAACCGCTGAGCTCAAGGCCGTCGTTAATCGTACTGGCGGGTCCAGGCCAGCTTTGCGGCCTTGCCGGCGGTGCCGAACAAGGGCTTCCGGGCTCGGCTTGACCTGCCCCTGCCGGCCCGCTATAAGCCCGGCCTTGCACGCGGGCCTAGGCTTGGCGGGCCCCTAGGGGCCGTCAGGCGGACCGCTTCCGGAATTCAACAGTTAGGTCCGATCCATGGCCAATCATGCTTCCGCCAAACAGCGGATCCGCCGCAACGACCGCCGCAGCGAAATCAACGGCGCGCGCGTTGCGCGCATTCGCAGCTTCGTCAAGAAGATCGAAACCGCGATCACCAGCGGCGATAAGAATGCCGCGCGCGACGCGCTGAAGACGGCGCAGCCGGAGATGCAGCGCGGCGTCAGCGTCGGCGTGATGCATCGCAATACTGTGGCGCGCAAGATTTCGCGCCTGAACGCACGCATCAAGGCGATGTCCTGACCTCCAGGCACCTCGGCCGATCGCGACAAAGCGCCCGAAAAGTTCGGGCGCTTTTTTTTTCGATAAGATTTTTCCTTCACGCGCGATCAAAAGTCGGAGGCCAAGGCCAATGATTCATGAAGACATTTTGGACTGCGCTCGCTTGGGCATGCCTTGCCGCGGTGTTGAATCGGCCGCCGTTCCCTATTCGGACTTCTTGCTTAGGGCAATTGCGAAATATAGATTACAGACCTCGCGCGGAAACGCGCGCTACGCAAAACAAAATGGACATTGCGCACGTGGTTTGGGACCGGATTTTGAAGGCAGGCGGGGCCTTTGATTCCGAGAGCGGGGAAGGCGTGCCCAACGGCGCAAAACGGCGCAACACTCTCAAACGTCAGGGGGACGGTTTGTTCAGTCAGCCGAAAGAAATGTCGGAAAACCGGATGTGGCATCAGGGGCGCGGCGGCGTGTGCA
>ERZ869936.2431-NODE-2431-length-10965-cov-4.269294_pt1 | contig 10965 bp, 13 predicted proteins | sample MGYA00520876_ERZ869936 | MGnify/ENA primary metagenome ERZ869936 (study PRJEB32218, sample SAMN09650985) | biofilter metagenome | isolation source: enrty point of leading RO module | place: Saudi Arabia: Thuwal, RO plant located on Red Sea | collected 2016-02-17 ... | reverse complement strand
AAACCCAGGCAGAGGAAGAAACAGAAACTGTGCGCGCGGACCAGGACCACAGGCGTGTGGAAAACTGATGCTCTCGGGCGGGCGCGAGGTGTCGAACCGGACCATCCCCACGCGGGTGGGGAAAACTCAGTATCTTTAAATACTGTTATGACATAAAGCGGACCATCCCCACGCGGGTGGGGAAAACCCTGCTTCATCAACAGGTTACGGACGCTTTTTTACCAGAAATCGGGGATTTAGAAAGGCTGATTTTCGGGGTCCACCCACTCCTCGGCCACCAGCCAGAGGCCGCTCATCACCGCGTCGCGGCGGTCCGGTTCGCCCCAGCGTTCGATGCGGAAGCCCTGGCAGTTGGGTTCGCTGGTGAGGGTCAGCAGGCTCATGCCCTTGGCGTTGCGCTTGACGTATTCCAGCACCTTGTCGCGGGTGCGGCGGTTGACCGTGCCGACGAACACGTTGGGCTTGGGCTCCACGAACCAGCGCTTGAGGATGCCGCGTATGGCGGGCGGCGTGTCGTTGGCAACGATGACGGTCATGAGATGGCGGAGGGCGGCCTGGCACCGGCCTGTTGCGGCGCGGCTTCATCGGTTTGGAAGAGCGCGGCGAGGTCCTTGGGCATCTGCTGCAGGATGCGTTCCTCCTCGACGCGCTGCTTGAACAGTTTGCGGACCAGTTCCCCCTTGTCGGCAGGATCCTGGCGCACGGCGAGAAACGCGGCGGGGATGCTGGTGAGGTGCTTGTAGAGGTCGGCCACGTCGTAGATGAACGGCAGCGTGCCGGCATCATGCACAAAGCCGAGCGAGGGGACGTAGCCCAGGGAGGTCACCACGGCGGCGCAGAGGGCGTAGAGGCTGGCGTTGGCGGCGGAGAGGGCGCGGTTGATGTCGTCGGCGGTGTCCCAGTTCTGGCGGTCGTAGTTGCGGCCTTTCCAGGTGACGCCATGTTGCAGGCCGAGCTGCCCGTAGAAGGCGCGAACGCGCAACCCCTCCATGCCGCGCAGTTCCTTGATGGACTTGTCCTCCACGTCGGTGTCGGGAAAGCGCATTTTGAACATGGCGCGGGCGATGCGGGTGCGGCGGCGCTTGTCGGCCCAGGCCTCGGCATGGAGGCGCGGCATGTCGTTGGAATGGTTGGGCGTCAGCCCGAAGGCATAGAAGCGCAGCGATTCCGCGCCGGTCCAGCACAGGGGCGTGTTGGATTCGGCGCAGGCCTTGATGGCGGCGTGCGTGACGGTGGTTCCCGGTCCCAGGATGAGCGCGGAGACGGTGGCCACCGGAATGCGGCAGAGCAGGCCGTCCCCGCCGATCCATTGGACGCTGGAATCGTCCACTTCGAGCCGCCCGTGCTCGAGGTAGAGCGGGGTCCAGCGGTCCTTGGCCGGGGCGAGGGTTTCGAGCGGCGGGCGTTCAAAGAGGGGCATGGGTGCGTTACGATTGAGGATTTATGGTGGACGATCTGGCGGATGAACCTGGATGGGACGCGAACCCGCGTTTGTCCCCGCCGCGTGAGTCCGCCTTGCCGGATATGACGGTTGATGGGATCACGCTTTTAAGAGCGGCACCAAACCCGCCTGCCGGAAGTGGAGGTCCGTGGTGAAGGCGTCGCGGATCCGCAATTCGCGCATCACGACAAAACTAAGGCAGTCCGTAAAGGACCATTCCTTGTCACTATGCTTGCGGAACAGCGCGCCGGCGGCGTGGAACCGGTCGGGGCCGATCCACTCCAGGCCGATCACCTCGCTGCGCTCGATGGTGTCGAGAAAATCCACCGCGGCGGCGTGGCTGTGCCGGATGGCCAGAAGTGTGACGGTTTCGTCCACCACGTATTCCGAGGTGAGGAAGCGGCGGCGCTTGCGGGCCAGGTCGGCCTGGAGCTTTAGAGCGGCGGCATGATGCTCGTCGCCGGCGTCCCACAGCGCGAGAAACCCGGCGCTGTCCATGAATACGTCAGCGGCGGCCATACAGGATGCGATCAATGTCCCCGTGGTTGGTCCTGCCTTTTGGGCTGGGTTTTGCCCGTTGCCCGACTCCCAGGAAGGGGTCAGAGAGCGGATTATCAGGGGTCTGTGTTTGGATTGGCTCGATTCGGGCGGCGGGTTTGCCCCGATGGGAGAGCACAAAGCGCTCGCCGCGCGCCACCCGGCGCAACACCCCTTCGGCGTCCTTGCGAAACTCCAGCATGGTGACGGTCTTCATGGATTGAACTTTAAGTTGAAGTTGAACTCGGTGCAACTGCGGATTTGGGAATGCGACGAATCCACTAAGGAATATCAGTTCTCCGGCTCCCCTTCTCTCCAAAGCTTCACACGCCGGGGCGCGAACTGTCGGGGATCGGCGAAGGTGATGGGACTGTCCTGAAATGTGTCGGTGCCATTCTCGAAGCTCGTGGCTTCCCGTTGCCGGGTGAACCCGCTCAGCGGCCTGTCCCCGAGGATTGCTGCAAGCGCGATGGTTTCATTTTCATAACAGCCATTAAGAACCGGCGCGCTGGGGATGCAGGCTGTTCGCCCCAGCCAAACGCCCCAGACCGGGTCTTGCAATGCGGCGGCGAGTTCCTCAAGCGCGCTGCGATCGCCGGTGAGCAGCGCGGCGAAGCTGGCATCGTTCAGGTAGGTCCGGTGGGTGATGTGCGTTTCCTTGATTTTGCCATCGGTGGTGCGGGTGTTCTGCACCGTGTGAAAATCCTCCATGCGCCGCACGATCAGGGGCTTTTCTTTGGCATGGCGTGGGAGGGCGATGACGAGGCACCCCAGCGCATTGAGTCGCGGCAGCCACTGTTGCTCTCGGTCGGAACCGCGAGCCGCTCCAAGGGAGGCGCAACAGAGGCCGAGGATGCCGCTCTTGGTGGGGAGCAGCCCGGTCTTGCGACGGTTGAAGCGGTCCTCAAATCCCCAGGACTGAAGCGGCCCTTCCAGTCGCAAGACGAGGCACGCGGCGGGATTAGTGGACATGGGCGGTGAGGCGGTTGATGAATTCGGTGAGGTTCACCTCGGGCATGGCCGCTTCTTCCACCGGAGTGATGGCCCAGGTGGTTTTCAAGGCGGTGTGGTGGGCTTGGAGTTCGGCGATGGAGCGCTCCAGGATGCTGCCGTCCTTGTTGGGGCAAACGGGTTTCTCGAAGGCGTTGATGAGTTGAATCGGCTGGCCCTTGTCTTTGATGAGGCCGAGAACATAAGCGGGCATTACGCCAGCATTCATGCCGTTATGCCGCGCCTGTGGCGCGGCCGTCAGGGTGGCTTGAATGAAGGAGGCGACGACCTCCTTCCTCTCCTCCGCCGTCATGGACGCGAGATGGTCCTTGTCCGCCAGCATGGAAAGGTTCACGGCGGCGAAACGGTAATACGTGGCGGCGTTGAACTCGGTGGTTCCCATGTGGCCGGAGCCGCTGTCATCTGCGGGATTCAGGTCGTCAACAGCAGTAAAGAAGTCAATCTCGTTGTCCACCTTGTGGGTCGAGAGCGCGTGGCTGAACATGGCCGCGCCTTCCAGCGTGAGGCTGTGATCGGCGGCCACCATGCGGCCAAAGAGGGCGATGTCGGCGGCATCTTTTGGGAGTGGGGTATCCTTCAGCTCCTTTTTCAATGCAGGTTTGATGATGCTGCTGACAAGTTTACTGAAGTTCTTGGCTGACATGTTTTTTTCGCCTTTTTCTCTCTTCTTCGGTTTGGGTTCTGCCTCAGATTCTTCGCTATCGTTCGTGTCTTCAGCACCGTCATCTTTTAGGAGTGAAGCTATATCCACTTGCTCGATGGCAGCGACAAGTCTGTCCTTTTCATCATCATCCAACTTGGAGATGACCGAAGCGAAGCGGTCCAGTTCTCCCGGACTGTAATATGAGATGGTCTTGACCTTGCCAAGATTCTTGGGGTCCAGTTTGCCCAAATAGTGCGACATGCAGAGCGCCAACGGCTCGGCTTTATCGCCGTGAATTTTGGCAAGGCGAGCAGTGATTTCAGAAATGAATTGGCGGCTGCGCTGCCCTTCGAACTTGGTCGAATCAAGAGAATTGCACGACAGTCGAATCTCGCGCTTCCAGCACTGGCTGGAGACGCGGGCGCGCTGGACGCCGCCGAAGGTGGCGGTCTTGGGCGAGTTCATGTCGTCACGGTTGAGACAGGAAACAGGGAAGGACTGAAGTATGTGGAGTTCGAGTAGTTTCATTTTGGTTTATGGTTAATAGTTGAGAGTTGAGTGCTTGGAGAAAGGCGGAAAAATGAGGGACATGAGTACGGTTAAGGAAATCGAGGCGGCGATTGCGCAACTTCCAAAGGACGAATTTTGGAAATTGACGGATCGGCTTGTGGCCATGCGCGAGGATGCGTGGGATCGCCAGATCGAGGCGGACGCCAAATCGGGCAAGCTGGACAAGCTCTTTGAGCAGGCCGACCGGGATTTTGACGCGGGGCGCTGCCAGGATCTATGAGGCACTTCGCCAGTCCCGCGTTCTGGAAGCATTATCACGCTCTGCCCAAGGAAATTCAGCACCAGGCGGACAAAGCCTTCGCCATCCTCAAATCGAATCCCCGTCACCCGTCCCTCTGTTTTGAAAAGAAAGGAAAAGGGTGGTCTGCCCGCGTTTCCCAAGGGTATCACGCCCTGGCCAGGGAACGGGCGGAAGGTCTGGTCTGGATTTGGATCGGTTCTCATGACGAATACGAGCGGTCAATCAATGGTTGAAAGCGGTGCCAGCACCAGCAGGCCAAAGCCAAACGCCTTGGCGCTGCCAATACCCTTGGAGAAAGTGGTTGCGAGAAAGTGAGCGGGGTCGGTGATCTCAAGGACGCCCGAAAAATCCACCGTTCCGTGAAGACCTCGTTGGTGAAAAGAATCTTTTGGGCGCTTTTCGAATCGTTGAACATCGTTCCATGTTTCCAGTGGAAATCCCTTGCAGAGACGGAAGCCGCCGGTTTCGCCCTTGCGTTGCAGCCATGCCGTCAATTCTGACTCTCCGGTGATGGCGCGGCGTTTGCGTTTCTTGGCGTCGGCGATGTAATTGCCATCCTTGTCCTTCACCGGTTTGTGAGTGGGATTGGCGCGGAGTTGAAAGCGATAACGTCGAGCCTGGAAATAAGTTAGCGGGATTGGCTTGGTTTCCCATGAGTCTGCATCACCCAGCCAGTCGGGGCGGACTGGCTCGATAGGCGAGACGATGAGCAACTGGGCGCCGCCGGGCTTGTCGTCCAGACGGGTCAGAAAATCGCGCTTCTCGCCATCCCGTTCGGGGAAGGACTGCCACACCATTTGATGCCAGGCGTAGGAGTCCCTGATGCCTCGGGCAAACAGAGTGCGCGGAGTGATAATGGCCCGGGTGAGCCAGCAGGTTGCCACGTCGCTCATGCCTTTGTCTCCTGGGTGGATTTTTCCTCTGCTTCCTCCGCAACGCCCCAAAAGTCGGCGGCCCATTGGGCTTTCTTTCCTTCCGACCAATAGAGGAGATCGGAATAGAGGCGGTTGAAGTCCAGCGTGGGCACCCTGTCTGCGCGCTCTAATCGGCGGCCAAGCTGCCGCACCCGGTCACAAACTTCGCCACGAGTGGCGGCAAGCAAATGCTGCATCCGTTGTGCGGCCGGGCCGGGTTGCTCCGTCTTGTGCAGTGATTTGAATTCGTCGTCACTCAAGAGGCTGCGGCACGCATGTCCAAAGCTTTGGCCGTTTGAAAGGTGACGCAATCCCGGCAAGGCAAGAAGTCCAGCCACGGTGCGCACGACCTCCGCCATGTGCGGATCGTCCGTTGGAATCCCGCCGAAGCGGGCCAGCACACGCCACGCGCGCATCTGGCGCTCGCCGGAATTACTCAATGCGCCGCGCAGCAACGCCAGGGTGCCGCGGTCATCATTTTCCTTCAGCTTTTGAACAAATGTGAGCAACGCTCGATCTTTGGTTTCAGTGGTAATGGCAGTCATGCGGTTTTGGTTTTGGGTTGTTTGTCGTCATTGGGCTGTTGCTGGCTTCGTTGAAGCGAGCGCAGGGCCAGCGCGTGGGCGCGGAGTTGGCGTGGAGTATCGTTGGCGCAGGTGGAATTAAAGGCGTCTCGGGCGGCACTCCAAAGGGCGGAGCGCCATTGGCCGAGGGTTGTTTCGGCCTCATCCGATCCGTCGGCGGCGTTCAGATGTGCGCGCAACAAGGGAAGGCGTTGCTCGATGTGGGTCCAATAGCGGCGCAAGGCGGCGGCCTGCTCCGGGTAGCCCTGGGGTTTCAACTCCATATTCTGCCGGTAGGTCTTGCAGGCTTCGCCTAATTTCCAGGCGACACGCTCGCTTTCCTTGACCTCGTCTTCGTAAGCGCGGCGGCCCGCTTCGTTGAGCATTCGCGCCGGAACGGAATAGACGCCTTCCACGGTGTCGAGAATGCTGGCCTTGTCGGTGATAAGCGCCCCCACCCAGAGATCAAGAGGTGCGTCGTCGCTGAGTTCGCCGAGAACCAGCGGCCCACCGGCCCCGTCGTCCGCCAACCGCTTCACAACGATGGCCGGCAATTCACGCCAGAGCGCCTTGTTGCCCGCGCCGACGAGGGCATAGCCGGATTCATCGCGCTTTTTCACCAGGCTGGCCGAAGGTTCCGCCGGGAATTCCGGCGGCGTGGGATAGTCCAGGCCATTTGCCAGAAGCAAACCCTTGCCATCCGGTCGCAACAGAATGGCGCGGGCAAGCGGGGTGAGCCGCCCCAGATACGTGGTGGTGGCATTCGCAATGGCTGCGGTATCACTGAAGGATGTGGGCATTTGTTCCCACACGGGACAGCCCCATGCGCGGCGATAATTTTTTTCCACGGTCCACTGGGAAAGGAGGTTGGCGAGAATGCTGTCGAGCAAGTTGGCCCGTCGAACAAAGGCGTGAAGCATGGCGGATGGTGTGCATGGGGAGTGAGATGCGGTAACTTTCGGAATCTCTAAGCCGCGCCATCGCGCGGCCCCAATAATACCAGCGGGTGAGAAACACTGGAACGTCACCAACATCAAGGCAAGCTGTCTGGCCTCAAACACCCGCGTCTCGTCGCTGGCGGCACCGTGATCGAAGAGGGTGGTGTTGTTTCCAGTGGCGAGAGCAAAATCCATTTTGCTGCAGGCTGTGCCCTCTTCTTCCCCGTCCGATTCATCCGCACCAGCCGTTGCTTTCTTGCCCTGCTTCTTGGGGGGCTTTGGCGGCTTGGCGAGTCCGGGAAACTGAAGGAACGGTTTTTCCGGGTGAAAGAGGTCGAAACTCTCCTGCCACTCCTTTAAGTATTGCTCCGCCGCAGCGGGCAGAACCTTGCCGCACGTTTCCAACGCTTCGCTGTCGGCGGGGCCTTTGAGCGCGGCTTGGGCGATGCAGATGAGCAACCGCATCAGGGCCACGCGCTCATGCGGACGCACGGCGAGGTCTCGTAGGGCGTCGCCTTTGGCAAACACCTCGCGCAGGCTGACATTGCGCGCCACGCCATTCGCGTCCGTCACAGGTATCCAGGGTTCAGTCGTAAGATTCATCGTCGTAATCATTCCAAAGTGCAGGCGGCGGGGTGATGGCGCAGGTCGCTCGCGACAGGCCCCGATTAGCGGCATAATCCAAAGTGCATCCCTCGCCAAGGCTCTCGGCCATAATGGTGTTTCCGTTGACCACAGCCATTTCTACCCGGCCGCGAATGTGCAGGGCAACCATTTGGCTGACGGAGGCGGGCACGGATTTCAGGCAGCGGTCTTTGTTGGCAAACCACCAGGCGGGGGCTTTCACGGTATTCCGATGCAGGGCTTTGGCCGTGGCGTAGTCGAATCGAAACGATTGCACGGGAATGGCCGGGCCATCCATTGGGGTGACTGTTTCCTGATCCGCCGCCCGCACGAGGATGAGCGGCAGCGTCGGGCATTCGTTCAGGCGTGTGCCGATGCCTTCTTCGTCTCGCAAGGCTTGAAGGTGCCAGACGTTTTGCGTCGTCTCGGCCTGGTCGGTGTGCCGGCGGTGGTTGTCGAGCACCTCGCTCAGCAGCGCCTTCCAACCGGGACGATCCTCTTCGTTGCGCGGCGCGTAGGTGGCCTCCAGCCAGGGGCGAATATCCGAGGGCAATTCGACGACCGCTTTGTCGTGCCACTGCTCCAAGGTGCGCAGCAGCACATAGGGAGCGTACACTTTGGCCTTTTTCCCAAGCGCTTGGCGGAGCGCCTTTTGATCCCGTTCAACACGCAAAGTTTGAAAGGCAGCGGACTCCTGAATGACCCATATCTCCGGTTGGCTGCGGGAACGCGGTGAATCGCTTTCGTTGTGATGCCGCCAAAGTCTGCCCAATCGTTGAAAGAGCATGTCGGTGGGAGCGAGTTCGGTAATGAGCAGGTCGGCGTCGAGGTCCACGGATTGCTCCACAATCTGCGTGCTGATAAGCAGGCAGCCCTGCGGGCGATGACTTCGGTCCTTGCCCAGCTTGCGCATCCAATCTTCCTCCAACTCCTGGCGGCGGTAGAACGGAAAACGCGAATGCAGCAATCCGACAGGCGGATCGCCTTGGCATCGCTCGCCGCAAATGGCGATATACGTCGCCAAAGCGCGATCCACGGTGTCGCAAATCCACAGTACGCACGCGCCGGAGCGGGCAGCCTGAACCGCCTCACCCAGGATGTCCACTTCGGCACGGAAGCGCACAGTGACCGGCGGCTTGGGCGGCGGCGCAATAATTGGGCGCGGCAAAATGGGAATTCCATCTGTCACGCCGGTGATCAAAGGAAACGGCTCTGGAGTAGAAGGCGTTTCTGATGTTGAAGATATGGCTGCAACCGGCCCCGCCATGTTGAGCAGTTCTTCGCGGCGTCTATGAGTGAGCGTGGCCGAAAGAATAATGACGGTGCAACGCAGCTTCACCAAAGCACTGACAAGCGCTTTGATCAATGTGCCGGTAAACACGTCGTACGAATGCACTTCATCCAGCACCACGACCTTTCCCGCGAGGGCAAAGTGCCGCACGAAGAAATGCTTCACGGCAATGACGCCCAGCAATGCCTGATCCACCGTTCCCACGCCGAAGGGAGCGATCATCGCGCGTTTGGACGATGCAAACCAATCCCGCATATCACGGCGCTGGTCGTCTGGCTGGCTGGCCTCAAGCGATGGGAAGCGCAACTCTTGATCCACCAGCCAGGAAGCGCCATGAATCAGGCGTGGTGGGGAGGTTGCCTGGCATCGGCGGAGAAATTTCGTGACGCGCTCGTGAATGCGATTGCTTGTGGCCTGTGTGGGCAGGGCGAAATAAAGCCCCTTGGCCTGCCCTTCGTGGATGAGTTGATAGGCGGCGGCAAGCGCCGCCTCGGTTTTGCCCATGCCCATTGGCGCCTCAATCACATACACCCCTGGCTTGCGGATAACCGCGAGCGTGGCCGTTTGCAGGTCATTGGGCGGGAAGCCAAAGAGATCGCCGAAGGTAAGTCCCTTGGAAAAACTGGGGGCTACCATGCCGATCTGCCTGATGGCTTGATGCGCCGCCGTTTGAGTGGCCACAAGGCTTGCCGGAATCTCACGGCGATCAGACGGGAAAAAACTTTCATCCGAGCCAATCCAGTCCGCCACGCTGATGAATCCCGCCGTCCACCACAGCGGGGACATATCCGCCAATTCCACTTGGGGCGGGTACGCTGGAACACCGAGAAGGGCCGTCAATTCCGCCGCCAACTCACGGCGGCGCTGCTCCCACACATCATCCAATGGAATCCCAGACCGAGATGCGATTGGCCACTCTCCCCTCCAATGCGGTCGCCCGTGATGCATTCCTGTGACTGCCGCCCAAAAAGCGGCGTCACTCTTTCGGAGGGAGAATTGCTCGCGCAGCAGGTTTTGAAGGGTGAACTGGCTCACTTTGGAATGATCCGGTTCGGCTTGCACCCAGGCCCTTGTTCTCGCTTCGTCCGTCAAGCCCTGTTCGCATAACCACGCTGAACACTTCCGCTGAAAGCCGGGGCTTATTTTTCCGATGTCGTGACAGGCGGCCAGCCACATGGCCAAAATTGGGTCAATGAATGAATGGCCCCGTTGCTTTGCGAGTGCCTCCGACACGCAGCCGACGTTGAGGCAATGGTCGCGCACGGAAATGCCCGGAACGTCGTTCCCATTCCCGTCCTTCGTTGTCTTGGCCCAAAAATACATGGTCATTGTCCCGCCGTTTTGTCTCCAGCGTGGGTGATTGCGACCGCATTTATGATGCTCCTCATAATCGGATGCAATTGGTTTTGATGTGCCACATTTTCAATGTTCACCTCGCGACTGTAATCAGAGGGGTAGGACAAAAACTGTCCAACCCAGAAAAAATTTTTGATACGGCCCGCTTGGACAGTCTTTGTCCCACCCTGCCAGGTAGAGTGCGCCCGGAATGTTTCGTTCCATGAATCGTGAACCATGCCTGCCGCTCCTGTCTGCGCGGCAGCGGAAAGGATCCCATTGACTGACCCGGAAACCGTCAACCGCTTCATCGTTCTGCGCTCGCAAAGCTGGAGCTTCAATCGCATTGCCGCCGAACTGGGTGTCTCCAAGCCCACGCTCATCCAGTGCAGGGGTCACCGAGTGGCAGTCTGGGGCGGTAAAAAACCGGTAACCGGTAAAAAACGGTCAAATTCGGTAAAGAACGGTAAACATAATCCGGCGGTGGCACCGGGAACGGCCCGTTGGCGGTTCTCGTGTCCATTGCGCGGGCCCGATTTCCGCCTGGAAAGTGCTTGCCGGACCTTGGCGGCTGCTCAATAACTTCCCGGACTTTGCCTCGCAGCCTTAGCAAAACTAAAATGAAGGCGCATCCGTTGTATCTGAATGGCGACTTTGTGGTGACCGATAAAACCATGCCGGTGACCAACCCGGCCACCGGCGAGGTGTTTGCTCAGATGTCCGCAACGGATCGCACAGGGGTGGCCAAAGCAATCGCCGACGCGCAGGCGGCCTTTGCGGGTTGGCGCGCGCTGACCGCCAAGGCGCGCGGTGAATTTCTGCACAACATCGCCAACGAGTTGGAAAAGCGACGCGAC